>Ga0208566_1001815_pt1 | contig 11938 bp, 13 predicted proteins | sample PL_2010_150m_FD_184159 | JGI IMG/M metagenome (GOLD analysis project Ga0208566, IMG submission 184159) | Freshwater microbial communities from Powell Lake, British Columbia, Canada to study Microbial Dark Matter (Phase II) - PL_2010_150m... | ecosystem: Environmental > Aquatic > Freshwater >...
GTGCTGGACCCGGGGGTGACGGCTATCCCGGAATAACGATATTGACCAGCTTCTTCGGGACATACACCACCTTGACGATCGTTTTCCCGGCGGTGAGGCTCGCGATCCGCTCCTCGGCGAGCGCGAGGCTCTTGATATTTTCGTCCTCCTCATCGGCGGGGAGGGTGATCCGGCTCCGCACCTTGCCGTTGATCTGGATCACGATCGTAATCTCCTCTTCCGAGGCGACCTCGTGGTCGAAGGCGGGCCAGGCCGCATCGGCCAGGCTCTCCTTCCGTCCGAGGAGCGTCCAGAGCTCTTCGGTGATATGGGGAACCAGCGGGGCGAGAAGCAGGGTGATGGTTTCGACCGTTTCACGGACAACGGAAAACCCGAACCGGTCGTCCGCCTTTGGATGCGGAAGCTGGTAAAGGGCGTTCACCAGCTCCATCACGGCGCTGATCGCCGTATTGAAGTGGAACCGTTCTTCGATGTCGGCGGTCACCTTCCGGATAGTCTGGTGCGTCTTTCGTCGCAGGGCCTTCAGGTCGCCCTCCAGCGTTTCCCTGCCGGCAAAGGGTTCTGCATCCCGGATCTCTTCCAGGTAATCCATCACGATCCGCCAGATCCGGCTCAAGAAGCGGAAAGAGCCGTCGACCCCCTGGTCGCTCCACTCGAGATCCTTTTCCGGCGGTGAGGCGAAGAGGCAGAAGATTCTCGCTGTGTCGGCGCCGTAGGCCTGGATCAGATAGTCCGGATCCACGACATTCTTGAGCGACTTGGACATCTTCTCCGTTTTCCCGATCTGGATCTCCCGGCCGCACTGCGTGCATTTCCCCTCTTTGGTCTCCTCCGGGAAGAGGAATCCGTGGTCCGGGCAGCGCATCGTCTCCTTGCAGACCATCCCCTGCGTAAGGAGGTTCGTGAAAGGTTCGTCGACGCCGAGGAATCCGAAGTCCCGGAGCATCTTCGTATAGAACCGCGCATAGAGGAGGTGGAGGATCGCATGTTCGATGCCGCCGATGTACTGGTCCACCGGCATCCAGTAATCCAGTTTTTGCCGGTCGAGACCCGGCTTCACGTCGTGGCGGGCCGAACAGAATCGGTCGAAGTACCAGGAGGACTCGACGAAGGTATCCATCGTGTCGGTTTCGCGCCGGGCCGGCTTCCCGCAACTGGGGCAGGTTGTCTCGACGAAGGGTTTGTATTTTGCGAGCGGCGAGCCGCCCTCGCCGGTGAACTCCACGTCCTTTGGGAGGATCACCGGGAGTTCCTCTTCGGGAACCGGAACGGTTCCGCACGTTTCACAGAGGATCATCGGGATGGGCGTGCCCCAGTAACGCTGGCGGGAGATTCCCCAGTCGCGCAGGCGGTACTGGACCGTTTTCTTGCCCCGACCGATCGAAGCCAGGTGGTCGGCGATCGCATCGAGGGCCTTGAGATTCTCCAGGCCGTCGAAAGGGCCGGAGTTGACGAGGATGCCCTCGCCCGTGTAGGCTTCGGTCATCGTCTGAACGTTCAGCGCCCGGTCGGGGGGCTGGATGACGACGATGAGCGGCAGGTTGAACTTCTTCGCGAACTCAAAGTCGCGCTGGTCGTGGGTGGGTACGGCCATGACGCAGCCGGTGCCGTAATCGGCGAGGACGAAGTTCGCCGCATAGATCGGCATTTTCCGCCCCGTGACCGGGTTCAGGCAATACGTCTCGAGGAAGACGCCCTCTTTCTCGTAGGATTCGGAGGTCCGGATCTTCTTGTCCTGTTTTTTGATCTTCTCCACGAAATCACGGACCGATCCTTCGCAGCCCTTTCCGTGGACGAGGTCCATCACAAGAGGATGTTCGGCGGCGATCAGCATGAAGGTGGCGCCGAAGATCGTGTCCTGGCGAGTCGTGAAGACTTGGATCGCGCCCTTTCCGTCGGCCATCGGGAAAGATGCCTCGCAGCCGTAGCTTTTTCCGATCCAGTTCTTCTGCATCGTAAGGACCCGTTCGGGCCAGCCGGGGAGGCGGTCGCAGTAGTCGAGGAGTTCGTCGATGTAGGCGGTGATCCGGAAGAACCACTGGTTCAGGTATTGCTCCCCGACCTCCGAGCCGCAACGCCAGCAGAGACCCGCCTCCACCTGCTCGTTGGCGAGAACCGTCTCGCACTTGGGGCACCAGTTCACCGTGGAGCTCTTCTTGTAGGCGAGCCCCGTTTCGTACATCCGGAGGAAGAAGAGCTGCTCCCACTTGTAATATTCGGGTTCGCAGGTTGCGAGCTCCCGGTCCCAATCATAGCTGAAGCCCATCCGTTTGAGCTGGCGCCTCATGTTTTCGATATTTTCATGGGTCCAGACGGAGGGGTGGACGCCCCGTTCGATGGCGGCGTTTTCCGCCGGCATGCCGAAGGCATCCCAGCCCATCGGATGGAGGACGTTGAACCCCTTCATCCGCTTGTACCGTGCGACGACGTCGCCGATTGTATAGTTCCGCACATGGCCGATGTGGATCCGGCCGGAAGGGTAGGGGAACATCTCGAGCAGATAGTATTTCTTTTTATCCGGATCTTCCGTGACACGGAAAATCTGCTTTTCCTCCCAGTGATTCTGCCATCTCTCTTCAATCTCTATGGGGTTGTACTTTCTGTCCATGTGTCGCTCCGCTCCCTTTTTATTCCAAAGGTCCTGGCGCCCTTCGTAGCACATCAGACCAGGCCTTTCAATGCCATTTTCCCCGGAATCCGGTTGCCGTCATTTCGGCCGTCGTCTTTATCTTCCTACTCCGGAATTTCGATCCCCGAACCGCCGACATGGTCGCGGAAACGGCCGAGCCCCGCGCGGACCTCGTCCGCGTGATCCTCCCCGACCGGGATCTCCAGATCAACATCAGGGAACTCCTGCGGCTTACATGCAAAACCGTCAAAGAGGCCAGTGAACATGGCTTCGGCCATCCCGGAGAGTTTCAGGGCTCCGCGTCCGGCGGCAGGAATGGGGAGGACCAGGTCGGTCGCCTGGATGCCGCTCACGGTCTCAGCCATCTGATAACCGGCGTTGTAGAGTCGGTCGTAGGTCAACGCGGAAAGCGATCCCAAACCGAAGAGGAGCAGGCGGGAGATACGGATCCGTTCGGGAAAGGCGTAGAGCAGCTTTTCCGGAAAATCGCCGGAAATTCGGCCTTGGGCGATCTCGGTGGAGATCATCCCGTTGAGGCGCCAGTCCACCAGACCGCAGTAACCTTTCGGCGGCCTTTCATCGGAGAAGAAACCCAGGATCAGGGTGTCATGGCTCAAGGCTTCCGGCGAGGTGTGGGATATCTTGATCTTCATCCTTCCTGCGCAGCTTTCCGTAGAGGTCGTCGAGAATACCGTTGATGAACGCCCCCGAGTTTTCGGAGCCGTATACCTTTCCCAAGTCGATCGCCTCGTTCAGCGTGACTTTGGGGGGGATGTCCCGGCAGAACAGGAGTTCGTAAACGGCCATCCGCAGGATGCTCTTGTCCACGCGGGACATCCTTGCCATGGTCCAGTTTTCGGAACTGCCGCCGATCAGGCTGTCGATCTGCTCCCGGTTGTTCCAAGTCCCCTCGATTAAAAGGGAAGAAAATTTTCTCGCCTCTTCCGGTGCGTCGAAATTGGCCCAGAACAGCGCAATAGACTCCTGCAGGTCGATCCCGTGGACGTCGAGCGCATAAAGAACCTGAAGGGTAACCTCTCTTGCCTTCCGCCGCTGGTGCATTCATCCCTCAGAGTTCGGTGGGGTAATCAGGGTAATTCGAGGTAATTCGGGTAATTCGGGGGACAGTATACTTAATTCCTGGAATTAAGTATACTGTCCCCCGAATTATCCCCCGAATTATTCTCCGAATTACTGTCCCCCGAATTACCTATTACAATTTTTTGAAAAGATCAACCATCTCGATAGCGGACATCGCGGCGTCCCAGCCCTTGTTTCCCGCCTTGGCGCCCGCCCGTTCAATCGCCTGCTCGATGGTGTCCGTCGTCAGGACACCGAACGCCACCGGCACCTCGGTCTCCAGCCCCACCATCGCGATCCCCTTGGAGACCTCCGCGCTGATATATTCGAAGTGAGGCGTGGCGCCGCGAATGACAGCGCCCAGGCAGATCACGGCGTCGAAGCGACCGCTTTTCGCCATCTTCTTGGCGGTGAGCGGCAACTCGAAGGCGCCGGGCACCCGGACGATCTGGATCTCCTTTTCGTCCGCGCCGGCCCGCGTCAGGGCATCGACGGCCCCCTCGATCAGGCGGCTGCAGATGAAGTCATTGAAACGGCTGGCGACGATGCCGAACTTCATTCCCTTCGCGACGATCTTTCCCTCGATGATTTTTGGCATGGCTGTTTCTCCTGATAAAATTGATTGTTTCCTGTCTATACCTTCAGAATGTGTCCCATCTTATGCCTCTTGGTCTGGAGGTACTGGATGTTGTTTTCATTCGGCCGGATCTCGATCGGGACCCGTTCGGTGATGGTCAGGCCGTACCCCTCGAGGCCGACGATCTTCTTCGGGTTGTTCGTTAAGAGCCGCATCTTCCGCACCCCGATGTCGGCAAGGATCTGGGCGCCGATGCCGTAATCCCGGAGGTCCTCCTTGAAGCCGAGCGCGATGTTCGCCTCCACGGTGTCCTGACCGTGCTCCTGGAGCTCATAGGCCTTGATCTTGTTGACGAGACCGATCCCCCGGCCCTCCTGGTGCATGTAGACGATCACGCCCCGGCCGGCCTCTTCCACCATCTTCATGGCCCGCTGGAGCTGGTCGCCGCAGTCGCACCGCTCGGAACCGAAGACGTCGCCCGTCAGACATTCCGAATGGACGCGGACCAGGACCTCGTCCTCTGCGGAGATGTCGCCCTTGATCAGGGCCACGTGCTTCATCTCGTCCACATCGTTTTCATAGACGATCAGCTTGAATTCTCCCCCGTACCGCGTCGGGATCGTGGCGGTCGCCGCCCGCCGGATCAGCGACTCGTGCTGCATCCGGTAGTCGATGAGATCCTTGATGGTGACGATCTTGAGACCAAACTCCCGGGCGAAGATCTCCAGATCGGGCATTCGGGCCATCGTCCCGTCGTCCTTCATCACCTCGCAGATGACGCCGGCGGGTTTCTTGCCGGCGAGACGGGCAAGATCGACAGAGCCTTCCGTCTGGCCGGTTCGCACGAGCACTCCTCCGCGCCTGGCGCGGATCGGGAAGATGTGGCCGGGACTGACCAGGTCATCCGGTTTCGCATCGTCGGCGACGGCGGCCCGGATCGTCGTCGCCCGGTCTGCCGCCGAGATCCCGGTGGTGACCCCCCGTTTCGCCTCGATGGAGACCGTGAAGGCGGTGCCGAAACTGGATCGGTTGTCCCGGACCATCGGCGATAGACGGAGCTTGTCCGCATTTTCTTCGGTCAACGTGAGACAGATGAGTCCCCGCCCGTATCGGGCCATGAAATTGACCGCCTCCGGCGTGACGAACTCGGCCGCCATGCAGAGATCCCCTTCGTTTTCCCGATCCTCGTCGTCAACGAGGATGATCATCCTTCCGCTTTTGATATCGACAATGGCTTCCTTGATGGTGCTGACACCCATGTTCTCTCCTTCTTAATTAGGGACAGAGCCCCTATTAAATCCGATTTAATAGGGGCTCTGTCCCTAATTAAACCGTTATTTCAAAAATCCGTATCTGGCAAGCATCCCCAGGTCCACTCCCCCGGCAGGTCCGACCGCCGGCCTGGTCGCGCCGTCGGGTTTCTTCTTCGTTGAAATCAGTTTTTCCAGATATCTTGCTATGATATCCGTTTCTATGTTGACGGCATCCGCCACCTTTTTAAACCCGAGGGTTGTCCCGGCCGCCGTATGCGGGATGATGTTAACATAAAATATATTCTTTTCACAGCGGTTGACGGTCAAGCTGATGCCGTCCACTGTGATCGATCCCTTGGCGACGACATAGCGATCCAGCGCCGGATCGATCGCGAAACCGAAGAGGATGGAGCCGGAGCGGGGGTTCTTCTCCACGATCTTGCCGATGCCGTCCACATGGCCGAGGACGATGTGTCCTCCGAGGCGGTCCATGACGCGCAGCGCCTTTTCCAGGTTGACCCGGTCGCCCGTCTTCAGGCTTCGGAGCGTCGTCCGGGAAAGGGTCTCCGCGGAGACATCCGCCGTAAAGACCCGGTCGGCCTTCGCGGTCACGGTCAGACACGCGCCGCTGACGGCGATGCTGTCGCCGATTGCGACGTCGTCCAGATCGAGGGATGTCTCGACCTCCAGAACGGCGTCCTCCCCCCGGCGCGTCAGGCGCCGGACAGAACCGAGTGCGGCTGTGATTCCCGTGAACACCTTCTATCCCTCCGTATTTCCTTTCTCCCTGTCTTTTTTCTTGGGGAGGAGTTCCTTCAATTCGTCCAGAAAGTCGCTGACATCCCGGAATTCACGGTAAACCGATGCGAAGCGGACATAGGCGACGCCGTCGAGGGCCTGGAGCTCCCGCATCACCTTTTCGCCGACGGCCGTGGAGGGGATCTCCTTCCCCTGGACATCCTGACAGGCGCGCTCAACATTGTCCACCAGGGTCTCGATGGCGTCCATGCTGATCGGGCGCTTCTCGCAGGCCTTCTTGATCCCGGAGCGGATCTTCGTCCGATCGAAAGGTTCCCGGCGGCCGTCCTTCTTGACGACCACAGGCAGGATCTCTTCAACGAATTCGTAGGTGGTGAATCGCTTGCCGCAGCCGAGGCACTCCCTTCGCCGCCGGATGGCGTCGCCGTCCTTGCTGATCCGGGAGTCGATCACCTTGTTTTCGCCGTGGGCGCAGAAGGGGCATTTCATCGTCGGATCACCTCTATTTCGGCCTCCGTCAGCATCTCTTCCGCGAGGCTGTCGCGGTAATCGCCCCCGACCACGATCCGCACGATGCCGGCGTTGATGATCATCTTCGCGCAGATGATGCAGGGGTGGTTCGTGCAGTAGAGGGTCGCCCCTTTTACGCTGACCCCGTGCAGTGCCGCCTGGATGATGGCATTCTGCTCGGCGTGGAGTCCCCGGCAGAGCTCGTGGCGTTCGCCGGAGGGGATACGGTTCTGTTCACGCAGGCAACCGATTTCCAGGCAATGGCGCAGTCCCGAGGGGGCGCCGTTATATCCCGTGGCGAGGATCCGCCGGTCACGGACCAGGGCGGCGCCGACACGTCGCCTGAGACAGGTGGCGCGTTTCGCCACAAGCCCGACGATGTCCAGAAAATAGTCATCCCATGCTGGCCTTCCGTCCGTTTCACCGCTCCGTTGCTCTTCCTTTTCGATCCCCTTCATGGCTTAAGGATTACCTCAGATTGGGCTTTTGGTTACCGGTTTTCCCGGATCCGCTCCGGGTAAAGGGGAAATCGCTCGCAGAGGGAGCGGACCGCTTCCCGGACCTCGCCCAGGCGCTTTTCGTTGTGGATATCCCGGAGCACGGCGGAGAAGAAGCCGGCGATCCGTTTCATCTCCGGCTCCTTCATCCCCCGCGTGGTCAGGGCGGGCGTGCCGATGCGGATGCCGCTGGTCACCTGGGCACCCTTCGTGTCGTAGGGAATCCGGTTCTTGTTGATTGTGATGCCCGTCCGGTCGAGGGTCTCCTGCGCCTCTATGCCCGTGATGCCGAGGTCGGTCAGGTCGACGAGCATCAGGTGGTTGTCCGTTCCGCCGGAGACGAGGCGGAAGCCGTCCGCGAGGAGCTCATCGGCGAGGGTGCTCGCGTTTTTCACGATCTGGGCCTGATATTGCCTGAACTCTTCGGAGAGGGCCTCCTTGAACGCCACCGCCTTGGCGGCGATGATGTGCATCAGGGGGCCGCCCTGCATCCCCGGGAAGATCTTCTCGTCCACCGCCCGGGCATATTCCTTTTTGCAGAGGATGAGTCCGGCGCGGGGACCCCGCAGGGTCTTGTGGGTGGTCATCGTGACGAACTCGCAGCAGGGCACCGGCGACGGATGGAGACCGGCGGCGACGAGGCCGCCGATGTGGGCGATGTCGGCGAGGATCAGCGCCCCGACTTGATCGGCGATGACCCGGAACTTTTCATAATCGATGATCCGGGGGTAGGAACTGGCGCCGACGACGATGATCTTCGGGCGGTGCTTTTTCGCGAGGGTTTCGACCTCGTTGAAATCGATGGTTTCCGTCTTCCGGTCCACGCCGTAGAAGACGCCGCGGTAGAGCTTACCCGAGAAACTGGCCGGACTCCCGTGCGAAAGGTGACCCCCATGGGAGAGGTTCATCCCGAGGATCGTGTCCCCCAGCTTCAGCACCGTGAAATAGACCGCCATATTGGCCTGAACGCCCGCGTGTGGCTGGACGTTGGCGTGTTCCGCCCCGAAGAGTTGCTTGCTCCGCTCAATGGCCAGCCGCTCCACGACGTCGACGAATTCGCATCCCCCGTAGTATCGCCGACCCGGATAGCCCTCGGCATACTTGTTCGTCATGACGCTTCCTTGGGCCTCCAGGACGGCCTCGCTGACGAAGTTCTCCGAGGCGATCATCTCTAACTTTCCGGACTGCCGCCGGGTTTCCTGTAGAATCGCCTCCGCGACCTCCGGGTCGGCCTGCATCAGATAAGACATGGGTTCCTTTTTCTCCTGCTTCTATTTTAAATCGATCTCGCGGATCTTGTCGAGACGCCTCTGATGGCGCCCCCCTTCGAACGGGGTCGAAAGCCAGGCCCGGACGATCTTTCTCGCCGTCTCCGGATCCGTTTTTCTTCCCGCGAGAACCAGAATGTTGGCATCGTTGTGCACGCGGCTCAGGCGCGCTGTCTCCTCGTCGAGACAGAGGGCGGCCCGGACGCCGGGGAAGCGGTTGGCGACGATGGACATTCCCACGCCGGAACCGCAGATTAGAATCCCTCTCTGGAAAAGGCCGGCGGAAACCGCTCCGGCCGCCTTTGCGCCGAAATCGGGGTAATCCGCGGCCCGGTCGCTGTCCGTTCCGACGTCGGTGACGGCGAACCCCATCTCCGCAAGGAAGGGTTTAAGCGACTCTTTCAGCGAAAAGCCCCCATGGTCCGCGCCGATGATGATTTTCTCTGCCGTCATTCCTATCCCTCAAATTTCCGGAGGATCAGTACGGCATTTACCCCGCCGAAGCCGAAGGTGTTGGACATCGCCGTCCGGATCTCCTTCTTCCTCGCCTGATGGGGAACGTAGTCCAGATCACAGGCGGGGTCCGGGTGGTCCAGGTTGATCGTCGGGGGGAGCACCCCCTCGCCGATCGCTTTCAGGCAGAGGATCGCCTCCACCGCTCCGGCCGCGCCGAGCATGTGGCCCGTCATCGATTTGGTCGAACTGACGGCAAGCCGTTGCGCGTGTTTGGCGAAGAGCGTCTTGACGGCCTCCGTCTCGCAGGCGTCGTTCAGAGGCGTGGAGGTCCCGTGGGCGTTGACGTAGTCGATTTCCGCAGCGTCCATCCCTGCATCCTGCAACGCGGCCTTCATGCAGCGGGCGGCGCCTTCATGCCCCGGCGGCGGGGCGACCATGTGAAAGGCGTCGCTTGTGACGCCGTAACCTGCAAGTTCGCCCTGGATTCGGGCGCCCCGCTCCAGCGCATGCGACAGGGCCTCGAGGATAACGACCCCTGACCCCTCGCCGATCACGAAGCCGTCGCGGTCACGGTCGAAGGGGCGGCTTGCCTTTTGAGGTTCGTCGTTGCGCCGGGAAAGCGCCCGCATCGCATTGAATCCGGCGACGCAGAGCGGGGTGACCGCCGCGTCCACCCCTCCGGCGATCATGACATCGGCATAGCCGTCGGCGATGATCCGGGCGGCGTCCCCAATGGCGCAGGTGCCCGAAGCGCAGGCCGTCACGGGGCAGTTGATCGGACCCTTCGCCCGGAAGCGGATCGAGACATGGCCGGCGGCGAGGTTGGCCAGCGCGGCGGGGATCATAAACGGGGATATCTTTCGGGGACCTCCCTGGAAGATCGCCACTTTTTCCTTCTCAATCGTGGCCAAGCCGCCGATCGCGGAGCCGATGATCACGCCGGTCCGTTCCGCCCCTTCCTCTTCGATGATCAGCCCGGCATCGGCCACGGCCATTTCGGCGGCGGCCAGGGCATAGATGATGAAATCATCGACACGCCGCAACTCTTTCTTGGTCACGTACCGGAGCGGGTCGAACCCCTTCACCTCGCCGGCGATCCTCGTCTCGAAGGCCGTACAGTCAAAGCGGGTGATGGGCGCAACGCCGGATCTTCCGCGGCAGATCCCTTCCCAGGTCTCTGCGACGGTGTTGCCGAGCGGTGTTACGGCGCCCGTGCCTGTTATAACCACCCTTCTTTTCAACCATTCCTCCCTTTGTGCCGTGTCGGATCGCCGGCCGGCGATGGAGCCTTCACGACGGATGGCACAGGCTGGCGGACGCTACTCATGCCATGCGACGCCCTTGTTCCGGAGGAAATCCAGGACATCCTTGATCGAGCGGATCTGCTGAAGTTCGTTGTCAGCGATCTGAATGTCGAAGGTTTCCTCCATCTCCATGATCAGTTCGACGAGGTCGAGGGAATCGGCCCCCAGATCGTCGATAAACGAGGCCTCGGGAACGCACTCCTCCCGTGTAACATCCAATTGCTCTACGATAATGCCGATGACTTTTTCTTCCAGTGTCATGAAAACTCCCTCCTTGCAAAATAACCCCTGCCACGGCAGGGATCTGAATACATTTTCCGATGCATGGGCTTATTCTCCTGCTCCGGAATTACGATATCAACCATTTTTTTCTGGAACATCGCCGTTCAACGCCGTCGCGGTCATTTCCAGCGACGCCTCGTCTTCGACGTTGAGGAGACGGAACCGTCGGTCGATCCGCCGGATCAGTCCGGAAAGGATCCTTTTGGGACCGATCTCCACGATTGTGTCGACGCCCATCTCTGCCATCCTTGCGATCGTTTCCCGCCACCGGACGGGGGAGGTGATCTGGCGGACGAGGAGCTCCTGCGTATGTTCCCGCGAGTGGACTTGCAAGGGGTCGCAGTTGGGAATCACGGGGGGGGCGCAATCCCGGAACGCGATTTCTCCGAGAGTGGTCGCGAACTGTTCGGCCGCCCCTCGCAGGAGACGGCAGTGGCAGGGGACGCTGATCGGAAGAAGGACCGCCCGGACGCCCTCCCTGGCTCCCGCCGCCGCGATCACCTCCAACACGGCCACCGTGTGCCCGGAGATGACGATCTGGCCGGGGGCATTTTCGATGGAGACGGCCACCGCATGATCTGCCGCGTCGCGTTCACGGCACAACGCCTCCACCTCCTCCCGCGGGAGGCCGAGAATGGCCGCCATCGCGCCTTTACCCACGGGAACGGCCTCCTGATGGAGCTGCGCCCTCCGGTGAACTACGGAAAGGCAGTCGCGCAGGCCGACAGCGCCGGCCGCATGCAGGGCGGCATACTCCCCGAGACTGTGACCCGCCATGACAAAAGGTTTCACCGCCACACGTTCGGAGAAGGCCCGCCAGGCGGCAATCTCCACCGTGAGGACGGCGATCTGGGTGTTTACCGTCAGATCGAGCCGTTCCTGAGGCCCCGTGAAACAGAGCGAGACCATGTCCGTACCGAGGACATTCCCGGCTTCGGCAAACAGATCTCTCACGCCCTGATGTCCGCGATACAGGTCCTGACCCATTCCGGGATATTGCGTGCCCTGTCCCGGAAAGACGAGAGCGAATCTACCCATGGGTGTTCCCTCTTCCGGTGGTTCAGGATTCCTTTCCGATCGGGACGATCTCCCTGCCTTTGTAGACGCCGCAGGTGGGGCAGACATGGTGGGGCAGCTTGGGCGCATGGCATTGCGGACATGCGGAAGACGTGACCGGCTTCAGAAAATCGTGCGCCCTTCTCATGTTTTTTCTGGATTTAGAATGTCTCTTGATTGGATTTGGCATAACGTGTAACCCCTCTCTTTTTAAGTTTGAGCTTTAAATTGTTTCAAAACCGCAAGCCGTTCATCGGGGAGTACGCC
>Ga0208566_1001816_pt1 | contig 11934 bp, 9 predicted proteins | sample PL_2010_150m_FD_184159 | JGI IMG/M metagenome (GOLD analysis project Ga0208566, IMG submission 184159) | Freshwater microbial communities from Powell Lake, British Columbia, Canada to study Microbial Dark Matter (Phase II) - PL_2010_150m... | ecosystem: Environmental > Aquatic > Freshwater > Lake...
GGTCAATCCCGATCATTGATGAAAATTATAAAACCGATCAGTATGTGATTACCGGGTGCCAGTCGAAAGTATGGCTTCATGCGGATTACAGGGATGGGAAAATTTTCTTTTCTGCCGACAGCGATGCCATCATTACCAAGGGCATCGTCAACCTTCTGATCCGGGTATTATCCTGCCATACCCCGGATGAGATCTTAAATGCCGATATGGATTTCATTGAAAAAATAGGCCTTCGGGAACATCTTTCCCCAACCCGGTCCAACGGGTTTACTTCCATGGTTAAACAAATGAAACTCTATGCCCTGGCGTTTAAAACAAAGTCGGAAGCAGGCAATAGGCATTAGTTAGTTGGCGAGTTGGCGAGTTGGTGAGCTGGCGAGTTTTTTATTCTTCATTCTCCATCTTCTATTCTCCATCCTCCATCCTCAGGCTTCAGTCTACTCCACCGGATCAATTATTCCATGCTCCCGCGTGATCGTGTCGGCGAGGAATAGCGGAGGGTGCTGCTGAATCAGCAAAGCCATTTTGTCGCGCTGACGGGTATTTTCTGAAACCGCATCCTCATAGGCGTCGCTGTAAGATTTTCCCTTTATTATTTCCTGTCGTTCCATAAGCTCTATATTAATTGAATATTCCGTTTCTTCACAGGAGATCTGTCCATCGATCCAGATTTCTTTCGGAGGAATAAAATGACAGGAAAGATCATTGCCGCTGAAACCGAAATCCGGAAAAATATTTTTCCTAATAAGATAGCCGTCGACGATCCAGATGCTGATCCCATTCCGCTTTCCGACCGGCAACCGGTAAATATTCTGCAAAAGAATGCTGTCAGGGATGTCTTTAATTTCCTTACTGTTGTCGTGATCCGTCACCCCGACCTTCCTCAGCGAGGCTTCATGCGCCCTGCAGATCGTCTCATAGTTTCGGCGTGTTTTTACCTCCAACCTCAGTGAGGAATCATGCGCCTTCACATAGGTCCAGCCATATTTAGCCATCAGGTGACGTTCGTTCAGTTCATGGATCAGGGTCATCTCGAATTCCTCGCAGGAAAGTGCATTGTCAATCCAGATCTCTCCTTTGGGGTTGAACGGATAACGCTGTTCATTCCCTCCATAAAGAAATGAATTGTAGATCTTATGCCGTACCTTATAACCATCCACAATCCAGATGTCATAACCGTTTTTCTTGCCCCAATAATAGCGGTAAACTCCAGGAATACTTTCCTTCTCACGACAGCCGTATAAGAAAGAAAAGCAAATGCTGAAGATTAGAAAGAATCTGAACTGCATATTTTCTGTTTGTTTTGTTGATCAAAGGTAAATCAAATGTAACGACATTTCCTGTTCAAGGATTAATTTGATAAATTTGCAACATCATTGATATTCCCCATGACCTTTACGCAGATCGTCAAGCAATTCAAATTCTCTATTTCAGGTGTCCTTATTTTTGTGCTGATCGAAAATGTTGCATGGATCATTGAACCTACATTTTTTGGTTCATTGCTGGATGCGCTGATCGATCATTTTTACAATAAAGAAGCCGTAAATTATTACACTCCTTTGTTTATCTGGATCTTCATTTACCTGGTTAATGTTTTAGGCGGTACCATGAGCAGGCTGTTCAGCGGAAGGGTTTATTCGAAGATGTATGCCGACATTGCTACGCGCGTGATCATAAATTCAAAGAAACAGGGGCATGCGGCATCCAAGATCCTGGCACGAGCTGAACTGGCCAGGGAATACATCGTTTTTTTCAAGGAACGCTTGCCGGAGGTTAGCTGGCAGATTTTTGCCACCGGTGGGGGCGTGATTGCCTTGTTCTTTTACGACTGGCGAATTGCTGCCGTGGCGTTTTTCGTAATTTTCCCTGTCGTCCTGATCAATAATATATACCGGAGAAATGTAGTTACACTCCAGAAGAATATTCATGATACCCGTGAAGACCTTTACCGGTTGGTGGATGAAAAAGACACGGCCAAGATCCATCAATATTATCACGATATGGTACCGCCCCAGCACAAGATTGCAAAATGGAATTCCATCGATTATGCGGTCATCAAGGTTTTGCTGATGATCATCTTCATCGTGGTACTCTTTATCTGTGTTGACGTGGATGATTTTTCTACCGGTAAGATCTATGCCGTTGTAGCCTATATCTGGACCTTTATTGCTTCTACGGAATACCTGCCGGGATTAATGGAAAGCCTTACCTCCGTGAAAGACCTCAGTACACGGTTGAAAGAGGTAGATGTGTGAGAGGATTGGAAGAATTAAAGTTCCGGAATTTCCACCTTTACCAGGAACCATTTTCCATCCACAAGTGAGAAGGTGTAATTCTCGTAGTCGCCGTTATCGTGCTTTCCGTAAACCACTTTGTCCCTGTCAGCATTCAGAACTTCAATCAATTTGAAATGCACATCTGAGGGGTTGGTTTTACTCCAGTGAAGATGCTCAGAGAATCTCCATTGGCCCTGGACGAGCTGAAAGGGGGAGTTGTCGGGTTCCAGAAAATTGAGCGGGAACTTAATTCGTGAAAGCTGATAGCTGCTGTCGGAAAAAAACCGGGATTGAAAGATGCTGAAATCTTCAGGAGCAGTAGTTTTCAAGACAATCTTCTGCGGGTGCTGGCTGAAAGCAGCAAGGCAAAAGAAAATGGAAATAAACAGTACCGCGATACTCTTTTTCATGGGTTGAAGATTATTCTGTAAATCTATTTATTTTCTGGCAAAGTTAGTTCATAAAATCCGGGAAATCAATCTTGCTCACATATTTTTTTCTTATCCAAAAACAAAAACTATTTTTACACGTAATATCTGAATATTCTTTTACCCTGGAAGAACAAAATTCAAATAGGCCCCAAATGCTGGATAAAGCAACTTTCGAAGCACTTTTCCGCAGTGAATTCAAAGGACTGTGTTTTTTTGCGCTTCAGTTTACAAAGGATACCGATATGGCCCGGGAGATCACGCAGGAAGCCTTTATCAGCCTTTGGGAAAAACGGGGAAGCATCGATCTTTCCAAGCCGGTTAAAACCTACCTTAGCACTACCGTTCGCAACAAATGTCTGAATTGGCTCCGGGATAATAAAAAGTTCAATAAGGGAATCCTGGATATTGAAGGACTGCTTTCGGAAAAAACCTATGTTCAGCCCGACCGGCTGGTAGAAGCTGAGATCAGGGACAGGATCGGGATAGCCATTGAGGAGTTGCCGGCAAAATGCAGGGAGATCTTCGTGCTCAACCGGAATGAAAACCTGAAGTACCAGGAAATTGCAACCCGTTTGGAGATCTCTGTAAAAACCGTGGAAACCCAGATGTCGAAGGCGCTGCAGCACATGCGCAACCGGCTGGCAGAGTTTTTAAAATGAGGTTAAATATAATTCTTGATTGAAGCGTAAGGGTAAAAGCCAACTTAAGTGTAATATCGTCAGCATAACTATGGAAACAAATTCCACATATTCAATAGACCTGATCACAAGGTACCTGGCCGGGGAAGCCAGCGGTGACGACCTGGTTTTCCTTGAAGCCTGGCTGAAGGCCGACCCCGGTCACAGGCAGATCTTTGACGATTACCGCCTGATATGGCTTGGAATTGAAAAAGTAAAGATAGAGGATACCCTAAAGATTGATGCAGCATGGAAAGAGATGGAATCCCGAATCGATGCTGATAAGGCAAGAGGCAAGAGGCAAGAGGCAAGAGGGAGCTTTCGTATTCCATATCGCCAGGTGCTCCGGATTGCTGCAATCATTCTTTTACTTGTGGTTCCTTCCTTTTTTGTTTTCAGGTACTTAACCCATCCTGAACAAAAACAAATGGAAGCAAACCTGACTATAAAAGAGAGAAAACTCCCGGATGGCACTTCTGTAACATTAAATAAAGGCGCTACCCTCGAATATCCATCTTCCTTCAAAGGGAATAAAAGAAATGTAAAACTCAACGGCGAGGCCTGGTTCGAAGTTAAACATGACGATGCAAAACCCTTCATCGTTACAAGCCACAATGTACGGGTGGAGGTGCTTGGCACTTCATTTTATGTGAATACCAATGCCGCCAACAATACCATGGAAGTGATCCTGAACAACGGTTCCGTCGCCGTATATTTTGATGACCATAAGAAGAACAGCCTGTTCCTTACACCGGGCGAAAAAGCCGAAATTATCCCCGGCCAGCAAAAGATGGAAAAAGATATCAATACCGATCAGAATTACAGGTCGTGGATGACGCAACGATTCATATACAACAACGCACCGCTGGTAACGATCGTTGCCGACCTTAATAAAGTGTACCATGCAAAGCTTCGCATTGCAACACCGGCGATCTCGTATTGTCTTGTAACTGCCACATTCGATCATCAGTCGCCGGAATCCATCCTCCATGTCCTCCAGGCTACGCTCGACCTGACTATCAGCACCCACGGTACATGGACGGACATTTCAGGCAACAAGTGTAACTAATCCTTTATCCCGGCATCATTGGAAATCAGGAAACTCATATATCCTTTCTTTTTCTGCTTTCTGATGTTTTCACATTCCGTTTTTTCCCAGGATCTGGATAAGAAGATCACGCTCATAGTTAAGAAACAATCCCTCGGGGAAGTAATCCGCAAAATCGGGGATGAAGGGAAGATCCTGTTCTCCTACAACCCGCAAAGCCTTCCGCTCGACCTGAAGATCAGCGTGAAAGCACGGAACAAAACTGTGCGTGAAGTGCTGGACCTGGTGCTGAAGAAAAACGGAATCAACTATTTTGTATTGGAAAACCAGGTCGTACTTAAGATGAATCACAAGGATGAAACGGATCAGGCCCGGGAAAAAAGCGCTGTTGCGGTGAAGCATACCATCAGCGGGTACCTTAAGGATAAGGCAAGCGGGGAAGTGCTGATCGGTGCCAACGTGTATATCCGCGATACGCATCTTGGCAGCACCACCAACAGCTATGGTTTTTATTCCCTTACCTTACCGGCAAATCCTTACCAGATGGTTTTTTCTTATATCGGTTATAAGGATTTTTTGATGAATATTAATCTTGAGAAGGACGAGGATGCAACAATAGAGATGGAAACCTCGAGTCTGGCGATCAGGGAAGTTGTTATTCAGAGTAAAAACAAGCAGGAGGAAACCCGGAACAGTTCTCTGGGCGAATTCCGGTTCTCCTCAAAAACCTTATCCCGGCTACCGGGATTTGCCGGCGACCTTGATATTATCAAATCCCTGCAGGCTGTTCCGGGAATCAAATCCTATGGCGATGGTTCCTCTCTTTTTTATGTTCGGGGAGGCAACAGCGACCAGAACCTGATCCTCATCGATGAAGCTCCGATCTACAATCCTTCGCACCTTTTCGGCTTCTTTTCGGTTTTGGCGCCCGATGCCATCAATGAAATGACGGTCTTCAAGGGCGATTTTCCTGCAAAATACGGAGGAAGATTGTCATCCGTAATCGATATCAAGGCCAGGAATGGAAACCTCAAGCGGTTCGGGTTTTCAGGTAACATCGGCCCATATGCATCCGAGCTTACCCTGGAAGGACCCATTGTAAAGGATAAGAGTTCTTTTATCTTATCAGGAAGGATCTCGACGCTGAACTGGTTGAACAACCTTCATTCTTCCCTGAAATCCTTTGATATCCTGTTTTATGATGTCAATGCAAAAGTCAATTTCAAGCTGAATACCAACAACCGTTTCTACCTTACCTTCTTTTACGGGTATGATCGTTTCGGGCAGACGAACGAATCCAGCTATCCCACATCCGGGATGAGCTGGAATAATATGGCTGGTACGTTCCGGTGGAACCACACCTTCAGCAACAAACTATTTTCCAACACCACCCTTTGCTACAGCCGTTACCATTATTATCTCTACATCGACAATGAACAGAAAGATATCTGGAATTCGGCCATCTCCGGCCTGACTTTCAAGACTGACTTTACCTGGTACCTGAGCCCGAAGAACACCCTCCGTGCAGGTGTGGAAATTACGGATCACAATTCGAATCCCGGGAATGTAAGCCTTCCAAATAACCAGACCGATCCGGCAGCTTACCCCATCGCCAAATACCATTCAATGGAATACGATTTTTATCTGGGAAATGATCAGATGATCGGGAAAAGGATCTCGGTTAGTTACGGGATCCGGTTGGCGGTATGGCAGGATCTTGGCCCGACAACAGTGTACCATTTCGACGGTTATCACAATTTTATCGATTCTTCAAGGGTTTCCAACCTTTCAACCTATTCGACTTTTTTCAGTCCGGAACCCCGGATCAATGTCCGCTTTATGCTGAATGACCGTTCCTCCCTGAAAGCAAGTTACAGCCGGACTACGCAGTTCTTCCAGGTGCTTTCCAGTTCCGTCAGCCCGTTTACTTCCCTGGAAGTCTGGGCTCCCTGTGGCCCGAACATTAAACCCCAGAAAGCTGACCAGGTTTCACTTGGATATTATACGCAGGTATTCCGGACAAAACTGAATTTCTCGGCTGAGATCTTTTATAATATGTTTCATGATCATATCGATTATAAGGATCATGCTAACCTTTTATTCAATCACCTGCTGGAAGGGGAGATCCGGAACGGAAAGGCACGTTCCTACGGAATTGAACTGATGTTGCGGAAGACGGAAGCGGATTTTACCGGTTGGATCGGGTATACCTGGTCGCGGACCTTCGTTCAGACGCCGGAAATAAATAACGGGAAAGAATATCCGGCCTTTTATGACCGGCCTCACAATGTTTGCATTTATCTTTCCTATACGGCCGGGAAACACTGGTCATTTTCTGCCAATTGGATCTATATGACCGGAGGGGCGATCACGACACCGATCGGGTTCTTTTATAATAACGGGTATGCCATTCCTATTTACGGTGACCGGAACAACGACCGCCTGCCCGATTATCACCGCCTCGACCTGTCGTTAAAATGGACACTCAGCAAGCCTGAAAAACGTTACCAGCACTCATTCATACTGACCTTGTACAACGCCTATGGACGGCTGAATCCGTTCTCTCTGAACTTCAATAAGGTCCAGGATGGGAACGGGAACATTGTTGTGCCTTCGAACCTGGACGCAGGATACCAACTGATTCCGACAACCATATCCGTTGCCGGGATGATCCCATCACTAAATTATCAATTCAAGTTCTGATGAAAAGAATGATCCTGTATGTCTTCCTTCTGCTTTCTTTCTCAGGATGTGAGAAGAAAATCGACTGGTCGTTGAAAAGCCAGGTTAGCAAACTCATTGTCGTGGATGGAATTATTACGGGCGAACCAAGTAAAACCCAGACCCTGACACTTACCTTCCCGGTCACAGAACTAAATGCAAAACCAGTACCGGTGACCGGTGCAAATATCCTGATTTCAGATGAGGACTCGGTGTTTCACATTACAGAACAACCTGCCGGTTCGGGAGTTTATAAATCCATTAAAAAATTCCAGGCCCGGGAGGGAAAGAATTATTCGCTGTTAATTTTCTATGGCGACCAGGTCATTTCTGCTAAATCAGCCATGATGCCGGGCTTACCCTTCAGTTTCCTGGTTTATTCAAAGGATGATGATTCAGGATTGTATCATATTTCCTGGGTGGGCAGTTCCTTCAGTACGGCATTTCCGGCCATGTGGGAAGTACTTCTTGACTGGTCGGAGGTGCCGGGCTATCAACAGGTCGATTCCACCAAGTGCAAGGCCAGATTGTTGTTTTATACACTTTCAACACTGGATGTCAGTGAGATATTCGCCCCATCCGTGGAGAAGGTTTCTTTCCCGGCCGGAACTAAGATCAATGAAACAAGGTATTCCCTTACACCTGAATATGCTGAGTTTATTCGTGAAGTGTTGCTGGAAACCCAATGGCAGGGAGCCTTGTTCAACACCATCCCTGCCAATGTCCCGACCAACCTGAGCGCCGGAGGGGCCGGATTCTTCGCTGTTTGCGGAGTCTATTCCATTTCACAGATCGTTCCGCAATGATAATTTTAAAAAAAATGATCCCCGGGTAAGGGTAAAACCTTTTCGCGGTGTATTATTCCCAAAAGAACTTATTCCGAAACATAATCACAAACCCAAAAAGCAAACCCATGAAAACAAAAAATCTCTTCCGGTTCGGATTCCTGATGATCGCCGCGATGACAATAACGTTCACCGGTTGTAAGAAAGACACGACTACAACCAAAGACAAAGCCAACACAGAGTCGATGCAGCAATTGACCAATGATGAAAACAACGTCGAGAATGCTTCCGACCAGGCCCTGAATGATGCCAACCAGGTGTTATCGTCGGGGAAGTCGAAATCTACTGAATCAGGGCCATGCAATACAACGATAACCATTGGCCCCATTGTAAATGACACCATTTCAATCGATATCTTTTATCATGGTCCCGATTGCAGCAACACTCACACGCGCACCGGCCATGTTATAGTTAAGAAAAAATACCTGGAAGATTGGGGAACGACAGGAGCTACCGTGATCGTATTACTTAACAATTTCACCATCACGAAAATTTCCAACGGAAAATCCCTGACCTTGAACGGAACGAAGCATTTCCAGAACGTCAGCGGTCATTACCTCTGGGAACTTGGCCTTGACAGTACTGTTACTTCCATTGAACACAGGGTGTGGGGCACTGTTACAGCAACATTCGATGACAATACCAGCAGGGTATGGCACATCGCTCGCCAGCGTACATTCACCGGCTCATTGATCGCACTGGTCATGACAACCGATGGATTCGGAACTGCCGACGGGTACACCAACCTTGCTACCTGGGGAGTCAACAGGAATGGGGAACAGTTTTATTCCAGCATCACGCAGTCGGTGGTTCATAAACAGGTATGCAACTGGGATCCTTGTTCCGGAATCATTAAACACGAGATCCCCGCTGCTTCCAAATCGGCTACTATTACTTTCGGGTACGACAGCAATAACAACCTTATCACCAATGGCGATTGTCCCACAAGGTACAGAGTCGATTGGGTAGTTGGAAACTTATCAGGCACATTCTTCCTACCGCTTTAATGTTGAATTGATGTTTGTATAGAAGGCCGCCCCAAAAGCGGCCTTTTGTTAATTATGAATTATGAGGTTGAAATTTGAATTATGATTTACTGTGGAATTGTTGATTTCTTAATGTTTTGAGAATAGATCCAATGATTTTTAAGATTTCCTCGCAATCGGAGATTGATTGATCAATCATGCTTTTATCAATCATTTTTGATTCCTTCAATACTTTAAGCCAATAATAGGATTCACGAGCTTCTTTATAGGCAATTGTAAACCGGAAATAAAAATCTTTTTTGGTTTGACACCCGATTCCTTCTTCCACATTTGCACCAATAGAGGTTCCGGCTCTTAATAACTGTTTGGAAATGATAAAATCCTTTTGCTTTTCTCTAAGATATTTGCAAAGCCCGATTACAAAAACGGAAAAACTAAAACATTTCTGCTGAATAACATTATTTTCTTTCATGGTTTTTTATGATTAATCAGGAAAAGAGAAAAAGGTAACACGGATTTTGAAAATATTTTTTATTAAATATTCATCTTAATTATGAATTATGAGGGTGAATTATGATTCTTTAAGTTGTAGATTTCACATTAACACTAATTTTTAGTTATTGATGTTAATTCATAATTCAAATTTCAACCTCATAATTCATAATTACAAAATCCTTATCTTTGCCTTACACAACACCCACTCCATGAAGAGAGTTCTCCTCTCTTTGACTTTTCTTTTCTTGATAACAGCTCTTCTATGCGGTCCTGCCATACTTATTGCCTCCAATAAATCGGAAAACATTCATAAATTTCAAAACTCCAAAACCGGCTTCACCGAAAACAAAGGCCAGATCATTGATCAAAATAATAAACCCAATCCCGCTGTTCTTTATCTGTTGAATACGCCCGGGATGAATGTGCAGTTGCGTTCTTCGGGTTGGAGCTATGACGTTTATAAAGTCGAGTCTTCTGAAGCACTGCCATTGGCTGTTCGCCATTCGCCATTCCCTTCATTTACCGGAGATATAGCGAAAGACGAAAAGCGAAAAGCGAACAGCTATCGTTTCCATCGCATCGACATCGACCTGCTGAATGCCAACCCAAACCCAACAGTTGAAACCTCATCTCCCTCATCCGGTTATCTGAATTATTATACCACCGGAACACCTGCCGAAGGAGTTACTTCCGTCAGATCTTATTCAACCGTCACCTATAAAAATATTTATCCAGGGATCGATCTTCAGTTTATCAATAATGACAGGCTCTTCGAATACAATTTCATCCTTCAGCCCGGAGCAGATATCAATTCAATTAAACTGAAAGTTTACGGACCGGAAAAGATAAAAAGTTACAGGGAAGGACTTCATTGTGAAACCAGCCTTGGCGATGTTGTTGAAACAATCCCGGTATGTTATTACAGGATGAATGAAATCCAGGTTCGCGTTAAAGGAAGATTTAAGAAAATAGCGGAACACCTTTATGGATTTGCTGTGGATCAGGCCATTCCAGCCGGGGCGGTTTTGCTTATTGACCCCATCCCCACCCGAAGATGGGGAACCTATTTTGGTGGTGCAAGCCCCGATGCAAATTTACACGGTTGTGCTGTTGACGGAGTTGGTAACTGCATTATTTGTGGGTATTCACTTTCAACCAATAACATCGCTACTAGCGGAGCTTATCAAACAACACTGGCAGGTAGTGAAGATGCATTCCTGGCAAAGTTTGCCCCGGATGGACAGGTCCAATGGGCTACTTATTATGGTGGGAGTGGGAATGACATTGGATTTGATTGCGCAAAAGACTCTTTCGATAATATATTTCTTGTTGGGTATACCAAATCACTTGACAATATTGCATCACCCGGAGCTTATCAGACTGTCCTGCATGGAGGTATAGATGGGTTTGTGGCAAAATTTTCACCAGGGGGACAGCGGATTTGGGGCACCTATTATGGAGGTAATGAAACAGCGGGTAGTTCAGATGAGATCGTGGCATGTGTTACGGATACCAGTGATAATATTTATTGTGCAGGCGAAACAGGTTCACCGGATTATATCGCATCACCTGGGGCTGCTCAACCAAACTTCGCGGGAGGGCAAAGAGATGGTTTTTTAGTAAAATTCACAAGTGATGGTCAACGGGTTTGGGGAACTTATTATGGTGGTAGCAGTTTGGAGCAGAATATGGGTTGTGCCGTGACCCAAAGTGGAGTCGTTTATTTATCAGGATCAACAGGTTCTCCGAACAACATTGCTACTCCCGGTTCATTTTTACCAACTTATAATGGCTTCTCGAAGGGTTTTCTTGCCGCTTTTACACCTGACGGACAACGACTCTGGGGAACATATTACGCAGGCGAGAGTAGTGATATGAATTATGGATGTGTTGCAGATACAGGTAGTAATGTTTATATTTACGGTCAAACAAATTCCATTAATAATATAGCAACACCCGGTGTCTTTCAGGAAGCGATTATAAATGGAGGCGGAGGGTATCTAGCAAAATTTAATTCGACCGGTGAGCGTCTTTGGGGTACCTATTATGGTGCTGGATTTACCCTGGTACTTGGAGCTGCTGTTGATGACAGCGGTTTTGTATTTATTACCGGTCACGCCGACACACAAAACACTATATTCACTTCTCCCGGAGCATATCAATCTATATACAGGGGTAACACGGATGCAGTACTCGCGAAATTTAACGGAAACGGTCAACGAATCTGGGGGACATACTATGGAGCAACGGACCAGGATATTGCCCAATGTTGTGCAGTTGATATTCATGACAACATTTACATGTATGGCTACACATATTCAGTAAACAATACAAACCATGATTCTTCCTTTTGTACCAGATCGTACTTATATAACTATATTGCAACACCCGGTTCTCACCAACAAGATAACAACGGTTTTAACGACGTTTTCCTGGTTAAATTCGCCGATTGCTA
>Ga0208566_1001817_pt1 | contig 11934 bp, 8 predicted proteins | sample PL_2010_150m_FD_184159 | JGI IMG/M metagenome (GOLD analysis project Ga0208566, IMG submission 184159) | Freshwater microbial communities from Powell Lake, British Columbia, Canada to study Microbial Dark Matter (Phase II) - PL_2010_150m... | ecosystem: Environmental > Aquatic > Freshwater > Lake...
TGAAGGTGTAGAACAACTGCTCACGGCCTGTTACTTGACGACCCATCATGGCAATTCATCCCAGCCAAACAATGCCGATAGCATAACATCTATGCCATTGGCATGTCAAGGGTTTTTCAACAGAATTGGCCAGCAACAGTCACTGAGCTTCGTTATCTATAGCGGACGCTCGACGTTGAATCATCTTTGGGCGAATCGGCAGCACTGCGAAATGCGCAATCCGCCGACCCACGATCCACCCCATCAATGGAGCCATGTTCCCGGAGTCACAAGTGGAGGCGGTGACCTACCCAACTATGGGGTTAGCGGCTACCGGGATTTGACTGCCCCCGCAACCATTCTCCACATGAAAACTTAATATCTGTTATAAGCGCTAGTAACAAACTGCAATTGGCGTTGCCCAGCCACATTCCAACCGATTTCAAACTAATCGGACCCCTGGAAGAAGTCTATTGACTTGGGGCGTCGCGTCCAATGGAACCCGCCGATGGTCGGCCACCACCATGGTAGATCAGCGACCCTGGTGAACCGACATGAGACTATCCAACCGTTTCTTCTTGCCGGTCGCAGGACTCATCGTGTGTCTGGGACTGGGTGAATTCAGCGCATGCGCGTTGGCCGTGACACCGATGGTGGCGGCAGGCTCTCAACACTCATTGGCCCTCAAATCCGATGGTACGGTAGTCGCATGGGGTAATAACGGCTCTGGTAAATTGGGGGATGGAACCACGACCAATCGCTTAAGTCCCGTGACGGTGGTAGGACTTAGCGGCGTGATAGCGGTGGCGGCAGGCTATCAACACTCGTTGGCCCTCAAATCCGATGGTACGGTGGTCGCATGGGGACAAAACTACACGGGTCAACTGGGTGACGGAACCAAGACGGATCGCTGGATTCCGGTGACGATCCGGGGGCTCACTGGGGTAGTGGCGGTGGCGGCAGGAAATAATCACACCGTGGCGCTTAAAGCAGACGGTACTGTGATCGCATGGGGAAGTAACGAAGGTTATGCGCTGGGTGATGGCACCCTTGCATATAGCTTGAGTCCGGTAATAGTGCCGGGACTCAGTGACGTGGTAGCCGTTGGGGCCGGGTCTGCGCTTACCTTGGTGCTCAGGTCGGATGGCACCGTGATGACCTCGAATGGCTTCATAAACATGCGGGTGGTCCCTGAACTTAGCGGCGTGATAGCGATATCGGTGCAGAGCCAGTTAATCTTAGCGCTAAAGGCGGATGGAACCGCGGTGGCCTGGGGACCGAATTCTGCTGGACAACTGGGTGATGGAACAAAGGCAAATCGCTCGAGTCCGGTATCCGTGCTTGGGCTTACTGGGGTAGCTGGAGTGGCGGCTGGCTATTCACACAGTCTGGCGCGCAAGACAGATGGTACGTTGGTCGCTTGGGGATACAACTATTGGGGCGCGCTGGGTGACGGAACCACGACCGATCGCTTAAGTCCCGTGGCAGTGGTAGGACTTAGCGGCGTGGTAGCCGTCTCGGCTGGTGGAAGTCACAGCATGGCGCTCCTGCACGACGGCTCGGTCTTAGCCTGGGGTGGAAACAATGAAGGCCAGCTGGGTGACGGAACCACGGTGAGTCGCTCGTTCCCAGTGGCGGTTCCGGGCTTGAATCTTCTTGCGCCCGCAGAGGCGTTCATATCGGACGCTCGCCTGTTTGCCTATGCGGAAGCCGCATTCCCCAGCATCTTCACTGGGCCTGCCGTGGCGGGTCTTGATCAGCAGATTAGCTATCGCTACTATGCAGCTAGCGGGACCTACTTGGCGATTGATACTGGCGGCATGGTTTACGTCTTGGGGCGGGATACCAACAACGTGTGGGCTGCTGTTGGCCAAGTGAACGCCTTCAGAAGTTCTATCACTGGATGGGAAGCAGCACATCCTCCGGTCTCTGCGATATTGATCAGCCCTGCATCTCAGCTGCTGGCGTGGTCTTTGGGCGAAAGCGGTGCGAGGTATAAGCGCGTGGTGAGTTTGAAGAACACCAGTACCACGGCAGCGCTCAACATCAGCGGCATTGTGACGAGCGGCGATTACGCCGCAGACGCATCTTGCTTACGCAGATTGGTGCCGGATGAGACTTGTTCCATCAACGTGACCTTCACGCCGGCCGCGGCTGGACCAAGTACCGGAACATTGACGATTACCAGCAATGCTGCAGGTAGCCCGCACACGGTTCGCCTGAGTGGCACCGGGGGGGCTCCGATATTGACGGTTCTCACCGGCACTACTAATGGCGCACTGGATTTTGGAGAGACAATAATTGGAACACGTAGTGCAGATAAGACGGTGACATTGCGCAATTCCAGTACCACACCGGTTAATATCGCCAGCATTATGTTGGACGGTGATTTCTACGCTTCGACGGATTGCTTATCCACCGTGGCAGTCGACACGAATTGTTCCATCTTCATCGCTAGCACGCCGGCGGCCTATGGCTCAGTTACCGGAACATTGACGATCACCAGCAACGCAGCCGCCACCTGTTGTGCGCCAGGTAGTCCGCACACGATTCGCCTCAACGCCGTCGGTATACCCGTACCCGTGCCAGGCGTAGTGACGCCGGTCGTGACGCCTGTTGTAACTCCGGTTGCGGCAACTGGCAAAGTCGCGTTCTGGACCGGGCGTTCCACCGGGGTGAGAACCGTGTATTTGTGGGATCAAATAGGATCAGGACTGCCCATTGCTGGGCCCCGGAGTGGGCTGAGTACGCCCCCCACAAACTGCACGACACCAGCGGTCAGTTTTTCTGTTATCGTTCTGGAACTTGCTGTTGGTCCCCATGAGTACAGCATCGCCGATTCAGCACTACAACTAGATTTCAGCCACACTGCTTTCACGATCACTCCTGGTGGTTGCACAATCGTTGAACTCTTTGGCACAACGAAAGTGATCCCGACCCCGACCCCAACCCCAAGCCCATCGCCGTCACCAAATCCAGGCCCTGATAATGCCCCTGACAGCAGTACACGCCAAACTATTTTTGTTGACGGGGGTTCGGGTGCTTGCTTGATACGCGAGGTATCAGAGAAAAACGCACAAGTTTCAGCCGAGAACGGTGCCCATAACCAATGCTATGCGTTAGGAGATGGGTGGGGATATGGGGGGCTAACTTCTCCAGGTTATTTGGAATGTAACAAATGCAACGATGGAGAGTTTCTATGTTCGGTGACGCAAGCGACTTTCTTCTGCACGCACAAGTGATGTAATGACGTATGCGGATCGAATGTCCGGGTATGGCATCTCTGACCGGCTCTTTTGGGTCGGCAAGACCCCGTGGCGAAGGCCCGGTTCGGAGGATTGGAACTTGGGTGGCAGCTTTGCCGCCACGAGATCGTTAGGTCGCGTGATTCAGGCCGGCCAGGTGCGGCAATTCACCTGCCGTCAAAACGATGCCTCTGAGCGGCGCGTTGGGCATCGCCAAGAGACATTCATCAAGTGCTCTCCGAGCAACGAAGCAGATTCCCGCAACTGCCGATGTGTGAACATGGAACTGCCCGCTGTGTCAGTCAAACGGGGGAACTCATTTGACCTTGCCTTGAACAGGTCCATGCGCTAGATTGCCATGTAGTCATGGATAGGAGGGATCACTGTAACCATTGACCGTGTCGTCGGTAACCTGGGGTCTGACGCGGACGCGGCCGTCTTGCCGATGGTGTCGATCGTCTGGGTAATTCCGGGACATCGCATGGCGGGGAGGGGGAAATGAATCTCACATGCAAATTTGCCGCGCTGGCGCTCATGGGGACTGTAGCTACGGTGACGGCTGCGCCGCAGGCCGATATCAAGGCCAACAACTCCGACGCGGCGATCGCGGTGGCGCGGGGTGCGCCGGTATCGCTGAAAATCGCTCTTACGCCGGACACGCTCGGGAACACGGCGCTCGACTGGTGGGTGGTGAGATACGACGGAACCGACCTGAGTTCCTGGGCACTCAATGGCACCTGGACAAGCGGGCTCAAACCGGCCTACCAAGGCGCGGGGATGCTCTTGCCACTGACTGAGTTCTACTCGAGCAGCGGCCTGCCAGTGGGCAGCTATACCTTCTATTTCGCTATCGATTCTCCGGCCAACGGCCTCCTGGACCCCAGCAGCCTGGTCTATGACAGCGTCCCGGTCCATGTCTACACGACGAAAACGGACGTCGCTGACGGTTCGCCGTATGTGGATATTTACGATCCTGCCAAGGCGTGCAACGGCGTGACGCTGCTCGCCGATCTGCACGACCTTACGAGTCCGCGCGTCATCGAGGTCGACATGCTCGGTCGCGTGACCTGGGAATACGTGTTGCCGAACAGCCTTAGAGGCACCGTGCCGGTGGGGCTGGACGCCGAGCCGCTCAGCAACGGCAACGTACTGATCACGCTCTCCGGCAAAGGCGTGTACGAGATCAGCCGCGCCGGCAGCATCGTCTGGTCGCTGAACGACCCCAAGGTCTCGCACGATGCTGACCGCCTGGCGAACGGCAATACGCTGGTGGTTTTCGGCAACAACGACACCGCCAATGATGCGCAGGTCAAGGAGGTCGATGCAGCCGGCAAGACGGTCTGGTCGTGGAGCGCCAAATCGGTCTATTACATCGAACCCTACAAGAACATCTCCGATCAGGGCTGGACCCACACCAATGCCGCGACGCGCCTCGCCAATGGCAACACGCTGGTGAGTCTGCGCAACTTCGACATCACCGCGGAAATCTCGCCCGCCGGCACGCTGGTCTGGTCGTTTGACTGGGGTAGTCTCGGCGTAACGGGCGTCGATCCGCATGAACCCGAGATCCAGCCGAACGATAATCTGCTGGTCTGCTTGGCGACGGCCAATTCGCCTTACCAGGCGGTCGAAATTCGCCGCAGCAGCGGCGAGGTGGTCTGGCAATACAGTCAGCCCGGACGACTGCTTCGCGGTACCCGCGACTGCAACCGGCTTGCCAATGGCAACACGCTGATCCTCAGCGTCCTGACCCAGGGTACGAACAGTGTCGATGACGATGAATCGGTGATCTTTGAAGTGACACCCGCCGGCGAGATCGTCTGGCAGTTCCGGCTCAAGAATGCGCCCATCGGTTCGAGTCCGGGTGCATTCTACAAGGCGCACCGGACCTGCTGAGCCTTCATGATTTCTGCAACGACGAGCTATCGTCGCAATGATAATTCCGGCTCTACAGGAACTTGGTAACCGATAGGTGCTGGTTGGCACCTTGGTCGATCAGAGCAGCACGCTTTCGATCCCTCCATTGTTGGCGGTTGCGACAAAGTCCTCCATCCAGTCGGGTCCGAGGATCGCCCTGGCCATCTCCACCACGATGTAGTCTGCCGTCGTACCGCTGTCATCGTCGTAACGCGCCAGGCCTTGCAGGCAGGACGGGCAACTGGTGAGGATTTTCAGCGGGCCGCTGAAACCGTCTTTGCGCAACGCGCCGGCGCCCTGCTCTATCTCTTCCTGCTTGCGGAAGCGCAACTGTGTCGAGATGTCGGGCCGGGTCACCGCCAGCGTGCCTATTCCAGCCTGCTTATTGCACATCCTATCGTACGCTGATAGGATGGCGCATGGAGTTGCCCGAATACGCACTGGAACTGCTGTTGGCCTACGATGGCCGGGTCCATTTTTTCGCCAGTGGCCACACGCTCAGATTCGAGGTGAGGATGATCGAGAAATCCGCCAGGACGCCATACGGCATCTCGTATTCACTGACCCTGCATGCACCCCGTGGTACTCGGCTGCTGGGCTTTGACAACGCCCACCCAGTGCCACATCGAGGCGGGCGGCACGTGAAACCGAAGGTCGAAGCCGATCACTGGCACCGGACGGCGCATGATCAAGGACGACCCTACGACTTCGTCTCCATTGAAAAGCTGCTGGAGGATTTTTTCCAGGAGGCGGAGCGCATCTTGAACGAGCAGGGTGTGGCTTTCGAAATTGTGAATGATCGGGAGGACTAAGCATGGGCATCAAGATTCAGTCGATGAAGGAACTCAAGGCGGAAATGCTCGCCGTTGCCAAGGGTAAGCGGCGGGCTCCCGTCGATGCCGGCCAGATGTCATTCGATTCCGTGGGAGCGGTGATGCGCCTGCTGACACCGGATAATCGCCAACTGCTTGCCGCCATCGACAAGAACAAGCCGACATCGGTTGCCGATCTCGCTCGCATGGTCGGCCGCGCCGAGCCAAACGTCAGCCGCACCCTGGGAAAGCTGGTCGCCGGCGGCTTCGTGCGCCTGAAACCCGGCGCCGGCAAAGCCAAGGTGCCGGAGGTGGTGATCCACAGGCTGACGGTGGATATCGATGTTTGCCATCTGGAAGACCGGGTGGCGGTGGCCTGAACGTTTCTCGCCTCAGACAGCGGACGACCATTCCAACGCTGTAGCCAACCGGGTTCACGGCTACACGAGATCGTTTCATCCGGCATCCACAATGAACCCCAGGCATCTGGGATAGTTCAGCGACTTGAGGGGCAAAGCCGCTTGAATCTTCTCGGCCAGCCACCGCCCCTGCCAGTTACATTTCCTCTCTACCTTGACGTCAATTGCATTCACCTCTGAATACTTCACCTGGCTGTTGCCGTTGGGCCGATCGGGCATAATGGCCGGCCACAAGAAAGTTTAGGTCCGTAATTGTTCGATCAACGGAGAGAGCAAATGAAACCACTCGCAGCGTGCCAATATATCGTCCGGCTCATGTTATTGACTTGTTGCTACGCATGGGTTCTGCCTGCCTCGGCTGGGTCTGTGGAGCCAGTGTTAGCACAGGCAAGCAAGGAGAAGTTGCCGCTCCTCGATACACTAAAGGATCTCGTTTCGATCGAATCTGGCAGCGGCGATCGCGAAGGACTCGACAAACTGGCAAACCTGATCGGCGGTCGCCTGCAAGCACTCGGTGGCAAAGTCGAATTGATCGAACCAGATCCAGCCGACATCTACCGCATGGTTGACACGCCCAAGCAGATTGGCAAGGTGGTATTGGCTCGGTTTGCAGGAACCGGAACCAAGAAGATCCTGCTGATCGCACACATGGACACCGTGTACTTGCGTGGCATGCTCGCGCAGCAGCCGTTTCGCATCGAAGGCAACCTCGCATACGGACTTGGGATTGCGGACGACAAGCAGGGCATCGCGGTGATCCTGCACACGCTCGCAATCTTGAAGAGCCTCAATTTCCGCGAATACGGGCTCGTTACGGTGCTTATCAACGCCGACGAAGAGGTCAGTTCACCGGGTTCGCGCAACACCCTTACCAAGCTAGGCGGCGAGCATGACGCGGTATTCTCCGTCGAGGGCTCGCTTGTCAAGTCCGACAAACTCTCACTGACGACCGCGGGGATCGGTGCCGTTGTACTCAAGGTGCAAGGTAAGGCATCGCACGCGGGTTCTGCGCCGGAGCTGGGCCGCAACGCTCTCTATGAGCTTTCGCATCAAATTCTGCAAACCCGCGACCTTTCGGATCCCTCACTTGGCGTCAAGATGAACTGGACTATCGCAAGCGCCGGCACGAATCGCAACGTCATCCCGGCCATTGCCTCAGCAACCGCCGACGTTCGTGTGCTACGCATCGCCGACTACGACGGCATCGAGCAAAAAGTAAAAGATCGCATTAAGAAGCAATTGATCCCGGACACCAAAGTCGAAATGAATTTCGAGCGTCGGCGGCCACCTCTCGAACTGACGTCGGCCAACGCTGCGCTTGCGAAACATGCACAGCACATCTACGCGGAACTTAACAAGGAACTCGTGATTGGGGATGTTGCCGAAGGTGGCGGCACCGACGCCGCTTTCGCGGCGTTGAAGACCAAGGCACCGGTAATTGAGCGCTTCGGGCTGCGCGGTTTTGGAGCGCATTCAAACGACGCCGAATATGTCGATATGGACTCCATCGAACCGCGCTTATACCTACTTACGCGAATGATCATGGATGTATCGCAGGGCAAGGATCAGTAGGAGCTATACCCCCGATCCCGCGGTGCCGCTGTTCGGTGCAGACGAGCAAATTGAGTTGGCAGGCGAATGACCTTTTTCGGCGGACGCGATTGACCGGACCGGGTCGCGATGATCTTCCCCACGTTTGATGGACACTCGGAAAAGGGCATACTAGCTCTGGAAGGGGTGTCCCATGAAATGGAAGGAATACAAGAGATACAGCAGGGAATTCAAGCTGGAGTCAGTGCGGCTGGCTTCACTGGGTGAGAAACCCAAGGCGAAGATCGCGCGGGAACTTGGCATCCTAGTCGAATGGCTGGTTGTTTATCAGAGCAACACCCTTTCGATCCCCCCCGCATTGGCCTCCCGCACGAAGTCTTTCATCCAGTCGGGTCCGAGGATCGCCCTGGCCATCTCCACCACGATGTAGTCTGCCGTCGTACCGCTGTCGTCGTCGTAGCGCGCCAGGCCTTGCAGGCAGGACGGGCAACTGGTGAGGATTTTGACTGGGCCGGCAAAGCCGTCGGCGCGCAAATTCGCGGCGCCCTGCTCTATCTCTTCCTGCTTGCGGAAGCGCAACTGTGTCGAGATGTCGGGCCGGGTCACCGCCAGCGTGCCGGATTCGCCGCAGCAGCGGTCGTTCAGCGCCACCGCCTGCCCCATCAAGGCATTCACCACCTTGATTCCGGCATAGGTCTTCATCGGCGTGTGGCAGGGTTCGTGGTACATGTAGCGTGTCCCCGTCAGTCCGTCCAGTTTGATGCCCTTCTCCAGCAGGTATTCGTGGATATCGAGCAGGCGGCAGCCGGGAAAGATCTTGTCGAACTGGTATTTCAATAACTGGTCCATGCAGGTGCCGCAGGAGACGATCACCGTCTTGATGTCGAGATAGTTGAGGGTATTGGCGACGCGGTGGAACAGCACGCGGTTGTCGGTGGTGATCTGGCTGCCGGTCGCGTCGTCGCCGCTGGCGGTCTGGGGATAGCCGCAGCACAGGTAGCCGGGCGGCAGGACGGTCTGCGCGCCGACATGGTAAAGCATCGCCTGGGTCGCCAGGCCGACCTGCGAAAACAGCCGTTCCGAGCCGCAGCCGGGGAAATAGAAGACCGCGTCACCGGCGTAGTTTTCTTCGCTGACTTTGCGCGCATCGCGGATCACCGGCACCACCTTGTCGTCCTCGATGCCCAGCAAGGCGCGCGCGCTGCGACTGGGCAGGCCGCCCGGCAGCGGTTTGGTGAGGAAATGGATCACCTGCGCCTTGAGCGGCGGGCGGCCGAGCGTAGCCGGCGGGTGGCTGACCGGTTCGCGGGTCAGCCCCAAAGACTTGGCGATCCTGTAGCCGAGGCGCTGCGCGGCATAGCCGACGCGGATCATGCCGGCGCGGATGAGCTTGATGGTGGCCGGATCGGTGGCGTTGAGGAAGGCCATCGCCGCCGCCGTGCCGGGGTTGAACTTCCTCTGGCCCTGCACCCGCAGGAAGTTGCGCATGGCGATCGAGACATCGCCGAAATCGATATCCACCGGACAGGGATTGAGGCACTTGTGGCAGACCGTGCAATGGTCGGCGACGTCGGAAAATTCGTCGAAGTGCTGTAGTGAAACACCCCTGCGGGTCTGCTCCTCATAGAGAAACGCCTCGATCAGCAGCGAGGTGGCGAGGACCTTGTTGCGCGGGCTGTAGAGGAGGTTGGCGCGCGGCACGTGGGTCGAGCACACCGGCTTGCACTTGCCGCAGCGCAGGCAGTCCTTGATCGAGGCAGAGATACTGCCGATCGCCGACTGCTCCATGATCAGCGACTCGGTGCCGAGCAGGCTGAACGACGGCGTGTACGCATTGGCCAGATCGCCCCCCTCCATCAGCTTGCCCTTGTTGAAACGGCCGTCGGGATCGATGCGTCGCTTGTACTCGCGGAAAGGGCGGATTTCCTCGGCGTGCAGATATTCCAGCTTGGTGATGCCGATGCCGTGCTCGCCGGAGATGACGCCGCCCAGCCCGCGTGCCAGCGCCATGATGCGGGTCACCGTGCGATAGGCCGTCTGCAGCATGGCATAGTGATCGGAATTGACCGGGATGTTGCTATGCACGTTGCCGTCGCCGGCGTGCATGTGCAGGGCGACGAAGACGCGGCCGCGCAGCACTTCCTGGTGGATCGCCTCGATCCGCGCCAGCACCGGCCGGAAGGCGTTGCCGTCGAAAATGGTTTTGAGCAGCGGCTTGAGTTCGCGCTTCCACGAAACCCGCAGCGAATAGTCCTGCAGACGCTGGAATACCGTGGGCGCCGTCGGCACGGCGACCGGCACCGGGTGCCAGCGCTTCGGCGCGGGCTGGGGCGGCGGCTGCGGATGCCAGCGCCGCCAGGGCGGCCAGGGCGCGTCAAGACTGTCGAGCAGCAGCCGCCAGCGGTCGCGCGTTTCGCGCACCGCCTCCAGCGCCTGACTGCGACGGTCGCCGATGATTTCCTGCTTGGCCAGCGTGGCGTCTTCCAGGTGCAGCGGCCAATCGTTGATGGGGCTGTCGAGGAACTCGGCCAGCGCATTGCACAACTCGATCTTGTTGGTGAGGGAGAGTTCGATGTTGATGCGTTCGATGCCGTCGCAATAGTCGCCCATGTGCGGCAAGGGAATCACCACGTCCTCGTTAACCTTGAAGGCGTTGGTGTGGCGGGAGATGGCCGCGGTGCGCGCGCGATCGAGCCAGAACTTCTTGCGGGCCTCGGCCGAGACGGCGATGAAGCCCTCGCCCGAGCGCAGGCTGGCGATGCGCACTACTTCCGAGGCGGCCCGCATCACGGCGGTTTCGTCGGCGCCGACGATGTCGCCGATCAACACCATCCTGGGCCGGCCCCGTCCAACACTTTTACCGCGTGCCTTGGTGGCATAGCCGACGGCACGCACATAACGCTCGTCGAGATGCTCAAGGCCCGCCAGCAGGACCCCGCTGCGCGCGCCCACGCCGCCAGGCTTGAAATAATCGGTGATCTCGACGATGGAGGGCACCGCTTCGCGCACCTGGCCGAAGAATTCCAGGCAGACGGTGCGCACCACCGGCGGCATGCGGTGCAGCAGCCATACCGCCGAGGTGATGATGCCGTCGCAGCCCTCCTTCTGCACGCCGGGCAGGCCGGAGAGAAATTTGTCGGTGACGTCCTTGCCCAGGCCGGCCTTGCGAAAGGTCTTGCCCGGGATGGCCAGGAATTCCTCGGCCAGTTGGCGGCCCGCATCGTCGGTCCGCTTGAGGCGGAAGGTGGCGGTTTCCTGTTCGTGGATCTTGCCCAGGTTGTGGCCGATGCGTTCGACCTCCAGCCAGTTGCCGTCGGGCATTACCATTTTCCACGAGGCCAGGTTATCCAGCGCCGTGCCCCACAACACCGCTTTCTTGCCGCCGGCGTTCATGGCGATGTTACCACCGATGCAGGAGGCGTCGGCCGACGTCGGATCGCAGGCGAACACCAACCCGGCGTTCTCCGCAACATCCATCGCCCGTCGCGTCACCACCCCGGCGCCGGTGCGTATCGTCGCATAGGGCTGCGCCACGCCGGGCAACGTGGTCTGCGAGACCGCGCCGAGGTCGATCAGCTTTTCGGTGTTGATGACCACCGAATCCGGCGTCAGCGGCACCGCGCCGCCGGTATACCCGGTGCCGCCGCCGCGTGGAATGATGGTCAGTCCGAGTTCGATGCAGCCGCGCACCAGCGGACCCATCTCCGCTTCGGTATCGGGGTAGAGCACCACCAGCGGATATTCGACCCGCCAGTCGGTGGCGTCGGTGACGTGCGACACCCGCGCCAGGCCGTCGAAGGCGATGTTGTCCCGGCGCGTGTGTTTCGCCAGCACCTGCAGCACCCGGCGCCGTTTGGCGGCGATGTCGGCGAAACGACGCTCGAATGCATCGATCGCCAGCCGGGTCTGATCGACCAGTTGCCCCACCTTCGGGTTGCCCTGGCGGCGTTTCTCGATCTCCCGCAAGCGGTGGCGCAAGGCCTCGACCAGCGCCTCGCGCCGCGTCGGATT
>Ga0208566_1001818_pt1 | contig 11932 bp, 8 predicted proteins | sample PL_2010_150m_FD_184159 | JGI IMG/M metagenome (GOLD analysis project Ga0208566, IMG submission 184159) | Freshwater microbial communities from Powell Lake, British Columbia, Canada to study Microbial Dark Matter (Phase II) - PL_2010_150m... | ecosystem: Environmental > Aquatic > Freshwater > Lake...
CTAATCGTAACTTTTGCCGCCGAGAAGGCAATAGGTGGCCGCCTAAAATGCGGATTTATTTTGCGCTTGTACTGCCATTGTCTCGTCGACGGAGCGCAAAGCTAGGCCTTTGACTTCTGGGTTTCCGGCTTCAGCAAGAGCAATATTTGGTGTCGATAATTGAAGATTATCGTTAGTAGAAACCGATCCGATATTTGAATCAAACGCAGTGCCAAAGGCCGGAAGGCTACACATCAGGGCGCGATTTCTGTGATTGATACTTGGTAGGCATGCTGTGACGCACAAGACTGGTGTGGCCAGCAGCGTAACTGGTCGATTGCTGAAGGTCGCTGATCGACCCGGAGCCGCCGCTGACGAAAAATGAAAGCTGCCCTTTGCGGCGAATGCTGAAATACAAAAAGCTGCCGCTCGCAACGCGAAAATTCACATTTTCGTTTGGGGGCAGCAGTGCAGCGAGAACGGTCATTCGCCTTACAACGGCGAACTTGCGCTGCCGGGCCATGGCCGGACCGCGACACTCTTGCTCCAATGCGGTCGGTTGCTGAACGCCACCGAACAGCGCACGCCAATGTCAATGATTGTCATTGACTTATCAGTGTACGCGAGTAGTCTAGCTCCCCCTAGGCTGCGCAAAAAGGCCACCTAAGTACAAGCGGCCACAGACTAGGGATATGGCGTATGTGCTACTACGCCTTTTTAATGCTTGCAAACTTTATGATGGGAGAGTACTTCAAATGTCAGAGCACGATTGCACCACTGGCTGTACACACCATTCGCATCAAGAAAATATTCCGGAAATTAAACAGGAGTTCCACGAGGCGCGTCGAGGTTTTCTCAAGGACGTTTTGGTTGGCGGAACGGCGGCGACCGTCGGGTCGCTTGGCATTACGTCATCAGCGTCCGGCCAGGTCAGGGCAAGTGGTGTCGCAGGCGAGTCCGGTCCCGCAACCCACTATTACGTTCCGGCCAGCGACAAAACCGTGCATTGGGGTTTTTTTAGCCGATCGCTAAAGCCATTGATCGAACTGGAGTCGGGCGACTACGCAACGATCGAGACGCTTACCCATCATGCCAATGACGATGCAGACCGGATGGTAAAGGGGGACCGCGGCGCGGAAAGCGTCTTCTATTGGGACGCCAAGAGAAAGGGAGTCAACCGGCGCGGCGCGGGATCGATGGACGATAAGCTCGGCGCTGGCGGCGGACAGGGCGTGCATATTTGCACCGGACCAATCGGGATCAAAGGCGCGCAACCTGGGGACGTTCTCGAAGTGCGCATCGTGGACGTTACGCAACGGCCTTCCGCCAATCCCGCGTACAAGGGCCGGGCATTCGGCTCGAACGCGGCGGCGTGGTGGGGTTTTCATTACAACGATCTGATCACAGAACCCAAGAAACGCGAGGTCGTCACGATCTATGAGATGGATGCAACTGGTGAACGCAACTGGGCGCGCGCCGTGTACAACTTCCGCTGGACACCGCAAAAGGATCCGTTCGGCGTAGTGCACCCCATCATTGATTATCCGGGCGTTCCGGTCGATCACAAGACGGTAAAGGAAAATCACGGCATATTGAAAAATGTCCGCGTACCGATCCGGCCTCACTTTGGAACCATAGGGTTGGCACCGGCTGAGGCTGAAATGGTCAATTCGATTCCTCCCAGTTATACGGGCGGGAACATCGACAACTGGCGCATCGGAAAAGGGGCCACGATGTATTACCCGGTGTCGGTTGCGGGGGGCTTGTTTTCAGTCGGTGATCCGCATGCTTCGCAGGGAGATTCGGAATTGTGCGGCACCGCCATCGAATGTTCGCTGACAGGTACTTTCCAGTTCATTCTGCACAAAAAAGCGTCGCTGCCTGGCACTCCTCTCGCGAATCTTCAATATCCCTTGCTTGAAACACAAGATGAATGGGTGCTGCACGGCTTCAGTTTTCCAAACTATCTCAAGGACCTCGGTCCCGATGCGCAGAATGCGATCTTCTCCAAATCGTCCGTCGATCTGGCGTTGAGGGATGCATTCAGAAAGATGCGTCATTTTCTCATGACGACCCAGGAACTGAATGAAGACGAGGCAATTTCGTTAATTTCTATAGGCGTTGATTTTGGAATAACACAAGTTGTTGACGGAAACTGGGGTGTTCATGCGATCGTGAAGAAAGGCATGTTTCCGGCGCGTGAATCGTAGGTACGACTGTTGTCTCTAAGCGGGGGCAAGGATAGATCTAACCTTGCCCCTTTTTCGACAAGACTGTACTGGCCGCGTGTGTCGTTCTCATAATTTGTGCCACGAACCTGTTGTTCTCCAACAGCACCGGGTTCTTAATTCGTTGGGTCCAATCCCGATCCTTGTTTAGAACCAGGATTTGGATTCATATCCTGCCGCTAGTCAACCTCCGCTTTCCATGAGAGCGAGGGCCGGCATTGCGTGAGGTCGGGCTGTGTTGTCTCTCAGTAACTGGGCGGCCGCTTGCAGTCTGGTTTCGCCCCTTAGTGGTGTACATCCCATGCAGGCATTTCGGTTGCTACAAACGCATCCCTCACCAGTGTGGAATGAGTGTGGAATGAGAACCTAATAGACTGCCTATTGACGCCGGCAAAGAAAGCGAGAATCATCCTTGCTCCCGTATGGTTGCTAAACTGCGACTGTCGGGCCGGGAATCTACTTACGTTAATCGATACGATTGCTCAGGAAAGGATGAGGAAAATGAAACCAGGGAAAGGAAGTTTTTTGAAGAGGAATGCGGTGACGCTGGCTGTCGGCTTGGCGTTTTCATTCGGCGCGACCGGTGTATTCGCCAAGGATGACGACGCAGCATTGGACAAGCTGGGCGCGTTCAAGCGGACCGATGCCGGACCGATGAAGCGCGTGGTGCAAGACGCCAAGTACGCGGAAAACCTGAGGAAGACGCTGCTGCAGATCAAGCTGCCGGAAGGCTTCAAGATCGATCTGTTCGCCATCGTGCCTGACGCACGCGGTATTGCGGTGAGCCGCAACACGGCCACGGTGTGGGTCGGAACGCGCAAGAGCACCGTCTATTCGGTGCAAGACCGCGACATGGACCATGTCGCCGACACGGTTGACGAGTTCAGCGGAAGCATCAAGTTCGATATCCCGCACGGCGCCTGCTACTCGCCCGACGGGTTCCTGTTCATCACCGAGCGCAACCGCGTGATGATGTTCCCAGCGGCGGAATACTTCATGGAAGGCTCCGACACGGTCGCATTCGCGATCGTCAAACAGGGCCAACTGATTCCGCCGGAGGAAGAGTCGTACAACCATACTGCGCGCGCCTGCGTGATTGGCCCCGACAACAGGATCTACATCACGCTCGGGCAGCCGTTCAATGTGCAACCGCCGGAAAAAGTTGATTTGTACCGAAAATGGGGCATAGGCGGCATTGTCAGCTTCACCAGGGACGGGACGGATCGTAAAGTCGTCGCGACCGGGATCCGCAACTCCTCAGGGCTCGCGTTCAACCCCAAGGACAAGAGTCTGTGGTTTACCGACAACCAGGTTGATGGCATGGGAGACGAGACCCCTCCCGGCGAGTTGAACAAGGTGCCCGCGGTGAACGGCGTGCTCAAGCTGGGTGGGTGGTACGGTGCCCCGTATTACGGCGGCGGTGAGGTGCGGACCGACGAGTACAAGGGCAAGCCGATTCCGAAGGAACTTGCCGACCATTACGTCAAGCCTCAGGTAGAGATGGTGGCGCATGCCGCGGACCTGGGCATGATGTTCTATACAGGAAAAATGTTTCCCGCCAAGTATCACAATGCCATCTTCAGTGCCCAGCATGGCTCGTGGAACGCCGTAAAACCCAGAGGCGCCAGGGTCATGGTGACCTACCTGGACGACAAGGGCAACGCCGCAAAGACAGAACCGTTTGCCGAGGGCTGGATGAACTCGGAAGGTTTTTACCTCGGCCGACCGGTTGACGTACAGCAGTATGTCGATGGCTCAATCTTGGTATCAGACGACAAGGCTGGCGCCGTCTACCGCATCTCTTATCAAGGCAAGTAGCAAAGCCGAAAAACCGGCGGGCCGAGCATGATGCTTGGCCCACTTCCTTTTTTACAACAAGACAATGAGCACATCCAAGAGAGGCGGGCTCGTGCTGTCTCTGCTGCTGGCCGCTGTGTCCGGTTCGCTGCTTGAACCGGCGCTGGCTGGCGACGCTCCGGCGGCGCGCACTATGGCGCGGAGCTTGTGCCAGAATTGCCATGGAGAGGACGGCGTCGCCGTCGTCCCAGGCGCGGCGAACCTGAGCGGCCAACAGAAAGAATACCTCCGGCAACAACTGCACGCGTACCGATCGGGCGGCCGCAGGGATGCTCAAATGAACATCGTCGCGAAAACGCTTACGGACGCCGACATCGAAAACCTGGCCGACTGGTATTCCAGCATCAAAATAACCGTCGAGATGCCAAAATGAGTCGCGGCGCGCATTGCTCAATGTCAGTTCGCAACTGGTGTTTTGCGATGCGTCTAGGATCGGACCGCGTCATGGTATTCGCCATGCTCACCGTGCTTTTTGGGGCAGCGCCGGCGTCGGCGCAGGACACTGATGCTCGCGTGGTGGTCTCGGCGACGCGCAGCGAGCGCATGAACCTGGATATTCCGGCCTCTATCGACGTGATCGGCGCCGATACGCTGCGCGACGGCCAGCCAAAAGTAAACCTGTCGGAATCCCTCGGCAGCGTCCCCGGACTGGTTCTGCAAAACCGGCAGAATTACGCGCAGGACCTGCAGCTGTCGATCCGCGGCTTCGGCGCGCGCGCGGCTTTCGGCATTCGCGGCGTCAAGCTATATGCCGACGGCATCCCCGCGACCATGCCCGATGGCCAGGGTCAGGCGGCAAATTTCAATCTTTCCACGGCGCAGCGCATCGAAATTCTGCGCGGGCCGCTCGCCGGTCTTTACGGCAACGCCTCGGGTGGCGTAATCAATCTGTATACAGCGGACGGGCCCAAGCGCCCGACCATCTCTGGCGATCTGCTCCTCGGCGATTACGGTACCCGGCGCACTGGCGTGCAGGCCGGCGGCGAATCGGGCACGCTCAATTATGTCATCGACTGGTCGCAGTTCCATACCGACGGCTATCGCGATCACTCGGCCGCCAACCGTCAGCAGTTCAATAGCAAACTGAAATGGCGCGCTGGCGAGGACACCCGCGTTACGCTGGTGTTGAACACGCTGTATCAGCCAGAAACCCAGGACGCGTTAGGCCTCACCGCGGCGCAAGCGTCGGCCAATCCGCGACAGGTCGCTGCGCCGGCGATCCAGTTCAATAGCCGCAAGAGCGTGCGCCAGGAGCAGGCCGGCGTCACCATCGACCAGCACCTCGGCGCCGGCGACCGGCTGCGCGCGAGCGTGTATCTGGGCGACCGGCAGGTGCGCCAATTCCAGTCGATCCCGCTGGCGGCGCAAAGCGGCGCCACCGCCGCGGGTGGCGTGGTCGACCTTGGGCGGCAATTCGGCGGTATTTCGCTCAACTGGATTCACGACGGTATGCTAGCCGGCCGCCCTCTGTCGCTCACCAGCGGCCTCGAACGCGAAACCATGCTGGAGCGGCGCCGCGGCTATATCAATAATTCTGGCGCCCTGGGCGTGCTCAAACGCGACGAGGATGACCGGGTCGAAAGCACCAATCTTTTTGCACAGGCAGACTGGCGCTTCACCGAGCGCGCGAGCGCTACCCTGGGGCTGCGCAGAACGTTGGTCAGATTCGATTCGCGTGACCATTACATTGTCGGCGCGAACCCGGACGACAGCGGCGCCGCCGCGTTTTCCAACACCAGCCCGGTCGCCGGACTCGCCTACCGCGTCGCGCCGGAACTGAGCCTGTATGCAAGCGCTGGACGCGGATTCGAAACACCTACGTTTACCGAACTCGCCTACCGCAGCCTTGGCACCGGCATCAATTTCGCGTTAAGGCCCAGCGTCAGCACCAATGCGGAAATCGGTGTGAAAGGACATATTGGCGACCAGCAGAAGATTACGCTCGCGCGCTTCGACACCAGCACCCGCGACGAAATCGTAGTCGACACGGCTGCTGGCGGCCGTACTATTTACAAGAACGCGGGGCGCACGACGCGCTCCGGCTGGGAAGCATCGTGGCAGACGGTTCTGCCTGCGAATTTCGATGCGAAGCTCGCCTATACGACGCTCGAGGCGCGCTACGCGGAGGCATTCGCCAGCGGCGCGCCAGCGGTCACGGTGCCCGCGGGAAACAGGCTCCCGGGAATACCACGCAGCTCGCTCTACGCCGAACTGCGATGGCGCCATTTGCCGAGCGGATTCTCGGCTGTGCTCGAGGCGCGCCACAATAGCAGGGTGTACGTGGACGACCAGAACAGCGACGCCGCCGCCGCCTACACCATCGCCAACCTGCGCTTTGGTTTCGCACAGGATTCGGGCGGCTGGCGCTTATCGCAGACGCTGCGCATCGACAACCTGACCGATCGCGCTTACATCGGCTCGGTGATCGTCGCCGACGGCAACGGCCGCTTTTTCGAGCCGGCCCCGCGGCGCAATCTGTCCCTGATCCTTAGCGCTCGACACGCGTTCTAAATAATGTTTTGCGGGCCGCGCGGTGTCTGGCGCAGGCCGCATGGCTTCGACAGCAGCCAGCGCTTCAGCCGTTTCGAACTTGCCGCCGCCCGTGCCGTTGGTGCCGACAAACTCGGTGTCGCAGAAGCGGCACACGGCATCCGCCCGGTCCGTTTCGCGCGCCGACCACAGGTTGCAGCCGGCGAAGCGCAGGAACACGGTCGGCCGATCGCTGTTGGCGCCTTCGCCTTGCAGCGTGTAGAACATTTCCTTGACTGCGTGGCGCATGGCGACCATGCCGAATTAATGGTTATAATGGGGGACGAATGACAACAGCCGCCGAAAAGAACCTTCACGCTGCTGCCCCGCAATGCTGCCCCGCAATGAGTTTCCGAAGATTCGCGATTGAGATAGGATAGTCAACTCGCCCTAACGGGGCGGATAAGCTAGCCCGACGAACGCTGTGATTGCGGGCTCCGTAAGTTCATAGAAGGAGGGACCATGGCAAACGTGAACACTGATCAGTACCTGCAAAACAACAAGCAGTATGCTGGTGGCAAGGCGGAACACAAGTCCGCCTACCCAGGAAAGCAGCCAATCAACCCTGCCAAGCATGTTGCGGTCGTGGCCTGCATGGACGCGCGACTGGACGTAGAGGACCTGCTTGGCCTGCAAACCGGCGATGCCCACATCATCCGAAACGCCGGGGGTGTGGTGACCGACGATGCGATCCGCTGTCTCATCATCTCGCACCATCTGCTCAACACCAACGAGATCATTCTGATTCACCATACCCGCTGCGGCATGCTTGCGTTCACTGATGATTTGCTCAAGGCGGGCTTGGAGGGCGACCCGGCGGCCGAAAAGTTGCTAGGTCAAGCGACTTCGCGCGCCTTCATGAGTTGCAAGAAGTGCGCATCGACCCCGACCCAGTTTCATGCCTTCCGCGGCCCGATCGAACCGCTTGACGCCCCGCGCGGTGACAAGCAAACAGAACGCCTCGAATGGGACGTGCGGCGAGGGATTTCGTCGATCCTGAATCACCCTTGGCTCCCGACGAGCGGACCGGACGCGATTACGGTACGTGGATTCATCTACGACGTCGACACCGGGAAGTTGGAGGAAGTGAAATATCCGGGGGCCATGGGAACCTTCGGCTGACGCGGCAAATCTGGGCAGCTATACCGAGCGCGCCGATATTGCAATACGGGCGCTCGGCCCTAGGGTGCTGAAGTACCTCTTGGTGCGCGCCGATCAGGTGATCGAGTAACACGTTCTACCTAAGGCGTCCCGGCCAGCGTCCGTTTTCGAGAACGAGGGCGACAATGCGACCGGGACGCGGGCGTGCCACGCGACGGCAAAGCTCGAATGCCCGCACTGCACACCCGACTTTCAATCCCGAACATTTACCATTCCCTTCCCAGCGACCGCTTCGGAGTGACTTCGCAGAACCAGCGGCAGGTTTGGAGAAAAATCGCCAGCGGCAGATCATGGCGGAACTGCGACGTCCAGGTTCTTCGTCCATATTTGACTGCGACCGTAGCCCGGGAATAGGGAGCATGGCCTCCTTGCAACTTTCCGGGCGGCAATTTATCGGCCGGGAGCGCAGTTTGACCCGCAGATTCCGCAGTTCGTCGCTTCGCCGTTGCGGCTGGCCGCGTCCCTGCCCACAATGCATTCATCGAACACGGATTCAACCGGAGAACGACCATGAATGCGAACAACCTGATTCCAATCCTGACCCTCATCCTGGCGTTGGGCGCCGGCGCCGCGGTTGCGGCGATCAAGTACGGTCAGGTCGCTCCGGTGTCGACGGCTCCGCTTGTTGCGGCTTGCGTTTCGACAATCCCGCGCGTGGTGGTGACGGCGTCAAGGTCACAGGTTGCTGAATTCCCCGTCGCCCGGGTAGTGGTTGTCGGCCATCGTGCGCATGCCGGCCAGGTTGTAGCGACGAGCAATTGAACCGCAGCAGCAGGCAGGATTGACCTGTTCGACCAGTCGAGGCAACAGATGAGATCGCTGCTTACCCTTATTGGCTGGCTCATCCTGCTTGTACTTTGCTGGCCTCTCGCCTTGCTCGCTTTGGTGCTGTGGCCGCTGCTGTGGATTCTGTCGTTGCCGTTTCGCTTGATCGGAATAGCCGTCGAGGCCGTGTTCGCGCTGCTCCGGACAGTGCTGTTCCTGCCTGCACGGATTCTGGGATACAAGGCAAGTGCATAAGCGTCCTTGCAGCCGCTGCTGAGGTCCGCGATCTCCCGCGATTTACCACCCCGCGTAGCGCCAGAGCCGGCAGGAAAAGTGAACACGCTCAGGGATGGTTCACCCAGAAGCCGTCACTCGGGCTGAGTTTCTTGTTCGTTGCGGCGAAATCAAGATAGCTCTTAGTGGCGATGTAACTCGCGAGAGCGCCGCTGTTATCCAGACTGGGCGCGTAAAAATACCAGCCTGTCTGAGCCGCACTCCAGGCCCACAGCGTCGTCACGCTGCTCGTCGATGCCACGTTCGGTGAGCTCGGCTGCGTCGTCGCGATGGTATTGACGAAGGCGCGTGGCGCCGGACTGGCGCCGACTGCAATCAGACTCCAGCCCGCAGCCAGCGCGTTGCCGGTGACATTGCTGTCGGCGAACGCACTCGCCGGCACCGGATTGCCGGAAAGAGAAACCACGAACGGGGTCAGCGCATTCACCCAGAAACCCTCGCCGGCATTGATCGTCGCAAGCAGATCGTAGCCCTTGGCGACTGCGTAGTCGGTCAAAGCCTGCCCGGCTAGCGACGGTGTGTAAAACGCCCAAACGTTCTTCGCTGCGATCCACTTCCAAACCGTCATTACCTTGGTATTGTCGCCAAAGGCAGTGGCGACATCGAGTGCCGCGCTCATGCCGTTGCCTGCGAGATTCCAGCCGGTTACGAAAGATATGGATTCCGTACCGTCCGCCGTGACCGGCGCAAGCGGCGTAACGATCATCGGGTAGGCCGCCGCGCCCGCGCCGAGCGCATTCACCGCTGTCACGAAACAGATGTAGGTAGTGCCGTTTGCGAGGCCCGTTACGGCGATTGGACTACCGCCTCCCGTCGCCGTCCGACTGCCGCCGCCCGTTGCCGTCTGACAGGTCGCCGTGTAGCCGGTAATCGCGCTGCCGCCGTTGCTGCCAGGCACTGTAAACGTAATGCTGGCGTTGCCGCTGCTGACGCCGACGCCGGTAATGGTCGGCGCACCGGGTAGGCCGGTCGGAGTGGCGCTCCCCGGCGTGACGCTATTGGATGCCGCCGAGGACGGCCCGATGCCTTTGCCGTTCGTCGCGTTTACGCTGAACGTGTAGGCGATGCCGTTGAGCAAACCGTTGACGGTGATGGGCGAACTGGTGCCTATTCCGACCCAGCCGCCGGGGCTGGAGGTCACGGTGTAATTCCAGATCGCGGAACCGCCGTCGTCGGCCGGCGCGGCAAAGCTGATCGTCGCGCTGGTGTTGCCCGGAATCGCGCTGCCTATCGTCGGTGCTCCCGGCGCGCCCAGCGGCGTGACCGGCGTCGCATAGGTTGCCGCACCCTTGCCAATCGCATTGGTCGCCAACACCGAACAATTGTAGCTTGTGCCGTTAGTAAGGCCGGTCACTGCAATCGGGCTGCCGGTGCCGGTTGCCGTGATCGGATTGCCACTGCCCGTCGAAGTCTGGCAACTCGCCAGGTAGCCGGTTATGGCGCTGCCGCCCGTGCTGAAGGGCGAAAGGAAATTGATGTTCACGCTGGCGTTACCGACCGAAATTACGGTGATCGTCGGGGCGCTTGGCGCGTTCAGCGGTGCCGCCGGCGTAACACTGTTCGAGTCAGCCGAAGACGCGCCGATTCCGGCCGCGTTCGCCGCTGTCACCTTGAACGTGTAGGCGGTGCCATTGGCGAGGCCGGCGACGGTGATCGGGCTCGCGGTGCCGCTCGACGCAAATCCGCCGGGGCTGGCGCTCACCGTATAAAACGCGACCGGCAGACCACCGGTGTCGGACGGCGCCGTGAAACTCACCGTCGCGCTGGAGTCGCCCGCACTCGCCGCGCCGATCATCGGTGCGCCCGGCACGCCTCGCGGCGTGAGCGCAAACGCCGCCGAAGCATCCCCGGTCCCCAGTGCATTGGACGCCGCCACTGAACAGGTGTAGCTCACGCCGTTGGTCAAACCGCTTACCGTGATCGGACTGCTGCCGGCAGTTGCCGTCTTGCTGCCGCAACTAAGCGTATAGCCGGTGATCGCAGACCCGCCGTTCCACGGCGCGTCGAAATAGATACTCGCGCCGCCGTCATGAACCGCCACCCCGCCGCTGCCCAGGCCTGCGACCCAAGTGGCTAGATTGGGCGCGCCGGGGACCGTCGCCGGTGTGACGCTGTTCGACGCCGCGGAAGCGGCGCTGGTTCCGTTTGCGTTGGTCGCGGTAACCGTGAACGTGTAGGCGGTGCCGTTGGTGAGCCCGCCGACGGTGATCGGGCTCGCCGTTGCGCTCACCGCGTTTCCGCCGGGACTGGCGCTCACCGTGTATGCAGTGATTGCCGAACCACCGGTGTCGGTCGGGGCGGTGAAGCTTACCGTCGCGCTTGCGTTGCCTCGCGTTGCCGCGCCTATCGTCGGCGCGCCAGGCCCGGTCGAGGGAACGACGCTGTTCGATGCGGCCGATGCGGCGCTGGTTCCGGCAGCATTCGTCGCCGTCACGGCGAAGGTGTAGCTGCTACCATTCGCGAGGCCCACGAGTGTAATCGGGCTGGTCGTGCCGCTTGCGCTGATTCCGCCAGGACTCGAAATCACGGTGTACGCTGTGATCGCAGCGCCGCCATTGTTGCCCGGCGCGGCGAATCTGACTGTAGCGCTCGCGTTGGCAGCAGTTGCGCTGCCCATCTTGGGTACACCCGGGGTCATGGCCGAGGCGGCGATGGCCGAAGTGGCAGCGGTGTCGGTCGCACCGGTTACTAGTCCCAGGTTGACGATGGAAGGCGCATCCAGCCGCACCCGACCGCCATACACGGGAGACACGGCCGTGATGCCGCCCGAGACATCGATCGTTCCGGTATTGACGAGCGTGACGGGATTGATTGCTACATAACCTCCGGAACCGGCGCCGCCCATCTGGTCCCTGAGGTTAAGCGCGGTGCCGCCATTCGCGACGGGATGAAACGATCCGCCGTTGTAGGTTCCCGCCCCCCCGCGCGCGGACACCGTGCCATCGTTCTGCCAGCTTCCTGCGATGTTGAACGCAATGTAGCCGCCTGCCCCGCCACCGCCGCTCGCCTCGAAGCTGCCGCCGTCAAAATACGGGGCGGCGTTGCCATCGGCGCGAATCGAACCGTTTGCAGTAATGGTGAAATCGCCGCCGGCGACAAAGAATACGGCGCCGCCGCCG
>Ga0208566_1001819_pt1 | contig 11930 bp, 11 predicted proteins | sample PL_2010_150m_FD_184159 | JGI IMG/M metagenome (GOLD analysis project Ga0208566, IMG submission 184159) | Freshwater microbial communities from Powell Lake, British Columbia, Canada to study Microbial Dark Matter (Phase II) - PL_2010_150m... | ecosystem: Environmental > Aquatic > Freshwater >...
CGTTTCAGTTGACCAACCTGTTCCCGTTTCTCAGCGTGCACGAGAACGTCCGCATCGCCGTCCAGGCGCGCGCCAAGCTTGGCATCCAGTTGTTCAGCCTGTGGAACAGCCGCAGGGACTTGATCGAGAAGGCGGATGCCATCCTCGAGGAAGTGGCCCTGGCGCGCCAGCGCGACGTCCCGGCGATGACACTGCCGCACGGCGACCAGCGCAAGCTCGAGGTGGGCATGATGCTGGCGCTCGAACCCGAAGTGTTCATGTTCGACGAGCCGACGGCCGGCATGAGCGTCGACGAGGTGCCGGTGATTCTGGACTTGATCAAGCGCATCAAGACCAAAGCCGACAAGTGCATCCTCCTCGTCGAGCACAAGATGGAAGTGGTGAGCGAACTCGCCGACCGCATCATCGTGCTGCACAACGGCAGCCTGGTGGCGGACGGCGCGCCACAGGAAGTGATTGCCTCGCCGGTGGTGCAGGAAGCCTACCTGGGGGTGGCGCCCAAAGCCAGGGAGGCCGCCTCGTGAGCGCCGAACAGCCGCTGCTGGCGTTGGCCGGGGTGCACACCCACATCGGTCCATACCACATCCTGCACGGTGTCGACCTGCTGGTGCCCAAGGGCGGCATCACCATGTTGCTCGGCCGCAACGGCGCCGGCAAGACCACCACGCTGCGCACTATCATGGGCTTGTGGCAGGCCTCAGCCGGCGAAATCCGCTTTGACGGACGCAATCTCGCCGGCCTGGAAACGCCCGACGTGGCGCGCCTCGACATTGCCTACGTGCCGGAGAACATGGGCATCTTCAGCGACCTCACGGTGCGCGAAAACCTGTTCCTGGCGGCCCGCCAGGGCCCTCTCGACAATGCCCGGCTGGACCGGATCTTCGGCTACATGCCGGCGTTGAAGACCTTCTGGCAACAGCCGGCCGGCCTGCTCTCCGGCGGACAGAAGCAGATGCTGTCGATCGCGCGCGCCATGGTCGAACCGAGACGCCTGTTGCTGGTGGACGAACCGTCGAAGGGGCTGGCCCCGACCATCATCCAGAACCTGATCCTGGCCTTCCATGCATTGCGCGATGACGGCGCGGCGATCCTCCTGGTCGAGCAGAACTTCAATTTCGCCAGCAATGTCGGCGACACTGTCGCCGTGATGGACAACGGCCGCGTCCTGCATGCCGGCAGCATGTCGGATCTGGTTGCCGATGAAGCGCTGCAAACCCGCCTGCTCGGCCTGTCGCTCGATTCTCACCAATAGGAAACGGCCCATCATGAGCACCACCTCCGTCGCATCCACTGTTGAGGATCTGCCGGTCGCGCCGCGCGACTGGCTGCCGGTCCTGCTGGTGCCCCTGCTGATCCTGGCGGCACTGCCCCTGGTCGGCAGCCCCTCAACCTGGGGAACCCTGACCATTGCCGGTCTCGCCATGGGATTGATCATCTTCATGGTGGCCTCGGGCCTGACTTTGGTATTCGGCCTGATGGACGTGATGAATTTCGGTCACGGCATCTTCGTTGCGCTGGGGGCCTTCGTCGGTGTTTCCACCCTGACGGGCCTGAGCACCTGGATCGCCAGCCCGTCCTTCGCGGTCAACCTGGCCGCGCTGGCCTGCGCCGGGCTGGCCGCTGCCGCGGTCGCGGGTGCGGTGGGGGTGCTCTTCGAGCGGGTGGTGGTGCGGCCGGTGTATGGGCTGCATCTCAAGCAAATCCTGGTCACCATGGGCGGCATGATCATTGCCGAGCAAGTGATCCTGGCCTTGTGGGGTCCGGAAGCGCGGCCGATGATGCGGCCGGCGAGCCTGCAAGGGGCCTTCTTCATCGCCGATGTGGCGATCGAGAAGTTCCGCCTGCTGGCCGTGTGTGTGGGCTTGACCATCTTCGCCGGGATGTTCCTGTTGCTCAACCGGACCAAGCTGGGCCTGCTGATCCGCGCCGGCGTCCAGGACCGGGAAATGGTCGAAGCCCTGGGCTACCGGGTGCGCTTCCTGTTCATCGGGGTGTTCGCCGCCGGCTCGGCCCTGGCCGGCCTGGGCGGCACCATGTTCGGCCTGTATCAGGAGTCGGTGACCACGGCCATCGGCGCGCAGATGATGGTGCTGATCTTCATCGTCATCATCATCGGCGGCCTCGGTTCGGTCGGGGGTTGCTTCGTCGGCGCCCTGCTGGTAGGGCTCACCGCCAATTACGTCGGCTTCGTGGCGCCGAAAGTGAACCTGTTTTCGAACATCCTGTTGATGGTGCTGATCCTGCTCTGGCGGCCGCGCGGCCTGTTTCCAGTAGCCAAGCGCTAGGACGAAGGACATGCTGAACAATCTCCTTTCCCAGGACCTGCCGCGCAGCAAAGTGTTGACGGCGATACTGCTGATCATTCTGGTCGGATTGCTGGCGACGCCTTTCGTCTTTCCGGGTGCCCGCTCCCTCAATGTCGGCGCCAAGATCGCCGTGTTCATCCTGCTCGGGGCGAGCTTCGACCTGTTGCTCGGCTACACCGGCATCGTCTCCTTCGCCCATACCATGTTCTTCGGCATCGGCGCCTACGGCATCGGCATCGCCTCCACCCAGATGGGGCCGACCTGGACCGCCATGGCCGTCGGCACGGTCGCGGCGATCCTGTTGTCGACACTGCTGGCGCTGCTCATCAGCCTGTTCTCGCTGCGTGTCCGGGCGATCTTCTTCGCCATGATTACCCTCGCGGTGGCCGCCGCCTTCATGACCATGGCGTCCCAGCTTTCGGACTGGACCGGCGGCGAAGACGGCCTCAATTTCAAGGTTCCGGAACTCATCTCGCCGGCCTTTTCGCTGTCCGATGAGAAATTCCTCGGCGCCAACCTCGACGGAAAGTTGATCGCCTATTATCTGGTCCTGTCGGTCTCGGTCGCGCTGTTTCTGCTCCTGCTGCGCATCGTCAATTCGCCGTTCGGCCGCGTCCTGATGGCGATCCGCGACAACGATTTCCGCAGCGAAGCCATCGGCTACCGAAACGTCACCTACCGCAGCCTGTCGTCGGTGCTGGCGGCGCTGTTCGCCACCTTTGCCGGGGTGCTCTATGCACTGTGGCTGCGCTACAACGGGCCGGGCACCACCTTGTCGTTCGACATCATGATCGACGTGCTGCTGATCGTCGTCATCGGCGGCATGGGGACGCTCTACGGCGCCGTCATCGGTTCCGCGGTATTCAACATTGCCCAGGGCTATCTGCAGGACTTGCTCAAGCTCGCCCACGGCAACATAGACACGCTTCCGGTCATCGGCGCCCTGTTCCACCCGGATCGCTGGCTGTTCTGGCTGGGCCTGCTGTTCGTTCTGTCGGTCTATTTCTTCCCCTCCGGAATTGTCGGAAAACTGCGGGCAGCGGCCTTGGCCAGGAAACCCGCCGCCCCAGGCGGGGCATAGACATCATACCCAGAGAGGCTCGCATGGCAAACGCCACAGCTCACCATCACAAACTGATCAGCGTCGAAGCCGCACTGGCCAAGATCAAGACCGACGACTGCGTCATCTCCGCCCTCGGTGCAGCGGAACCCAACGGGCTGCTGGAACAGTTGCACAGCATCGCGCCGCGGGTCCGCAATGTTTCAGTGTCGACCGTCCTGCCGATGCGGCCTTTCAAGTGGTTCATGGACCCCGCCATGAAGGGCCATTTCGAGCACCATGCCTGGTTCTACTCGGCGGGCATACGCCAGGCGGCGCTTGAGGCGCACACTTGCACCTATGTGCCGAACCACCTGCACGCGGCCGGCTTCGACCGGATCATCTATCGCAAGCCCAATGTATTCCTGGGAAGCTGCACCCCCCCGGATCGTCACGGCTACGTTTCCCTTTCCCTGTCGGTGACTTACGAGCGCGAGCTGATGGAAGCCGCCGACATCGTGATCTTGGAGATCAACGACCAGATGCCCTTCACCTGGGGGGATACCATCGTGCATCTCGACGAGGTCGACTTTCTGGTGGTCAACCCAATGAAGCTGTTCGAGTTGCCGATCCCTGAAACCAGCGATCGCGACCGGCTGATCGGCGGCTTCATCGCCGAGCATATCGAAGACGGCTCAACCATCCAGCTCGGCATTGGCGGCATTCCCAATGCCGTGGCGGCCGAACTGATGAGCAAGAAAAATCTCGCCATCCATACCGAGATGCTGACCGACGGCATGGTGGATCTCTACGAGGCGGGAGTGATAGCTCGGGCTGCCCAAAGCCTTGGCAAGAAGATCCTCAGCGGCAAGATGGTTGCCACATTCGCCCTCGGCACGCAGAAGCTGTATGACTTCCTCGACCTCAACCCGGCCGTGGCGCTGATGCGGGGATCGTGGGTCAACGATCCCTATGTCATTGCCCACAACAAGAAGCAGATGTCGATCAACACTACCCTGGAGGTCGACCTGACTGGACAGGTGTGCTCAGAGTCGATCGGTCCGCGCCAGTATTCGGGCACCGGCGGGCAGTCGGACACCGCCATCGGCGCCCAGATGTCGGAGGGAGGGAAGTCCTTTATCGCCCTGTATTCGACGGCCGAAGTGAAACAGCTGGACGGAACGCGCAAGACCGTCTCGAAGATTTCCGCGACCCTGACGCCGGGTGCGGCAGTCACCTTGCATCGGGCCAATGTCGATTTCGTCGTCACCGAATTCGGTGCGGTGCGGCTGCGCGGCGCCCCGGTGATCGAACGGGCGCGCCGGCTGATCTCGATTGCCCATCCGGATTTCCGTGCCGGCCTGCAGGAGCAGGCGGAGCAGCTCGGCTATATTTGAGGTGAATCCGGAGACAGCGGTTCCAACTCTGCTCCGACCCGGCGGGACAGTTTCACAGCGTCATCCTGACTGCTGCTGCGGCCTGGTTGTAACCGACCCCGGAGCCGATCATCACCACCAGATCGCCGCGCTTGATCTTGCCGAGCTCGATGGCATCGTCCAGGGCCATGCCGATGCAGGCTGAACCCGTGTAACCGTACTTCTCCATGATGGTGTGGCACTTGTCCAGCGGCACGCCGCAGCGCTCGGCGGCGACCGCGATCGTCGGCTTGCGCACCTGGGTGAATATCAACTGGTCGACGTCGTCCGCAGTGAAACCGTTTTCGGCGGCGAGGCGCTTGAACAGGCGCGGCCAGCCTTCTTCGTTAACCTCCTTCGGGTAGGGGTGAACCAGGCGCACCCGGGTCCGTCCGGCCTTCACCGCCGCTTCACTGGCCGGCTCGAAGGTGCCTCCGGCGAATATGCCCCAATTGGACGCGTATGCTCCATCGGCCTGAAAGGCCGCGCCGACGAAGCCCTGCAGATTGCCGCCTACCAGGACTGCGGCGCCGGCTCCATCGCCGTAGAAGAAGCAAACCGGGTCGTTGGGATCGCTGAGCTTGTGCATCATATAGACGCCGATCACCAGCACCGTCTTGAGCGCGGGGTTGGTGGCGATGAGTCCGGAGGCGATGGCAATGGCCGCCGGGAACGAAGCACAGGCACAGCCAATATCAAAAGTACCGGCATTTTTCGCGCCGATTTTGTGCTGTACCACCACGGACGTGTCGGGCGTGATGTAGTCGGGCGAATCGGTGCCGACGATGATCAGATCGACGTCCTCGGGGTTGCGGCCGGCGCGCTTGAGCGCCTCGCGCGCCGCCGGCAGCGCCAGGTCGGAGGTTACCCAGTCGTCGGGGGCATAGAATCGCCGGGTGATGCCGGTGCTGGCGGCAAACTTGTCGATCACCTCCGGAATGCCCAGCGCCGTGAAACGTGCGGTCAACTCTGCATTGGTGACCAAGCGCTCCGGCAGGTAACGGGCGGTCGAAACGATCTGAGCGATGCGGGCCACTTGCAGCTCCTCTTTGAGTTGCCGACAGCTTCATTATAGTTTCCGGATTCCAAGAGTGATTTCTCGAAGAGCTGATGGATGAAATCCGCTTCCCGGGGTCGACGGCTTATTGCGCCACTTCAAGTAATATCCCGAGTCACCGAACCGATGGCAGGACGACCATGCAAATACCGGAATATCGAGCACCAGGGATGAGCAAAGACGTCGGGATACTCGGCTACGGCCTCTACCTGCCGGATCATCGTATGAGCGCCGCCGACATCGCCGCCGCCAGCGGTGGGCGCTGGAGCGAGGAAGCGGTGCGCGAAAAGCTCGGCATCGTCAGGAAGAGCGTCCCCGGCCCGGGCGACGGCACCCAGGAAATGGGCGCGAAGGCTGCCCTCGATGCCATCGCCAGGACCGGCATCGATCCGCTGGAAATCGATTTGATCCTGTGCATGGGCGAGGAATGGAAAGAGTATCCGCTGACCACCTCGGCGATCTACATCCAGGAGCGCATCGGCGCGCACCGTGCCTGGGGCATCGATATCCAGCAACGCTGCAATACCACGGTGGCGGCGATCAAGATCGCCAAGGACATGATGATCGCCGACCCGGACATCGCCACCGCGCTGATCGTCGGCGGCTACCGCAACGGCGACCTGATCGACTACACCGATCCGGACGTGTCCTTCATGTACGACCTTGCCGCCGGCGCCGGGGCCTTGCTGCTGCGTCGCGGCCTCGGCCGCAACCGGGTCCTCGGCTCACACATCATCACCGACGGTTCGCTGGCGCGCGACTCCGGCGTCTGGTACGGCGGCATCGAACACCCGATCGAGAGTCTGCCGGAAGCCGAACTGGCGCAGTTGCGCGCTCGCGGCAACCGCAGCCTCCGCGTGTTCGACGCAGAGCACATGAAGGCGCGCCTCAACGAGGTTTCGATGTCGAACTGGCTAGCCTGCATCGACAAAGCGCTGGCAAAAAGCGGCGCCAGCCGCGCCGACATTGGCTATCTCAATACCCTGCATTTCAAGCGATCGATGCACGCCGGCCTGCTCGACACCCTGGGCCTGCGCCAAGAGCAGTCCGTTTACCTGCAGGATTACGGCCACCTCGGCCAGGTCGACCTGATGATCTCGCTACACGAAGGTCTGGCGCAGGGACGCCTGAAGGATGGCGACCTGATGGTGGCGATCGCCGCCGGGATCGGTTATGTCTGGGGCGCCGTGGTGGTGCGCTGGGGATAGTACACAAGACTCAAAGGCGGGCACTGGTACCCCAGACTCAAAGGCGGGCACTAGTAGCTGCCGATACGATTCCTGGAACCATGGAAACTGCCGGCGCACAAACTCATCCGGAGTAAGGGCATCAGAGACCTGCTTGTCCAATGGCTGGATTATGCAGCGACCGGTTTACGGCTGCGAACTTGAAGAGCTGAGTGGCTCTTGGCGCCATGCAGCCGACGTAGACCCCCGGATTTTGAGGGGCTGCTTCAGCCTCGACTGCGGTCATCGACGATCCCACGCTGCGGCGAGTCACCGATTCAAATTTGAATGGCTGCCCCCCGAAAACCTCTCGGGCGAGCGCGGGGCCGACTCAGGAAATTACACGGAGTACAATTTGAACACACAGAATCAACGAGGAGACCAAAATGCCTAAGACTCTATTCATCCGAGCAGAATGGGACGATGACGCCAACGTCTGGGTTGCCACATCTGATGATGTCTCAGGATTGGCGACCGAAGCGGAAACCATCGAGGCGCTGTCTGCCAAGTTACAAATTATGGTTCCTGATTTGCTAGATGCCAATGGCTATCCAGATGGTCCTGATGTTCCATTTGAACTGCTGGCAAGAAAATTTGCCGTCGCTCATCGCGAAGCTGCCTGATGGGTGAAAGTTTCACTCCGGATCTTGAGAAGCTGCTCAAGGCCGCGGGTTGTCGTTTTGTCCGTCCGGGAAAAGGAGACCATGACATCTGGTTCTCTCCAAATACTGGGATCTATTTTCCGGTCGATTCCAAGATCAAGTCTCGTCACACGGCAAATGCCGTGCCGCGATTTCGCCTGATATGGCCTTGCGTATCGAGGCATGGCTGGGTGTGAAGCGTGGCGGCGAAGCCCGTCTCTGGCTGGCAGAGCAAAGCGCCTACGACATATGGCAAGCCAAACAACGGCTGAAGACTACTCCGATACACGTTAAACCGGCACCGCTGGCAGCGTAAAGTCCGACCGGCTCGCGGCCAGTACGCTGAATTCGGATGCGGGCATTAGTCCCTCGGCGGCTTCGGCCGCTTGGCGATATTGACGGTCAGGTCCAATTGCTTTCCCGCGCGGGAAATCTTCAATTGCGCCGGTTGCCCCGGCGTCTGCGCGGCAATCACGCCCAGCATGCTCTGGGCATCGCCGATGGGCTGGCCCGCCACCGATAGCAGGATGTCGCCCGGTTTGATGCCGGCGCGGTCGGCGGGACTGCCGCGCATCACGCCGGCGATCAAGGCTCCCTGGGTATTCTGCAGCTTGAAGCTCTCGGCCGGTTCGGCGGTGATTTCCTGTACTTCCACGCCGATCCAGCCGCGCGTCACGGTGCCGGTCTTGATGATCTGCTCCATCACGCTTTTCGCCAGGGATACCGGAATGGCGAAGCCGATACCCATGGAACCGCCGCTTTGCGAGTAGATCGCGGTATTGATGCCGACCAGGTGGCCGTTGGAATCCACCAGCGCGCCGCCGGAGTTGCCGGGATTGATGGCGGCATCGGTCTGGATGAAATTTTCGAAGGTGTTGATGCCGAGGTGGGAGCGGCCCAGCGCGCTGACGATGCCATGGGTCACGGTCTGGCCGACGCCGAATGGATTGCCGATGGCCAGCACCACATCGCCGACGCGCAGCGATTCGCTGGGCGCAAAGGTTACCGCCGGCAGCTTGACGCCGTTGCCGGAGTTGACGCGCACCACGGCCAGATCCGAATCCGGATCGGCGCCGACGACGCGTGCCTTGAGCTTACGCCCGTCCTGCGTTTCCACCTCGATTTCGTCGGCGGCTTCCACCACATGGTTGTTGGTGAGGATGTAGCCATCGGCGCTGACGATGACCCCGCTGCCGAGACCGGAGCGGCGTTGCGGCTGGAGGTCGAAACGGTCGCCGAAGAAGTGGCGGAAGAATGGATCGTTAAGGAAGGGGTTGTGCGGCGCTTTGACTTCCTGGGTGGTGTAGATATGCACCACCGAAGGCAGTGCCTTCCTGGCCGCATCGCTGTAGGAACCGGCCTTGTGCTGGTCTCTGCCGGCGCCCGGTGCGGCCTCCTGCACTGCGACAATGCTGGCTCCGCTGCCGATGCCGTCGCGCGGCAGCCATTCAGGCTTGAGGGTCTGGACAGCGAACAGCAGCGCCACGCTGATGGTGACGGTTTGAGCAAAAACCAGCCAAAGACGGTGCATACTTCGTTCCGTTTTCTATCATGTTGGAGAAGGCCCATGCAACGTGACGATCTTGCCGATTATCTCGACGAATGTCTTGAAGCCGCGCGCTTCCGTGATTATTGCCCAAATGGCCTGCAAGTGGAAGGCCGCGCCGAGGTGCAACGCGTCATCTGCGGCGTTACCGCCAGCCAGGCACTGCTGGATGCGGCCGTAGCGCAGTCCGCCGATGCCGTGCTGGTGCATCACGGCTGGTTCTGGAAATCCGAGGATGGCCGGGTCACCGGTTTCCGCAAACGGCGCATGGCCACGCTCCTAAGGCATGACATCAGCCTGTATGCTTATCACCTGCCGCTCGATGCCCATGCCGAGCTGGGCAACAATGCGCAACTGGCCGAACGCCTGGGTTGGCGCATCGAGGGGCGCTTCGGTGAGCAGGAGATCGGATTTCTCGGGAGTACCGCCAGCGCGACGGCGGGCCAACTCGCCGGCGAACTGGAGCGCGTCCTCGGCCGGACGCCGCAACTGGTGGGCGATGCGGGACGCGCGCTGAAGTGCATCGCCTGGTGCACCGGCGGCGCCCAGAACTACTTTGAGCAGGCCATCGCCAGCGGTGCGGATTGCTTCATCTCCGGCGAAATCTCCGAGCAGACCTTCCACCTGGCGCGCGAGTCGGGCATTCCCTTCATCGCCGCCGGCCATCACGCCACCGAGCGCTACGGAATCCAGGCACTGGGGGCTCATTTGCAGGACGAATTCGGACTGGCTTGCCCGTATGTCGAAATCGACAACCCGGTTTGAGTAAGATATGGACTTTTTGCAGGGGAGAAGCAGGTGAACTACGCATTTTCAATAACCCAACCGGCCGTGCCGATTGCCGGAGGCGCCGACCTGTTTTCGGTGCGGCGCATCTACTGCGTCGGCCGCAACTACGCCGAGCATGCCAAGGAAATGGGATTCGACGCGCGCGAGCTGCCGTTCTTCTTCTGCAAGCCGGCGGACGCAGTGGTTCCGGTGTTGCCGGGTGCGGTTGGAAAGGTCGCCTTTCCGCCGCGGACGGATAACTTCCAGCATGAGATCGAGCTGGTGGTGGCCATCGGCAAGAGCGGCAGCAGCATTCCCGTCGACCAGGCCAACACCCATGTCTTCGGCTATGCCGTGGGCCTGGACATGACGCGGCGCGATCTCCAGTTCGCCCTGCGCGACAAGGGCCGGCCGTGGGAACTGAGCAAGGCTTTCGACCAATCGGCGCCGATTGCGACTATCCACCCCCTGAGCAAGACCGGCAGCATGGACCAAGGCGCCATCTGGCTCAAGGTGAACGGTCAGGACCGCCAGCGGAGCGACATCGCCAAGCTGATCTGGTCGGTGCCTGAGATCATCAGCAATCTTTCCGAATATTTCACGCTGGCGCCGGGCGACCTGATCTTTACCGGGACCCCGGAAGGCGTGGGCAAGGTGCAAAAAGGGGATGTTCTGTCCGGCGGCATTGACGGCCTGGGCGAACTGTACGTTGAAATATGCTGAGGTTCGCTTCGCACGAATACTTTCAAGAGAATATTGGAGGGCGTGCGTTCAATCGAGCGAAGCGTCCCCATCAGTCGGCGTTTCGCCGCGAGCGGCGGCTCGACCTTGGTGCCGATGGTTTATTGCGCGTGAAGTGTTTCGCTAGCTGTTGGCGCCGCGACTAACAGCCGTGGTGCTCTGAAGGTTGAATCGTTGGAGGAACTCGGTCACCGGCACTTGATTCCTGAGTTTGTGATACACGCTAAGGTAGTCCTTCTCTTTGGTTAAACAATAATACTGTTTCAAGAGATCACAAGCCTGCAACAGTCGGCGTGTCATGAGGTTGTCAACGAACAATTCCTGTTCTAAGGGGATGTTGGCATGGTTGCTGATGTCTGCGCCCGCCACTCGCAAACTGGTCTGCGAAAGAATCAATGCCGGAAGTCTCTCCTGAATGAAGACCTTCATTTGAAGGTTGGAGGAATTCTTTGTGTAGTTCCCGTCACTGAGCATTCGAGTTGCCTTGGGATTTCGGCAATCCTCACAAAATGAGAAGAAACTATTGGCAATGCCCATCCACTTACGCCAGTATGCCGCCTTCGCTACAATGAAGTTGGCATAGACAGTAGTAACCGAGGTGGTTACGAGCGAGTGCAAATCCACATTTAAGCCAGCGTAATCAACAAATTCCTGTGATAGATCGAGCAGCCCGGGATGCCAGCATTCACCTTGCTCAAATGGATTGAGAAAGTAGGCAATTTGCCCCCACCCGGCATTGAAGATAGCAACATCGACGTGCGAGTAACTTTGCAAGAATTCAGAAACCATTCTTGAGTCCATGCGTGTCTTCATCGCAAATTTGGGTGAAAGGAATCCGTACCAAACCCCATCGTTCAGCGGCGTTTCGCGAAGAAAGCGCAGGATCGGCCAGAACTCGTACCAATCAGGATGCTCACTCGAGGTATTGTCCAACGGAATGAATCCCGGATCCAGCATCTGCTTGGACAGGTCGTCGTAGAAGATTTGGTAGATGTAAGACTGTTGCATTTGTTAGACCCAACCTTCTGGTTGAACAAGCGCTGTGCGGCTATGCATTGGGCCTCGCGCGGACAAAGAACTGCACAGCTATACACAGCGTCTTAAATAATGGCGCATAGTCTTGCCAACTGTCGATTGGATTTGACCCAGAGGTTGAAGCGCTCTTGCACGGCTTCGATGACATGGGCGAGG
>Ga0208566_1001820_pt1 | contig 11925 bp, 9 predicted proteins | sample PL_2010_150m_FD_184159 | JGI IMG/M metagenome (GOLD analysis project Ga0208566, IMG submission 184159) | Freshwater microbial communities from Powell Lake, British Columbia, Canada to study Microbial Dark Matter (Phase II) - PL_2010_150m... | ecosystem: Environmental > Aquatic > Freshwater > Lake...
GACGCGGCGCTGATGGCCGGCAGTATAAGGGTCGCGCATTTCGATGGTGGCGGCGATCGCCTGGACGGTTTCTTCCATGCTGTTTTCCAGCTGTTCCAGGCTGCGCTTGCGCTCCGCCGCCAGCCGCTCGCGCTCGCTGATGTCCTGGGCCGCGCCGTCCCACGCCACGCTGCCGTCCTCCTGCGCGCTCGGCATGGCGTTGAGCAGGATATGGCGCACCGCGCCGCTGCGGTCGAGCCAGCGGAACGCCTGGTTCAGCCGCATTCCGCCCGCCTCGCAGCGGGCCAACGCCGCCGCGTAGGCTTGCCGCTCGTCGTCCGGCAACGCGCCGCTGAACGCCGCCGCGTCGGCCAGCAGTTCGTCCGGCGGCAGCCCCAACACCTCGCGGGAACCCTTGCTGACGTAAGTGTAGCGAGCCTTGCCGTCGGGGTAGCGGAGCATCTGGTAAAGCATTTCCGGCACGTTGTCGGCCATGCTGATAAAGCGATGCTCCGAGGCGATGCGCGCCAGCGTGGTATCGAACAGGCCCGCCACGGCAAGATAAACGTTGAGCGATTCGCGCGACCAGGGCGCGCCGCTGCGCCGCCCCACCACCATCACGTTCGCGGTGCGGCGCCCCTCGCTCAGCGGCAGGAAGGCGAGTGCGCAGGGTTGCGGCAGTTCCAGCGTTTCGCTGGCCAGGAAACCGCTTTCCAGCACCTGGACGATGGTCTTCGCGGCGGCCTCGACCAGCCGGGCGCTAAAGCCGGCATCGGCGGGATGGCAGGCATGGAGCAAGATCCCCCCGTCCGGGCGGCGGCCGGCGAAAGCGACGATGTCCGCGCCGAAAAAACGCGTCACCACCTTTTCCAGTTCGCTCCAGATCTCCCGCTCGCTGGTGAGGCCCGCCAGATACTGGGCGGTCTTGATCACCGCGGCGAAAGTGGCCTTTTGTCCGGCATGTTCCATCAGGGTTCCCGCAGCGGCTGAAGATACAGGTTTTCCAGAAAAGCCTGGTCGAAATCGGGATAGTGCGCCAGGTTGACCAGCCGGGCGCGGCTGCGCAAGCGCTCCAACCGCTGCGCCGCCAGCGAGGACAGCATCACGTCGCAGCAGCCGGCCAGCGCGGTGTTGCCGGCCAGCTCCACCGTTTCCACCGGCAGCGGCGGCAGCAGGCCGATCTTCTGCGCGCTGGCGACATCCAGATAGCGCCCGAACGCCCCGCCCACGCACACCCGCCGCAGCTCCTGCAATTTCACCCCGGCATCGCCGCACAGCGCCAGGATGCCGACTCCGACGGCGGCCTTGGCGCGCTGCAGCAGATCGACGTCGCCCTTGGTCAGGGTCAAGGCCGTTTCGCCCGCGCGGAAATTATAGGCCGTCGTACCGTCGGCGAACTTGCCGGCGCTGCTCAAGTAGCCGGCATCGAGCAGGCAGGCGATCAAATCCACCAGGCCCGAGCCGCACACCCCGCGCGCGCGGTCGTCGCCGATAATCTGGCAGGCCACCCCGCCCGCCGCGTCCGGCCTCACCCGGAACACCGCGCCCGCTTCCGCCGGCAGGCCGCAGCCGATGCCGCTGCTCTCGAAAGCCGGGCCGCCGGCGGAAGCGGTCACCCACAGCGCTGCGCCGTTCCACAGCGCGATCTCCGAATTGGTGCCGAAGTCGATAAACAGCGCCGGCGCCGCCCCCTCGATGAAATTCGTCGACAGCAAGCCGGCCAGCAGGTCGGAGCCGACGAAGCCGGCCAGCGGGGCGACCACGTCGACCCCGGCGAGCTGATTGATCCCCCACTGCGCCACCCAGCCCGAAGTGTCCTGGGGTAGGCAATCCACCGGCCGGGTCCAGTGCGCCGGCTGCAACAGCAACTGGAAATTGCGCCCGGAGAGCAGCGCCAGCATCGCCGTGTTGCCGACCACGCTGACGGTGACGATACGGCGCAGATCGAAACCCTCGCGGGTGGCGATGTCGAGCAATGCCTCGCCGATCGCCGCCACCGCCAGCCGGCTCATCTCACCTGCCGCCTCGGGCGATTCGGCCGCCGCCGCGAGACGGCTGACCACATCGGCGCCGAACTGCTGCTGCGGGTTGCGCCCCCAGCGTTCCGCCAGCCAGCTTCCCTGGGCCAGATCTAGCAGCGACAGGCACAGGTGGGTGGTACCCAAATCCACCGCCACCCCGCAGGGATGCTTGACTCCCGCCGGCAGCTGCCGGCCCGCCTCCGCCGCTTCGCGGACTACCTGCCGCAGAACCGTATCCGCCGTCGATTTCCAGTTCGACGGCGGCGCGGGGTTGAGGATCTCGATGTGCAGGTCGCCGGGCGGGCTGACCTGGCACGCCAGCCGCACGCCCTGGGCGAGCAGCGCCGCAGTCAGGTGCAGGCGCTCGTTCTGCGTCGGTTCCCCGGCATCGCCCGCCACCACCCGTATCCGGCACAGGCCGCAAGCGCCGATGCCGCGACAGCCGGAACGCACGCGGAAATCGGTGGCATCGAGGAGGTCGCGAACCGAGGGGCCGGGTTCGAAAGCGATCCGGTGAACTTCGCCGCCGCTGCCGAGGAGCAGTTCCGCCATGCTTCACCCTCCCCGGCAGGCCGCCACCAGCGCGGCGATGTTTTCCGGCTTGGCCTCGGGCGGAATTTCGCAGCCGGAGGCGAGCAGGAAACCGCCCCGCGCGGCGAATGCCGAGACCAGCCGGGCGGCGGCGGCGGCGATCTGTTCCGGCTGCGCCTCGACGAAATCCAGCGATTTCAGATTGCCGTCGAGGCAGGTATGGGGCAGCAGTTGCTGCGCCAGCTGCGGTTCGACGTAATAGTCGAAGTTGGCGATGTCCGCCCCGGCCTCGGGGTAATAGGGCAAGGTAGCGGCGGTCGGCCCGGCGATGTTGAGCCAGTTGGCCAGCGCCCCGGCCTGCCGGAACGCGGCGAAAACCCGTTGCAGACGCGGCAGCAGCAGTTCGCGGAAAAACTGCGGCGGCACCACCGCCGGCGAAGCGGAGGGGTCGAACACGATGGGCAGGTGGACGCCCGCCTCGATCTGGGCAATGCCGTAGCGGATGGCGATCGCGGCGGCGAAATCGAGAATTTTTTCGAAGCGGGCCGGATCGTCCGCCGCCAGGTACAGCGCGGTTTCGATGCCGAGTAGTTGGGTCGCCAGGGTCATCGGCCCGGCCACGCAGCCCGCCACCAGCACCGTATCGCCCACCTCGCCGCGCAGGATGCCCGCTGCCCGCAGCAACTCCGGCATCCGCCCGGCAACGGCGGGATCGGGTACGGCCAGCGCCGCCGCGTCGCCGCCGGGCGCCAGCGCATAGCTCGCCACGTCGGGATACTGCTGCTCGCGGTATTGCAGGATGGAGCCGACCGCCTCGGTCTCCACGCATAAATCCATGAAGGCGAACACCACGTCGTGGCCGTAGCGGCGCAAGGCGCCGAGCTGGCAGCGCGCCAACAGACTGCCGTCGCGCAAGTAATCCCCCAGCGCCACGCCGGCCAACACCGCGGCGTGGCCGAACAGCTGCGGCACTGCCGGAGTGCGGTCGGACGGCGCGAAAGCCAGCGCGGCCTTGATCCGTTCCAGGCTGTTCACGACAACGCCCCCCGCACCAATTGATCGAGATAGCGCGCCCCGTCGAACGCCGTTTCCGCCACGTAATCGACGTTGAGCGCCGCAGCCGAGGACTGCTTCAGCGCCGCGCCGCCCGCCACCACCGCGATCCCGGCCAGCCCGCATTCGGCCAGCGCCGCCTTGACCTGGCGCACCTGCGGGATCACCGAGGTGATCAGGCCGCTGACCAGCACCGCGCGGGCGTGTTCGCGCTCCGCCGCATTCGCCAGGGTTGCCAGCGGGCAGTCCTTGCCCAGATCGACCACCCGGTAGCCCTTGCCGATCAGCACCATCTTGGCGATGTTCTTGCCCAGGTCGTGGACATCGCCTTCCAGCGTGGCGATCACGAACGTAGCGCGGCCCTGCGCCGGCGGCACGCCCTCGGGATAAAGCTCGTTCGCCACCGCCGACACCGCCCGCCCGACCAGCATGATTTCGAGCAGGTTGAAGCTTTCCACGGTGCACTTGTCGTCGAGCCGCCGCATCGCCGCCTCCAGCCCTTCGGTCACGATCCGTTCCGCCGCCATGCCCGCGCCGCGCAACCGCTGGGTCTCGGCCAGCGCTGCGGCGTGATCCCCGTCCAGCAGGGAGGCCACCAGTTTATTCATTGCAGGATTGATCATGGCAAGCGATCAGCGGAATACAGACATTTTTATTGTAGTCGCTAACCGGCGCGGCAATGAACAAACGCCTATTCAGGGTAGGCAGCGGCCGACATTGCGGCGATAAAAAAGCGATAGCCCATTGATTTTTAGCCTGAAATTGCTATATTTCAAATATGCTCAGCGTATCGACCGCGATCTCGCCCTATTCGAACTACCCCTCGGCCCTGTCCAAGCAGCAGGCGCGGAAGGAGAGCGGCGCGCCGGACAATCAGGAGACGCCGGACATCGTCGGCGCAAAGAACAACGCCCCGGCATCCCAACCGGCCAAACAAGACTCGGCCAAGGCCACCCAAGAGCAAAAACAGATCGACGAGCTGAAAAAAATCGACAGCCACGTGCGCGCCCATGAACAGGCGCACCTGGCGGCGGCAGGCGGACTGGCGATGGGCGGCGCTTCCTTCAGCTACCGCAGCGGGCCGGACGGCAAGCAGTATGCCGTCGGCGGGGAAGTCTCGATCGACGTCTCGCCCGGCCGAACCCCGCAGGAAACCATCAGCAAAGCGGAAAAAATCCAGGCCGCCGCCCTCGCCCCCGCCGACCCGTCCGCCCAGGATCGCTCCGTCGCCAGCCGTGCCGTGCAGATGAAACAGCAGGCACAACAGGAATTGACCCAGGAAAAGCTCAATTCCACCAAGGACAAAAGCAGCGGCAACAGTTCAACTACCCAACAAAAATCCGCATCAGAAAAAACCCATTCATCCGCCGCCACCAAAGGCATCGCCAGCTATCGCGCCAACAGCGGGATCTCCGGCCAGACTTCCGGCAGCATCGTTAATTCGGCTGCCTGAAGCACCGGTTTGTCGCGGGTGAAAGCGTAAGTTTTCCTTATTCTTCGTGCTCGTGGTCGTCCAGCGGCCACAGCTGGTGGGCATCCAGCAGCAAACGGTAGCGGCTTTCCGCTGCCTCCAGTTGCGCCAGCGTCGCGGTCAAGCCGGCTTCCAGCGCCTGGCGGCGCGCCATCAGCACTTCCGACAAGGACATCTCGCCCAGGCTGTAGGCGCGCGTCATCAGATCGGCGTTGGCGCGCATCTTGTCCGCCGCCAGCGCGGCGCTTTCCCAGCCGCGATAGGCGGCTTGCGCAGCGGAGAAGGTATTGGCCGCTTCCAGCCGGGTTTTGCGCAGCGCCGCCGCTTCGCGTTGCACGGCAGCATCGGCGAGCGCCAGCGTTTCCGCGGCACGCGCCGAGCGCGCCGCGCCGGAAAAGGGAATCGAGACGCTGACCCCGACGATATGGTCGGCGCCGCCCCGTTCGGAAGCGGCGCGCAAGCCGAAGGCCGGGTCCGGCATTCGTTCCGCTTCGCTACGTTCGCCCTGCATCCGGGCGATTTTGGCCTCGTTGCGCGCCACCGCCAGTTCGTGGTTGTGCTTGAGGATTTCCTCGCGCCAGTAGTCCAGGCCGCGCTCCAGCGCCGCCGGCAGGGACAGCGGCAGGCTGGCAGGGGGAGCGATGCCGGCAAAACGCTGGGTCAACTCGTTGGCCGCCACCTGTTCACGCAGGGCGGCCTGATGCAACGAACTTTCGGCGCCGGCCAGCGCCGCCTCGGCCAGCCCGGCTTCGAGCTTGGGGGCATCACCGGCGCGCACGCGTTTGCCGACAATGGTCGACTGTTCCTGCAACGCCGCCACCTGTTCGCGCCATTGGCGGGCGGCGGCGTTTTCCCGGCCCCAGGCGAACCAGGCTTTGAGCAAGGCGCGCCCGGTTTCATGCAAGGCATCGCCGTAGACGGTGCGCGCCTGTTCCAGCCCGGCATCGCCCAGCCGACGATCCATGCCCGCCTTGCCCGGCAGACGCAGCGCGCGCTCCAGCCCGACATCCCATTCGTTGTAGCGCTGGTTGGGATCGTTGCGCTCGTTGCGTTGTTGCGCACCGAAACGGAGATTGGTTTCATGCACGCCGGCCTTCAGCCGCTCGCGCCCCGCTTCCCCTGCCCGCACCCCGGCCTGCGCGGCGAGCACGGCGGGATGTTCCAGCAGCGCGGCCTTGACCAGTTCAGTGGACGGCAGGTCGGGATAATTCGGTAAAGATTCTGCCTGGCAGGAAATGGCTGCCATAGCTAAAAAAACTTTTACCGCAGAGGCGCAGAGGCGCGGAGAAAACCAAGACCAGCCCGGAACCCAACGATTTTTCCCTATGCTTATTTCAACTTGTAATAAATCAGGTATTAATTTTCCCTCTCCCCCAGCCCCTCTCCCGCAAGCGGGAGATGGGTGCGCGACTGCGCGGGAGAGGGTGTTCTTCGCGTTTCCATCGTGAAATGGACTTACATCTTGTTGAATAATTAACTTCTCTGCGCCTCTGCGCTTCTGCGGTGAAAAACAGCTCATGCGAACCTCCCGAATTCATGTATCGGCGCAATCCAGTAGGCGATCTCCCGGCTCGGCAGGGATTGCTTGAGGTGCGCCACCAGTTGCTGGGCATCCTCGCCAGCCATCACGATTTCCATCTTGACCCGCCGCGCCCGCCCGCGCACCTGCTCGCTGGCGCTACGGTACACCGAGCCCTGGCCGTGACCTTCCACTTCCACCGTGGTGAAGCCGCTCGCCAGTTCCGGGTGATCGAGCAGGTGGTCGATGATGTTTTCTTCCAGCGCCACCGGAAAGACGATGGTCAGACAACAATTGGCCGCTTTCATTTGTTCCTCCCTTTCACGCAAAAGCGTGCATACATCAGCGGCAAAATGACCAGCGTCAGCACGGTCGAGGTAATCAGTCCGCCGATCACCACGATCGCCAGCGGCTTCTGGATTTCCGAGCCCGGCCCGCTGGCGAACAGCAGCGGGATCAGGCCGAAAGCGGTAATGCTGGCGGTCATCATCACCGGGCGCAGGCGCCGCTTGGAGCCCTCCAAGACCACTTCCGTCAGACTCAGGCCCTGCGCCAGCAACTGGTTGAAATAACTCAGCATCACCACGCCATTGAGCACCGCGATGCCGAGCAGCGCGATGAAACCCACCGAGGCCGGCACCGACAGATATTCGCCGGTCACCGCCAGCGCCAGCACCCCGCCGATCATCGCGAAGGGAATGTTGGCGAACACCAGCACCGCCTGGCGCACCGAGCCGAAAGTGGAAAACAGCAGCAGGAAGATCAGCCCCAGCGCCACCGGCACGACGATCGCCAGGCGCGCCGCAGCGCGCTGCTGGTTCTCGAACTGGCCGCCCCAGGTGATCGAGTAGCCGGCCGGCAGCGGCGCCGCCTTGGCCACCGCCTGCTGGGCGTCCGCGACGAAACCAACCAGGTCGCGGCCGCGCACGTTGGCCGCCACCACCACGTAGCGCTGGGCATTCTCGCGGTCGATCTTGACCGGCCCGCCCAAGCGCTTCAAGCGGGCGATGGTGGCCAACGGCACGCTCTGGCCCGACGGCAAGGTGATGCGCAAATCCGCGAACAAACTCGGTGCGCCGCGCAGGTCGTCCTCGCCGCGCAGCAGCACCGGCGTGCGCCGCGCGCCTTCCAGCACGGTGCCGACGATCTGGCCTTCCAGTTGGGCGCGCAACATGGCTTCCAGTTCGTCCACTGCCAGCCCCATGCGCCCGGCGGCGAGGCGGTCGATTTCCACCTTGAGGTATTGCAAGCCCTCGTTCTGCACGCGGTAGACATCCTCCGCGCCCTGCACGGTTTTCAGCGCCGCCTCGGATTTTTCCACCAACTGGTTGAGCATCTCCAGGTCGGGGCCGTAGATTTTCACCGCGACGTCGCCGCGCACGCCGATGATCATTTCCGACACGCGCATTTCGATGGGCTGGGTGAAATTATAGGCGAGGCCGGGAAAGTCCTTGAGCACCTCGCGCAACTGGTCGGTGAGCCATTCCTTGTCGGGCTTGCGCCACTCGCCGCGCGGTTTCAGCACCAGGAAGGTATCGGTCTGGTTGAAGCCCATCGGGTCGAGGCCCAACTCATCCGAGCCGGCGCGGGCGACGATGCCCTTCACCTCCGGCACGCGCGCCAGGATCGCCTGCTGCAACTTGAGGTCGAGGTCGGTGCTTTGCTTGAGGTTAATCGACGGCAATTTTTCGATGCCGATCAGGATGTCGCCCTCGTCCATGGTCGGCATGAAAGTCTTGCCGATCAGCGGATAGACCGCCACCGTCGCCGCCAGCGCCATGCCGGCGATCAGCGCGATGGTTTTAGGACGCGCCAGCGAGAAACGCAGCACCGGTTCGTAAAGCGCCAGCAGCTTGCGCACCAACCACGGATCGCCGTGGCCGCCCTGCTTGAGCAGATAGGAGGCCAGCACCGGGATGATGGTCAGCGACAGCAGCAGCGAGGCGGCCAGCGCGAACACGATGGTCAGCGCCACCGGGATGAACAATTTGCCTTCCAGCCCCTGCAGCGTGAGCAGCGGCAGGAATACCACGATGATGATGATCACCCCGGAAGTCACCGGCACCACCACTTCGCGCACCGAGCGGTAAATCACGTGCAGGCGCGGCAGGTTGACGCTGCCGCGGTCGTGGGCGAGATGGGAAACGGTGTTTTCCACCACCACCACCGCTGCGTCCACCAACATGCCGATGGCGATCGCCAGCCCGCCCAGGCTCATCAGGTTGGCGGACAGGCCGAACTGGCGCATCAGCATAAAGGTAATCAGCGCTGCCAGCGGCAATGTCAAGGCCACCACCAGCGCGGCGCGCAGGTTGCCGAGGAACAGCACCAGCAGGATCACCACCAGCACGATGGCTTCCAGCAGCGCTTTCGCCACCGTACCGACGGCACGTTCGACCAGGTTGCCGCGATCGTAGAAGATGTCGATCTTCACGCCCTTGGGCAGGCTGCCCTCGATTTGCTTGAGGCGCTGCTTGACGCCGCCCACCACCTGTTGCGCATTGGCGCCGCGCAAGCCGAGCACCAGCCCTTCGACCGCCTCGCCCTGGCCGTCCTTGGTCACCGCGCCATAGCGCGACAGATGCCCCAAGCGCACTTCGGCGACGTCGCCGACCCGCACCACCTTGCCGTCGCGGCTGGCGACCACGGTGTTGCGCAGGTCGTCGAGGGTCTTGACGTTGCCTTCGACGCGCACCACCAGCACTTCCTCGCCGTCCTTGATGCGCCCCGCGCCGTCGTTGCGGTTGTTGGTTTCCAGCGCGGTCTGCAACTGCGCCAGCGAGATACCGCGCGCATTCAGCGCATGGTTGTCGGGCATCACTTCGAAGCTCCTGACCATCCCGCCCAGCGTGTTGACGTCGGCCACCCCGGGCAGCGTGCGCAACTGCGGACGAATCACCCAGTCGAGCAGGCTGCGCCGCTCCATCAGGCTCAAATCGCCGCCCTCGATGGTGAACATCAGCATTTCGCCGAGCGGCGTGGTGATCGGCGCCAAACCGCCGCTGACGCCCGCCGGCAGGTCTTTCATCACGCCGTTCAGGCGCTCCGCCACCTGGTTGCGCGCCCAGTAGATGTCGGTGCCTTCCTCGAAATCGACGGTGATGTCGGTCAGCGCGTATTTGGACAGCGAGCGCAGGATTTTCTTGTTGGGAATGCCCAGCAGTTCCACCTCGACCGGCGCGGTAATCCGCGCCTCGACTTCCTCCGGGGTCATGCCGGGAGCCTTGAGGATCACCTTGACCTGGGTCGAGGAAACGTCGGGAAAAGCGTCGATGGGCAATTGCTGGAACGCAGCCACCCCGCCGCCGACCACCAGCAGGGTGAGCATCAGCGTGACCAGGCGCTGGGTCAGGGCAAATTCGACGATACGGGTAATCATCAGTCAGCCTTTCCCTGTCCCTGCCACGCCCCTTTTAGCGCCACCACGCCGCGCACCGCAATCCGTTCGTCGCCGCCCAAACCGCCGACCACCACGCCGCTGGCGGTCTCCGCCAGCACCTTGACCGGCTGAACGCGGAAACCCTGGGGGGTCTGTACGAACAGGTAAGTCCGGTTCTGCTCGCGCATCAGCGCGGTAGCGGGAATGCGCCATTGCTTGCCGGCGGCGGCGGAACTCACTTCGACCTCGACGAACTGGCCGGGGCGCAAGCGCTCGGCACCCGCGCTAATTTCCGCGCGCACCATCACGGTCTGGCTGCCTTCCGCCATGCTGCGTCCGACGGCAATGACCTTTCCCGTCGCCGAGAAGTCCGAAATGCTTACAGCTTCACCGCCGTTCAAGAGCGAGGCCTGCGCCAGCGGCACCTGAATCTCGACCCATAACGGTTTAAGCTTCGCCAGCTTGTATAAGGGGGTGGCGGCTTCCACACGCTGCCCCACCGTCGCCATCTGTTCCAGCACCACGCCGTCGGCGGGCGCGACGATGTCGACGGTTCCGCTCAGCGCGGCGTTTTTCTTCAGGCGCTCCAGCGCCGCATCCCCCACCCCGGCCAGCTTCAACGCCTGACGGCGCTCGGCAAGCTGGGCGGCGCTGGTCGCGTAGTGTCCCTGGGCGGCGAGATAGCGGCTTTCGGCGACGATGCCTTCGCGGAACAGCTTTTCGTCGCGCGCCAGCGTGTTGCCGGCTAGTTGCGCCTGGGTCGCCGCCTGCAGGAAACCGCGCTGGATGTCGGCCAGCGCCGGGCTTTGCAGGCGCGCCAGCAATTGACCTTTCTTGACGCTCTGGCTGGCGGCGACCGCCAGCATTTCGACCAGCCCGGCCAGCGGCGCGGCAACGATATACAACTGGTTGTTCGGCACCACCACCTGCCCCGGCAAGCCGTTGCTGGCGGCCGCATCGACGCTTTTCAGCGGTGCGACTTCCAGCCCCATGGCCTGCATTTGCTTGGGCGAAATCAGGACTTCTTCGGCGGCGAACAACGGCGCGGACAACAACAGCCCGCCCATAATCATCAAACGGATTTTTTTCATGGCATCCAATCTCCCTTGCCGCAGGACGGCACAAGGTAATCAATATTCATCCCATCGCGCGGCGACGGGACAGGGGCTTCGATTACAGGAAACGGGTAGCCGCAGGCGGCGCTTGCGCCGGGGGCGTGAGCTTGTGAAAGCCGGGAACGTACGCAGCCGGCGCAAGGTGCAAACGCACCGCCGCCGGCATGGCAGGTTGAGGAAGGATATTGACGGCAACGAGCAGGTCGTCGCCGGAGAAAAAGGGGTCGCGCTTGAATTCGGACGGCGCGCTGACCGCCGGCGCAGCGCTGGGATCGACGCGCAACTCGGCAATTCCGTGGGCCACGCCGACATGCAGCGCATCGAGGTGGATATGCGCCTCGCCGCCGGCATCCAGGCCGCCGGCATGGGCGTGCAACAACGGCACGAAGCATTGCAGCAACGCCAGCAGCCACACCAGCAGCAAGGATTTATACCTTTGGATCATCGGGTTATTGTAACCGTGAAGCTGGGCTGACTCAATGCTTGCCGGTACTGCCGAACCCGCCGTGGCCGCGTTCGCTCTCGACGAACTCGTCCACCACGTTGAAGCCCACCTGCACCACCGGCACCACCACCAGTTGCGCGATACGCTCCATCGGATTGAGGATGAACGGGGTCTGGCCGCGATTCCAGCACGACACGAAAATCTGCCCCTGGTAATCCGAGTCGATCAAGCCCACCAGGTTGCCGAGCACGATGCCGTGCTTATGCCCCAGCCCGGAACGCGGCAAAATCATCGCCGCCAGCTTGGGATCGTCGAGATGGATCGCGATGCCGGTGGGAATCAGCTCGGTCTGGCCGGGATGGATGGTCAGCACATGCTCGGTGCAGGCGCGCAAATCGAGCCCGGCGGCGCC
>Ga0208566_1001822_pt1 | contig 11916 bp, 11 predicted proteins | sample PL_2010_150m_FD_184159 | JGI IMG/M metagenome (GOLD analysis project Ga0208566, IMG submission 184159) | Freshwater microbial communities from Powell Lake, British Columbia, Canada to study Microbial Dark Matter (Phase II) - PL_2010_150m... | ecosystem: Environmental > Aquatic > Freshwater >...
GATGATGCGCGTGATGGCTCTCCATAATCTTCTCGGCTATCTTTGAGAAGGCGGGGCGCGCTATGAAGACTCCGATGAAAACGCCGAGCAGCGTCGTGATTGCGAAGCCGCGCATCACGCCGACGCCTATGAAAAGCAGGGGAAGCATCGCGGCTACAACCGTGGCGGCGGACGAGAATATCATGAAGAACGCCCTTTTTATTTTTTCCTTGAACGTGAAAACCCTACCCCTTCCCATAATCAGCTCGTCAATAATTATAATCTGCGCGTCAACGCCCGTCCCAATCACAGCGATTATTCCCGCAATCGCGGCGATGTCGATTGTCCATCCTATCAGCGACGCGGCGCCGAGAATTATTATTACCTCGCTAAGGCTCGTGAAAATCATCGGCAGTGTTATCTTGAGATTGCGATACCTTACAAATACGACAACAATAACGGCGATGGCGGCTATAATACCTGCAAGCATCACGGACTTTATGAACTCGCTTCCGAGCGACGCGGAAATCTGGTCAACCCTTTCCACGGTAAGCGTGACAGGCAGCGCGCCGGACTGCAAAATGCTCTGCAGCGTAAGTTTTTCCTTTATCGCGTCAGCCTGCGATGTCTTGAATCCGTTGATGGAGGGGTCGGTAATGGCTTTTCCTTTCATGCCCTTGTCTATTGACAATTCCGTTATCAGCCTCTTGTCAAGGTAAAGGTCAATGAAGCCGTTTTCCAAAACAAAATTCTTGCTTGTCGGGTCGTAAACAATCTTCATGTCTTTTGTCAGCGCTGCAAATCTTTCTGCGCCTTCCTTTGAAATCGTGACCTGGAACGAGAACTCAAAACCGCCCCCTCTCGGCTGGATTGTCGAGGAGCAGATTCCCTGTATGCTCTGCATGCAGACGGATTTCACGTCCGTGCCGTTGAACGCGAGCGCCTTGAAGACTGCCGTGCTGTTCGTGTAATTCAGGAATGTGAACGTTATTCCGTTAAGGGCGAAGGTGTCGTTTATTTTTTTTATTCCAACCCCCTGGATGTTCGAAGCATTGTCCTGCGGATTTATTGAAACCGTATAATTCGTGCCGTTGACCATCAGCAGCCCGGAATTATTCTGGATATAAACAAATTTCGGAATATATGCCTCGAACTTTCCCTGCTTCGCAAGAAGGCCGTCAATCTCCTGCTTCGAGCCGCCCGCCATTTCTATCTGCACAAAGTTTGAACTGTCCTGCTTCACGGACTGGAACTTTGCCTCGCGCAGCCCGTAAATGTTTATCCTTGTTTGCAATGTGGCGATGGTCTGCTCGACAACCGCGTCGCTCACGTTTTCCTGAACCTTGAGAAGGACGCGCGTTCCGCCTATCAAGTCCATTCCAAGATTGAGGCGCGTTGAGGAAGGCTTCACAACTTCAATTCCCAAACCGCTTCCTGTTAAGACGGCGGAATCAAGCCCGTTTTTTCCGGAATGCTGGAAGAAGAAAGTTCCCGTGAAGTTCTCAAACTGCTGCAAATTCTCCGGAGTTGCTATCGGTTTCGATGCAGCCCACGTAATGTATTCTCCGGAATAAACTTTCCCGTAGAAAGGGGAATCCGAATTCACAGACTTTACAAGCACGCCCTGCTTCTGTATCGGCGCTATCAGCGCGAGCGAGACAATGAGCGCTGCAAGAAACAGCAGCACGCGCCAGTCCTTCAGCAAACTCGGGATTTTCATTTTAATCAACTTAAACACTCTGATAATAGTTTTAGTATTTTTGTTCGTTTTGTTTCTTTTTTAATACAAAAATATTTCTTGCCTGAATAAACATCAGATACGATTTTTGTATTTTCTATATTGAATTTATTTCGCAATATTTTTCTCTTTCCTCTCAACATACATCCTCAGCAGCACAGCGTTCGTGAACCACGTGTTCACTATGTCGGCAAGCAGTCCGATAAGCAGGACGGTTGCAATCTGCACAAGAACAGTTGAAGTGGAAACAACCAAAAGCGCAGCGACCGCCGCGATTGTTGTGCCGCTCATTGTCAATCCCGTTTTTATCGCGCCTTTTATCTTGTCTGCGACTTTTCCCTCCCCGCCTTTCAGCACGCGCGATGTCAGGAGAATATCAGTGTCAACGGAGTAGCCGACCAAAAGCAGGAGCGCGGCGAATGTTGCAAGCGAGAGCTGTATGCCGATGAGCTGCGAGAACGCAAGCGCCTCTATTATGTCAAATGCCGCGGACATCACGACATACAGGCTCGGCAGCGGCTTCCTGAATATTATGAAAATGGATATTGCCATAAGGACAAAGGCAAGCCCGAGCGCGAGCTGCGCCTGGCTGAAGAACGAGGCTCCGAGCGAAGGGCTTATGCTTTGCACGGAAGAGCTTTTTATCTGGTAGCCCTTGCTTTCAAGCAGAGGAACAATTTCGGAAGCATTTTTCTCGATGGGAATGTCTATCAGCAGGATTGAGCCCGTCAGGCTTGTCGCGCTTCTGACGGTTGCATCATAGTTTTTGAGCAAGCCTTCCACGCTTTTTGCGTCAGCCCCGGTTTCGAGCGACAGCTGCGTCCCGCCTTTCAGCTCGATGTCCCTTTTCAGTCCGCCGTTTTGCAGCTGCAGCGCGAGCGAGCCGAGCGCCACGATTATCAGGATTGCGGGGACGATTAGAAGCAACTTGTAGTTCACAAATATCACGACAAATTAAATTTTCTTTCTCATCTTGATAATGAATTCCTTAAACCCTAAGTTATTGTAAAGATTTATGACGGCTGTGTTGTTTGATGAAACAGAAAGTTCTGCAATTTCTGCTTTCTTCGTTTTAAGCCACGAAATGAATGTTTTGATTAATTCTGCTCCAACGCCGCTGTTTCTATATTCTTCTTCAACAAACAAAGCATTTATTGCGCCGATTTTTATATTTTTAAAAAATCCGCTTCCGATTTTTATTTTTCCTCCGACAAACCCCAAGATTCTTCCGCCTTCTTCAGCCAAAAAATATTTATCCTCTTTTAAGAGTTTTGGAAACTCCTTCTTAAAATCCTTTATTTCGCTCCTCAAATCAATATTTTTGTTCAATTGTTTCTCGTTTTTGAGAGACTTTATCCATAACCCTTTGAGAACATCCGCATCTTTCTTTGTTGCCCTTCTAATCTTCATTTCATCACTTCCGTAATCTTTCTTATTTCTAATATATTAAAGCTTAAAAACCGCTCGGACAAACTGATAATGCGAAAACGGGCGATTAAATGAAAGTTGCGATTGTAGGCGCGGGAATTGTCGGCACATACCTTGCGTGGAGGCTTGCAAGGAAGGGGCTTGAGGTTTCCGTGTTCGAGCAGAAGGAAAATATAGGCGGAAAGGTCTGCTCCGGATTAATATCCAGAAGGCTCTGGCATTTTTTCCCGGAAAACAAGAATCTTGTGGAGAACGAGATAAAATCCGCGAACGTTCATTTTCCCGAAAAAGACATTGAAATAAAATTTTCTCCGCACATGCTCGTGATTGACAGGAAAGGCTTGGAGGAATATGCCGCTGTCCTTGCAAAGGAAGCAGGCGTAAAAATATTTTCCGGAATGAAAGTTGCAAATGTCTTGCATGTCAGGGGAAAGAAGCCGCAAATCGTTTTAGAAAGAAACAATAAAAAAGCGTTCCTTGAATTCGACTATGTCATAGGGTGCGACGGCGCATATTCCGTTGTCCGCAAGTCCCTGCGCTTGCGCGAGCCAAAAATGAGGCTTGGCATTTTATGTTTCGGAAAGGCAAAAAAGAACCAGGCGCAGGATGCGGCTGAAGTCTTTCCGACTAAGAACGGATTCAGCTGGATTATACCGCGCGGCTCAGGCGAAGCCGAATACGGAACGCTTGAAAAGCCGGCAGAAGCGAAAAAAATATTCGAACAGTTCTGCAAAAAGCAGAAAATAAAACCTGAAAAGATTTTGGCAGCCGCGGTTCCAGAAGGACTGGTTCTTTCAAATCATAGCAGGATTGCGCTCTGCGGCGACGCCGCAGGTTTGACGAAAAGCTGGAGCGGCGGCGGCGTAATCTGGGGGCTGACCGCCGCGCACATGCTCGCGCGCGACTTTCCGAACCTGAAGAAATACGAGTCGCAGACGAGAAGGTTTTTCGCGCCGAGAATGTTTTTCGGGAGGATTGAAACAAAAATGGCGGTATGGTTCGGCTTTAACGCGCCAGGACTGTTGCCGAAAAAAATCAGGATTGACAGCGACTGGGGTGTCTAGATTATTTTTTCTTTCAGCAGAAAATTCTTCACAGTCTCGAAAATTATCTTGTGCCCTTCCGAGTTCGGATGAAGACCGTCTTTCTCATCCAACAGGTTCTTATAATTCATTCTAACCCAATTGTCAAACAATTCCAAAAAAAGAACGCTTTCTTTTTTGCAGGCGTGTTTTATTATCTCGTCATATTTCTTGATGCTCTTGTTTGTAAAATATTCCGTATCGCTCCAGATTGTCGGCATTGTTCTTGATTCGTTTGCAGGCATCTCGCCGATGAATATTATTTTTTCAGTATATTTTTTGCAAATGCTTATTATTTTATGGATGTTCTTCTCAAATTTCTTTGCAGGTGTTTCAACGCTATCTTCTGTTTTATTGTTGAATCTTGAATCGTTTCCGCCTATTCTGATGATTATAATATCAGGCTCGCGTGCTTTGCATTCGCAGTATAGCCTCTTCAGCAAATCTTTTGTTGTATCTCCTACTATTCCTAAATTAAATACGGAAGTCTCCTCTTTTTCATTGACAAGCTTTCTTAGTCTGGTTACCCAACACTCAAAGCCCAAATATACCTCGTCCGAGGCAGTGCTGTCGCCGAAAACAAGAATCTGCGCCATGATATCAATGATGAAGAATAATTTATAAGCCTTTGAGTTGAAAGAGTTTTCATGAAGAAGAAAGTCATACCGTTAATTCTGGCAATAGTCATTTTTGCCGCTTGGTTTTATTTCTCAAACCCGGCGAAGATGCTGGAGAGCATAGCGGGAGCGAATGTTGCTTTTGTCCTGACTGCGGTAACGCTTACGCTGGTTTCCATTTCTCTTAAGGCTTTCAGGTGGCAAACCCTTTTGAAGGGAATAAAAATAAGAATACCATTCTCGCTTGCCTTTTCAAGCTTTATCTCCGCGACAGCGATAAGCCTTCTCACGCCCGGCAGGATGGGCGAGCCCGTGCGCGGGCTTATACTCAAGAAGAAAAACGGCACACCTTTTTCGGAAACGCTGCCTTTGATAATAATAGAGCGCGTCATGGACCTCATAGTCGCGCTCTCGTTCGCGATAGCCGGAATCCTGACAATAGGCTCGATGCTTTCTGCGGAAATACAATTCTTTCTGAAGCTCAGCGCCGTGGTAAGCGCTGCGGCGCTTGCTGTCGTGCTGGCCGCCTTGTTCAGCGAAAAATTCGGAAGAATGCTTGTCGGAATATTCCTCAAGGTTCCAAAGACGGCAAAGCTAAAGCCAAAAATCGAGCATGTCGCGGAATCCTTTTACGTTTCCTCAAGAAAAATAAAACCTGTTGTTATAATTCCCGCGCTGGCGCTCACAATTCTTGCATGGATTATCGAAGGGGCAATACTTTTTTTCGCGATAAAATCCATAGGGTTTGACATGAGCCTTATTGCGGCGGTTGAAATAATTTCGCTTGTGCAGATTATCGGTCTCGTGTCATCGCTGCCCGGCGGCCTCGGCTCAGTTGAAACAGTGCTTACTTTGCTTTTACTTCCTTTCCTGCTCGCTCTTCCCGCGGCAAGCGCGGCAACGATAATATACAGGTTCGCCTCGCTGTGGGTGGGAATGGCGATAGGCGTTTTCTTTTTGGCAAGGCTGCTCGGGCTGAAATATTTGAAAGAGCAGATGGTTTGAATATAAGCGATTTTTCCGTATCTGTTGCTGTTATGGTTAAAAATGAAAAACAGCTGTTGAAGTTTAAAATGCAAATAAATATTTTTGTTTCAAAAAAGAACAATAAAATCATGGCATACAAAAATGCGAAAAATAAGCATTCAGAATCATATCGGCAAAATCGCCTGCAGCATTCCCGCGACGTTGAAGCCCTGCAGTACAACGTAAGAGCCGTAGCTTAACGCCGCTATTATGACCGCGTGCTTGAAGTCAAGGCTGCCATAGAATATCCTGATGAGCGCCACCCATACGAGAAGCGGGACAAGATGGAATATTATCTGCGCGGGCAGAAAGCCGGACAGGAACGGAAAAACTATCGAGAGCAGGAACGGGAGATAAAAGTTCTGCAGGTTTGCGATCAAAGCTACGCCGAAAGCGTGCGCGGGATGCGGCGGCTCGTGGAATATTTTCATCCAGACGTAGATTATGGCAGCTGTTATCGAAGCCGACAAAAGAAGGAAAACAATCTCGCCCGTGTTGAAGCTCGGCGCGAAGCTCAGGAACCTTGAAAACTGCGTCAGGTCTGGCATTACAAAATCCTGCAACGGGTTAGCCGCTATTGCAAAGAATGGCATAACGTATTTCAGATTTTGTCAAATAAAAAGCTTTATTCGACCTTTCCCGCCAAAAGCTCCTCAACAGTCCTCAAAATAATTTCCAAATCTTCCTGATTTTTTACTCTTGCGGCTTCCTCGTAAGAGCCTTTTGCGAAAGAGTATGCCACGATAAAGCCTTTTTTCTTTTTTATCCTTCGCATCGCGGTTTCAAAATTATCCACAACATTCCTTCCCACGCCTTCGCTTTGTTTGACTTGAATGGGATAACCGCCAAGAAGCTGCGGAGTAAAACCATCTATTCCCATATCTCCGCTCTTTTTAGCGCTAACCATGCCTAAAAATTTATTTGCAACAACCCAGTTTTGAAACTCGAAGGGAGGAAGGCGCTTTACATAATTCAAATCAACATTACCTCTTATCAGATTTGCATTAAAGCCGCATTCTTTCAGCAGCCGTTTTTTCATTAATTTGCAGGCTGTGGGACTTATGTCGATACCTGTCCATCGTCTTCCCAATTTTTGCGCTGCCACAACCGTGGTTCCGCAGCCGCAGAACGGGTCTAAAACAATATCCTCCTTTTTGCTTGATGACTTGATTATTTTTTCAAGCAATATTAACGGTTTTTGGGTCGGATATCCTAATCGTTCCTTTGCAGACGGCGCAATAGGCTGAATCTCCCACCAATCATCAGGCTGCTTTCCCAAAGGATTCAATTTTTGAATCCCGAAATCTCCTGCCTTTCTTACATTTCCAATATAATGCCTAAATCTTTCTTTGGTTGCCTCCGCATATTCTTCCCTGACGGCATCCAAGTTAAATATATAATCGTCCGTTTTTGAATATCTGAAGATTGTATCATGCCGATGGCCAAAATCCTTTTTCGGATATCCCGCGCCCCGGTAGCACCATATTATTTCATTTCTGAAATTTTTTTCCAAGAAAATTTTGTCTAACAGAATTCTTAGATGCGCGTTTGCATGGGTATCGCAATGCAAATAAATAGTTCCTGTTCTTTTCAGTATCCTGTGGCATTCTCTTAACCTTGGCTCCATCCAGGAAATGTAATGTTCCACTCCTCCTTTCCATCTGTCCTGAAACGCGCGAATCTCTGCGCCGTCTTTCCATATTACCTCGTAGAATCTGTTTGAGAAAAACGGAGGGTCTGCATAAATCAAATCCACACTTTCATCGGGAAACTTGCTTAAAATTTCCAGATTATCTCCCTCGTAAATGCTGTTAATCTCCATAAAATCACGCAATAAAAATTTCAATTAGTTCTTTATTCTTTTTGGCAGTTTCATATAAATAATCGGATAAAAGTTTTTTCAGCACCCGTATCCGGTTATTTTCGCAGCCTCCATTGGGCTTCTTGCCGTGGACGGGCAAACGTTGGATTTCAGTATTACCCTGTCAATGAGGGAGAAAGTCACGTTGATGCTGGAGTTGTAAAAAATCGCGGTATCACTCGAATACAAGGTTGCGTTAGGCTCGGCGTTCAGATTGTATGAAGAAGAGTTTGTAAGAAGCATCTGTATCCTGAAATCCGAAAGGTCCTTCGAGCCCGAGTTGTAAGCCTCCATCATAAGTTTCCCCGAGGTGCAGTTGTAGCTGACGTTGTCGATTGCGAGCCCCGCGGAGGAGCATTGTATCTGCGTGTCGCTTTTGTCGCCTATCAGCCCGGTTTGCTTCGTTGCAAAATTTGTGGACCAGCTTGACAGGATGAATATCGCGGTGAGCGTTATTGACACGAGCAGCACGGTTGCTATCAGCGGCGAAACCGCCTTATTGTTCGTAGAATGCATGTTCATAGAATGAACTTGTTCGTTTAAAAACTTTCCTTTCAATAGATGATTATGATGATTCTCGACGGCTCGGAAGCGGGCGGCCAGTTCGTGCGCACCGCGTGCGCGCTTTCCGCGATAACGGGAAAGGCGATAAAAATCATAAACATCCGCGGTGCGCGGCCCGAAACCGGGCTGAAGATACAGCACATAGGGGGAATAAGGGCGCTCGGCGAGTTGTGCGGCGCTGAAATAAGCGGATTGGAAAAAGGCTCGCGCGAGCTTGAGTTTGTTCCTCGCGAGTTCAGGGAAAAGGATATTGCCGTAAATATTTCTTCGGCTGGCTCGATAGGTTTGGTTTTGCAGGCATTGCTGATAGCTGCGATACGCTTTGAAAAGCCAGTTAAAATAAAATTTATCGGCGGCGGAACTTGGGGAAAATGGGCTCCGCCGGTTCTGTATCTTGAAAAAGTTTTGTTCCCGCTGATGGGCTGCGAGAGCTCGCTTGCTGTCGACATAAAAAGAGACGGTTTTTATCCGAAAGGCGGCGCGGACGCTGAAGTTGTTGTGAAGCCGTTTAAGTTGGAACATATTGAGAAAACGGAAAAGGGAAAATTGCTGGAGATAAACATTTTTTCAATTGCTTCAGAAAGCCTGAAAAAGGCGGACGTTGCCGAGAGGCAGGCTTCCGCAGCCGAAGAGGAATTAAAAAAGAAATTTTCCGTCCCCATAATGTCTGATATAAAATACGTTCCCTCGGTTTCGCCCGGCTCCGGCATTCTTGTTGTCGGAAAATACGAGCATTCGCTTTTGGGCGGCGATTCAATCGGCGAGCTTGGAAAGAAGGCGGAAGCCGTGGGTAAGGAAGCCGCGAAAAATTTCTTGTCCGAGACCGGCGCGGTAGACAGGCACTCTGCGGACATGCTCCTGCCTTACATGGCTTTTGCCGGCGGAACTTTCGCGACAGGCGTGATAACGCACCACATTGTGACAAACTGCTCCGTGATAGAAAAATTTTTGCCGGTCAAGTTCGAGATTGACAGGGAGAAAAATGTTGTGAGCGCGAGGAAAGTTTGAAATCATAAAAGTATATTAAATCATTCCTACAACTTCCAGGTTTTTTGAACCTGATTCGGCTTCCTTGAAGCCGTATCCCTCGTAAACGGAAACTTTTGAAAACCCCGCCCGCTTGACAAGCTCTTTCATTTCTTCTATCGTGTAAATCCTGAATATATGGCTGTCTTCAATCGTTTCGTTTCCAACCCTGAACATCACTTTGCTTTTTTCAATTCCTGTTTCCTTGTCAAAATTCCATTCGATTTCCCTTTCAATACCGTCCGCGTTATCCGTCTTTTTTCCGCTTCCTGAAGGATTATGCAAGTCAATCAGCATCATCCCTTTCTTGTTAAGATGTTTTCTAAAGCAGCCCAAAGTTTTTCTTGCATCTTCCAGCGACGTGTTATGGTTGAAAGTGGCAAACATGCAAATGATGGCGTCAAACTTTTTCTGAATTTGAAAATCTGTCATGTCCGCGCGGATTAATTGCGCCTTGACTTTTTGTTTGGCAACGTCAAGCATCTTCTGGTTTAAATCTATTCCCGCGCACTCAAACCCGCATTTCTCCAGCATTGCCAGATGAGTTCCTGTTCCGCAGCCGACATCAAGAACAGTTTTCGCGCCGTTCCTTTCCAGCAGGTCTTCGACAAACCGCGCCTCGGCTGCGTAATTCTTCTTTGCGTAAATCTTGTCATAGAACCCGGCAAGCTGCTTGTAGCCGAAATTTTGCATAAAACCACTGCTATTATTTTTCATATCTTCTTGAAATATTTGTCCCTTATCTTCTTCTCCTTCGCCCTTTCCTCCAGAAGTTCTTTCAGCTCTTTTATCCCGCCGCCAGTCTCGCACGATATGGGAATCAGCTTTTCCTTTGCCAGTTTTTCCAGTTCGCCCAATTCTTTTATCCCGATAATGTCCGTCTTGTTCGCGACCGCTATCACGGGCTTCTTGAACTCTTTTTTAATATGCTCGTACAGCGAGACCTGCTTTTCCAGCGGGCCTGAAATCTCGCTCAGGTCAAAGACATAGACGATAAAATCCGCTATCACTTTCAGGACCGCGACAGCCTGCATTTCGATGCTGTTCCTTTTTTCCAGAGGGCGGTCAAGCAGCCCCGGCGTGTCGATAATCTGTATGTTCATGAATGTCGCGCTTTCGAAGTATCCCGCCATCAGCCCCTTTGTGGTGAAAGCGTACGATTCTATCTCCGGCTTGCTTCCCGTCAGCCTGTAAAGCAGCGAAGTCTTTCCCGCGTTCGGCATTCCCGCTATCACTATGGTGGGCATTTCCTGCAGGTCTGGCAATCTTTTTAACAGCCGAAGCTCGAACAGGTCGGAGAATATTTTTCTTGACCTCCTCAAAAAAGAGGCGGCCCTGCCGTAAAACATCTTCCTGATTCTTCTCGCATCCTGCGTGTGCCTTGCGTATTTCAGCTCGCGCAGGTTGTCTATCTGCGTCTGCTTTATTTTTTTCGAGATCCAGTTAAGGAAGGAAACGTTTTTTTCCATGCTCTCGCGCTTCATGTAAACTTCCATGAGCTCGACGTAGACTTTCGGCATTTTGGCGATTTCGGGAATCGAGTCGGCCTCCTTTTTTATCTCCTCCGAAAGTATCGTGCCGAGCGTCTTTATCCTTATTCCCTCCTTCTGCTTCGCCTTCTCGACCATGTCGCCCTCGACCGAAGCCCGCTCCGCCTTCTTCGAGGCCTCCGCGAGCGCGCTGTCTATGAGCTTTTCCACCTCTATCAGGAACATCCTTTTGAACGGGTTTTTCATACCGCCTATTGAGATGGAAAGCTTAAAAATGCGAAACGAAACGACAATAGCAAGTAAGAATAACAGAACGAACTTTTATGCAAACTGATAGTCCACAATATCGTGATGCTGATACACGAAATTCACGAACTCGGCATCGAAGCCGAGTTCAATTAGGAAACTACTAACATAATCATAAATAACGCCGTTATAATGAGTGTTATCTTTAAATATTTGATATATGATATTATTATTAGAGTTTTAGTTCCTAAGGTATGAGCCCTATGGCCGTTGCCTTAAGAATGTGAAAAGACTCACGCCTCGCCTTGTAAAAAAGGCGGGTGACTCTTTTTTTAACATATTTTTCGAAAATGTAATTTCTCTCTTTTGAAGTTACGATTTCCAATAATTACATACCCTAAAATTAAGTCTATGATTTGTATCCTTTTAGACTCTTTAATACTAGAAACAACACCTATCAAATTTATAATATCATTATCTTGTTTTATTGTGGCTTTATGACTTTTTCCTTCAAATCTTATTGGTATCATTTCATTTGTAAGAGTTGGTATAATATTTTTGAATGTTTTTTTAATGAAATCATGAGTAGTTCTTTTATTATCTCTGAAATCATCATCAAATTCAAAGATTATTGTACCTTTAACTTTTTGGAACCAAGCATCTAGATTTTCAGCTATTGCCTGAGGTAATTTTTCAAAAATTATTTGTTTTTGCGGAATACCAAAAGGTTTTTTATGCATAAAAATATTAAATTTAATTTTATAATTATCGGAATTTACCAATCTTTCTATTTCAGGTCTAATAGCAATTCTTGTTTTAGTTGTTAATTTTCTCCAATGAAAAGGCGGATATATATTAT
>Ga0208566_1001830_pt1 | contig 11895 bp, 12 predicted proteins | sample PL_2010_150m_FD_184159 | JGI IMG/M metagenome (GOLD analysis project Ga0208566, IMG submission 184159) | Freshwater microbial communities from Powell Lake, British Columbia, Canada to study Microbial Dark Matter (Phase II) - PL_2010_150m... | ecosystem: Environmental > Aquatic > Freshwater >...
TGAATTCTTCACAGCCCACACAATAAGAGCCTTCATACTTACCTGCATAGATAAATCCAGAGTCTTTCAACGATTGCAGAAAACTCTGAACTCGATCGGTATGTCGTATTTCCGTTGTACGAATAAAATCATCGTTTGCGATATTTAAGCTAGCCCAGTTGGGCTTCCAGGCATCTTGAACAAGGCGATCTACCCAAGCTTGCGGAGTCGTATTATTTTCTTCAGCGGCACGCATGATTTTTTGTCCATGCTCATCGGTTCCAGTTAGAAACCAGACAGCTTCACCTTTTTGACGATGCCAACGAGTTAAAACATCGCCGGCCACGGTTGTGTATGCATGCCCAATATGGGGTGCATCATTGACGTAATAGATCGGCGTCGTCAGATAAAAGGATTTGCTCACGAGCTCATCTTATTCGCATCAACGACCGCGGCATAAACTAAGCGCTTTGCGATGCCGAACTCTTGGGCAACCGATGCAATCGCCCCTTTTCGATCCATGCCTGCGCCTTCAAATTCACGTACTCGCGCGACCATTTCTTCGGCAGTTGTGGCCGCTGAATCTTCTGAGGCGCCTGCGATAACGAGAGTAATTTCTCCAAGAACTTCATTGGCATCTGCCCATGATGAAAGCTGCGCTAATGAGCCACGAATCGTCTCTTCGTATCGCTTAGTCATTTCACGGCAAATAGCGCCTTTGCGCTCAGCGCCGAAAACCCCAATGGCATCACCAAGAGAATCACCCAGGCGGTGTGGCGCTTCAAAGAAGACCATGGTTCGCTCTTCGTGTCGAAGTTTTTCAAAAGTTGAAATGCGTGCACCCGATGCTCGAGGAGGGAAACCTTCAAAAGTAAAGCGATCGGTAGGCAGACCAGATAATGCAACGGCCATTGTCACCGCACTCGGCCCTGGAATAACACTTACGTCGATTCCAATTTCTATGGCATCGCGCATCAAACGAAAACCGGGATCGCTAATCGTCGGCATTCCGGCATCTGACAAAACTAAAACGGTGGCGCCGCTTTGAAGCTCGCTCAATAGCTCTCGTGTGCGATCCTCTTCATTACCCTCGAAAAATGAGAGAACACGCGCCGTGAATGTGGTTTCAATGTCAGCACACAATCGGTGAAATCTTCGCGAATCTTCGGCGGCGATAATTGATGCACTTTCAATGGCTTCTTTTAAGCGCGCACTTGCATCGCCCGGGTTTCCGAGCGGGGTCGCAGCCAATATGAGAGCCATGGGTCCATCATCTCAGTAATTTCACCGACTTATACGCATACGATTGCGCACATGATCGCCGCGCTTGCTCCCGCTCTCATTGCAATTTTCTCCTTGGCGCTGCGACTAATCAACCTATCTACCCCTAAGGGTTTCGTGTTTGACGAGGTCTATTACGTCGATGGTGCACGGGATTTTTTGAAATTCGGCGTTGAAGTCACTGGCAACAAACCCGAGTTCATAGTCCATCCACCAGTTGGCAAATGGTTAATAGCTAGCGGAATAAAACTCTTTGGGGACAGAGAATTTGGATGGAGATTTGCCACTGCAATTGTTGGCGTCTTACTCATTCTGCTCTTTGCCCGTTTGGTGCACGTTCTCTTCTTTTCTCCATTGCTCACAGCAATGGCCGCGGCCTTAATGGCGATGGATGGAATGGTGCTTGTTCACTCCAGAACAGCTCTTTTGGATTTGTTCTTAACTTTCTTTGTTCTCTTAGCGATCTATCTGTGGCATCGACAAAGGCATTGGTATGCAGCGATCGCAATCGGTTTGGCGATGGGTACTAAATGGAGCGCTGTATATTTCTTACTTGTAATGGCCCTGATTTCAATTTACAGAGTTTTTACATCTCATACTGGGCGCGAAATAATTCGACCTGCATTAATTAAATTCCTGCAGTACGGCCTACTTCCGATTGCGGTATATATCAGCACATGGACGGGGTGGTTCTTAAGTAAGCGCGGTTGGGATCGCCAATTTTCAGAGAATGCCTGGTCTTCATGGTGGCACTATCACGCTGAGATGTTAGGTTTTCATACCGGCTTAACTGAAAAACATTCCTATCAAGCTAATCCCTGGAGTTGGCTCGTTATGGGTCGGCCAACCTCATTCTTTTATGAATCTCCACAAAACTGTAGCTCAAAAAACTGCGCACAAGAGGTTCTGGCAATTGGTACACCTATTCTCTGGTGGATTGGAACCATCGCGATAGCTGTGGTCTTTGGTTTTTGGATTCACTCAATCGTGACGAAGAGATTTGATAGCGTTCTTAATATCGTTGTTCTGGGCATTAGCGCGGGTTATTTTCCGTGGTTCTTCTTTCAGAAAAGAACCGTCTTTACTTTCTATGCCGTTGTCTTTGAGCCTTTTATGTTGCTCGCCATTGTTTACTGTGCCAAGCTCTTACTAGATAGTTCTATGACCCCAGCGGTATCAATGGGAATTGTTTCCGCGCTTTTGATTCTGATCTTTCTTAACTTTATCTATTTTCTGCCATTGTTTACGGGAGAGGTTATTGACTATTCAGACTGGTTAAAACGTATGTGGTTGAGTTCGTGGATCTGATTATTCGTTAGAGGCTCGCGACTGGTTAAGGCGATTTACTGTTTCATCAGCAAGTTGTTGGTCAAAGATTTCATCTCGCGATGGCGACGCTGCGGCAAGAGCTTCACGCTCAAGGCGCTCCTGTTCATCACTCCAAACACCAGGTGTTGTTAGATCAATTACGCGCTTAGGAACAATTGCCTTTGGAGCAACCACATAAGTTGGTGCAGGAACTTCAGCAGGTTGCCACGCATTTCTAACTGATGCACTTCCTTGAGGCAGAATTACAACGCCTTTTAGTTCGCGTTCGGATAATGGAATCCAATGTTCTTGTGAACTCTTTGGAGTAACCACTTCGACCAAGTTGGTTCCGGATACTCCGGCTGTACGTCGATGCAACTGTTGAATGCGTCGGTGCGCAATACTATCGGCCACGGTTTGGCGGCGAACATTTGCTATATAGAGCAAAATTCCAGTCGCAGGAACGAGTGCGTATAAGAATGGCATTGTGTTCATAAACCCACCTACAAGAGTTGTCGTTAAAGTAAAAGTCAATAAGACGAAGATGATTCGACGACGCATTAAGAGTTGTGCGATCTTAGCTTCGCGATCTAAATCAATGTGGTGTAGGCCAGTACTGTGATTGCCATGCGGTGAAGAGTTGGCTACAACAGTCAGTGCAACTTTAAAACGCTCGACTGATTTGCCGGAAAACTCGTTGCGGTCATGGATCCAGCGGGGTGCGAAATATGCGACCCACATACCGATGATCGCAATATAAATAAGTCCGGAAGCCATGATGTACAAAGATAAAGGAAGAATGATTACTTTTATGGGATTTAAACGCTACTTAATCGAGAGATTTTCCTTCACAAAAGCGATATGGTCCCGCCAATCGCCATCAATATGAAGGTATCGTGCTCGATTTCCTTCGAATATATAGCCGGCCTTCTCGGCAACTTTTCGAGAAGCGGCATTTTCGGGCCTTAGATTTATCTCAATGCGATGTAGCGATAGAGAAGTGAAAGCAAAATCCGTTAAAAGCTCTACGGCCATTGTTGTATAGCCTTTATTTGCATAGTTTCGGTCTATCCAATAACCGATATGTCCTCCGCGCAAAGCTCCGTAAATTACCCCTCCGAGTGAGATTTGGCCGATCAAATTTCGCCCCTGCCAAATAGCAAATGAGTAAGAGCGGCCGTTTCGAGCCTCACGATTAAGCGTGCGAACCATCTCAAAGTATGAAGGCAGTTTCTGCAGATCGCCTTCATCGGCGATAGTGGGCGTTGTAGCCTCCCACGGAGCCAGCCATGTGCGATTTTCGGCGCGTACTTCGCTCCACTTACTACGGTCTCGAAATCTCAGTGGCCGCAGAAATATTTCATCACCTGAAATTACTGTAGGCCAGTGCTCGTTCATGTAGTTTTAAATGTATCTACGCTCGAGAATTACTACAGTGACTTCATCTCCGGCCGATAAATTCGTCTCTTTTTCGCCCACGGCGATAAAGGCGGTTGCATCTGAAAGTGTCGAGAGCTCCTCTTGATCGGTCAGGGGCATCACTGAGGCAGCATCTTCAGCCAGAGTTGCACGAATATACGATCGCATTCCTGGAGCCGACTCAATCGCCTTTTCAAGTTTGGCTTTCACAGATGGACGATGAATTGTTGCCGCGCCAAGCATTGTTCGAATCATGGGACGCACGAAAAGTTCGAATGAAATATATGCCGCTATTGGATCTCCCGGCAGGGTGACCACTGGAATCTTGTCTGGGCCGATTTGTCCATAGTTATGGCGTCCGCTCATTTCAATGGCCATATCGATAGTGGTAATTTCGCCTAAGCGTGCAAGCGTTCGAGTAATGAGGTCAAAAGAGTCATCTTGACGCTCGCCGCTAATAATAATTAAATCAGCGCGTACTAATTGATCTTCGATAACACTTTGAAGTTCATCCTCGTCATTTGGAATTGAGTGAACTCGATAGGCAACTGCTCCTACTTCGCGAACAGCGGTAGTAAGAAGCCATGAATTAGTTTCGTACTCTTCTTCTCCGACGAGCTGCTTACCTGGTTCTACAAGATCTGGTCCAGCCGAGAGAACTACAACTCTTGGATGGGGACGGGTTGGCAAATGATCTCGACCGATCGAGGCAGCTAAGCCAATTTGGGTCGAACGGATTCTGCTTCCTTCGCGCATGACTAGCCGCTCACCCGCGTAAATATCCTCAGAAAGCGTCGCCCCATGGGCATCAAGGAGTGGCATTTCAAAGGAATCGAGCGGCTTACAAATTGCAAGCAGAGAGGTTAGAAACTCATCTACTCGCGTGTGCTCTGCCATAATCACACCATACTTGTTGGGCCGTACTTTCTTTGGGATTTAGGCCCGCGAATTACTGGGAGAAGTAGATGAATCAGAGCACACTTAAGAAAGAGTTACGTGAGAGGTTACGCCGCGAGCGGATCCAAAAATTCATACCCTCAAATTTTAATGTAATTTTGCAAACACCCGAAATTCTCGCTGCATCAACAATAGCCTCATATTTTTCATATGGCGTTGAGCCAAGTACGACTGAAATCAATAAGGCCTTCCTGCGCGATGGTAAGCGCTTATTGCTCCCACGTGTAAATGGCGAAGTTCTTGATTGGATTGAATGGAACGGTGATGAAAGCCAACTTAAAGTTACGAAAAAACTCTCCGAGCCAATCGGATCTCCGGTGACTGATTTAAGTGGCATCGATGTAATGGTTGTCCCCGCGCTACATATTGACCAGGAAGGTTTTAGGTTAGGTCAAGGTGGCGGTTTTTATGACCGTGCCCTTGCAAAGCTTCCTGGTTGGAAAATCGGATTAGTTCATGCTGGTGAGCTGACGGGCCAAAGCCTGCCTCGCGAATCACATGACATTGCGCTCAATGCAGCAGCTACACCATCAATTGTCGTTCGGTTTAAAGCTTAAACTCTGGAAGGTTGCGCGCCATAACAATTCGCTGAATTTGATTAGTTCCCTCATAAATCTGTGTCAGCTTTGCGTCTCGCATCATTCGCTCAACAGGGTAATCAGATACATATCCATATCCGCCAAGGACTTGAATTGCATCCTGCGTAACTCTCATCGCCATATCGCTAGTAAAGCATTTGCTGGCCGCTGAGAAGAATCGTAAATCTTTTTCACGGTTCTCGCTTTTAACTGCAGCGGCATAAGTAAGTTGACGCGCAGCTTCTAGATTCATAGCCATATCTGCCAACATAAACTGAACGCCTTGAAAGTCAAAAATCTCTTTGCCAAACTGCTTGCGCTCATGCGAATACTTCGTGGCGACATCGAGGGCTCCTTGAGCCAAGCCCAATGCCTGTGCTGCAATAGTGATCCGCGTGTGATCTAAGGTATTCATTGCAAGCGTGTAACCCGCACCTACTTCACTTATTCGCCGATCATCACTTAATCGCACATTATCAAAGTAAACCTCGCGTGTTGGAGAGCCTCTAAATCCCATCTTTTTTTCGGGCGAACCAAATGAGATGCCCGCATCAGATTTTTCAACTATGAAAGCGGTAATTCCTTTAGAGCCAAGAGTTGGATCCCCCTGCGCAATGACCGTGTAAAACTCGGATACTCCTGCGTTAGAAATCCACTTTTTGCTACCGTTAAGAATCCATCCATCACCATCTCGCACAACTTTGGTGCGCAGTGCAGATGCATCAGAACCAGCATCAGATTCAGAAAGACAGTAAGAGAAACCCTTGCCTGCAACTAACTGTGGGAGCCAGCGGTTTTTCTGTTCATCATTTCCGCCCAAAATTAACGGCAATGAACCGAGTTTATTAACTGCAGGTATTAGCGAAGATGCACCGCAGACGCGTGCAACTTCTTCGATAATAATGACCGTCGCCAAGGCATCTGCACCGTCTCCACCAAATTCCGTTGGTACATGTGCAGCACTCAGTCCAGCTTTTTGAAGTGCATCGGCAGCCTCTTGCGGATATCGATGGGCCTCATCCACTGCTTGGGCGAATGGGGCAATCTCTTTTTCAGATAAGGCACGCACGCTGGCGCGCAGTTCTCTATATTCACTAGGTAGGGCAAATAGGTTTTCCATTAGGGTTCTTTTCTATCATGTTGGGCTAAATCTTGCAGATATTGGTTGTACTGCGCTAAATCATCGGGCAGACCCATTGCCGCAGCCCGTGCAGTATTTCGATCCAAACGCTTTGCTTCACGAGAATCATCTTTTACCCAGCTGATAAATGTTGCAACCAAGGCCAAAATGATTGGAATCTCCCCCATCGCCCAGCCAATTGATCCGCCTAACTGTTGATCTGCCAGGAGGTCGGTCAACCACGGAGTTTTAAGGGATGCGAAGTAACCTTGGTCGATCAGCGTTGTCGATGACATTAAAGCCACCGAGAAAAATGCGTGGATGCTCATGGCTGCAAAGACGATAACGATTCTTACTAGGTGCGGGATTCTCCGTGGATTTGGATCGACACCGATAATCACGTGGAAAAAGAGAAGACCGGCCAGTATGAAATGTATATTCATAAAGAGATGACCGGCATGGCTTTGCATCATCGATCCAAATAAACCAGTGAAGTACAAAGCAAAGAGCGAGCCATCAAAAAATGCGAGTGCAACGATTGGATTCGTGTAGAAAATTGCCAATTTGGAGTGCAGCGCCGCTAGAAGAGTTCCGCGAACACCGCGTTCATCTTTAGTGCGTCCTTGCGGCAATGTTCGAAGGGCGAGAGTAATTGGCGCACCAAGCACTATTCCAATCGGAGCAATCATTCCTAAGACCATGTGAGCAACCATGTGATATGAAAAAGCAAAGTGCGCGTAAAGTCCAAGACCACCGCTTGTTGCAAAATCAATTGCCGCAATACCCAATCCAAATGCAATGCTTCGCCCTACAGGCCACTTATCGCCTCGTCTTGTTAAAACCAGCACGCCCTTTATGTACAGGGCAACCGCAGTAATTAAAAGACCCATCATTAATGCATCGGGTTCGTAACTAAAGAAAATACGGCTCCAGGTTGGTGTTGGTGGTGTTGAAATCCCGGAGACAGCAACCGCTGGATCAAACTTTGGAGGCGTAGGACGTTCGGGTGCTTGGTTCGATGAGAGCCAAGCCCCCATGGCAACGGTAACAATCATGATGAGTGCTTCAGCAAATATTAAACGTCCGAATCCAAGCCAATCTATACGTTCACGCTTAGCTAAATTAGTGCGGTGCAAGTAGCCGATTGAAATCAGCGCCAAAGTCATTGCAATCTTGGCGATGACTACATAGGCATATGCAGTGTTCCATGCTCCTTGAAAATCCAGGCGAGCCCAGGCGTTTACGCTGCCACTTACAACAACTGCAATGACCGACCATAAAGCTAATTCACTAAAGCGGGGCACTGCAATTGGTCGATCTTCGGGATCGAGAAGGGCTATTGCAATAGCGCCGCCTACCCACAGAGAAAGCGCTCCAACGTGAATTACTAACGATCCAATTGCTAAACCATGTGAGCCACTTGAGGCAGAGTGACTTTGAAAAATCGGTGCGACTAATCCTAATAGTGAAAAAATTAAGAGAAATACGGTCGAAAGAATCTTCTTTACGCGAAATGCGAGAGCCGCTACTCCTAAACCTACTAACGCCTGAAAGAGTAAATACTGGCCCAAAGTAATCTGCGTAACGAAAGATCTAAGAATTGTTGGATCTAGTGCAACTGAGATCGGTTGATCTAAAATTGATGCAAGGGTAAAGAGTATTGTTCCAAAACTTCCAAACGACCAGATTAATGCGCACACCCAGAGCAGGCGTCGCAGTTTTTCGGCTTGTGTAGAGAGTCTGCCTTCGGTATCTAGAAGTAGGAAGGCCATCGCAAGCAGAGTTCCAATAGTAGTGAAGGCTCCAATTAAAGATAAATATTTTACGATAACGCTGAAAGCGATCATCGGTCCCTAAAGAGTTTACGCGCGTATAGTGCAAGACCAACTAAAACAAAAAAAGCCATTACCAGTAATGCAACGATGAAGACATTCGTTCCCCAACTACTACTGGCGGGAGTTTGCGATTGCGTTGGTGTGGGTGTTGGCTCTGCAGGTGTTATGACGCTCGGAGCAGAGAAATTAAATGTAAATGATCCTTGTAATGGAACTTCACCCTCAGAATAGAGAGTGTAAGAGACTCTATAGATTCCAGATTCGACGAGTGGTTTTAATCCTATGGAGGCATTGACATCATCAACTGCAATTGTTCCATCATCAACGCGTATGCCCGATGGATCGGTAACCATTAATTCATTTGCATCTGCAATCAATGCAATTTGTGTAGTAAGAGTTACAGAATTGGGCGGCGTAGTAAGCGTTGAACCGCTGATGGGTGAGGTAGTAATCAGCGAATTTGCCGAGGCGCTAGCCATACCTAGACATGAAAGGGTGATGAGCAGCGCAGCCAGGCCTCTGATTTTCAACTTATTCCCCCGTACTTTCATCTCGATTCGACCCTATCGTGCCACTTCTTTAGACTTGCCATCTACCCCCACCGAGGGGTTTTCTTGAACTTGGAGCCAATTATGCCTACGTACCAATATGCATGTACTGCCTGCTCTCATGAGTTCGAAGCCTTTCAATCATTTTCCGATGATTCACTCACGCAGTGTCCTGAGTGCAAGGGAGAGATCCGAAAGATTTACTCCGCAGTTGGCGTCCACTTTAAAGGTTCGGGTTTTTATAAAACAGACTCTGTTAAAAAGAAGAGTGTGAGCGAGAGTACAACTCCTGCCCCCGCAGCTCCAGTCGCGCCGGCAGCTAAGAGCGATTAATCTTCGTGGTGCGGCGGCTTATCTGATAGAATCTCTTCGTCGCGCTTTGCCGCTTCAGCCGCTGCATCAGGATCGATCTCATCGGTTGTGACAGTTGGAAAGAGTTCGCTCATGTGTATAAGTCTAGAGGTAGAAGGCCGGTGTTAAAAGGTGTTTGAGAAGCTAGGTTCGTTCATTGTCGCTCATAAGAAGAGTGTTCTCGTCCTCTTTATGCTCATAACCCTCACGGCAGGCGGAATTGGTTCATTAGCATTTGGAAAACTAGATAGCGGCGGATATTCAGATCCCAAAAGCGAATCGGCCCGGGCAACTACATACATTATTGAGAAGTTTAAAGTTCAAGAACCAATCGTTACCTTAGTCGTAGACTCTCAAACAAACGTAGATGATGCACAAGTTGTCGCAAACGCCAGCGCACTTGAAAAAGAGATACAAAAAGTCGAGGGTGTTTCAAAAACATATTCTTACTGGTCCACGGGCGGTGCACCAACGATGCGCTCAACCGATGGAAAGGCCGGATTTATTCTTGTCTATGCCGATCTAAAATCCGGTGACTTCAAAGGCTTCATCGCAATTGGTGCAGCAATTCAAGAGCGATTTGACGGCAACTATCAAGGACTTCAGGTTTACGCCGGTGGCGGTGCTGTGATTACCCATGCAATTAATCATAAAATCGAGAAAGATTTACTGCTCGCCGAATCAATTGCCATTCCCTTAACTTTTCTTCTGTTGATTTTTGTTTTTGGTGCAATGGTGGCATCGGCCATGCCGCTCTTCGTTGGAGTAAGCGCAATCTTGGGCTCATTCTTTTTGATCTATCTCCTGACCCAGTTCACCAATGTGAGCGTTTTCGCACTTAATCTCATTACTGGCCTAGGGCTCGGATTAGGTATCGATTACGCCTTACTGATGGTTAACCGCTTCCGTGAGGAGCTTCACCACGGTAAGAGTGTTGATGAGTCGGTAATAAAAACCGTTGCCACCGCTGGTAAGACCGTTTTTTATTCAGGTCTAACCGTCTTTGTGACGATGGCATCGCTTTTGTTCTTTCCGCTCAATTTTCTTAAATCATTTGGCTATGCAGGAATTTCAGTAATCTCACTGGCGGTTCTTGGCGCAGTCATCGCATTGCCTGCCCTTCTAGCAATCTTGGGTGAAAAAGTAGACAAGGGTGTTGTTCGTAAAAGCGCAATTACTCCGAAGGAAGATGGCCGCTGGGCGCAGACTGCTCGAACGGTTATGCGCCGACCAATTCCAGTAGTTATTGCATCGCTAGTAATTCTTGGAATCATGGCGCTTCCAATTGCAAACATAGCTTTTGCGCAGATTGATTCACGAGTTTTGCCTGCTACCGATCGTGCAGCGATCTCGTCACATGTAATTGAGAGCCGATTTGATGGCTTACTGGGTAGTCCAATTGAAGTTGTCGTTCCAAATGGTGTGGGACGCGAATCCGAAATTTCAAGCTACCTAGCACAGGTCAAAGTAGTACCTGGAATCGTACGCATTGGTGCATTTGAAACATATGGCAAAGATATTCGTGTTCAGGTTATCTCCTCTGTTGCTTCGCGCACTACTGCATCCGAGCAGGTAATTCACGATATTCGTGCATTAAAATCTCCCACTGGAACTTTAATCGGTGGTGCTGCAGCCGACTTTACCGACTCTCAAGATGGCATTGCCAGCAAACTTCCCTTTGCTTTGGGTTGGATCGCACTCACGGTTTTGATTTTAATCTTTGTATTTACTGGTTCAATAATTTTGCCACTTAAAGCCGTACTTCTTAACGCACTCTCCCTCTGTGCAACTCTTGGTGCGATCTCGTGGATATTCATTGATGGTCATCTAAAGTGGTTAGTCGGTGATTTTACAGTGACAGGAACCCTTGATACCGGCTCAGTAATTTTAGTTGCCGTCGTAGTCTTCGGCCTTTCAATGGACTACGAACTATTCCTTCTCTCTCGCATCCGCGAAGAGCATCTTTCAGGAAAGTCCAATGTCGAATCCGTTGCAGTTGGCCTACAACGCTCGGCAAGAATCATCACCGCTGCAGCGTTACTCCTAGCAGTGGTCTTTGCAACTTTCATGATCAGTGGCGTCACATCTATCAAGATGCTCGGCTTCGGCGTTGCCCTCGCCGTCTTACTTGATGCAACATTAGTTCGCGCGCTCTTAGTTCCGGCGCTTATGCGTTTATTTGGTGAGCGTAACTGGTGGGCACCGAAATGGATGGCGCGTTTTACTTTAAAACACTAACTACCAAAGCTTATTTGCTCATCTCTTCGCGAATGGCTTGTGCGAATAAATCAACATCCTCTTCAGTGGTATCCCACGAGCACATCCATCGAACCTCATCCGTGGCCTGATTCCAAACGTAAAATCGGAATCTCTTTTGAAGTCGTTCGCATACGTCAGCGGGAAGAAGTGCAAAGACTGAGTTCGCTTCGACTTTTCGTGCAATCCTCACACCTTGAATCTGACTTACTGCCCTCTCTAAACGCTGTGCCATTTTATTTGCATGTCCAGCATTCTTAAGC
>Ga0208566_1001831_pt1 | contig 11894 bp, 9 predicted proteins | sample PL_2010_150m_FD_184159 | JGI IMG/M metagenome (GOLD analysis project Ga0208566, IMG submission 184159) | Freshwater microbial communities from Powell Lake, British Columbia, Canada to study Microbial Dark Matter (Phase II) - PL_2010_150m... | ecosystem: Environmental > Aquatic > Freshwater > Lake...
GAGAAGGCCCGTGCTCGCGTCATACGCCGCGGTGCTCGCGCGCTTGCCGTCCTTGCCCGGCGCGGGGATGCGCGGGTCCGCAGCCGTAGGATCCTCCACCGAGAACAGCGGCTGGCGATCGTTCAGTTCGTCCACCGCGCCGTTCAGCTGCACGATGGCGGCCGCAACCGGGCCCTGCACCAGTGCGCCCTTCTCGTCGCGGTGCTGACCCCACGGCCCGGCCACCATGCCGCCGAGCGTGAGCGCGACGACGAAGACCGTGACCCCCATGATGCCCATCTTCCAGCGGTACATCATCTGGCCGGCGAGGAGCCCCATCAGGGCGAGCATGATGATGCCGAACGGGACGTCCGGACGCGCGGAGAGAATCGCCGCCAGGATGCCGATAAACGCGCCGGCGAGCAGCATCAGGTAGAAGAAGATGAAGACGAAGAGGATCGTGCGCGTGCGCGGCGCTATCAGCTTGTGCGCGATCGCCGACAGGCTGTTGCCGTCGTTGCGTACCGCGACCATGATGGCGGAGTAGTCGCTCACCCAGCCGATGAAGCTGACCCCCAGCACCAGCCAGGCCAGCGCTGGCGACCAGCCCCACAGGTTGGCCGCGGTGATCGGCCCGACGATGGGGCCGGCGGCGGCGATCGCCTTGAAGTGATAGCCGAAGAGGATGTTGCGGCTGGTCGGCATGAAGTCCACGCCGTCCATGTACATGCGGGCCGGCGTCGCCCGCTTCGCGTCGGACTGGATGATGTTGCGGTCAATCCACTTGGCGTACAGGTTGTACGCCAGATAGCTGGTAAGTACGCCGATGACGACGATCCAAAGAGTGTTCATGATTCCGCTCCTTTCCCGATCGAATGGCCGTGACCGCGGTGCGTGCTGGCATTGCGATCCACGAAGTCGAAGATCCGCCCGGTGGTGAACTCCTTGTGCATGCGCTCCCCGAACTCCCGGATGGTGCACATGCTCCGATATGCCTTGACGAGTTGTTCACCCGTGAGCCGCATATCGGCCACCTCCAAGCGACTTCCAAAATATTTTCCGCCTTTGAAGAGGGCCGCGTATTGATCTTCGTCAACGCCGAGTGATCTGCGTCAACGCCGAGAGGACGGCATCCTGCACCGGCCCCATTCGGAAAAATTGCACCCTGGCACTGCTTGCCCGGCTGCGGACATTGATCAGGATCAATGTACGCCGCGCAATGGGGGCTATTCTGTTAATTCGTGCGGCTCTGCAAAAGGAACAGCAATCATGGCCCACCTGTTCGAACCTCTCACGCTCCGTAACATCGTCCTGACCAACCGTATCGGCATCCCGCCCATGTGCCAATACTCGGCGCGCGACGGTATGGCGGCAGACTGGCATTTCGTGCATTACGGCAGCCGCGCTGTCGGTGGCGCTGCGCTGATGATCATTGAGGCGACAGCTGTGACGCCGGAAGGACGGATCACCCCGGGCGATCTGGGTATCTGGGACGATAAGCAGATCGAGCCGCTGGCGCATATCGCGCGCTTGGCGCGTGATCAGGGCTGCATAGCCGCCTTGCAGTTGGCTCACGCCGGCCGCAAGGCGAGCGCCGCACTGGGTTGGCAAGCGCAACGCACGCTGAGCAAGAGCGAAGGCGGCTGGACGCCTATTGCACCGTCGCCTGTGCCCTTCGGCGAAGGCTATGCTGTGCCGAGTGAACTCGACGAGGCCGGCATCCGCCATGTGATCGCCCAGTTTACGGCCGGCGCTCGTCGTGCGCGCGAAGCCGGGTTCGAGGTAGTAGAGATACATGCGGCGCACGGTTACCTGCTGCACCAGTTCCTGTCGCCGCTATCGAACCGTCGTACGGATGTCTTCGGCGGCACCTTCGAGAACCGTACCCGCCTGGTGCGGGAAGTCGTCGCCGCGGTCCGCTCCGAATGGCCGGAGCGACTCCCGCTGCTGATCCGCCTGTCGGCCACCGACTGGGTCGATGGAGGCTGGAACGCGGACGAGACGGTCGAGTTGTGCCGCACGCTAAAGGGGCTCGGCATCGATCTCGTAGATGTCTCATCCGCTGGTCTGGTGCCGACGGCGCAAATCCCCGCCGGCCCCGGCTTTCAGACCGACTTCGCCGCGCGGGTACGCCATGAGGCTGGCGTCGCCACCTCCGCAGTCGGCCTGATCACCTCGCCCGCGCAGGCCGATCACATCGTCCGCACCGGGCAAGCCGATATGGTGCTTTTGGGCCGTGAAATCCTGCGCAATCCCTACTGGCCGCTGGGTGCCGCCCAGGCACTGGGGCAGACGGTACCTTGGCCGCAACAATATCTACGCGCCGCGCCACCGGGTTCGACGGCGCGCTAGCTGCACCTCGTAATCCACAGCAATTCGGTTAAGCGCAGCCTCGGTTGCAGCCAGATCGCAGGGTCTTATTGCCATCGCTTATGTCATCGTTAAAACTCTTGTTGAGTATCGAAGTGCAAAGCCATCCTGAATTGCTTTCTTGTCTATACGCTACTTGCCGCTTTCAACGCGGCGTCCACCGCACGCGGCACTAGGCTCAGTGTCGCGAGACCCTTCATTGTCGGATCCGGGCTTTTTGCAGCCACGTTGCGCAATTCCAGGAAGGTCTTGCCTGCTGCCGTTTCCAGCCAGAACCAGTTCTGGATTTCGGCAACGGGGTGACGCCCGGGCTGCACGGCTTTTGCTTCATAGTAAAAGGCCTTTAGCTCGTCTGTGGCCAACTTTAGGGCGGCTGCCGATGCGATATCGGGCCGGAACGTAGGCATGGGGTTCTCCGTGAGCCACGAACTCAGAAACTCCCCAATCTCTTCGGGGGACAAACCGGTGAGCCCCAGGGTCGTCCGCTTGCGGTGTTTAACCGCCACGTCACGCCATGCCCGTAACTGTGAGATTTCATCCGCAAGCCGCTCCGCGAGCGTGCCTTTCGATTTCATTCGAGGAAAACTCACGGGACAATTTAGTCCCTCGGGCGCCTTGCCAAGATCGCTGTATGGCGCGTCCTCCGGAAAATCCTCGAGGACGGGGCCGCTATCGCGTTCGAGCAGACGTAGTGCCGCGAGTAGTACCTTCCGCTGAAACGCCGAATCATTCGGTGCGCCGAAAGGGCGACCAAGCACGAACGGAACCCACAGGGCTCGTGGCGGATTCAGGGCAGCGGTGTGCTCCCTGACGAGACTGATCTGCGTCGTCGGAATCCCTTCTTCTTCGAGATAGTGACCGAGTGCGCCCACGGCGCACGTGCAGTTGGGTCAAACGGGACATAACAACACAGCGTTGACATTGTCCTTTTTAAGCAGCGACGCGACTTCGCGTGCCTTGGACTCGTACTCCGTGACTGGCGAGACTGCTCCCATGAAAGAATAATGAAAGGCTGCGACTGCGCCGACGAGCTTGTCGCGCACCAGTTCCTTCAATCGATCGAGGGGAAAAACGACATTCCAGTCCTCCTGAAACCCGCTACGGTCGAAATTGACCGAAAGATGACTCATGACCAGATCGGCAGGTGCAACATCGCCCGGGATGACCCGATAGTCCATGCCCGCGGCGCCTGCGCCGAACGGCTGGTCACTGCGCACGTGTAGTCCAGCGGTTGTGACGATGGCCACCCGTCGATGTGCCAGCGCCGGCCCCCGCGCCCACGGCCGGCCGGGGAATTTTGGGAGAGCTGTTATCCGATTCAGGAAATTCTCTCGATCCCAGTCGGGAAGGTCTGCGAGTCGCACCATGAACTTCTCCTTTAAAACCAAGGATATTATGATTGATGCCAATTGAATCCACTAGATTGGATTTTGGCCTAAAATATAGTCCACTTTGGAATCAATCGGAATTTTACATGGACCGACTTAGGGCGATGTCCACCTTCGTGCGGGTAGTAGAGACGGGCAGCTTCTCTGCTGTTGCCCGCGAGCAAAACAGCACGCAAAGCGCGGTTAGTAAGCAAGTGGCGGCACTCGAACGTGCATTGGGCGCGAAGTTGCTGAATCGCACTACCCGGTCGCTCGCGCTGACCGATGACGGAACGCGGTATTTCGAGAACGCGCGGCGGCTTGTGGCCGAGATCGCTGATGCAGAGAGCGCACTGCGGCGCGGCGAACAGCAGTTAACCGGCTGGCTGCGCGTCGGCGCCTCGGTAGGTTATGGTGGGCGCGTGTTGATGCCGTTAATGCAAAGCATTCTGGCCGAGTACCCGGGCCTGAAGATCGACCTGAAGCTCAACGATGGTTTCATCGATCTTGTTGAGGAGGGTATTGACGTTGCGGTGCGTATCGGGGACCTAGTCGACAGTAGCTTGGTGGCGCGCCGTGTCGCTACGACTTACCGAGCGTTGGTAGCAAGTCGCCACTACCTGCGCTCGTTGCCAAAAACACTCAGATCCCTGCGCGAGCCGTCTGACTTGGTACACCACAACTGTATCGTCTATACCGAGCTCGCCACGCGCAACGAGTGGGTATTTGCCGCGGGCAGCGGTGCGGACGCGCCGTTGGGGTCAACACAAAGTGTGCGTGTCCATGGCAATCTGCAGACAAACAGTTCAGAATCGGTGCGCGCCGCAGTGCTGGGGGGCATGGGGATCAGCTATGCTCCCAAGTGGCACTTCAGCGAGGAGATCAAAAGCGGTGAAGTGCAGGTGCTCTTGCCCGAATGGCTCTCGCAACCTGTGCCGGTCCATCTAGTTAGCCCGCTGCAGCGTCGCTATGTGGCGAAGGTCAAGGTCTTCGGGGATTATGTGGCGCAGCGTCTGGCGATGGCAGAAAAATAGCAGCGTGGGTCCGCTTTATCCCCTGCGAGGAACCGAGCCGGACGTCCGCCAGCGAATGAAAGTCCGCTTTCCGGAGAGCTGGATGTCTCCTATATCGGGTCGGGTACGGCGAGCCAGCCGCGAAAACTGAACGGCCGCTGCCAGTCTGATGCGGGCATAGCGGCTTCGTTGCGTCAGAGACCGCTGCTGGCCGGGAGCCCCCATTGAGCACAGCGCCGCAAAGCAGACCTACGTTAATCCGCCCGTTTGTCCCATGGTCCGCTTTCAGCGGATATGGGGAACCGCCGCTCCCGGCCAATTTCGGACGGTCAAGGTCACCTTCAGCAATGACTGCTCCTTGGCCAAAGGAGCCGGTCAGCGAGGAGTGTAAAGCGGGGCCGGCGAACGGCCGCTTACTGATTCCGCGAACCCGTCCGTATTATTAATTATTAGACTGACACCAAAAACCTTCCAAATCGTTGCCAATCAATGGATTCCGCGAGCATACTGGCGTCGTTACCAATAATTGTTATACGGACGGGTACGTCCGTCTAATCACTGTTAGACATGCTCAGAGACAGTGCCAAGCCTTACGGCCACGGCTTCCCGAAGGACAAATGGGAGGCCGCAAAGGTCGAGGCGAAAACGCTTCTTGCCGACTACGCCAAGCGACGGCAAATGATCCCCTATTCCGAATTCGTCACGAAAATCCATTCGATCAGAATCGATTACCACGATCCACGGCTATTTCACTTTCTTGGCGAAATTTCCGCAGAAGAAAGTTCGGCTGGCCGTGGGATGCTCACTGCCTTGGTTGTACACAAACACGGCGATATGCAGCCAGGTCCGGGCTTCTTCGAATTAGCCCAAGAATTGGGGCAAGACACTTCAGACATTCTGAAATTCTGGATTGAAGAAGTGAAAAGAGTTTTCGCGGCGTGGAAAAAGTAGCGAGAGCATGTCTAACCGCGCGTTCGACGGCGACGCGCAAAAGCAGCGTGCGCCGTCAACGCGAACGTTAGAAATCACAAGGAAGCAGCATGAAAGAAGTCCATGAGCGCGTTTTTGTTGCAAATGATCTTTCGTGCACAAAAGGCAATGCTGAATTAGCTGTTGTGCATGCTTGTAAAAGCCCGTGCCATCAAAGAGCCATCGGGTACAGCGGTAGTCTGCCAAGTACGCATCCCAATTATTTAGTCTTTGAGCACGACAATGACCTATTCCTGAACATCATTGACCCGCCTGCCCCGTTATTTATGCCGCCGCTGTTTAGCAATTTCTTATCGTTCGCCAACAAACACTGGAGCGGGGGTAGGAAATTACTTATACATTGCAACCAAGGAGAATCTAGGGCTCCTTCGCTAGCGCTCTTGTTTCTTGCGAAAGGCTTATCAGCAATAGATAAGTCCTCATACCAAACTGCCCGAAAAGAATTCGAGGCCATCTATCCACAATATACCCCTGGCAAGGGCATTGAAACGTATTTCACTAAAAATTGGAGCACATTGGGTGACTTCTAACCTCTCGGTCAACCGGACAGCCTAGAAGCACGCTTGCAGGTTTCCACGTAGCGGTGCGTGGTATTTACGCTCTCGTACCCTACTGGAATCGCTGGAGCCTCGCGCGTTGTTCCGCAACGTCGATCTTTGCGACCGCAACCCGGAATCCAAATGCCTGAAGCCGCCTGGCGGCATGCTTGATACTGATACGAGAGAAGAACGGTATGGTGAGGTCGCCGGGCGCGTCACTGACGATCGCGAAGACGACCTGGAAATCCGATGAGTTGGGCGGGTGCTCAATGTCATTCAAGCGGTAGCTTTCCGGTAACAGTTGATTTACGTCGCGTCGAAAGTCTGCGTCAGAACGAAAAGTCTCCCCAGACACGAGCCCCTGCGAAAACAGGTGGCTCAAAACGCTGGAGCCGCCATATCGTTTGATATGGATTACGTCCTTCGATGCTGAATAAAGATCGCAGAATTCGATCTTTTGATAGGGGCCGCCGATTTGAACGATCTTGCGGTCCATAAGGGCATACGTGTCCGGATCATCCGTCGCCACCCTTGCACAATATAGCGCTTCTGAGTCATCGTCGTATTCGGGCAACGCTCGGTCGAACGGTGTCAGGCTCCGGAAGGCATTGTTTACGCCCGTCACAAAGTCGCGATTGACCCGATACCACTTGGCTCCGCTCAGCAGAAAGGACTCTTCCCCTACCTCCTGCTCGCAATAGATGCACTGGTAAATCGGCCATTCGTCAATCTCCATGCCGTCATGGTTAAAACAGACAGCATGCCGCCGCCTCAGGATTTCATCGGTCACGGTGCCATTGGGAAGTGACGAAAGAAAATCGGGAAAGTGCAAATCATGGTACTCCGGGGCGCGACGTCCAGAGCCGTATCGAAAACCACTCACCCGCGCCCAATCGACGATATCCGGCACCGCCAGCCAACACCTGTCAAACGTCCGCGCATTGATCTTTTCGATCAAGCCCAGATCGAGCGCGCTCCTGGTTTGCTGGTTGGTGACTTCCGCAATATGATCCACCCAAGGGAAGACCGTCTGATATGTTCGATCATGAAACTTGTCCAGGTAGATTCCAAGCAGGTCTGTAAGAAGACTTAAATCCACTCGCACAAGGGCGTGCAGCGAGTCCATCCCACTCAACTTCGCCCCAAGGCGGTCATCACTCGGGGTTCCGGTAACCGCCCTCAAAAGGTCCTGCTCGATATCGATGCCAAAGTCGGTGGGCGTACCTTCCCGACTGGCCTGCGTGCGAGTTTGTAGGGAGATCGCATCGAAAGTCCTCTTGTCGATGCTTCTGAGATGATTCTCTTCGATGCAATTAAGGGAAACTTTCAGGCCAAATCGTTCTTCCCAGCAGCCGGGCACAAGCAGATGTCGCCCCTGTCCAAATGTGAGTGCGAATAGCCGTCCGCGAACTGCAACAAGAAATACTGCTGAGGTTGTGCTTACCCGCCCCAATTGCGCAAGGTCGATGTATCCGGTAAAAAACCGCCCCCATCGAGGAGGCATTGGACGGCGGGTTTGAATATAAAGCGTGCCGTCTCCCGCATCCAGATGAGTCAGGCGGTCCATGGCGCGCAGCGCTTGCGCGGGCTCTCTGACCTCCTCCCTGAGTAGGTAGATTGTGAGGCTTTGCAGAGGAACATCCTTCTCCGCCATTGTAGTTCTCCGATGTACTGCCGGATGCCCGCGTCCTTACTGGGCACCCAAGGTCGCACGAAATTCAATGCGCCGCCTCCTCAATTGTTGTAGGGCAAGTCCATTGTCATGCTATGACATGTGCCCGTCAACAATGGCGCGGTTTCCGGGGGGGAAACCGATCAGCCCGGCCCTGACTACACCCTGAGTGGAGTTCCCCACAATTGGTGACTTTGGAGCAGGCGCTGCATAGTTAACCGGCGCCCGAAAAATAGCACCAGGTCTCCCATGCCCATTCCATAGATTTTCACGCTGTATACCAGGTAACGCCTGTTGGTGCTGTGCCGCTTCGATGCCTTTGTAAGCCTTCAGCAGTGGCTGCAGCGCACTTTTGAAAGTGGGTGCTCTCGCGATGGCGCGAAATCCTCGGTCACGGTGCCGCGAAAAACGCACTCTCGCAAGCGCATAGGTAGCCAAGCTTGTCATCATCCCGTTATTCGATTGAACTGCCCAAACGCGGACGCTAGTCTATTTCTCCTTTGGGTCGAAATCGCCCGTTCAGGTTTTTCGGGAGCGAACGCTCAAATCGGAAGCGCCGATTACCGCTTCATCAAATCGCCACTGACCGGTGTGGCCGAAATGCCGCCGCACAGGTGAACTGCCGTGGCCGTCCACTCCTCGGCCAAAGCGGACGATTGAGATTATTACTGCAATTAGATTACGAATATCCGCTTCCGATATGACCGAACGCGTGTGAACCTTACCTTGGTACTGACACACCAACAGCTTGGTCCGCATCAATATTTTCGTTTTGTGGCAGAAGTTAATTTGTCGCGAGCTCGTTTTCCAAATGGATCGCATCCGCGGGAAACAGACCGAGCGCTGTGATCTGGCGTCGCGCTGCGGCGACATCGGCCGAAAAGAGCACGACAATCAGATCTTTCATAGCACGCGTACAGCATACATAAAAGAGACGCCTAGTTCTCTCAATCGACGTTTCTTTGCCCTCGCGCTTGTTTACCTCCTCTCGGTCCGATAGCGGTTTGATTCCCAAATACTTGTCATAGGAAAACTGAACATGGGTACCCTCGTCATCGTCTAGGACGATAAGTACGCGCTCAAATTCCGCACCCTTGATCCCTTGCTGTGTCGAGAACGGAGAGTCGTTGTTCACGTATTTATTGTAGCCCCAGAACTGGGGCGCCGGGCACGCGAGGAAAGCGCCCATGGCCAAAACTTCTTTGGTTAGCTCTTCGCCGTCGTCATCATCCTCAGCAGCCGCAGCGTTGTCGCCTTCTTCCGCTTCGGTTTGACTCGGCAGATTCAAGTATGAGAGCACCCTCGGGTCGAGGTCGATTACCTTCGACTCATGAATATGACGGAGAACATCGGCGTTGGTTGCACCTGATCCCGGCTCCATCATCTTCTGAAGACTCCCGGTGAATTGGCGCAGCTCACCCAGCCGTTCAGCTACGTTGATCCCCCTCAGATTTTCGCGAGCTAGGAGCGGCGATTGGCTCCTCAGTATCTGCATCGCCTCGAAATCGCTACCCTTCTTGCTGGCGCTCACAAGCGGTAGAACAAAGTTGTTAAATGAACGCACCGGCCACGCGGTTGCGTCCAGGAATCCGTTCTTGAACTTCTCCGGAGCCCTGTCATTCAGTGCCGCGTACAGATCGCCGAATCCTAGCCGCTTGGCGGCCATTCGGTGAACGATGACTAACAGCTTTACCGCGTCATTGCCCGCTTCTGCATGCCACGAAGGATCATCGTTCTTTCGAACGGCCCAGGCGCGCACCTGCGCGATGCGCTGATCACGTCTCTCGTCAATTGGAAGGACGAAGAGGTGCGCGCTGCCTGGCACGCTGACCAACGCATCCTCCGGACCGGTCATTCGGCCACGCGTCTGAACTAGGCCATCCCCGTCTCGCCGGATCGCATTGGCGACATTGAGTACAGTTGAGGGACATCGGAAATTTTCTGGCTTCTTGATGCTCGCCCAACCCGGACCGGCCGAAATATTGCCGATCCCTGTCAGGTAGATACGCTGCATCGGGTCACCAAAGAAACCTAGACAGAACTGGTCTCCCAGCTCTTCATCTACCGCCTTGAGAGCTACCACGACGTTCTCCATCGTGTCCTGACTCTCATCGACAAGGAGAAAAGGGTATTGTTGGGCGATAATTCTTCGCATTAACGGGTGATCGACGATGAGTTGCGGCACCATTTTTACAATGTCGTCGTGACCGAGGATTCCGTTCACGTAGTCGCTACCCGTTCCATAGGTGAACGAGCGAACCTGGTTAATCCGCGCCCGCTGCTGCTCATAGCGGACTATGTCGCTCTGGTTCTTGTCGCGCGTGCGTTGCTGAACGCGTCGCCCAAAATTGGCCGCAGTCTCCCGTAGCTCTAGAAGTTTTTCATCAATGCGGTTTGCCACCCATCGCTGGATGTCCGCCTGAAATGACCGAACCAGCGACCACAGAAAGCTGTGAATTGTCGCGACATGGACGAGGGGATTGTTCCCCACATCTGCCCAGATCTCTTTGGCTGCGATCTCCGTGTAAGTGACGCATGCGACTTTCTGTCTGCGTAACTTCAGTTTCTCGCCGTGCTTGTTGAGAATCTCTGTGAGCCCCTTAATCAAGGACGTGGTCTTCCCCGAGCCGGCTCCCGCGATCATTAGGAAACTTCGCGGCGGCGATGAGTTCAAGCAGCCGTAAATCTCCCGATCCGCCTCGGTATCTTTTTGCTTAGCGCGGCTGGTCATTTCGGCGCTGCTGCTGCCGCGTCGCCCGCTGCGGCAACAGGCCCAAGCTCGTTTGCCTCCGGTAGTGGTGTAGGCAGCTCGAGACTGACGACGCTTTCTAGCCAGCGCAAACCTTCTTTGATGTAGAGCGGCACATTCCAATTCTCCGGGGGTTCGGTCAGAACGCCTAATGCAAACTTCGTTTTATCGAACGAGTTTCCATTGACTCGTTTGTGAAGTCTGGAAGCAAGATCGCCAAGTGTCGCAGGGTTCCCACGGAGCTTCAGGCCGACGTGCTGTTGAGCCGCTTCTTGGCACCATGCCGCGTTTTCAAGCCCAAAGGACTCTTCCAGAGTTCGTCCGCAGAGACTGGCGGTCGCACCATTCCATGTCACATTCGTCGGGACTTGATAGGTCACACGAACCTTGAAGCCCTTACCGCCTTCCGCCTGATGCAACTTCTCGGCGTCGGTCGCGGCAAGCAGATCCGCAACTGTCTGTCTTTTTGGTAGCCACTGGATCAGTGTCTGGTTTGACGTGAGCGCGTCCGGCTCCGATGGCAAACACGCCTTCCCGGACTTCTTCACAGGTGGCTTGTCTGCCTCGGCATTTGGAATCGCGAACTCAGTATCTTCGTCCTCATCCTTTTCAGCGTCCGCAACGAGCTTCACACTATCCAAGTCGGTGATCACGAGCGCAGCAAGACCGAGGAACTCAATCAGCGACTTGAAGCGATGGCCAAAGGCACCGCCCACTTCCAGAATGGACAGGCAGGCCGACCGCAGGGAGAAGGCTTCCTTCTCAATCATCACAGGTAGCAGGAGCCGCTCGACGTTGCCCTCGACGAGAATTACGGCGTCCGCGAAGAAGAGATCACAATGCGTCAACTTCAGATATCTTTGCAGGAAATCCCGCTCGTTTGGGGTCTGACTGTAAAACGCGGAGAGGTTCAAAACCTCGGTCGTCTGCTCGCCATCAATGTTCTGCCGCCTGAAATATCGAATAGGTTGGAAACCGCGTTCATAGAGGATATGAGGCGAGTGGGTCGTCACGACCGTCTGACTTTGGAACGCGCCACCATCCTCTTCGTCGCCCTTCATGAGAACGAGGACGTTTCGAATGAAAACCTGCTGAAGCTGGGCGTGAAGGTGCGCCTCTGGCTCCTCTATGGATATCAGGTGCAGTGGAGCGCGTTGCTCCTTGTCCGCAACCCATATGGCGTGAAGATCGAGTATCTCGACCACCATATAGATG
>Ga0208566_1001833_pt1 | contig 11885 bp, 10 predicted proteins | sample PL_2010_150m_FD_184159 | JGI IMG/M metagenome (GOLD analysis project Ga0208566, IMG submission 184159) | Freshwater microbial communities from Powell Lake, British Columbia, Canada to study Microbial Dark Matter (Phase II) - PL_2010_150m... | ecosystem: Environmental > Aquatic > Freshwater >...
GCCCTGAAGTAAAAGCCGGCATCGATTTCATCCTGCGCCACCAGCAAGCCGACGGTGTCTGGAATGACAAATGTTTTACCGCACCGGGGTTTCCCAAAGTGTTTTATCTCAAATATCACGGTTATGACAAATTCTTCCCGCTATGGGCGCTTGCCAGATACCGCAACGAACTTAACAGAAAGTGATCACCGGTATCGTCGTCGCGCTGCCTGAAGAACTCACTACCCTGACATCAAAACGGATCGATAAAGGGCATTGCGTCTTCATCGCTGACAAATTGCTGGTCGCTTATTCAGGGGCAGGCGCTAAAAACGCGACGGCTGCCGCTGAACTATTGATTGGCAAAGGTGCAACCCAGCTCATCAGCTGGGGCTGTGCGGCGGCGTTGGACACAACATTAAAACCGGGCGACCTGATTCTGGCGGATCGCCTGATTGATGCTGCTGATGATGAAATAGCGGTTAACCGCAACTGGCACGAATACGTTAAAAACCTGTTAACGCCTCATATTAATTGCATACATACAGGCTGCTTGACGGAAAGCGCAAACATCATCTCATCCAGCAAGGAAAAGCTGCACTTGCAGTTAATCACCGAAGCTATCGCGCTGGATATGGAAAGCATCCCTGTCGCCAAGGCTGCAACAAAAAAAGCCCTGCCCTTTCTCGCCGTCAGGGTTATAGTTGACCCTGCCGACATGGATTTGCCAAGGTCGATTGCCTATGCCGCCAACACGGAAGGCGATATTGTCCTGAGCCGGTTATTTTTGTTTCTTGCCCTGCACCCAACTGAATTACCGGGCCTGATTCGCTTAGGGTTATATTTTAACGCCGCTAAATCCACATTAAAGCGGGTGGCCAGGCAGCTTAACGCCCTGGCCGATTTTAAATAAGGATTTGACTAAAAATAACTTCCTGAAACTATAGTTCCCACGGCCTACGCAGTGACGCAGAGCGTGGGAACGATAAGAAAGCCCCGCAAGCTTCCGTCCACACAACCCGAACTTTGTATCCTGAACCAACCTTGCTACTTTGTACCTAACCATGACATTCAGTATCGCCGAACTTTTCGTCCAGCACAGCACCGATAAATTTGATTTGCACGAGCAGTTTCTCAATAATCAAATGGTCAGAGTGTTAAAAACCATAGGCTATGACCGCCATTACAAAAAGGCGCTCGGTCAATACCTGTATGACCAGCATGGCACTGAATACCTGGACTTGCTTAGCGGCTTCGGGGTATTCGCTGTCGGCCGCAACCATCCCACCGTAATCAGCGCCCTACAAGAAACCCTGACGCTGGAATTACCCAATCTGGTACAGCTCGACGTGTCGGTGCTCAGCGGCCTGCTGGCGCAGGAACTGTTGAAAACCACGCCGGATAATCTCAACAAAATGTTCTTTTGCAATTCCGGTACCGAATCGGTGGAAGCCGCGATTAAATTTGCCCGCTATACGACCAAACGTGAAAAAATCGTCTTCTGCGAACACGGCTATCACGGCCTTACGATGGGTTCGCTATCCTTAAATGGCGAAAATATTTTCCGCGAAGGTTTCGGCCCCTTACTGCCAGGCTGCAGCCCGGTGCCTTTCAACGACCTGACGGCGTTGGAAACCGCGCTAGGCAATGACGATGTTGCGGCATTTATCGTTGAGCCGATACAAGGCAAAGGTGTAAACATCCCCGACGACAATTATTTACCGGAAGTGGAACGCTTATGCAGAAAACACGGAACGTTGTTTGTCGCCGATGAAGTGCAAACCGGCCTGGGGCGCACCGGCAAATTCTGGGCGGTTGAGCATTGGGGCGTCAAACCGGACATGATCTGCATGGCGAAAGCCCTATCGGGCGGTTTTATACCGGTCGGCGCCGTAGCGATGACACAAAAGATCATGGACACCGTGTATAACCGCATGGACAGGGCCGTCGTGCATGGCTCGACCTTCTCGAAAAACAATATGGCAATGGCGGCGGGTTTAGCTACGCTGCATGTGATGGCGGAAGAAAAACTGGTAGAAAACAGCGCGAGTCTAGGCACCGATATTATCAACAGCCTGAATGCATTGGCCGGCAAATACGAATTCCTCAAAGAAGCGCGCGGCAAAGGCATGATGATAGCGATTGAATTCAAGCAACCTAAAAGCCTGACGCTGAAGGCGGCCTGGGCCATGCTGGAAGCCGCTAATAAAGGCCTGTTCTGCCAAATGATTACAATTCCGCTGTTTAAGGATTATCACATGCTGACGCAGGTAGCCGGACACGGCATGAACGTCGTCAAACTGTTGCCGCCGTTAAATTTAACGCAAAAAGACCGCGACCATATCGTTACTGCTTTTGATAAAACCATCGCCGACACGCATCAAGTCCCCGGATCTATTTGGGATTTAGGCAAAAATCTCGCCGGTCATGCGCTAAAAGGCAAAAAAGGAAGCTGACATGAAACTACTCTATTTATTAAGCCTGTTGCTACTGGCCGGCTATCAACCCGTTGCCCGCGCCCATGCCGTCGTAACCGATTATTCATTAAAAATCGCGCCGATACATGCCAATCAAGCCGATAAAGTCAGCCTGAATTTTAATTCCAAAATTGAATTGGGCTTATCGCAAATATTTCTCGTCAGCAAAGGCGATAAGCAAACCTTGTTGAGCATTGCCAAAGGCAACAAGCAAGGCCAGATCAGCATCGATATACCGCCGTTAGTACCGGGTGATTACGCACTCAAACTAAAGGTTTTCGCCGCCGATGGACATTTAACCGAAGACGTCATCCATTTCTCTGTTGCCCCATAGGTTTTAGATCATGGCCGGTATTGCTGATTTTCTTGATTCCCTGATCGGCGGCTTCGCGCTGATCTGTTTTTGTTTTGCGATAGGCAGCCTGTTCTGGGGGCTGTTTGTACTGCGTCCGTGGCAACGCGAAGCCGGCTATCCTCCCCTGCTGCTGGAACAAACCGTCAAGCTCTTGTACCGCGGCGGTTTTGCGTTGGCCGGCGCGCAATTGTTCAAGATTATCTTGAAAATCTGGCTGATGACAGCCGTGCTCGACAAATGGCCGTTCCCTGAATTTGCCGAGACCACGCAGTTCATCGGCGGCATTATTCGTACCGTGCTGACTCTGGTACTGGCCGGTTATTGCTATCGGGTACTGAGCAAAAATCCGTACTCCAAACAATACTGGCAAACCGCAGGCCTGGTCGCCGTACCGATGATTATTTCCGGCGCCTGGCTGGTGCATGCCGCCGGACGCTTCGACAATCCTTATCTGCTGATGGGCTTAACCGTTATCCATCAGCTTGCCGCAGCCGCCTGGGTCGGCGGCGTATTTCACCTGGTCAACATCTGGCTGATGCGCAGCAAGCACCAGATTCCTGCCGATTTATGGCCGTTACTGCTGAAACGCTTTTCCATATTCGGCATGGCCTCAGTCGGCGTGATCCTGCTGTCGGGACTACCGATGGCGCTGCAATACATCGACAGTTGGAACGGTTTTATCGGCACCGGCTACGGCAATCTGCTGATGGTAAAAATTATCCTGATGTGCCTGGCATTAGGCCTGGCCTGGTTGAATAAATCGGCGGTACAGGATTACTTCATTACCCGCAACGGCCACACACTCAACTATCGCCTGCCTTACTACATCGAAGCAGAGGCCTTTGTTTTAATTACCCTCCTGTTTACCGCCGCCAGCCTAGCCTCACAGCCGCCCGCGATAGACATCCCCAACCTGACCGCGAGCTGGCGGGAGGTGCTGGATATGTTCACGCCGCGCCTCCCAAGAACAGCTTCTCCTACGCATCAGGCGTTGCTTGCCGGTGAACCGGGACGCGTCGCCATTATCGGTCAAACACCATCGGAAGCCGCTACCGCCTGGTCGGATTACAACCATAATATTGCCGGGATTTTCCTGACCACAATGAGCCTTTTTGCGATGCTGTCATACGCCAAACGCTTGCCGTCGGCTTTTTCCGGATTCAATCAGTATCTTGTTTACCTGACCCGCTACTGGCCGATAGGTTTTGTCGGCTTAGGCATCTTCCTGTTTTTCCGCAGCGATGCCGAAACCTGGCCGCTGGGACCTATCGGCTTCTGGGAAAGCACGTTTAACAACGGCGAAGTCCTGCAACACCGTATCGCCACGTTGCTGGTATTCGTGCTGGGCCTGATAGAGCTGGTCGCCAGACTGCCGCGTTACCAGAACAGCAAGCTGCCTTATTTCTTCCCGATACTGGCAGCTTTCGGCGGCTTGATGCTGCTGACGCATTCGCATGTCGGATTTCAGGCAAAAAGCGCCTTTCTGATTCAGGTCGGCCATACCCTGATGGGCGTATTCTCACTGGTTCTTGCTTGCGGACGCTGGCTGGAATTAAAACTGGACAAGCCCGGCAAGGACATTGCCGGATTTGTTTCTGTAGCCGCCTTGTTCCAGATCGGACTTGTCCTGCTGTTCTACCGCGAACCTCTTTATTAACATGAACACATCACAATCACACGCATACCCGCTACTGGATGACATCCACAGCCCCGCGGATGTCCGCAAGCTCTCGAAAGAGCTGCTCAAACCGCTCGCGAAGGAACTGCGCGAATTCCTGACGCAATCGGTCAGCATCTCCGGCGGCCATTTTTCGGCCGGCCTCGGCACGGTAGAGCTCACCGTGGCGCTGCATTATGTCTTTGACACGCCGTCCGACCAATTGGTCTGGGATGTCGGCCATCAGGCTTATCCGCACAAGATTTTAACCGGTCGTAAGAAGCGCATGACGACGATACGCACCCAGGGCGGCATCTGTGCGTTTCCGTGCCGCGCCGAGAGCGAATACGATGCCTTCGGCGTCGGCCATTCCAGCACCTCGATCAGCGCCGCACTGGGCATGGCGATAGCCTCGGAGCTGAAGGGCGAGCATAAACAAATGGTCGCGATTATCGGCGACGGCAGCATTACCGGCGGCATGGCCTACGAGGCGATGAATCATGCGGGCTCAATCGACGCCAATCTGCTGGTTATTCTGAATGACAACGATATGTCGATTTCACCAAACGTCGGCGCGATGAACAACTACCTGTCGAAGATCCTGTCCAGCCGCTTCTATTCGTCGGTGCGCGAGGAAAGCAAGAAAGTGCTGAGCAAGATGCCGACGATGTGGGAATTGGCGCGGCGCACCGAAGAGCACATCAAGGGCATGGTGATTCCGGGCACCTTGTTTGAGGAACTGGGCTTTAACTACATCGGCCCGATTGACGGCCATGACCTCGACGTGCTGGTCGCCACCTTGGAAAACCTCAAACACATCACCGGCCCGCGCTTTTTGCATATCGTCACGAAAAAAGGCAAAGGCTACGGCCCGGCGGAAAAAGACCCGCTCGCCTATCACGGCGTACCGGCATTCGACCCGAGCAAGGAGTGCCTGCCCAAATCGGCGCCGTCGCCGCATCCGAGCTACACGGAAGTGTTCGGCAACTGGCTGTGCGATATGGCCGAACAGGATGAACGCTTATTGGGCATTACCCCGGCGATGCGCGAAGGTTCCGGCCTGGTCAAATTCTCCGAACGTTTCCCGAAACGCTATTTCGATGTCGCGATTGCCGAGCAACATGCCGTCACGCTGGCGGCAGGCCAAGCCTGCCAAGGCGCCAAACCCGTGGTCGCGATCTACTCAACCTTCCTGCAACGCGCCTACGACCAATTAATACATGATGTTGCGCTGCAAAACCTCGATGTGCTGTTTGCGCTGGACCGCGCCGGCCTGGTCGGTCCCGACGGCCCGACCCATGCCGGCAGCTTTGATTTCAGCTATCTGGCGTGCATACCCAATATGCTGGTCATGGCGCCGGCCGATGAGAACGAATGCCGGCAGATGCTGACCACCGGCTTTATGCACCCCGGCCCGGCGGCGGTGCGCTACCCGCGCGGCAAAGGCCCCGGCGTTGCCGTCGAGCCAACGCTGACGGCGCTGGACATCGGCAAGGCCGAAATACGCCACAGCGGCGGCCGCATTGCCATCCTCGCCTGGGGCAGTATGGTGACGCCCGCCGTCGAGGCAGGCAAACGCCTGAATGCGACCGTCGTCAATATGCGTTTTGTCAAACCCTTCGATGAAGCGCTGCTGCTGGAACTCGCGAAAACCCACGACAGCTTTGTTACCGTCGAAGAAAATGCGCTGTCCGGCGGTGCCGGCAGCGCCGTTAACCTTTTCCTGCAGGCGCAGCGTATACTGATGCCGGTGCTCAATATCGGCCTGCCGGATTGTTTTGTCGAACAGGGCACGCGCGAGGAATTGCTTAGCCTGTGCGGGCTTGATGTTCAGGGGATTGTGGACAGCATTAAACAATTCTGCGCTTAACCCATCCTACCTCTCAGCCAAAATTTATACTAAAATTAAAGTGAGTTGATTTCTCGCCTGTTTCACGGGAATTCCACTATTAAAATGTCATATACCGCATTTCGCTAATCTATGAAAAATAATAGGGTTTGATTCGCTTAGCATAAGAGTATTACTCATTGTAATTCCCATGCCATTGATATAAACAATATATTATCTCTGTGCAACCAGCGGCAAATATCGCCGATACGCATTACATGCCATAGGAAGCGCTAAGAAATGGATACCAACAATATGAAATTCCTGATTGTTGACGACGATGCCGCCGAGCGTTCACTGACCATTCAAGCGTTGGGCAGCCAATTTGCCGATGTCGATATTATTGAGATCGGCAGCCCGGAAGATTTCAACGGCATAATGGCCCAAGCCGATTTCGATTTGGTGATTACCGAATTCCGGTTGGCATGGACCGATGGCCTGAGCTTATTCAGGGAAATCCATAACCGCTATGCCTGTATACCGGTCATCATGCTGACCGGTTCCTGCAGCGAAACACTTGCCGTTACAGCCATCAAAAACGGCATGGCTGATTATATTGTCAAGAACAACCGTCATTCATTAGCACATGCCATAGAGCAAAGCCTGCCTGAATCGGGCAAAAAAAATCCATCTGAAGATAAGGGCAACAACATGCTATTGTGTGCAAAATGGGAACTTGCGACTTCAAGATTGGCACCTGATTCCGCCCATTCGATGCGTATATCGCCCAATACCGAACGGGGCGTCGAACCGTTCAAACGCATGATCAACAACCCGGGCACCGAACCGACAGACGATAGCCATCCCGTTCTGCGCAACGACGGTAAAGACGGCGGCCTGCTCTGGAACGACTCGACCTATCGTTGCGAAATACAGGACTTGCTAAGCAGAAATAAAGTAAAGCTGCACGCTATTTTCAATAACGTGTCTGACGGCGTTATCATTATTGATAAACACGGGATAACCGAAAGCCTTAACCCGTCCGCCGAAAGAATCTTCGGCTACCGGCAGGCGGAATTAATCGGCCTAAATATCAACCGCTTGATACCTGATGCCGACCGAAGCAGGCACGACAGCTATTTGAACCATTATCTGACCGGCGGCGCTGCCAAAAAAACCGACGCCGAACTTGAAATATACGGTCTTAGGAAAGACGGTTCAACATTCCCGATGAATTGGAATATCAGTAAAATATGTGTCGATGACCATCATCTGTTTATCACTACGGTGCACGATGTCAGCAAACATAAACAGGCTGAAGACACACTGCGGAAATTATCCAGCCTCCTGACTGCGCTTAAAATTGACCTGAGCTGGTTAAGCAAACATCTGCCGGCAGACTTGCAAACATGCCGTGAGAAAACAGCAACCATAACCCGGCATGTTGACGGTATCATTCAATCCATCAGAAAAATCATGACCGACCTGCAGCCGAGTATCCTCGATCATTTGGGTTTATTAGCCGCTATAGGCTGGCATATAGAGAAATTCCGCCGGGAAACCGGCATGGAGTGTATTTTGACAGTACCGGATAATGCTATTGAAATCGACGAAAAACGCAGTATGGCGATTTTTCGAATCCTGCAGGAAGCCTTAAACAATATCGTCCTGCATGCGAAGGCAAGCAAAGCAAGCATTGAGGTCAGCGTGGTTGACGATATTTTTTTAATGCACATCGGCGATAACGGCTGCGGCATGACGCAAGCGCAAATGAGCAAAACCGGCAGATACGGCATAAAAGGCATGTGCGAACGCGCGCGCTTTTTCGACGGCGAACTCACGCTGGACGGACGTCCCGGACAAGGCGTCCTGCTCAATTTGCGTATGCCGCTGCAATCATCACAAACCGGTGGACGCCATGATTAATATACTGATTGCCGACGATCATGCGATTGTCAGAGAAGGCCTGAAACAGATTCTCGCAGAGGTCGCCGATATGAAAGTCTGCGCCGAGGCGGCTTCAGGCGACGAAGCGCTCAAGATGATCCGCGCCAATGGCTGGGATGTCATGCTGCTGGATATATCCATGCCCGGCAAAAACGTGCTGGAATTGATCAAACTGGCTAAACAGCAGAATCCGCACCTGCCCATCCTCATATTGAGCATGTATCCCGAAGACCAATACGCCATCAGAATGCTGCAAGCCGGTGCGGACGGCTATCTTACGAAAGAAAGCGCACCCGACCTGCTGGTGACGGCCATTCGCAAAGTCTATGAAGGCGGAAAATATATCAGCCCGGCATTGGCTGAAAAACTGCTTGAGGAATTGAATCCTGTTCAGAAAAAACTGCCGCATACGCTACTGAGCGACCGTGAATTCCAGGTTTTCCTGGCCATCGCTGCCGGTAAATCCCTCACTGAAATAGCCAAAAACATGGCGCTCAGCGTCAAAACCATCAGTACCTACCGGACCAGGCTGAAGTCCAAGATGAACATAAATACAAACGCTGATATTATCCGTTATGCGATGGATCATCACTTGCTTGATTGATTGAACGTTCGCTCATGGTTCGGCAAAGCCTTTAGTCCCGGGCGCAGTCGAATGGCCACCATAAACGGCTTAAGGATTTGGTTAAAAAACTTCCTGAGTAACTATTCAGCTTAACCAGCCAGGCTGAAGTGCAGGGCACGTTGCGTCCAACTGCCTGTAGGAGCGGGCCATGCCCGCGATCAGTGCCAACATCATCGCCTATCGCGGGCACGGCCCGCTCCTACAGGCAGTGACGCGGAGCGTGAGAACGATAGGCTAACTTCGGAAAGTTATTTTTTACTCCATCTTAAGTGAATCCATGCCGGAATGACTTCCAAGCCATCAAAACAAACCGTGCCGCATTCTGCAAATCAAGCAGCAGTATGTAAGAAAAAACCTACACGCCTGTCGTCTACATCCTATAAATTTGAAAGCCTTCCGCTGATTTTTAACCCGTCCGTTTAAGTCCATAATAAACTGTCACAAAAAATAAGGTTTTTTAATGGCTGTCGGCTTTACCCTCAGCCCAGACCGTATAACTGTTTTACTGGATATACATCATCTTAATCTCAAACATCGGTGACACTCATGAAATTTGAATGGAAAGATGAATACTCGATAGGTAATCCAATCATCGACAACGAACATCAGCATTTAATTGAATTAGCTGATGGCATGACGAATAGCGCGACGAACGATCAGCTGATTGCTTTTATCATGCATCTTTATAGGCATACCCGTGAACATTTTGCAAACGAAGAAAAACTGATGCGGGAATGCGCCCATCCGCACTATGAACAACATGTCGAGGACCATAATGAGTTGCTCACCGGATTAATATCAAAAACCGATGTTATCAGGGAAGGCAATTGGAGCAAGGCCGATATCGTTGAGTTGATGACGCAGTGGATATTGCATATTACTTCCGATGACCTGTTAATCAGGGATTCTCTGTAACGACACGGCTATACCCCGTTGACATTTGGAAGTTGAGCATTGCGTAAAACACACACCAAGGGGGAAGGCAATGAAGAGAAAAGAGATTGTCCCGACAAGCCGGGAGCGGGTGATGCGGGAACATGATTTCATCGTTTCCAAGACTGACCTGACCGGACGGATCACCTACGGAAACGAGATTTTTATCGAATTTTCCGGCTACGGGGAGCGCGAACTTCTGGGAAGCCAGCATAACATTATCCGTCATCCCGATACGCCCAGGGCAGTGTTTAAGTTGCTGTGGGATTATTTAGCGGAGGACAGGGAAATCTTCGCCTTCGTTAAAAACATGTCAAAGGACGGCGGGTTTTACTGGGTGTTTACCCATGTCGCCCCGATGAAAGATCACAACAAACAAAAGATCGGCTACACCTCGGTGCGCCGCATGCCTAACCCGAAAGCGATCCCGATTGTGGAGGATGTGTATCGCGCGATGCGGGAGGAGGAGCGGCGTGCCGGCGCCAGGGATGCCGTAGAGGCTTCCGGGAAACTATTGGGCAATCTGTTAAAAGACAAGGGCGTCAATTACGAGGAGTTCATCAATGCCTTACAGTCGCTTTAAGAATACTGAATTTGTTGCATTAGCGGCCGTTGTTATTGGCTGGACAGGTGCGCTGATATACGGATGGATGCCTGTCCTGAGTCCTGTCTTGGACGAAGCCGTCAGCGCCGTTGACGAGATGATACTGCCGTCTTTTTTGACCGTTGTAGCCGTTTCTTCCTGTTACTTATGGCGTTTTTCAAGGTCAAGCGAGCAACGGCTGCTGGCGAATATACTCAATACGAGCCGGCAGTGGAGACAGGGATCCATAAATGTCAGGCTTACCCATATCGGCGGAAAAGAGCGGGCGCTGCAACAGCTTGCCTGGGCGCTGAATGATTTGATGGACCAGGTAGAAACGGCGCATGTAGACATGCATTATTCCCTGGCGAATGTAACTTACGGCGATTTTACCCGACGCAGCCACCCGGAAGGCTTACATGGCGGATTCTCGCACACGCTGAAACAACTCAATACGGTTACCAAACCGCTGGCCGCCACCACGGTTGCCGTCACTGATCTTATGAGCGCGCTGGCTGAGGGCGACTTCAACAAAAGAGTTGATGTCGACGTCGACGGCGAATACAGGCTTGCCATAGACCATGCCATGCAGGCCATGCAAGCTATGCAAACCATGCTGGGCGATATAGGCCAGGTTATGGACGGCGTTGCCCAGGGCGACATCAACCGGCGCGTAAAAGCAGAAGGAAGCGGCGATCTCGCCAAATTGAAAGACAATATCAATCTCTCTCTCTCGATGCCCTCGGCAGCCTGAACGACATAGCGCGTATCGCAGGCGCACTGTCCCAGGGCGATCTGACCCAAACCATCGACAAAGACTATCCCGGCACTTTCGGCGAAGTCATTACCGGCATGAATACCATTGTCGCAAACCTCAGGGGCCTGGCAGGAAACATCAAGGACACCGCCGACACCATCAGTATTGCGGCCAAGGAAATTGCAGCGGGCAACAACGATCTGTCGCACCGTACCGAAAACCAGGCCGCCAGCCTGCAACAAACCACCGCCAGCATGAAAGAGCTGACCTCCACCGTGCAGGCCAACAGCGAAAATGCCAAACAGGCCTGCCGGCTCGCCGTCGGCGCCTCGGATACCGCAGGCAAAGGCGCAACGGTGGTTGGCCAGGTCATCGCCACGATGGAAGGCATCAGCGACGCGTCCCTCAAGATCGTCGATATTATTTCAGTGATAGACGGCATCGCCTTCCAGACCAACATACTCGCGCTCAATGCCGCAGTAGAAGCGGCCCGGGCCGGCGAACACGGCCGGGGCTTTGCCGTTGTGGCCGGAGAAGTCCGCAGTCTGGCGCAACGCGCATCGGTCGCCGCCGGAGAAATTAAAAGCCTGATCGGCGATTCGGTGGAAAAGGTTGAAGACGGCACTAAACTGGTCGCCCAGGCCGGGCAAGCAATGGAAGACATTGTTAATTCCATTCATAGCGTTACCGACATCATGTCCGAAATCAGCGCTGTTTCAGTTGAACAAACAGCCGGTATCGAAC
>Ga0208566_1001835_pt1 | contig 11880 bp, 6 predicted proteins | sample PL_2010_150m_FD_184159 | JGI IMG/M metagenome (GOLD analysis project Ga0208566, IMG submission 184159) | Freshwater microbial communities from Powell Lake, British Columbia, Canada to study Microbial Dark Matter (Phase II) - PL_2010_150m... | ecosystem: Environmental > Aquatic > Freshwater > Lake...
GTGCCCACCGATTCAGGAACACGGCAGGGAGAGTGGTTGCTGCACCGAATAGACGATTTGGGTCTTCAAGTTCGAATCCCATCAGGGATTCGAACCGTGGTGAGAGACATCTGATTATCTTGTTGAATCACAAACGTTTAATCAATTCACTATATCTATACGGCATAATGCGAAAAGCGTAAACAAGGTGTAGACTGTTTGTGTTGGCGTACCTTCTGGCCCGCCAGAAAAATTGACTCAAAAGAGTCTTTCGTAAAACGAACACCCCGCCGAGCCCCAAGCCCCGCGGGGTTCTTCGTTTTTGGAAGTTGACCTCGCTTCCACCCAAACGTCATTTCTGGCGTCTTAAAGCCCGTTTCTCTCGAAACCTCTTGACCTCGGGGTTTTAGTCCAGATTTTGAAACCCTTGTGTGTTGCTGCGCGGTCCCAATTACCCAAGGTGCGTGCAGTGCACTACCCAACCATCAGCAGCCGGTTTGCCAAGCCGGATAAGCCGTTGACGTTGGTTTTACCTGGGTAGCCCGGAACGCGCGACCTGGGTAATCTACTCCGCGCAAACAACAGATTGGGGTTATAGGGTAAGTTGGCGTCGACATAGATGTGGCCCATCAGAAATATTCTTGACGCATACTTCGCGTAACCAAAAGCCGAAGTCAAGGCTTCCATGCTTGTGCGCGATAGTTCCGTAACATCGGTAGATGTTGACTTATGCCGATATTATGTAACAATATGCATGAAATGAACGCTACTGCCGAAAGGCTGATCGATCTGGTGCGATCCCAAGGGTTGATTCGCCCACGTGATCTGGCACCGCTGGGAATTGCACGTGTTTCTCTGACCCGTGCCGTCCGGCGCGGGCAACTGGAAAGGGTCGGGCGGGGACTATACGGCGTTCCGGGGCGGGACGTATCGGCACACGGATCACTAGCGGAAGTTGCACGCCGGGTACCCAAGGGCGTTGTTTGCCTGCTCTCGGCACTGCGGTTTCATAATCTGACAACTCAAGCCCCATTCGAGGTATGGCTGGCCATAGAGAACAAGGCCATTGCTCCCAAACTCGACTACCCCCAGATACGCATTGTCCGTTTCTCCGGCGCTGCGCTCACGGAGGGTGTCGAGGAGCACGTAGTGGATGGCGTCACTGTCCGCGTTACTGCCGTAGCCAAGACCGTCGCCGACTGTTTCAAGTACCGGAACAAGATTGGCCTCGACGTTGCAATGGAGGCACTTCGAGATGCCTGGCGCGAAAAGCGCATGTCCAGCGACGACATCTGGCGCTACGCCAAAGTTTGCCGAGTAGCCAACGTAATGCGTCCTTATCTGGATAGCTTGGTATGAGTGCTCGAAACATCGGTGCATCTATACGTGACCGGCTCCTAAACAAGGCACGGGCGGAGAAGTTGGACTACAACCTTCTGCTGACCCGCTATGCGCTTGAGCGCATGATTTACCGAATGAGTATTTCGGCAGAGCGCGATCGGTTCTTGCTAAAAGGAGCCCTGCTATTTGACCTGTGGTTCGATGTGCCGCATCGGCCCACGTATGACGCTGATTTTCTTGGCTTCGGTTCGGCTGAGATTCCTCAAGTGGAAGCCGTTTTCAGGGACATATGCCGCATTGAGGTCGACGATGGCATTGTGTTCAATCCGGATTCGGTCAGGGCTGCCGAAATTCGGAAGGGGGCCAACTACGCGGGAGTTCGGGTCACCCTGTTGGGTATCCTAGACAAAGCTCGTTGCCCAGTACAAGCCGATATCGGCTTCGGGGATGCCGTCGTACCCGGCCCGGATGAAGTTGATTACCCTGTCATCCTGGACGACATGGCTGCACCGCATCTACGCGTCTATCCTCGTTACACAGTGATTGCGGAGAAACTGGAGGCATTGACTTCACTCGGCATGCTCAACAGCCGAATGAAGGATTTTTTCGATCTCTGGGTTCTGGCAAGGTATTCGGAATTTGACAGTCAGATTCTGTCACGGGCGATTGCGGCAACATTCGAGCGTCGGCAGACAGCAATTCCTGAAGGGATACCAATAGGGCTGAGTAACGAATTTGCGGATGACTCGCAGAAAAATAAGCAGTGGCATGCTTTCCTGCGCAAGAACGCCATCGATCCGAAACCACTGCCAGAGGTGATAACCGACCTTCAAGAGTTCCTGTTGCCAGTGCTGGTATCGGCAGCGCTGCTTCAAGGGCGGACCAACATGAAACATTTGTAACTATATGAAATAACGGTCTTATTATAAACCGCAGTATCCCTTGTGCATAATTTAAGAAGAGTATACTTTTTGTGTTGGCATACCTTCTGGTCCGCCAGGACCCCAGCAAACAAGCGCCTTTCCGGGCGCGTTGCCTTTTTTTTCTGGCGTAAATCGCGGCGCTGTGATAGGTTTTTCATTTCTGCGCCCGTAGCTCATTTGGATAGAGCACTTGGCTTCGAACCAAGGGGTAGGGAGTTCGAATCTCTCCGGGCGCACCAGTCTCCGTCCCACGAACAGACGTGTTACCGCAGATTGTCCGACCGCGAGTTTGACCGGACTAACGCGGCTGTCGGTTATTCCTGAATTTTATGGTGCGGGACGAAAATTATTGCTTGCCCGGTTCAGCGGGCTTTCCTTGCTTGGGCGCAGCTACATCGGAGCCGGCAGCTTGCACGATCTCAATTTTTGCGTTCGTCTTGGTGTCTTCCAGGAGTTTCTTCAAGTTTTGCTGCTGGACTTGCTGTCGCAGCATGGGCTTGATTTGGTCGAATGACGGGGCTTGCTTCGGGCGGGAGTCTTCCAGCAGGATCACATGATAGCCAAACTGGGATTTGACCGGCTGCTCAGTGAATTTTCCTTTGCTCAGCAGGGCAACTGCCGCGCCAAACTCGGGCACCATGCCGCGTGGATCGAACCAGCCCAGATCTCCGCCCTTGTCCTTCGAGCCGGGATCCATGGAATTTTCCTTCGCCAGAGATTCGAATTTCCTTGAATCCTTTTTCAGCTTGGCAATGATGTCCTTGGCCACAGCTTCCTTTTCCACCAGGATATGTCGCGCCTTGTATTCGTTGCCGGATGTCTGGTCCTTGATCTTTTCGTACTCGGCTTTCAGCTGGTCATCGGTGACCGGACCATTCTTGAAGTAATCCTGAACGAATGCATTGGCGAGGATCGATTGCTGCGTCAGTTCGATCTGGTCCAATACCTCTGCATTTCTGTCCAAGCCCTTCTTGATGGCTTCCTGGGAGAGGAGGAACTGCATGGCGAGATGCTCGATGATGCCCTTGCGCAACTCGGCACTGTCTGCTTGTCCCTGGGACGCTTGTTGCTTCACCATAAGCTCGACACGACTCTGATTGATGGCGGTGCCGTTCACCGTGGCCGCAATGGAACCTTTGGCTGGAGAGAACATCTTCGTTACGTCGGCGGAGTTGCATGCAGCCAATGTCAGCAGGGCTGCGGTGGTGGCTGTCAGAAGGCCGGTTTTGATCAACATGATTAAATTCCTTAGAAAGACCATGGCTATCGAGGTCAGGGGGAAACCAGGGCAACTAAAAAGCCGCGAATTGCGGCTTCACCGTGTTCCCGGGGACTCAGTCTTGGCACGAATGACGACGATTATAAGCCACTTGCCGCATGTCGATCCGAGAGAACCGAACAGATCATCGGTTAGGTTGCATTATCCTCTTGCCCGGATTACTCTTTCGGTGTGCCAGAAGACCACAATTCCAAGAAACTTCGCCAATTACCAGGAGCGAACGAACCGCGGGGGCGATCAGGCTTCATTCCTTCGCTGCTGATCGCAGGCGTCGTGTTGGCGGCGGGTCTGTCGATCAGCGTGGCAGTCTGGCGAAATGCCGAGAACAATCTGGTGCTCGAGACTCGCTTGCGCTTCGATGCCAGCAGCAGCCAGGCGCTGGCTGCTCTGCAACGTCGCATCGAAGCGTACCAGGCTCTGCTGCGTGGTATGCAGGGATTGTTCATCGCATCCGAACAAGTCGATCGTCGCCAGTTCCAGCGCTATAGCGCCAATCTCCTCGGACAACTGCGAATTCCCGGCATTCGAGCCCTGCATTTCACTCGCCATGTGTTGCACCCGGACAAGGCCGCATTCGTTGCCGCCGTTCGCCAGGACCGAAGCCTGGACAAGAATGGTTACCCGGATTTTTCGATTCGTCCGGAGAGCAGGCAGGACGATTATTTTGTAATCGATTACATCGAACCCTTCGATGAGAACCGCCGCGCATTCGGACTCGATGCCTCCAGCCAGGTGGTGAATCGGGAGTCGTTCTTGACCGCTCGCGATACCGGCAATAGCAGCATCACGCCGCCGTTTCAACTGATTCAGACTCGACAGGGAGAACGCGGTCTGGTGCTGCGCGCACCGGTGTACCTTTATGGTGCCCCATTGACGACGGTCGCCGAGCGGCGCCGCGCCTTTGTCGGACTGGTCGGAATCTCTCTCAACGCCAACGACATTTTCAGCGACATTTTCACTGAGCCTTATCTTGACGGATTGCGCATCAGTATTCACGACGTCATGCGCAGCGAGGGTGGGGAGCGTCCGGTGCCGGTCAGTCAGTTGATTTCGGAACACCGTATCGGCTACACCGCCGGCAACAATTCGGATTCTGCTTTCTCCTCCGGGAACATCATTCCGGTCGGAGAACGCCTTTGGGAAGTCCGAGTCAACGCGGGCGAGGACTGGCTTGGACACCAGCACGCAAACGATACTCCTGAGTTTATCCTGGCGGCCGGCATCTGCATTAGCTTGCTGATGGCCGCGCTCTATCTGGCTTTGGCCCGTTCCAAGACACACGCAGACATGCTTGCGGCGGAGATGACTCTCAGTCTTCGTCGGAGCGAACAGCGGTTTCGCGCAATGGCCGAAATGTCCTCGGACTGGTTTTGGGAACAGGATACCGAGGGGCGCTTTGTCAGTCTCAGTGGGGCAGGCGGCGATATTGGCGCCAAGGCGCCGATGCCGTTGGAGGAGCTTATGGGCAAGACACGCTGGGAGCTTTTTCCGTCGGCCCTGACTTCCGCCCAATGGGAGGCGCATCGCCGACAACTCCAGGCGTGCGAGAATTTCGAAATGGAATATCCCATGCGCGACCTCCAAGGAAACGAGCGCTGGATGAATGTTCACGGAGCGCCGCGTTTTGGCGATTCCGGCGTGTTGCTCGGCTATCACGGGACCGCGCATGAGGTGACCGTCCGCAAGATGGCTGAAGTTGAGATCGCCCGACAGGCAACTGTGCTCCAGGCCACCCTCGATAACATGGCGCAGGGAATCAGTGTCGTTGACGGTGACCTGCGAATGGTCGCGTGGAACAGGCGATTCTGCGAAATACTGGATTTTCCCCAGGAGATGGGACACCCAGGGGCGCTGTTTGAAACTTTTATTCGTTATAACGCCGAGCGCGGTGAATACGGCCGGTGCGATGTCGATGCCAAGGTAAGCGAAATGTTGGCGCGCGCCAAGGCCATGCTGCCGCATAGATTCAAGCGCACCCGGCCGAACGGATGTGTCGTCGAAGTGGTAGGCAACCCCCTCCCTGACGGAGGCTTTGTGACCACTTATACCGACGTCACGGAACAGGAGCGGGCGGAGCAGGCGATCCGCGTCAGCGAAGCACGATTGCGGCGGGCGGAGCTGGCTTCGAGAGCCGGCAACTGGGAACTCCATCTGGACTCCCAATGCATGATCGTTTCCGCGGGAGCGGCGAAAATCTACGGCGTCGATGGAGAAAAATTTGAGTACGAGTATCTCAAGCGCATTCCCCTGCGCGAGTATCGCGACGTGCTCGACGCAGCCCTTGGCAACTTGGTTGAAAATGATCAGCCGTATGATGTGGAATTCCGAATTGAAACGGCCGATACCGGCGAGATCAAGGATATTCATTCCACCGCCGTATTCGACAGAGAAGCAGGAGTTCTATTCGGGGTAATTCAAGAGATAACGGGGCGAAAACAGGCCGAAGCCCGTCTGCAATTGGCCGCTAGTGTTTTTACCTATGCCCGCGAGGGCATCACCATCACCGACGCAGGCGGGGCCATCGTCGAGGTGAACCAGGCGTTCACGGACATCACCGGGTATAGCCGGGAAGAGGTCCTGGGCCAGAATTCCCGCATATTCAAATCCGAACGACAGCCCCCGGAATTCTATACGGGCATGTGGCGAGATCTTCTTGGGATCGGCCACTGGACTGGCGAAATCTGGAACCGGCGCAAGAACGGCGAGGTGTATGCGGAAATGCTCACCGTCAGTGCCGTGCGTGATGTCGCCGGGAAGGTGTTGAACTATGTGTCCCTGTTCGTCGATATTACCCCGATGAAGGAATACCAGCAGCAGCTCGAACAGATGGCTCATTTCGACACGCTGACCGGCCTGCCCAACCGCCTGTTGCAGGCCGACCGCCTGCAACAGGCGATGGCGCAATGCCAGCGGCGCAACCGGTCGTTGGCGGTGGTGTATCTTGATCTGGATGGCTTCAAGGCTGTCAACGATCGGCATGGCCATGACGTGGGGGATGAACTGTTGATCGCTATTGCTCAGAGAATGAAAGCTGCTCTGCGTGACGGAGATACCCTGGCGCGCCTGGGTGGCGACGAGTTTGTCGCCGTGCTGGTCGACCTGGAGCGCCCCGAGGATTGCGAACCGGTACTTGAGCGTTTGTTACAGGCGGCCGCGGGGCCGGTAATGGTGGGCGATTTTGAGCTGCAGGTTTCGGCCAGCATAGGCGTCACGATTTACCCGCAGGACGAAGCGGATGCCGACCAACTGATGCGCCATGCCGACCAGGCCATGTACGCCGCAAAGCAGGCCGGCAAGAATCGTTATTTCCTGTTCGATGTCGCTCAGGACGTGGCGGTCAAGACTCAGCACGAGAGCCTGGGTCGAATCCGTGTTGCCCTCGACCAGCGCGAATTCGTGTTGTATTACCAACCCAAAGTGAATATGAAATCCGGACAAGTGATCGGCGCCGAAGCCCTGATCCGCTGGCAGCACCCGGAACAAGGCTTGCTGCCTCCCGCCGCATTCCTGCCTGTCATCGAAAATCATTCGATCAGCGTGGAACTGGGCCATTGGGTCATCGACATGGCGCTTGCCCAGATGGCCGAATGGCAGTCCAAGGGCCTCACTCTCCCGGTAAGCGTCAACGTTGGTGCGCGCCAGTTACAGCAAGGCGATTTCGTGCAGCGACTGGTTGGATTATTGGACGCTCATCCGGAGGTTCAACCTAACTGGCTGCAACTCGAAATTCTGGAAACCAGCGCGCTGGAAGACGTCGCCCAGGTTTCAACGCTCATGCACTCATGCCTTGCGCTGGGCGTGAGCTTCGCACTGGATGATTTTGGCACCGGGTACTCTTCGCTGACCTATCTCAAACATCTGCCCGCCGATTTGCTCAAGATCGACCAAAGCTTCGTGCGCGATATGCTCATCGACCCGGACGATCTCGCGATTGTTGAAGGCGTCATGGGCTTGGCCAAGACATTTCGCCGCCAGATAATCGCAGAAGGAGTGGAGACCGTGGCACATGGCGATTTGCTGCTGACCCTGGGCTGCGAGTTGGCCCAGGGCTATGGCATCGCCCGACCAATGCCGGCACGTGAAATCCCCGGCTGGCTAGCAACCTGGCGCCCGGACTCCTTTGGATCGTCCGGCATAGAGTCGCCTTGAGTCGCGATGATCAAGCTGGAGCCTGTCGAAAGGTGGTGCGTGGCGCCATATTGGGCAGCGACGTCGATGCGCAATGGACTTCACATCCAAACAGGCTACCTGGAAGACTCGTTATCCTGCAAGGTTTGATCGGCGTCGGCTGTCACCTTCGGCTTGAGAAAGGCCGGTCAAGTCGATATAATCCCTTTCGCTTATCGTATTGCGCCCGTAGCTCAGATGGATAGAGTACTTGGCTACGAACCAAGGGGTCGGGCGTTCGAATCGCTCCGGGCGCACCAAAACAAAATGGGTTAGGTCTATGGATCTAACCCATTTTCCATTTTTGGCATGGACGCAGGCAGCAATGACGACATCTTCGACTTGGCCGGGAACCCTTTGAGTGCGGGCGTGCATTACCGCACAAGTTTCGATTGTGACGGTTGGTTTTTTGAAAACAATGGGCGTATTATTCCTTTCAGTAACCGGCTGAATCTCTTCAATTAAATTAATGGCTATTACCTCAACGAGAGATTGTCGTCATTTGCCAGTGCGCGTCATTTCAAGACGGCACTTTTTTATCGGGGATGCCACCATGTTCAAGCCAAACCGCCCGCGACTCGTCTCAGTATCGCTCATCATCCTGACCTCGGTGGCGATGACTGCTGCCTACGGTTATGACGCAGAAGTTGTCTACGTCGTCGGCAAAGGAGAGTTCCGCGAAAAGGTCGAATGGGAACTCGTCAAGACCAACCAGAAGCTCAATGCCGGCGCTTTTGTTCGAACGCCGGATTTCGGGCAGATGGCTTTATTGCTGCGCGACAATACCCAGGTCAGGGTCAACCAGAACAGTGTTCTACAGATCAAGGAAATCTCTCCCACGGAGACCAGCACTCTTGAACTCGTTCAGGGACGCATTTGGGCACAGGCGAAACGTTTTTTCCGCGGAGTCACGTCTCTGGCGAGTGCGGCAAGGCCCGCGGTGGTTGTCAAGGCATCGACCGCAACGATCGGCATCCGTGGAACGGACTGGGACGTAAGTCTCGGAACGGACGGCACGACCACGGTCACCGTCCTTTCAGGAGAAGTGGATCTCTCCAACGACTTTGGCTCGCTCAAGGTATTGCCGAACGAGCAAGGCCAGGCACAGCCCGGCAAGGCGCCCACCAAGCTTCTGCTCACCAACGCCAAGGAACGTGTGCAATGGGTAACTGCCTATCTGCCGCAGCCGCGCCGCTGGGTTGCGCCCCAGAGCGAAGAGTTTGAGCGCCATGTCCAGGCCATCGAAGCCGGCAACTATAGTACGGCGATACCCTATCTCGAACGGTCGGCCAGAAATTCCGCGCCGGCTGCCATCGTGCTCGCCGACATCTACATATCCCTGGGGCGTCTGGGCGAGGCCATTACGCTGCTGAAGGGACTCGACGATCAATCTGCCCTCGCCTTGCTGACGCACGCCTACACCATTGACGACAATGCCCTGATGGCCAGGGAAACCGTTGATCGCGCCCTCGGAAAGTTTCCCAACAACTCGGAATTGCTGATTGCGCGAGGCGAACTGGCGCGCTTTGAAGGCGATGCTCCGAGCGCTCTGCGTTCTTATCAGGGAGCGATCGCGGCCAACGAACAGAACGCCGACGGCTGGTTCGGGCTCGGGCGGGTCGACGCGGAGCGCGAGGCGGTCAAGCCCGCCCGTGTCGAACTGCAGCGCGCCCTGGCGTTGAACCCGAAGGGGCCCGGCTACTCAGGCGAACTGGGGACCCTGGAAACATTCGCCAACGCCTTTGAGAGCGCCGAGCAGGCGTTTGCCGCTGCCTTGACGCTGCAACCTGCCGACTACAACGCCCTCACCGGTCTGGGCATCCTCAAACTCAAGACCGGCCAGCCTGAGGAGGCTCTGCAAGCCTTTCTCAAAGCCGGTGTGCTGGAATCCCATTTCGCGCGAGCGGCGCTATGGACTGGTGTCACCTATTACCAGTTGGGTGGCCATGCGAGGGCGATGGAGATGTTCGCGCAAGCAGCGCAGCTGGATCCGAAAGACCCAATGCCCCACATGATGATGAGCATGGCGGCGGCGGATCGCCTTGACCTGGGCGAAGCGGTCAGTGCGGCGCGGCGCGCGGCGGCATTGATGCCCTATCTGAAATCCATGAATCAGCTGCTCAATAACCAGAAAGGTAACGCCAACCTTGGCGCGTCTTTGGCGCAATTTGGCATGGAAGACTGGGCGCAGGCCTATGCCTACAATGCCTATTCGCCATACTGGGCGGGCAGCCACCTGTTTCTCGCCGACCGTTATAGCGGAACCTTCAACAAGAACTCAGAATTGTTCCAGGGCTTTCTCTCGGATCCAACCGTCTTTGGCGCGTCGAACCGATTCAATACCTTGATCGCCAGCCCTGGCCACTATGGCACCATCAGTGGCCGGCTGGTCGAGCAGGATGTCCATGACCGAGGATTGACGGTCAGCGCCAACGGTTATAGCGTGGCGTCGATACCCTTCAGTTATTTTGCCTCGGCAGACTTGACGCGCGTTCGACCAGACTATAACGAGCTGCGGGTGGATGGCGACAACTACACCGCCGGCTTTGGTCTCAAACCCAGCCACGAACTTGGTCTGTTCCTGTTTTCCAACAGCATCGCCATCGACGGCAAGACCAGCGCCCTCGACAAGGGACTCTCCGATACGACCTTGAACCTGAACAACCGCCGTCTCGATGCCGGTATCAACTACAAGTTTTCGCCGACATCCCATCTCTGGTTCAAGATGGGAACGGGAAAGGAAGAATCGCGTTTTGGTGGCAACTTCTATTCTCCCGGCACGTCCGATGTACTGAATCAGATCTTCGGCGGCGGATTCTCGCCCAAGGGTCGCATTGAGCACTACCTCACCGTGGCTGACCAGCGTGATATCCAGCTACGGCATACTGTGGACGCAAGCGCGACTTGGCAGGTTTCGTGGGGGCTGGAATCCGCACGCCAGGAGAAACAGATCGATGCGCGGCTGAACTTTTCACCGATCATGCCCGGACTGACCGGCCGTGATGACAGAAAATCGAACGAAGCCTACCTGTCGAATCGTTTCAAAATCGACGACGCGCTGCTGCTTCAGGCCGACCTTTCCCAGATGCGATTCAGCAAACTTCAGGGATCCGAGGAAAGGATGCGCATCGGCGTGGCCGATTTCGGCCTCGGTGAGCAACGCGACGATCGCGATATCCATGAATGGAATCCGCGACTGGGCCTGGCCTGGAATCCCGCCACCAATCAGACGCTGCGCCTTGCCGCACAGAAATGGCGGCGTCCGTCATCGGTGAGTACGCTTGGATCCGTGGATACGGCGGGGATCGCGCTGGACGATCGGCTCGTCAGCCTCGGCGGCGAACTGAAACGGGTGCGCGCCCAATTTGAATGGGAAACCGGTGCTAGCACTTTCATCCAGGCTTATGTGGACAGCAAGCGGGTTCACAACCTGGCCAACGTCAGCAGCACGCTGGTCGGCGACATCAACCTGGAAGACCTGGAACGTCTGCGCAACCGCAGCCGGCTCTCGCAGCAAGCCCTGGATATGTGGGAAGCCACGCCGGTATTCGGTTCGGCAAACGTGAATACTCTGGGCTTCGCAGGCAACCGCTTGCTTTCGGACCAACTGACCGGTAATCTGCGCTACCAATACAACCAGAGCCGGAATACCGGCCTCGGCCTTGAGGGTAACCTGGTACCCTGGCTACCGCGCCATTTGCTGAGCGTTGGAGCCAACTGGCTGCCCCTGGCGCGCTGGCAGCTGGGAGCGACCATCACCTACCGCAGCCAGCGTTATACGGACGAGGCCAATACCCAGCTGCTCAATGCCGGCTGGAATCTGGGCCTCCGCAGTTACTGGGAAAGCCTCGATAAACAGATTTCATTCGAAGTGATCGCCGAGAATTTGCATTCCGACAAGAATGCCGCGCCAGTGCATTCGCCGATCTTGGGCGCCCAAATGCTTTATCGCTTCTGACAATTTGGACGATCAAGAAAAAACCCCAACCGAGTACGGTTGGGGTTTTGAATTGGTGGGCCGGCGTCTACCGAATAACGCGCTGAAAGCCTTGCCAATACGACGTTTCGTCAATTCGATTTTTCACTGTTATACCCAAAGTTATACCTTCCAGATGAATGCTGCTCTGCCAGCGCCAACTTTTCAGGGAGCCCGGGCGGGGCGGACGGGGCAGGGCTGTCGAGGAGGGAACG
>Ga0208566_1001836_pt1 | contig 11869 bp, 13 predicted proteins | sample PL_2010_150m_FD_184159 | JGI IMG/M metagenome (GOLD analysis project Ga0208566, IMG submission 184159) | Freshwater microbial communities from Powell Lake, British Columbia, Canada to study Microbial Dark Matter (Phase II) - PL_2010_150m... | ecosystem: Environmental > Aquatic > Freshwater >...
GGGAACGGGGGGCGACGCGGTCAGGAAGGATTCCTTGGACGTTCGCTGCACGGTCAAAAATCCTCCCATTCCACGGCATCTTAACCCACCGCTCCGAGGCCCGGCAAGGCATTGTGCGTGCCTTGACTTCACATGGCAATTCTGTTTAGATGGCGCGGTTTTTGGCATTATGACTGATCAGCCCGACGCATTCCGGAAAGGTCTCTCGATCGCCATGCGGATCGGCGTCGAGTTGGTTGCCGCGCTGGCCGTGGGCGGCGGGTTGGGATACCTGGCCGATTCATACTTCAACTCCAGCCCGATCGGTCTTCTGATCGGTGTCTTCCTGGGCATGTCGGCGGGACTCTTGAACGTATATCGAATGGCATCGCGTTTCTGAATTCATGGAAAGTCACGCGGACAGCAACCCTCTTCACCCGTTTGAACTGCACCCGTACGGGGTGTTCCACCTGTTCGGCCTGGACATCTCGCTCAACAAGGCCGTCATCATGATGTGGGTCATCATCGCCCTTGCGGCCCTGTTGCTCATCAAGGCGGGTAGTGGGCGGCGGCTGGTGCCGACGAGGCTGCAGAGCCTGGCTGAACTGCTGGTGGAATTTATCCGGGGCATGATCCTGGATACGATGGGCGAAAAGGGCATGCGGTTCTTTCCCTTCATCGCCACGCTGTTCGTCTTCATCCTGTTTTCCAATATTCTGGGGCTCATTCCCGGCACGTACACGGTGACCAGCCAGATCGTGGTGACGGCGGTCTTTGCGCTGTTCGTCTACGCGATGAGCCTTGTGGTGGGGTTCATGATCCACGGCTTCAAGTTCCTTGGGATTCTGATTCCACCCGGCACGCCTGTGCTCCTCCTGCCGCTGATGATGCCGATCGAACTCATCAGCCATCTGGCCAGGCCGGTGTCGCTCGCGGTCCGGCTCTTTGCCAACATGACGGCGGGGCATACGATCCTGGCCGTCCTTTTCGGGATGGCCCTGTCGCTTCCCCTGTTGATCGGGTGGCTCCCGTTCGCGTTCACGATCGCCATCAACGGCCTTGAGGTCGGGATCGCGCTCATCCAGGCGTACATTTTCACGATATTGACCTGCGTGTACCTCGGAGATGCCATCAACTTGCACGGGCATTCCGAGGGCGCGCATTAGCGACGTATTTCGCGGATCATGTGGAGAGAAAGGAGAATCTGAATGGATGCTGCATCGGCTGCGCTTATTGGGATGGGTTTGGCGGCCGCCGGGTTTGCCGGCGCCGGCGTGGGAATCGGCTACGTCTTCGGCAAGATGATCGAGGCGGTCGCGCGCCAGCCGGAGGCCGAAGCCAGGGTTGGGAAATATATGTGGATTGGGTTCGCCCTCGTGGAAGCGATCGCCCTCTACGGGCTCGTCATCGCGTTCATCATCATGGGGAAGGGCGGGAAATAAGCGGCCATGCCACAGTTTGACACGCACTTTTTCTCGTCGCTGATCTTCTGGGAGATCGTCTCGTTCGCGATCCTGCTGTTCATTCTGGCGAAGTACGCCTTCCCGCCGATCCTGCACACCCTCGATGAGCGAGAACGCAAGATTCGCGAGAGCATCGAGTCGGCGGAGCGGCGGAGCGCGGAGGCCGAGCGGCGGATGGCCGAGTACGAGGCCAAAATGAAGGCCTCGCAGAAGGAAGCGGAGGAGATGATTGCGCAGGCCAAGGCTCGGGCCCAGCAGATGAAGGAAGACAACGAGCGGCAGCTCTCGGCCGATGCGGAGCGGATCAAGACCGCCGCCGCCCGCGAGATCGAGCAGGAACGCCGCAAGGCGCTCGATGATGTGCGCCGCTATGCCGGTGAACTGGCGCTGCAGGTCGCCGGGAAGGTCCTGGAGCGGAGCCTGACGGACGCGGACCACAAGCGCCTGGCCGATGAATCCCTTGCCGCCGTTGCCAAGGATTTCGAGAAATCATAAGCTGCGTCAGCCGTTATTTGCGTTCCGACTGGAAATGTGTTATGTTCAGCATGTTATGCAATCGCTTTCAGCGCTGCGGGGCCGGGTGCAGGAAGCGAATAATCCATCAGGCCCTGAAACCGATATTGCCTTGCTGGTAGGAATCTGAACGGAACGTCTGTCCTGAGCGCTGCCTGGTCCATTGCACCGTCCTCGATATCATTCCTTCTTGTTCCCTGACTCTCAAGACAATGTCACAATAGTAGAGGAGGTACTATGAGTACCAAGTTGTATGTGGGCGGTCTGCCCTATTCCGTCACCGAGCAGCAGCTCAGCGAGCTGTTCGCCCAGCAGGGCACCGTGTCCTCGGCCAAGGTGATTACGGACAAGTTCACCGGCCAGTCGCGGGGATTCGGGTTCGTGGAGATGTCCACGGCCGAGGAGGCGAAGAAGGCCATCAGCGCGCTCAACGGCACGCAGATGGACGGGCGGCCCCTCACCGTGAATGAGGCCAAACCCCAGGAGAAGCGTACCGGCGGCGGCGGGGGATTCGGCGGCGGCGGGGGCGGTGGTCGGAACCGCTTCTAAGGCTGGTCGATAGACGACATGCAGGAAGCGGGCGCCTCCACAGAGGCGCCCGCTTCACCCAACTCCGGAGAACCTCGCTTATGACTTCCACCGCTACCACAACCCCGGTTAAGGCACTCACCGGGCCGTGTAATTATTGGATAGTCTTACTCTTTAGCCTTGTCACCCTTGCTACCGTGATCGGGGTCCCGACCTACGCTTATTTCTTCGACTACTCGTGGGTGGATTGGACAATGTTCGGGCTTCTGTATGCCGTCACCGCCATGGGCATCACGGTCGGATACCATCGGTTGATCGCTCACCGGAGCTTCAACTGCTCGATGTGGGTCAAAGGGTGCTTGCTGATCGCCGGCGGTTGGGCGTTGGAAAACTCGGCGCTGAAGTGGGCGTCGGCGCATATCCGCCACCATGCCCGGTGCGACCAGGACGAGGACCCCTACAACGCCCAGCGGGGATTTTGGTACAGTCACGTCGGGTGGATATTTTTCAAAGATCCCCTCTCCTATGATGAGAAATATACCTCGCGCCTGCGGCAGGACCCGGTGGTGCTCTGGCAGCACCGGTATTATGTGCTCATCGTCCTCTCCGGGCTGGCGCTGCCGTTTGTGGTGGGCTTTCTCTACAACGGCTGGATCGGTGGTCTCGGCTGTTTTCTTTTGGCGGGTGTGGGGCGCACGTTTTGTGTGCTGAATTCCACCTTCTGCATCAATTCTATCTGCCACATCTGGGGAACGCAGCCCCATACGACGGCGGATTCCAGCCGGGACAGCTGGGTCGTGTCGCTCCTGACTTTCGGCGAGGGCTACCATAATTACCACCATGCCCATCAGCGGGACTTCCGAAACGGCCCCCGCTGGTACAACTTTGATCCGTCCAAGTGGCTGATTTATGGGTTATCATTGACCGGGTTGGCTTGGGATCTCTGCCGGGTGGAGCCTGAGCGGACGCGATTTGCGTCCTAATCTTCTTCCAGTCCTGGAGGAGAACAGCTATGCGAACCCTGTACACGCCAGGCCCTTGGAAGATGGAGATCTATCTCAACGAGAAGGACACGAAACTGCCTCCGCATATTGTCGGGCTGGGAGACAATCATCAGGTGGCCGATTGTTGCGGAGCGGATGACGCAGACATGGCCAACGGCCGGTTGATCGCGGCTGCTCCGGAACTCCTGAAAGCGTGCGAGGCGGCGATCGCCGCCTTAACTGAAAATTCCCCGGGCCATGCCCCATCTGAGGCCAACCTCATGGCGGCCAGTCTCTGCCGCGCCGCCCGCGACAAAGCCCACAAGCCGTAACGATTCGATCCTGCTAGCGCAGTCTCCTCACTTCATCCCCAGGACGGCATTTGCATCGATCTTGGCCTCTGCCTGCTTGGCGACGACGACCAGTGCGTAGAGGTCTGGATTGATGTACTTCTGCGCCGCGCGCAGGATGTCCTCCTTGGTGACGGCCGCGATGGCTTTGGGATAGTCGTCGAAGTAGCTCAATCCCAGGCCGTGCAGCTCCACGACGGTCAGGAGCCCGGCCAGCTTGCTGGTGGTGTCGAGGCGCAAGGGAAAGCTGCCGATCAGGTATGCCTTCGCGTCGGCCAGTTCCTGATCGCTGACCGGCTCGGTGCGGATGCGCCTGATCTCTGCCAGCGCGGCGGCAATGGCCTGATTGGCTGCCGCGTTGCGTGTCTGCAACTTGACTGAAAAAGCGCCTGGCATGACGTTGGCCTCAAAGCCGCTGTCCACGTCGTAGGCCAGCCCCTGCTCGTCGCGAATCCGATTCACGAGCCGCGAGGAGAACCCGCCGCCGCCGAGGATGTAATTCATCACGGACACCGCATAGAAATCCGGGTTCCTGCGGTCGATGCCCACGTGGCCCAGCGTGACGGTTGCCTGCGTCAGGTCCTTGTCGATCAGCTTGAGCACGGACTTGTGCAGGGGCTCGGGAGCGGGGAAGGGTGGGACCGTGGCCTCTTTTTTCTCCCAGTTCCCGAAGTGCTTCTTGACCAAGGCGAGTGCTTCGGATTCCCGAAGATCCCCGACGATGGCCACAATCGTACGGTTGGGGCGATAGAACTTGTCATGAAAGGCGACGATGTCCTGCCGGGTGATCTTGGCGAGGGTCTTTTCGTCCCCGTTGGTGGGGCGCCGGTAGGGATGGCCCTTGAAGACGATCTCGTCAAACGCCTTGCCGGCGACGGTGCCGGGATCGTCCTTCTCGCCTTGGAGCTCGCCCTGGAGTTCACTGCGCAGGCGGACGACTTCTTTTTCCGAGAAGGCGGGGTTCCTGAGAATGTCGGCCAGGAGGGTGAAGCCGCGGTCGGCGTCTTTCTTCAAGACCCGGAGCGTGGCGGTGGCGAAGTCGTTCGTCGCCTTGGCGGAAAATTCCGCCCCGAGGAACTCGATCTCCTGCGCAAGTTGAGTCGCGCTCCTGGTCTTGGTGCCTTCATCGAGCATGCCGGCCGCCATGTAGGCTAGGCCGGACTTGGCGTCCGGATCGAGCACTGCGCCCGCTTTGATCAGCACGTTCACGGTGACGATGGGCAGAGAGGGCTGGTCCTGGATGAGGAGGGTCATGCCGTTCTCCGTGACGATGCGGATCGGTTTGATGTCGGCGGCATGCGAGAATGCCGGCGTGATACAGAGGGCCATGAGCGCTGCCGCTAGAAGCCGGATCATTGGGCGCCTCCTGTCGCCTGCCCGGCCTGGGTCTTCCGGGCGACCGGAATCAGGACCCCCACGGTCCGCGTGTCCTCGTTGAGGTATTTGCGCGCGACGCGCTGGATGTCCTCTTTTGTGACGGCGCGCACTTTGTCCACGTAGTCGGCGATGTATTGCCACCCGGCGCCCGTGGTCTCGGCCGTGCCCAGGAGCATCGCCTGCCGGAAAATGGAATCCTGCTCGAACAGGTAGCGGGCCTCCACCTGGTTCTTCGCCTTCTGCAATTCCATGTCGGAGGGCGGCTCTTCCTTGAGACGTTCAATCTCAACCAGCACGGCCTTTTCCACGTCCGCGATCTTCACGTCCGGCTTGACGACCGCATAGAAGGTGAAGAGCTCGGGGTCCGCCGCCAGCTCGTTGTAGCCGGCCCCTACTTGTAGCGCCAGTTTCTTCCGGTACACGAGGGCGTTGAAGAGACGCGCGCTTTTGCCCGTGGAGAGGATGGTCTCCAGCACGGCCAGGGCGCGCACGTCCGGGTTCTTGAAGTTGGGCACCTTGTACCCGAAATAGATGAACGGCAGATGGGCCTCCCGTTTCACCACGACCCGCCGCTCGCCTTTCTGCTCGGGCTCGATGACGGATGCCGGGGGGGGCGGATTCCCCCTGGGAAGGCCTTCGAAGTATTTCCTGATCAGAGGGAGGGCGGTCTCGGCCTTCACGTCGCCGACGATCACGAGTGTGGCGTTATTGGGAGCGTAGTACTTCTCATAGTAGGCCTTGAGGTCCTGCCGGTTCATCGCGTCCAGGTCGGTGAACCATCCGATGATGGGCCAGTGGTACGGATGGGTCATGAAGGCCTGGGCGTACATCTGCTCCACCAGATAGGCCGGCGGGACGTCCTCGACGCGGAGACGCCGCTCTTCCTTGACGACCTCGCGCTCCAACTGGAATTCCTTGTCGTCCAGCAGGAGGCCCTGCAAGCGGTCCGCTTCCATTTCCAGGGCGAGCGCCAGCTTGTCGGCGGCCAGGTTTTCAAAATAGGCCGTGTAGTCCTGGCTGGTAAACGCGTTGTCGTTGCCGCCGTTCTTCTTGATGATCTTGGAGAATTCGCCCTTGCCGTACCTGGGTGTGCCCTTGAACATCATGTGCTCCAGCATGTGGGAGAGGCCGGCCCGCCCCATGACTTCATTGCGGGAGCCGACCTTGTACCAGACCTGGACCGTGATGACGGGGGCCTTGGGCTCCTCCACGAGCAATATTTTGAGCCCGTTATTCAAGACGAACTCCTGGACCGCCATCCGGTTCGCCATCGCCGGCTGGGGAGCAGGGAGAACCGTGAGGATCGCCAGGACAATCGCGAGGCGCAGCATTCTCTTCAGCATGGCGATGGTGACTCCTTCCTCGGAACGGACTCGGGGAGCGTCCCAAGCTGGCCGCAGGCGCCGAAGATGTCCCGTCCCTTGCTCGTGCGGATATACGCGTCGATCCCGCTTCTCGTCACGATGGACTGGAAGCGCAGGATGGTCTCGTCGGAGGGACGCTGGAAGGGACTTCCCGGAAATTCATTGAAGGGGATCAGGTTGACCTTGCAACGCATGCCACGGACGAGCTTCACCAGCCGGGCCGCGTCCTGCTCGCTGTCGTTCTCCCCCCTGAGCAACACGTACTCGAAGGTCAGCCGTCGGTGCGGCTTCAGCGGAAAGGCGCGGCAGGCCTTCATGAGGGCCTGAAGGGGGTACGCCTTGCTCACCGCCGGCATGAGCCGATTCCGCTGCTCGTTGGTGGTGGCGTTCAGCGAAATGGCTAGATTTACGCCCATCGCCGACACCCGCTTCAGCCGAGAGGCCAGGCCGGCGGTGGACAGCGTGATTCTGCGAGGAGAGAGCCCGACGCCCCAGGGCTGATTGGTCAGACGCCGGACCGCTTCTTCCACGGCGTCGGCGTTCGCCAGCGGTTCGCCCATGCCCATGAGAACGAGATTCGTTAATCGAGTGCCGGGGGACAAGCTTCTCTGAACCGCCAGCACCTGTCCGACGATTTCATGGGCCTTGAGGTTTCTCAGCAGGCCCATGCGGCCGGTCAGGCAGAAGGCGCAGTCCAGGGTACAGCCCACTTGGGTCGAGAGGCACAGCGTCAGTCGATCCTCATCGGGGATGAGCACGCTTTCGATGGCCTTGCTGCCCTCCAGATGGAAGATGAATTTTTGCGTGCCGTCTTCCGAAGTCAGTACTTCCGTGGGGGTGAGGGCGCTGATGCGCGCCTCCGCGGACAATTGCATGCGGACCGCCTTCGACAGGTCGGTCATGGCGTCGAGGTCCGTGGCACGACGCTGGTACAGCCAGCGGAGGATCTGGTGGCCATGAAAGCGGGGCCAGCCCTTGTCCCGTACGAGATCGGCTGTTTCATCGGCGCTCAGGGTCGTGAGATCAATCGTGGGCATCACCGGCAAAGCGTAACATAGCCCCCGGATTCGCGGCAAGCAGCGGAAGATGATATAATCTCCGTGATGCATTCAGGTTGCGCGTCAAACCTCATGTCTTTCTTCATATCTCATCAGCGGAGCCGTGGGAACTCCGTGCTCGTGATCGCTGCCGGAGTCTGTGCGGGCCTTGGGTTGCTGTTGCTCCAGGCTCATCCGGCGGCTGGCCAGGCGGCCGCAACGTCCTGCGCGGAGCCTTCCGTCTGTCTCGCTCAGGCCGTCGAGGCGTTCAGCCAGCGGGACCAGGAGAAGAGCATCCGCCTGTTTCAAGGATTGATCGAGCAGTATCCGAACACCCCGTGGGCGGGCCGGGCGGAACTGGCACTGGGCAGGCAGTACCAGGAACGGGGTGACAGGCAGGCCATCCCATACCTGCTGGCGGCTCAGCAGCACCTGCCGGTTGTGGGTGACTATGCGTTCTATTACCTCGGCGAAGTCAATCTGAAGGCGTCCGACTTCAATGGGGCCGCCACGGCCTTCGACATCTTGTTTGAGCGCTATGCCGACAGTCTCCTGAGGCCGCAATCCCTTGCGCGCTCCGTCGACGCCTGGTTTCAGGCGGACGACTGCAGGCGGGCGCGCGACCGGCAGGTGAGGTTTATGGCGGAGTACGCCGGCCATGCGCTGGCTCCCGCCGTGCTCCTGCGGCAGGGTGACTGCCAGTACAAGGGAAAGGAAACGGCCGCCTCCGCTGCAACCTATCGGCAGATCTGGGTCCAGCACGCGGCCTCACCTCAGGCGGATGAAGCCGCGATGCGGCTGGAACGTCTGAAGGGCGAGGGCGTCGCGATTCCGGAGTTGACGCCGGAAGACCGGTGGCTACGGGCCAGGACGCTGTTCGATGCCGCCCAGTACGCCCGCGCCGTAAAGGTGTTCGAAGACTACCTGAAGTCCTCCCCGGCTCCCAACCGGGATCGGGCCAGGCTGAACCTGGGAATTGCCCACGTTCGGCTCAAACGCTATGACGAGGCCCGGACCAGTTTTGAGCAGGCGATCAAGAGCGAATCCGAAAACACTGTCCAGGATGCCATCGTCTGGCTGGGCCGGGTGTTCCTGCGGCAAGGGCTGGATGAACCCTTTCTGGCCCTGGCGCGAGGGGTCGAGGCGGGACGCCTTTCCGGCGAAGCCAGGGCAAAGTTCCTCCTGCTGCTGGCCGCCCAGCATGCGGATCGGGGACGGCTCGAGAGGGCGCTCCAGACCTATCAGCAAGTCGGAGAGAGCAGGGAAGGCCCGGCCTCCGAAGGGTATTACCGTGCCGGCTGGCTGCTCTACAAAAACGGCCGCTCCGAAGAGGCCGCCCGCTCTTTTGATCAGGCCATTCGGGTGCAGCCCGGAGGCCCTTTCAGCGTGCCGGCGCTGTACTGGAAGGCCCGGAGCCTGGAAAAGTCCGGAGAGATGCAAAAAGCGGCGACCGTGTTCCGGGCGCTGTGTGGCGACGCGCCGCTCTCCTATTACTGTCAGATTGCGCGCGTACGGCCTGTCGCCGCTCTCGCCAATGGCGTGAGCGGAACACAGGACGGCGTCTCGTTCACCGGGCTCATTCCGAAGGAGAAGCCGGTCGCGGGCGACGCGCACTATCAGCGCGCCGTGGAACTGCGCATGGCGGGCCTGTTGCGCGAAGCTGCCGAGGAAGCGGCGGTCCTGACGGGAAAGGTCGGCGGTGACCGCGGCGAAATTCTCTGGATGGCCGGCCTGCTGAAGGACTTCGGCGAATACCATCGTGCCCTGAAGCTGGTGCAGCTCACGTTTCCCGACGTGCTGGAACGCGGCATCAGTGGCGTGCCGTCGTCGTTCTGGGAGCTGGCGTACCCGCAGGGCTTGCTGCCCGCGATTCAGGCGGTGACCACCAACGGCGTTGATCCCTATCTCGTCGCGGCGGTTATCCGCGAAGAGAGTGTATACAATCCGGAGGCGGTCTCACCGGCCGGCGCGCTCGGACTGATGCAGGTGATGCCGCAGACCGGCCAGATGATCGCCGGCAGGCTGGGCGGCGAATCCTTCAGCAGGGAACGCCTGTTCGATCCCCGCTACAACATCCGGCTCGGAAGCTGGTACCTGGGCCACCTGGCCGAGAAGTTCGACCACAATCCCGTGTACATGGTTGCGGCCTACAACGCAGGCCCGGAAGTCGTGGCGAAGTGGGTTCAGCAGTTTGGAGGAATCGAGCCCGATGAGTTTATCGAATCAATTCCCTATACGGAGACCAGGCTTTATGTTAAACGGGTGCTTCGGAGCCATCGGGAGTATCGGCGGGTGAACGGCCGGGAATGCACGGCGTCGTTGGAGAAGGTCTGCTAATGGCGGGCGGCAACAAAATTGAGGCTCTCGAAGCCAGGGTCAAGGAGATCATCAGGCACTCCGCCGAATTGAAGCGGCGGGCGGCCATGCTGGAGACCCGTCTCCGTGAGGCCGACGCCAGGACGGCCCGGCAGGCCGCCGAGGCCCGGCGGTGGGAGAAGGAGCGCGACTGGCTCCGCGGGCGCTTGAAGAAAATCCTCGGCGAGCTTGAACTGATCGAATCAGACGGCGACACGGGTGAGGGAGGTGCGCGGTGAGCCAGACGTTTGAGGTTGAGATTTACGGGCAGTGGTACGCTGTCCGGGGGGAGGCCGACCAGGCCTACGTGGTCGGGCTGGCCCGCCAGGTCGACGAGCAGATGAGGATGCTGGCGGCGGGCATGAAGGCGGCCACGCCTACAAAGGTCGCGGTCCTGACGGCGCTGAACCTCGCCCATGAGCTCCATCAGGCGCGCAAGCTTCAGCAGGAGAACGCAGAGAGCGTGGAAAAGCTTGCCGAAGGGCTCCTCGAATCGATCGAGGAGACGCTCGGAGGCTCCCAGTAGGGTCTTTTGTCTTGAAAGGCTGGAGGCGGTTTGCTACACTGCCGTCAGAACGGGAAACTGGAGAGTTCCGTTGGTGAGAAGTCCTGCGAGTAGATAGGGCGCAGGATGAAGGTGGAACGGGCTGGGGTTACGGCGAGCGAGCAACTATTACACAACGTGAACGGCGAAGTCGGATACGCGAAGATGTTGAGAGGGTTTGAGCCTGAGAGATCAAGGGCCTGTACGATTCGGTGATGATGAGGGGAAATTGCTGTTGAGGGCGTTTCTTCTGGAACTCAAGCCACCTCCTGAACTGTCTCGCGGCTTAACTTTCGTCTTCGTCCGGTCAGCCGGCTCTCTTTCGTAAGCACCCGTCCGTCTGCTTTCCCACCAACGCATTCTATCTCCCGCTCCTTGTGTATCTGCGCCGGGCGTGGCGGCGGTGTCCTGAAGGACGGATCCGTCGTCCCCGGCACGAAGGGAGGTGGGCACCATTACAGAACTGGCTGTCATTATCGTTGCGCTTGCAGTGGGTGCGGCCATCGGGGTCGGCATGCTCTGGCTCATTCAGGGCAAGGTCGTTACCTCGCGTCTCCGTGAGGCTGAAGAGCGTGCGGCACAGATCGTCAAGACGGCCCAGAAAGAGGCGGTGACGGGAGCCCGGGAGGCCCAGGTTGAGGCCAAGGGTATGATCGTGCAGGCCAAGGCCGATCTGGATAAGGAGATCCAGGCTCAGCGTGCCGAGATTCTCGGGTTGGAGAAGCGGCTGCTGCAGAAGGAAGAGGCGCTGGACCGAAAAGTTTCCAACTCCGACCGGCGCGAATCCGAGCTCCAGAAGAAGGAGAAAGCGGTCGCGCTTCGTGAGAAGGAGATTGTCGACAAGGCGGCCGAGACGGAGAACCTTGTCCAGGAACGTACGAAGGCGCTCGAGTATGCCGCCGGCATGACGGCCGCCGAAGCCAAAGCGGCCCTGCTGGCGCAGGTCGAGAGCGACGTCAAGTTCGAATCCGCCAAGATGATCAAGCGGATTCAGGATGAAACAAAGGAGATTGCCGACCGGGAGGCGAAAGACATCATCACCCGGTCCATCCAGCGGATCACGCGGGATTACGTGTCGGAGGCCACGATTTCGGTGGTGGCGATTCCCAACGACAGCATGAAGGGGCGGATCATCGGGCGGGAAGGCCGGAACATCCGGGCGCTCGAGGCCGCGACGGGGATCGATCTTGTGGTGGATGAGACACCCGAGGCGGTGCTGATCTCCGGGTTCGATCCGTTGCGCCGCGAAATTGCGAAGGTCTCCCTGGAGCGGCTCATGGCGGACGGGCGGATCCACCCGACCCGCATCGAGGAAGTGGTCGAGAGGGTCAAGAAGGACCTGGACAAGATGATGATCGAGGAGGCAGAGAAGATAC
>Ga0208566_1001838_pt1 | contig 11859 bp, 9 predicted proteins | sample PL_2010_150m_FD_184159 | JGI IMG/M metagenome (GOLD analysis project Ga0208566, IMG submission 184159) | Freshwater microbial communities from Powell Lake, British Columbia, Canada to study Microbial Dark Matter (Phase II) - PL_2010_150m... | ecosystem: Environmental > Aquatic > Freshwater > Lake...
CAAGATCGACGCCGGGATGCCGGAGTCGTTCAACGTGCTGGTGAAGGAAATTCGCTCGCTGGCGATCGACATCGATCTGGAACGGAACTAAAAAAGAGGCTAGGGGCTAGAGGCTAGGGGCGAGTATCCCGGTTTTCTAGTCTCTAGTCTCTAGTCTCTAGCCTCTAGGAGTAGACATGAAAGCATTGCTGGATTTGTTCAAGCAGGTAACGCAGGAAGAGGAATTCGACTCGATCAAGATCGCGTTGGCCTCACCGGATAAAATCCGTTCCTGGTCCTATGGCGAAGTTAAAAAGCCGGAAACCATCAACTATCGCACTTTCAAGCCGGAACGCGACGGCTTGTTCTGCGCCAAGATTTTCGGGCCGATCAAGGACTACGAGTGCCTGTGCGGCAAGTACAAACGCCTTAAGCACCGCGGCGTGATCTGCGAAAAGTGCGGCGTCGAAGTCACCCAGTCCAAAGTGCGCCGCGAGCGCATGGGTCATATCGAACTGGCCTCGCCGGTCGCACACATCTGGTTCCTCAAATCGCTGCCGTCGCGCTTGGGGATGGTGCTCGACATGGCGCTGCGCGACATCGAACGGGTGCTGTACTTCGAAGCCTACGTCGTGACCGATCCCGGCATGACGCCGTTGAACCGCTGCCAGTTGCTCACCGAAGACGACTACTTGGCCAAGGTCGAGGAATACGGCGACGAATTCCACGCCTGCATGGGCGCGGAAGGTGTGCGCGCATTGCTGCGCAACCTCGATCTCAGCGCCGAAATCGAGACCTTGCGCAAGGATTTGTCGACCACCGGTTCCGATACCAAGATCAAGAAAATCGCCAAGCGCCTCAAGGTGCTGGAGGCGTTCCAGAAGTCCGGGATCAAGCCCGACTGGATGGTTCTTGAAGTGCTGCCGGTGTTGCCGCCCGAATTGCGTCCGCTGGTGCCGCTGGACGGCGGCCGCTTCGCCACGTCCGATTTGAACGATCTGTATCGTCGCGTGATCAACCGCAACAATCGCCTGAAGCGTCTGCTCGAACTGAAAGCGCCGGAAATCATCGTGCGCAATGAGAAGCGCATGTTGCAGGAATCCGTGGATTCGTTGCTCGACAACGGCCGTCGCGGCAAGGCCATGACCGGTGCCAACAAGCGTCCGCTGAAATCGTTGGCTGACATGATCAAGGGCAAGGGCGGTCGTTTCCGTCAGAACTTGCTGGGCAAGCGCGTCGACTATTCCGGCCGTTCCGTGATCGTGGTCGGTCCGCAGCTCAAACTGCACCAGTGCGGTCTGCCCAAGAAAATGGCGCTGGAGCTGTTCAAGCCCTTCGTTTTCCACAAGCTCGAAGTGATGGGGCTGGCGACCACGATCAAGGCCGCCAAGAAGATGGTGGAAGCGGAAGAACCGGTGGTTTGGGATCTGCTCGAAGAAGTGATACGCGAACATCCGGTGATGCTGAACCGCGCCCCTACGCTGCACCGTCTCGGCATCCAGGCGTTCGAGCCGATGCTGATCGAAGGCAAGGCGATTCAGCTGCATCCGCTGGTTTGCGCGGCGTTCAACGCCGACTTCGACGGCGACCAGATGGCGGTTCACGTCCCGCTGTCGCTGGAAGCGCAGATGGAATGCCGTACCTTGATGCTGGCCAGCAACAACGTGCTGTCGCCTTCCAACGGCGAGCCGATCATCGTGCCGTCGCAGGATATCGTGCTGGGCCTGTATTACATGACCCGCGAGAAAATCAACGCCAAGGGCGAGGGGGCGATGTTCTCCGATGTCGGCGAAATATCCCGCGCCTATGAGACGCGCCAAGTCGAGTTGCACGCCAAGATCATCGTGCGCATCAAGGAGTTCGTGGTCGATGCGGATGGCGGCAAGACTGAAAAAATCACCCGCTACGAGACCACCGCCGGCCGTGCGCTGCTGTCGGAAATCCTGCCTGCCGGCCTGCCGTTCCCGCTGGTGAACAAGGCGCTGAAAAAGAAGGAAATCTCCAAACTGATCAACGCCAGTTTCCGCCGCTGCGGCTTGCGCGAAACGGTGATCTTTGCCGACAAGCTGATGTATACCGGGTTCACATTCGCTGCGCGCGCCGGTATTTCCATCGCGGTGGACGACATGCTGGTGCCGGATAGGAAAAACGAGCTGATTGCCGCCGCCGAGAAGGAAGTGAAAGAAATCGAGACCCAATATTCCTCCGGTCTGGTTACCCAAGGCGAGCGCTACAACAAGGTGGTGGACATCTGGGGCCGCGCCGGCGACGTGGTCGCCAAGGCGATGATGGATCAGCTCGGCACGGAAATGACTATTGATCGTGAAGGCAAGCAGGTCAAGCAGGAATCCTTCAACTCCATCTATATGATGGCCGACTCCGGCGCGCGCGGTTCCGCCGCGCAGATTCGCCAACTGGCCGGGATGCGCGGGCTGATGGCGAAGCCGGACGGTTCGATTATCGAAACGCCGATTACCGCGAACTTCCGCGAAGGCCTGAACGTGTTGCAGTACTTCATTTCCACCCACGGCGCACGTAAAGGCTTGGCCGACACCGCGTTGAAGACCGCCAACTCCGGTTACTTGACGCGTCGTTTGGTCGATGTGACCCAGGATCTGGTGGTGATCGAGCAGGATTGCGGTACCACTCAGGGCATGGCGCTCAAGGCGCTGGTGGAAGGCGGCGAAGTGGTCGAGGCGTTGCGCGAGCGTATCCTCGGTCGCGTTGCGGCAACGGATATTATCAATCCTGAAAACGATGAGACGGTATACGAGGCGGGTACTTTGCTCGACGAAAGTGCGGTTGAAGCCATCGAGGCCATGGGGATAGACGAGGTGCGCGTACGCACCCCGCTTACCTGCGAGACGCGTTACGGTCTGTGCGCCAAGTGCTATGGTCGCGATCTCGGTCGCGGTAGCCCGGTGAACGCGGGTGAAGCGGTTGGTGTGATCGCGGCCCAGTCCATCGGCGAGCCAGGTACCCAGCTCACCATGCGGACCTTCCATATCGGCGGTGCGGCTTCGCGAGCGGCTGCGGTCAGCCAGATTGAAATCAAGTCCAACGGTACCATCCGCTTCACCGCGCTGATGCGTTATGTGACCAACGCCAAGGGCGAAAAAATCGTTATTTCGCGCAGTGGCGAGGCGCTTATCGCCGACGACAACGGGCGCGAGCGCGAGCGTCATAAGGTGCCTTACGGTGCAACCCTGCTGGCAATGGACGGCGATGTGGTGAAGGCCGGCAAAGTGCTGGCGATGTGGGATCCGCATACTCGTCCGATTATTACCGAATACGCCGGCAAGGTACGCTTCGAGAATGTCGAGGAAGGCGTTACCGTGGCCAAGCAGATCGACGAAGTGACGGGTCTTTCCACGCTGGTGGTGATCGATCCCAAGCGTCGCGGCACGGCACAAACCAAGGGCTTGCGCCCGCAGGTCAAGCTGTTGGGCGAAAACAGCGAGGAAATCAAGCTGGCCGGCACCGATCACTCGGTGAACATCACTTTCCATGTCGGTTCGATTATTTCGGTGAAGGACGGTCAGGATGTCAGCGTCGGCGACGTGTTGGCGCGTATTCCGCAGGAATCGTCGAAAACCCGCGACATTACCGGCGGCCTGCCGCGTGTGGCGGAGTTGTTCGAGGCGCGTTCGCCCAAGGATGCCGGCCTGTTGGCCGAAGTTACCGGTACCGTGTCTTTCGGCAAGGACACCAAGGGCAAGCAGCGTCTGGTGATAACCGACTTTGAAGGTATTGCGCACGAATACTTGATTACCAAGGACAAGCATGTGACTGCGCATGACGGTCAGGTGGTCAATAAGGGTGAGTCCATCGTCGACGGCCCTGCCGACCCGCACGACATCCTGCGCTTGCTGGGTGTCGAAGCGCTGGCGCGCTACATTACCGACGAAGTTCAGGACGTTTACCGCCTGCAGGGTGTGAAGATCAACGACAAGCACATCGAAGTGATTGTGCGCCAGATGTTGCGTCGCGTTACCGTGACGGATGCAGGTGATACCCGCTTTATCCAGGGTGAACAGGTCGAACGTGCTGATTTGCTGGATGAAAATGACCGTGTAATGGCTGAAGGAAAACAACCGGCTATTTACGATCATGTGTTGCTCGGTATCACCAAGGCGTCACTGTCGACTGATTCGTTCATATCTGCAGCCTCCTTCCAGGAAACGACGCGCGTCTTGACGGAAGCCGCTATTCTTGGGAAGAAGGACGATCTGCGCGGTCTGAAAGAAAACGTTATCGTCGGACGCCTGATTCCGGCCGGTACCGGCTTGGCCTACCATACCACCCGCCGCCGCCAGAAGTTGGGCTTGGATGCAGCGGTTGGTATGGACATGGTCGTGGAAGGTGAAATGCAGGATAACGTTAACGAGATTCCGGTTTGACCGAAGTTTCATGATGTTATTGTTGACAATGGGTTGCGGAATCATATAGAATCCGCCTTCTTTTGATGTGTGGGTCTGCTGTGTTGGGCTCATGAATGAATAGATTGGGACGGCGCTAACGCCGTCCCGGTTATTTTTTAGGAATGGAAAATGCCAACGATCAACCAACTGGTACGTAAGCCGCGCGCGATGAAGCGTGTGAAGAGTAAGGTGCCGGCGCTGGAAAGCTGCCCGCAAAAGCGCGGTGTGTGTACGCGTGTTTATACCACAACGCCGAAAAAGCCTAACTCCGCCTTGCGTAAGGTTTGCCGTGTGCGTTTGACCAATGGCTTTGAAGTGTCGAGCTATATCGGTGGCGAAGGCCACAATCTGCAGGAGCACTCGGTGGTGCTGATTCGCGGTGGTCGTGTTAAGGATTTGCCGGGTGTTCGCTACCATACGGTTCGTGGTAGCCTGGATACTGCCGGTGTGAAAGATCGTAAGCAGAGTCGTTCCAAGTACGGTACGAAGCGCCCGAAAGCGGCCTAATCATTGTGTTGAGTTGAGGAAATTATGCCAAGACGTAGAGAAGTGCCGAAGCGCGAAGTGTTGCCGGATCCCAAGTTTGGAAGCCAGGAAGTGTCTAAGTTCGTTAATGTGCTGATGACGGCTGGCAAAAAATCGGTTGCAGAGCAGATTTTGTATCGCGCATTGGAGCAGATTGAGAAAAAATCTGGTAAAAATGCGATGGAGGTTTTCACCCAGGCGTTGACTAACGCTCGGCCTATCGTTGAGGTGAAGAGCCGTCGTGTCGGTGGTGCCAACTTCCAGGTTCCGGTTGAAGTCCGTCCGGTGCGTCGTACTGCGCTGGCAATGCGCTGGTTACGTGATGCGGCTCGCAAGCGTGGCGAAAAGTCGATGGGTATCCGTCTGGCTGGTGAATTGATGGATGCTGCGGAGAATCGCGGCGCGGCTATCAAGAAGCGCGAAGAGATTCACCGTATGGCTGAGGCGAACAAGGCCTTTGCGCATTACAGGTTCTAAATTTCCAGCTATTGAAAGCATAGAGATCGCTCGGCGAAAGCTGTTCGGTCTCTTGCTTTCTTTGGTATTTGTGGCAACAAAGTTCTCTTAAAGGTTTTTATCGTGGCTCGCAAAACACCCATCGAACGTTATCGCAATATCGGTATTAGTGCGCATATTGACGCCGGCAAAACAACCACGACCGAACGCGTCCTGTTTTACACCGGCGTTTCGCACAAAATCGGCGAAGTCCATGACGGCGCCGCCACTATGGACTGGATGGAGCAGGAGCAGGAGCGTGGTATCACTATTACCTCCGCAGCGACTACCTGCTTCTGGAAGGGGATGGATAAGCAATTCCCTGAGCATCGCATCAACATCATCGACACCCCGGGCCACGTGGACTTCACTATTGAAGTGGAGCGCTCCATGCGAGTGCTGGACGGTGCGTGTATGGTGTATTGCGCAGTGGGTGGTGTGCAGCCTCAGTCGGAAACCGTGTGGCGTCAGGCCAATAAGTACGGTGTGCCGCGCTTGGCGTTCGTGAATAAGATGGATCGTTCCGGCGCTAATTTCTTCAAGGTCTATGACCAAATGAAGGTGCGACTCAAGGCCAATCCTGTGCCGCTGCAGGTGCCTATCGGTGCGGAAGACAAGTTCGAAGGTGTGGTGGATTTGATTCGCATGAAGGCGATCTACTGGGATGAAGCCAGTCAGGGTATGAAGTTTGAGCTGCGCGATATTCCCGCGGATCTTCTGGCGGAGTGCAAGAAGTGGCGCGAGGTGATGGTTGAAAATGCAGCCGAAGCGTCTGAAGAGTTGATGAACAAGTACCTGGAAGAAGGTGACTTGACTGAAGTTGAAATTAAGCGCGGTCTGCGTCAGCGCACGATTGCCAGTGAAATTGTGCCGATGTTGTGCGGTTCTGCATTCAAGAACAAGGGTGTGCAGGCGATGTTGGACGCTGTGATCGAATTTATGCCGGCGCCGACCGATATTCCGCCGGTCAAGGGTATTCTTGAGAATGAAACCGAAGGCCAGCGTAAGGCGGCCGACGATGAGGCTTTCTCAGCGCTGGCGTTCAAGATCATGACAGACCCTTTTGTGGGTCAGTTGATTTTCTTCCGCGTTTATTCCGGTTCGATCAAATCCGGCGATACCGTGTACAACCCGGTAAAGGGCAAAAAAGAGCGTCTTGGCCGGATTCTGTTGATGCACGCCAACAACCGCGAGGAAATCAAGGAAGTCTACGCTGGTGACATCGCAGCCGCTGTGGGTCTGAAAGAAGCGACTACCGGCGATACTTTGTGCGATCTGAATAATACGATTATTCTCGAGCGCATGATTTTCCCGGAGCCGGTGATTCACGTGGCGGTCGAGCCGAAGACCAAGGCGGATCAGGAAAAAATGGGTATTGCACTTAACCGCCTGGCCCAGGAAGATCCGTCGTTCCGTGTGCGTACCGATGAGGAAACCAATCAAACGATTATTTCCGGGATGGGTGAGTTGCATCTGGAAATTCTGGTTGATCGTATGCGTCGCGAGTTTGGCGTCGAAGCTAACGTCGGTGCGCCCCAAGTGGCGTATCGCGAAGCGATCCGCAAGCCGGTTGAGGTTGAGGGTAAGTTCGTTAAGCAGTCTGGTGGTCGCGGTCAGTACGGTCATGTATGGCTCAAAATGGAACCCAATGAGGCTGGTAAGGGCTTTGAATTTATCGACGCCATTAAGGGCGGTACGGTTCCGCGCGAATACATCCCGGCTGTTGAAAAAGGATTGCGCGATTCGTTGCCCAACGGTGTGCTCGCAGGCTTCCCGGTCGTGGATGTAAAGGTTACGTTGTTCGACGGTTCCTACCACGATGTCGATTCCAATGAAAACGCCTTCAAAATGGCGGCTTCGATGGGCTTTAAGGATGGTATGCGTAAGGCCAGTCCGGTTCTGTTGGAGCCGATGATGGCCGTTGAAGTTGAGACGCCTGAAGAGAAGATGGGTGACGTGATGGGCGATCTGTCCTCACGTCGCGGCATGATTCAGGGTATGGAAGACATGGCGGGCGGGGGCAAGGCGATCAAGGCTGAAGTGCCGCTGGCTGAAATGTTCGGCTATTCCACGACGTTGCGTTCCCTGACTCAGGGACGTGCAACCTACACGATGGAATTCAAGCATTACTCCGAGGCGCCGAAGAATGTCGCCGAGGCAGTGTGTAACAAGAAATAATCGTTCTTTAAGATAAAGGGAAGTCATCATGGCAAAAGGCAAGTTTGAGCGGACGAAGCCGCACGTAAACGTGGGCACGATTGGTCACGTTGATCATGGTAAGACCACGCTGACGGCAGCGATCACCACGATCCTGTCGAAGAAGTTTGGTGGCGAAGCCAAGGGCTACGACCAGATTGACAGCGCCCCGGAAGAAAAGGCGCGCGGGATCACCATCAATACCGCCCACGTTGAATACGAAACGTCGGCGCGTCACTACGCGCACGTTGACTGCCCCGGTCATGCTGACTACGTCAAGAACATGATCACCGGCGCCGCGCAAATGGACGGCGCGATCCTGGTGGTATCCGCCGCCGACGGCCCGATGCCGCAGACGCGCGAACACATCCTGCTGGCCCGCCAGGTAGGTGTGCCGTACATCATCGTCTACATGAACAAAGCCGACATGGTGGATGATCCTGAATTGCTTGAGTTGGTCGAAATGGAAGTGCGCGAGCTCCTCTCCAAATACGACTTCCCTGGCGACGACACCCCGATCATCATCGGCTCCGCCCTCAAAGCGCTGGAAGGCGACCAAAGCGACATCGGCGAACCGTCCATCTTCAAATTGGCCGACGCCCTGGATAGCTACATTCCCCTGCCAGAGCGCGCCATCGACGGCGCCTTCCTGATGCCGGTGGAAGACGTATTCTCCATCTCCGGGCGCGGCACCGTTGTCACCGGACGTATCGAGCGCGGCATCGTCAAGGTAGGCGAAGAAGTTGAAATCGTCGGCATCAAGCCCACCGTCAAGACCACCTGCACCGGCGTCGAAATGTTCCGCAAACTGCTCGACCAAGGTCAGGCAGGCGACAACGTCGGCGTGCTGCTGCGCGGCACCAAGCGTGAAGACGTCGAGCGCGGCCAAGTGCTGGCCAAGCCGGGCAGCATCACCCCGCACACCAAGTTTGCCGCAGAAATCTACGTCCTGAGCAAGGACGAAGGCGGACGCCACACCCCGTTCTTCCAGGGTTACCGTCCGCAGTTCTACTTCCGCACCACCGACGTCACCGGCGCGATCGAACTGCCGGCCGGCACGGAAATGGTGATGCCTGGCGACAACATCTCCATCACGGTAGCGCTGATTCAGCCGATCGCGATGGAAGAAGGTCTGCGTTTCGCGATACGCGAAGGCGGCCGTACCGTCGGCGCCGGTGTGGTTGCTAAGGTGATCGAGTAAGACAAAAATACTGGGTTCTGCGTGCGCGGTTTTTGCTTGGCATTGCGCGGAACCCGGGGTTGATTTTAGGCCAGTAGCTCAATTGGCAGAGTGTCGGTCTCCAAAACCGAAGGTTGGGGGTTCGAGGCCCTCCTGGCCTGCCAAAACAAGCCTGTTGCGGGTGAAACCGAAATGTGCGACTACCGACCGGCGGGATTCCGCCGGGCGGTTTTTTGTCTTTAAAAAATACGATGTCAGACAAGATTAAATTAATTGTGGCGTTTCTGCTGGTGGCGGCGGGTTTGGCAGGTTTTTACCTGCTGGGCGAACATGCCGCCGCTTTGCGTGTCATCGCTGTGCTGGCGGGGGTTATCTCCGGTGCGGTGGTGGCGAGCTTTACAGGGTTGGGGGACACGTTTATTGCCTTTAGCCGCGAATCCTGGGTGGAAACTAAAAGAGTCGTGTGGCCGACGCGCAAGGAAACGCTCCAGACTACCGGGGTGGTATTCCTGTTCGTGGTCGTGCTGGCGGTGTTTTTGTGGATAGTGGATGCCAGTCTGATGTCGTTGGTCAAGCTGCTGATGGGCCAGGGGGATTGATGGCGAAAAGATGGTATGTAGTGCACGCCTATTCGGGCTTCGAGAAGAGTGTTCAGCGCGCGCTGGTGGAACGCATCGAGCGTGCCGGTATGCAGGATATGTTCGGGCAGATTCTGGTTCCGGTCGAGGAAGTCGTCGAAATGAAGGGCGGCCAGAAGAGCATCAGTGAACGCAAGTTCTTTCCGGGTTATGTGCTGGTCGAGATGGAAATGAACGACCAGACCTGGCACCTGATCAAAAGCACGCCCAAGGTAACCGGCTTTGTCGGCGGTTCGGCACAGAAACCGACCCCCATTACCGAAAAGGAAGTCGCTGCGTTGATGCAGCAAATCCAGGATGGTGTGGAGAAACCCAAGCCCAAGGTGCTGTTTGAGGTGGGTGAGTCGGTGCGTGTCACGGAAGGCCCGTTCAACGATTTCAACGGGATGGTCGAGGAAGTCAATTACGACAAGAGCAAGCTGCGCGTTTCGGTGCTGATTTTCGGTCGCGCCACGCCGGTCGAGCTGGAATTCGGTCAAGTCGAAAAAGCATAGCAATTTGTTTCAACGGGGAGCTTGGGGGGTAAAGACCGCCGAGCGCTACCACCCATTTTTTAGGAGTTGTCAAAGTGGCAAAGAAAATCATCGGTTATATCAAGCTGCAGGTTCCTGCGGGCAAGGCTAATCCCAGCCCGCCTATCGGCCCGGCGCTGGGTCAGCGTGGCCTCAATATTATGGAGTTCTGCAAGGCGTTCAACGCGCAGACTCAAGGCGTGGAAGTCGGCCTGCCGATTCCGGTGGTGATTACCGCCTATGCCGACAAGAGCTTCACCTTCATCATGAAGACGCCGCCGGCCACCATTCTGATCAAGAAGGCTGCCGGTATCCAGAAGGGTAGTCCGCGTCCGCACACCGACAAGGTGGGCAAGCTGACGCGCGCTCAAGCCGAAGAAATCGCCAAGACCAAGATGCCCGACCTCACTGCGGCTGATATGGACGCCGCTGTGCGCACCATCGCTGGTAGCGCCCGCAGCATGGGTATTGAAGTGGAGGGGGTATAACATGGCTAAGATCACCAAACGTACCAAGGCGCTCAATGCCAAAGTCGATCGTAACAAGCTCTATCCGTTGAACGATGCGCTGGCGCTGGTCAAGCAGACTGCCACCGCCAAGTTCGACGAGTCTATCGATATTGCCGTCAACCTTGGCATCGATGCACGTAAGTCCGACCAACTGGTGCGCGGCTCCGTCGTGCTGCCGCGCGGCACCGGCAAGACCAAGCGGGTCGCCGTGTTTGCCCAGGGTGCTGCAGCCGATTCCGCCCGGGAAGCCGGTGCCGACATCGTCGGTTTCGAAGATCTGGCTGCCGATGTGAAGGCCGGCAAGATGGATTTCGATATCGTGATCGCCAGCCCGGACGCCATGCGCGTAGTCGGCCAGCTCGGCCAAATTCTCGGCCCGCGCGGCCTGATGCCGAACCCCAAGGTCGGCACCGTGACGCCCGATGTTGCTACCGCAGTGAAGAACGCCAAGGCAGGTCAAGTTCAGTACCGCACCGACAAGGGCGGGATTGTGCAGTGCACCATCGGACGTGCTTCGTTCGGCGAAGACGCGCTCAAGGAAAACCTGCTGGCGTTGGTCGAGGCACTCAACAAGGCCAAGCCGGCTGCCGCCAAGGGCGTTTACATGAAGAAAATTGCCGTCTCCAGCACGATGGGGGTGGGTGTCAGGGTGGATCAAAACACGCTGGCAGCGTAAGGAACTTTGGGTCTGGCGGGGGAAGCTCCGGTAGGCCGTCAAAGACCGTAGGTGCCTGTTCGCAGGCTTAATTTCCGATGCGGGTTGTCGGAGGTCTACGCAGATGGCGTACCCAACGCAGGATTTTGTAATACTCCTGTATAAAAGGTCGCCGTGGGTGAGTTCGAATTTCGGCTTCGCCGAAGTTGCGAACTTAATTTAAACGGAAGGAGGTAAGACCTTGAGTCTGAATCTTGAAGAGAAAAAAGCGGTTGTTGCTGAAGTCGCGGCACAGGTCGCCAATGCTCAAGCGATAATCATCGCCGAGTACCGTGGCCTGGGTGTAAGCGACATGACGGTTCTGCGCAGAAAAGCGCGTGAATCCGGCGTGTACTTGCGCGTGCTGAAGAACACCCTGGCGCGCCGCGCCGTTGCAGATACCCCGTTTGCCGGTTTGGCTGATCAAATGATCGGCCCGCTGACATACGGCATCTCCAGCGATCCGGTGGCTGCGGCGAAAGTAATGCACGAATTCGCCAAGGGTAGCAACGAGAAGTTTGTAGTCAAAGCTGGCGCGATGGCCAATTTCGTGATGTCCCCCAAGGATGTGGCGAGCCTGGCGACCATGCCGAGCCGCGACGAACTGTTGGCCAAGTTGTTGGGTACGATGCAGGCGCCGATTGCGCAATTCGTCCGTACGCTCAACGAAGTGCCGACCAAGTTCGTACGTGGACTGGCCGCGGTACGCG
>Ga0208566_1001839_pt1 | contig 11857 bp, 12 predicted proteins | sample PL_2010_150m_FD_184159 | JGI IMG/M metagenome (GOLD analysis project Ga0208566, IMG submission 184159) | Freshwater microbial communities from Powell Lake, British Columbia, Canada to study Microbial Dark Matter (Phase II) - PL_2010_150m... | ecosystem: Environmental > Aquatic > Freshwater >...
CTCTTTCAGCAGCAGCGGACAAGCCCGTTATTGCTCTCTTTGACGCGTAGATCGCAGTCAACGTTCCCAAAATACAAAAAAACACCGCTCCTATCTCGGGTTTAAGGCTCTACCATTTTCTTGACAAACTATGAAATCATCCATATATTGGCGTTCGATTTTCAATTCTCCACACCGCGTGTACCTCTTCGAGCACTGTTATGCTCACTGAATTTGGCAAAATATTCATTTTTTTCATTATCGGAGCCCTATTCGTCGGGGCGGGGATGTTCGCATCCTGGATTCTCAGACCGCGTCGGCCCTACCCGGGCAAAATAGCTCCGTATGAATGCGGCGAAGATCCGATCGGAGACGCATGGGTGAGATTCAACGTGCGATTCTATGTCATTGCTCTCATCTTCCTCATTTTTGACGTGGAAGTAGTATTCCTCCTCCCCTGGGCTCTTGTCTACCGAAACCTCGGCCTCTTCGGGTTCCTCGAAATGGCCGTGTTTCTCGGAATCCTTTTCGTTGGGTACGCATACGTGTGGGTCAAGGGGGACCTGGACTGGGACAAACCCCGGCCCACGATTCCTCATATCGATCGACCGGCTGAGCCGCGCGTTGAGAGTAAGAGAGTGAACAAAGAAATACCTGTTGGGCAATAGACCACTTTGAGCTGAACAATCACTATGGGTTTACTCGATCAACGATTCGAAAACGGCAACGTTTTCATCACGTCACTGGAAAACCTGCTGAACTGGGCGAGACTTTCATCGCTCTATCAAATGCAGTTCGGCCTCGCCTGCTGCGCAATCGAGATGATGGCCGCGTCGGCATCGGATTTCGACATTATGCGCTTTGGCATCATCCCCCGGGCGACTCCCCGGCAAGCGGATGTCATGTTTGTTGCAGGAACAGTCACGTTGAAAATGGCTTCGCGCATCAAGCGGCTCTATGACCAGATGGCCGAACCGCGCTACATTATTTCAATGGGGAGCTGCGCCAACTGCGGTGGTCCTTACTGGGAACACGGGTACCACGTTTTGAAGGGAGTTGACCGCGTGATCCCGGTTGATGTGTTTGTCCCCGGATGCCCGCCGCGCCCGGAGGCGTTGCTGGAGGGAATCATAAAGTTGCAGGAGAAGGTGAGAAAAGAAAGCGTCGTGAAGAAGTCTGCATAGGAGATTCGCGCAGCATGACAGCGGATGAAATCTACAACAGTTTGAAGGCACAGTTCGGTGACGCGATTGTCGAGGCGAAGCTCGATGCGTTGCAGCCATGGATCGTCGTCGACCCGAACAGGACGAAGGAGATCGCGCTCTTTCTCCGCGACGAACCGGCGACGCAGTTTGACTCCATGATGTGCCTGAGCGGTGTCGATTACAACGGTGGAAAGCTGGGCATTGTGTACCATCTCTTTTCCATGGTGCACAAGCATAAGATCGTCCTGAAGGCACACTGCACGAAGGAGAACCCGCACATCCAATCAGTCTCGTCGGTTTGGGGGACTGCCAATTGGCACGAGCGTGAGGTGTTTGATATGTACGGCGTCGTCATCGATGAGCATCCGGATCTCCGCCGAATCCTTCTCCCGTACGATTGGGAAGGGCATCCGCTTCGGAAAGACTACAAGGTGCCAGAATTCTACAACGGAATGAAAGTCCCGTACTAACGGTTATCAAGCCATTCGCATGATTGAGACGAAGACACTCCCTACCCAATACGTTAGCCAGCCTGGTGCACTGAAGACCTCCAGCGGTCAGACTGTTCGAACCGATGAGATGATCATTAACATGGGTCCACAACACCCGTCGACTCACGGCGTGTTGCGACTCGAGATCGTTGTTGATGGCGAGATCATTATCGATGTCATTCCGCATATCGGTTACCTCCACAGGTGTTTCGAGAAGCACGCCGAGCACATGGCCAACTATCAGCAGGTGATTCCGTACTGCGACAGGCTGGACTATTGCGCGGCGATCAACGAAGAGCACTCCTATGTCCTGGCGGTCGAGCGATTGCTCAAGATCGAAGTACCCGAGCGTGTAGAGTACATCCGCGTGATTATGGCTGAGCTTCAACGCATCGCCAGCCACCTTATCGCCGTTGGCACGTTCGGTATCGATGCTGGAGCCTTCACACCCTTCCTCTATGCATTCCATGACCGTGAGCTCATCCTCAGCCTGTTTGAAATGACCTGTGGCGCCCGGTTGTTGTACAACTACTTCTGGATCGGCGGACTTTCACACGACATTCCGCCGCAGTTCGCGGACAAGGCCAAAGAGTTCTGCACGTATTTCAAGCCGCGGATCAAAGAGTTCAACGACCTGTTGACCTTTAACGAGATTTTCGTCAAGCGGACGGCAAACGTCGGAGTCTTGCCGAAGGACGTGGCCATCAATTATGCCTGCAGCGGTCCTATGCTGCGGGGCTCAGGAGTCAATTGGGACCTCCGCCGTGACGATCCATACTCCGTCTACCATAAGATTGAGTGGGAACCGAAGATCGGGAAGGGTGAGATGGGAACGGTTGGGGATGTGTGGGATCGCCACATTGTTCGTATGCGCGAGATGGAAGAGAGTGTGAAGATCATCGAGCAGGCGCTGGCGGCGCTGCCCGAGGGGAATGTCCAGGCCGCGATTCCAAAGAGGATTCGTCCGGATGCAGGAGAAGTGTACGCCCGAACGGAGACTCCCCGGGGTGAGCTCGGATTCTACCTCATCAGCGACGGTACCGGCACACCATTCCGCTTGAAATGCCGCGCTCCGGCATTTGTGAACCTGAGCGTGTTGCCGGAAATCTCACGCGGAGCGATGATCGCAGACCTCGTTCTGATCGCGGGTAGCACCGATATCGTTCTCGGGCAGGTCGATCGATAAGAGATTCGTTAGTGATATCTAATTCTTGATTGAGACTATGGAAGCATTTCAAAATCTGGGCTTCTGGGGAACGTTGCTTGTCACCGTTGTGCTCAGCGCGTTGCCATTGGTGTTTATCCTGCTGTATGCGCTGGTGACCATTTATCTGGAAATGAAAGTTGCGGCTCACGTCCAGGATCGTCTCGCCTATATGAGAACCGGCTGGCACGGTGTGCTTCAACCGATCGCCGATTTCATCAAGCTGCTTCAAAAAGAAGATATCATCAGTAGCGCTGCGGACAGAAAGCTCTTCATTCTTGCGCCGTATATTGTGTTCATGGGGACCTATGGCGCATATGCCGCCATTCCATTCAGCAGCATCTTTATCGGAAGCAATATCGATCTCGGAGCGTTCTTTATTGTCGCTGCGTCATCACTGGTTGTGGTTGGTATCTTGATGGCCGGTTGGGCTTCGAATAACAAGTGGTCAATTTTTGGTGCGGTCCGCTCAGCCGCTCAGATGGTGAGCTATGAAATTCCGACTGCTCTGGCAATTCTGGTCGGTGTCATGATCACAGGCTCACTGAACCTGCAGGAGGTCACGAAATTCCAGGCCGGTGGTATTCAGGACTGGGTTATCTTCGGCGGCCCTCTGCCGTTGCTTCAAAAGATTTTAATTACCCCGTTCACCGTTATCACATTCCTGATTCTGTTTGTCGCTTCCCTTGCCGAAGTAAACCGAACCCCCTTTGATCTTCCGGAAGCCGAATCAGAGCTTGTCCAGGGCTTCTTCACAGAATATAGCGGAATGCGGTGGGCGTTGTTTTACGTGGCAGAATACGCAAACATGTTCCTCGTCTCCGCCGTCGTCGTTTCGTTCTTCCTCGGCGGCTGGGGGAGCCCATTTGGCTCGGCTCTCTCTGGACCGATTTGGGGATTGTTCTGGTTTATCCTGAAGGGAATGGTCCTGATCTTTCTGCAGATCTGGCTCCGATGGACACTTCCGCGCCTGAGGGTGGATCAACTGATGTATACCTCCTGGAAGGTGCTGACGCCGTTCCTGTTCGTGTGCATCATTTGTATCGGACTCATTTTGGTTCTGTGAGATTGAAAAATACCCAATAGACTTTCTATGAGTGCTGTACGAACCTACTTCAATGACATCTGGCTTGCGCTGTCCTCGATCGCAATTGGGATGAGGATTACGATCATGCATCTGTTCGTCCGCAACGTGACGACACAGTATCCGGACGTCAAACTCAAATTGCCTGAACGGGCTCGCAATCGACTCTACGTAAACATCGATGATTGCATCGGGTGCGATCAGTGCTCCATGGCGTGCCCCGTGAATTGCATCATAATCGAAACGATCAAATCCACGCCAGATCAGGACCTCGGGACGACGTCTACCGGTCAAAAGAAGCGACTCCACGTCCCGGTATTTGATATCGACATCGCAAAGTGCTGTTACTGCGGGCTTTGTGTCCCTCCGTGCCCGACGGATTGCATCGTGATGACGGATGTCTATGAATTCTCCGAATTTGACCGCCAGAATTTGATCTACAACTTCAGTGTTATGACGCCGCAGGAAATCGAGCAGGCGAGGGAGAAGCTCAAGAAGGCTGAAGAGGAAGCGGCGGCAAAGAAAGCAGCAGCTGTCGCGGCTGCGGCAGCCGCGAAGGCGGCAGCTGCGCAAGTTCCACCTGCCGCTCCAAACCCCGCAAGCGAAAATCAGACCCAACAACCAAGCACGTCGGCTCCGGATTCCCCGGGCCAGGCTGGAAAGTCGTAGTCGCTATGGATTTGTACACGATTGCTTTCTATCTCTTCGCGTTCATTACGCTTGGCTCGGCATCGATTGTCGTCTTCTCGAAGAACATTCTCTATTCCGGTTTTTCGCTCCTCTTCACCTTCTTCGGCGTCGCCGGCTTGTACGTCCTCCTGATGGCAGATTTCATCGCCATCACGCAATTGATGATCTACGTGGGTGGAATTCTCGTGCTCGTGCTGTTTGGCATCATGCTCACAACGAAAGTGATAAACGTCGACATGCGGAGTGGGACATTCCAGACGCTCCCTGCGGTGCTCGTTGTTGCAGCACTTGCGGGGACGCTCATCGGGATTTTCTGGACCACGGACTGGAGGATCTCTCCCGAGGCAGCAGGATTCGAGAAAACAGCGTCGAAAATCGGAGAGATGCTGCTGAGCAGTTACTTGTTGCCGTTCGAAGTAGCCTCAGTAGTCCTTCTCGTGGCTCTGGTCGGAGCCGCAATGATCGCACGAAGGGAAAAGTAAGGTTCTTGATCTGAATGAGACGCGTCGGCTTCGAGGGAGCCGCGTGTGACTATGGAGTATGGCATGACGATTGCACAAATCCTACAATGGCTGCAGGCACCGGGTCTGAACCATTTTCTGTTAATCAGCGGTGTTCTGTTTTCGCTCGGAGTGTTTGCGATCCTCACACGGCGGAACGCGATCATGGTGCTCATGGGAATCGAGTTGGTGCTGAACGCGGCGAACATCAACTTCCTCGCATTCTCTCGGTTTACCACCGGCACCCTCGACGGACAGGTCATTGCGATTTTCGTGATCATCCTTGCTGCTGCAGAGGCCGCCATCGCCCTCGCGATCGTCCTGAATATCTACCAGAACTTTAACAGCGTTAACGTCGACGAAATCAATCGATTGAAAGACTGAAACGGACGACAATTCATCGGGATCAGAAGACCTAAAACCTGACAATGTCTCACGATACGATCATCCAGCTTAGTGTTGTAGCCTATCTCCTCCCGCTGCTCGGGTTTGCCATCCTGATCTTCTTCAATAAGCGGCTCCCAAGACAGGGTGATATCATCGAGACAGGGATTGTGTTCCTTGGCTTGATTCTTTCGGCAGTGATCTTCGCTGTGAAGATGGGTTCTTTTCACGACGAAACGTTGCAGGCGACATTTACGTGGGTGAACTGGGGGAACGTCCCCGGCGTGGGTCCGATGACGATGACCCTGGGCATCATGATCGACAATCTTGCGGCGGTGATGCTGCTCGTCGTTTACATTGTCAGCGCACTCGTTCATCTGTTTTCGATCGGCTACATGCACGGCGACGTTCGCTACGGCCGCTACTTTGCCTACCTGGGTATCTTCACGTTTTCGATGCTCGGCATCGTCCTGACGAACAACTTCTTCATGATGTATGTGTCGTGGGAACTGGTCGGTCTGAGTTCCTACCTTCTCATCGGCCATTGGTTCGAAAAGAAATCAGCAAGCGACGCAGCCAAGAAAGCGTTCATTGTGAACAGGGTTGGGGATGTCGGAATGTTCATCGGCATCATGATCCTCTTCACGACATTCCACACCTTCAGCTTCGACGCGATTTTCGAGTCGATGAAGGGAGGGACGTTACCTTTCGGCAGCGAAACCTGGCTCACAGCTGCTGGTATCCTGGTGTTCTGCGGGGCGGTCGGCAAGTCGGCCCAGTTCCCTCTGCATGTCTGGCTGCCGGACGCGATGGAAGGCCCCACGCCGGTGAGCGCATTGATCCATGCCGCGACCATGGTCGCTGCAGGTGTATACCTGATTGCACGCACCTTCCCGATGATGACCGCCGATGCGCTGATGTGGATTGCGGCGATCGGTGCCGTCACAGCGTTCATCGCTGCTACAATTGCCATCGCTCAAAACGATATCAAGAAAGTCCTTGCCTACTCTACGATCAGTCAACTTGGCTATATGGTGATGGGGCTGGGTGTCGGTGCCTACACTGCAGGGTTCTTCCATCTGACAACGCACGCAATGTTCAAAGCCGGATTGTTTCTTGGCTCGGGCTCCGTTATCCATGCAATGCATCATGCTCTTCATCACGCCGGTGATCACCAGACGGACCCGCAGGATGTCAGAAACATGGGTGGTTTGAAGGCAAAAATGCCGATCACATTCTGGACGTTTGTGGTCTATACGCTGGCAATTTCGGGAGTTCCTTTCACCTCAGGCTTCCTGAGCAAAGATGAGATTCTGGCGGGCACGCTGGCGTACGCGAATCTCACCGGACGCTGGTACATCCCGATCATCGCCTTCTTCGTCGCCGGATTGACCGCATTCTACATGTTCCGCATTGTCATTCTGACGTTCCTCGGTAGGCACAAAGACCAGCACCGTTTTGAGGCGATCCACGAATCGCCGAAGACGATGACGATTCCGCTCATAGTGTTCGCCGTTCTCTCCTTCTTCGCATTTTTCAGTCTGAATCCATTCGGGGCGTCAAGCGGTTGGGTCTATAGCGCATTGCCCCGCCCGGAATCGGTTGTGCCTGCGAGTGTTGCCGCTGCGGGAACCGAGCTCTTTGAGGAGGCAGTTCACCATACTCATTCACTCGCAATGGTGCTTTCTCTGATTGTGGCCGGGCTTGGGATCCTGGTTGCGTTTGCCACGTACTACTGGAAGAAGATCGATGCCGATGCAGTCGCTGCACGAACGGGACCGTTGCATCGGTTCCTGCTCAACAAATGGAAGTTTGATGAGCTCTATGGAGCAACGATTGTCGCTGGAACGGTTGGTGTTGCGAAACTCCTCCGCTGGTTCGACAATCGGATTGTTGATGGCATTGTTAATGGAACGGCAAGCTGGACCAAAGGGATCACGCTCGGAACGAAACGGAATTGGGAGGACGGCAACGTCAGTGCAATCTTCTATATGATTGTCACCGGTGCTCTTTCTGTATATGTGGGCTGGGTTGTCGGCGTTGGCTTACTTCCGGCTGGAGCGGCGATTGCAACAATCCTTGGATACGTCGTGCTTGGATTCGCAGTTTCCGGGTTGACGTTTTTCCTCTTCTATGTGGGTGTGGGAGGGTTCGACAATCACATCGTGGACGGTCTGGTGAACGCCACAGCGTATCTTGCCGGTTTCTTCGGGCTCCTGATGCGGCGTGTGCAAACAGGAAAGGTGCAAACCTACCTGGCATTTGTGATCCTTGGGATCATGATCCTCTTCCTCTGGTTTCGTTAAGCGGAGTTGCGGTTGTGTTTAGCGGTGCGGGTTTTGTTCGACTTGACTTCATGAAGGAGTAGACTACAAATGGAATTCCTGGGAATCGGTGCTCTGAGTTGGATAACGTTCATTCCGATCATCGGCATGATCCTGATCCTCTTTGTCCCAAAAGAGAATCAGAACGCAATGAAGTGGACGGCGGCGGTGGCGACATTCCTGCAACTGGTTATCGCTGTGATGATCTACTTCCACTTCGACCGGAGTCTCACCGGGATCAACACGCAGGAAGGAATGCAGCTGGTTGAGAAGGCGTCGTGGATCGACATCAGGGGCGTACCGTGGTTTGGGAGGATTCACGTAGACTACTTCGTCGGCGTGGACGGACTGAGCGTCCCGATGGTTATTCTGACCGCTCTCATCAGCTTTATCGCGGTGTTTGCCTCCTGGAACATTCCAAAGGCCCTGAAGGGCTATATGGCTATGCTGCTTCTCCTCGATACGGGAATGATGGGAGTCTTCGTTTCACTCGATTTCTTCCTGTTCTACGTGTTTTGGGAGGTCATGCTGCTTCCGATGTACTTCCTGATCGGAGTTTGGGGAGGACCGAGGCGTGAATATGCGGCGATCAAGTTCTTTCTCTACACGCTCCTGGGCAGCGTCCTGATGCTGCTTGCAGTGATCGCTTTGTACTTCAGCGTGACGGCGCCGGATCCCGGAACAGGAGAGAGGATCTACACCTTCAACATGCTGGCAATGATGAATCCTGCTAACTACCAACCCGGCTCACTGCTGGCTGGGGCAGGGACGTACTGGAGACATCTTGCTTACATCGCTCTCTTCATCGGTTTCGCGATCAAGGTGCCAATCTTCCCGTTCCATACCTGGTTGCCGGATGCGCACGTCGAGGCCCCGACCGCCATCAGCGTGATCCTGGCAGGCGTTCTGCTGAAGATGGGAACCTATGGCATTCTTCGCATCAGTTATCCGATGTTTCCTGAGCTCGCAATGTACTATGCATGGCCGCTGGCACTTGTGGCAATCATCAACATTATCTATGGCGCACTCTGTGCTATGGCTCAGCAGGATTTCAAGAAGCTCATCGCCTATTCCAGCATCAGCCATATGGGCATCGTGTTGCTGGGAATGTCGGCAATGAATACGCAGGGGATGATGGGGGCAGTGTTCCAGATGTTCAACCACGGCACGATCACTGCAATGCTCTTCTTGATCGTGGGCGTCCTCTACGATCGTGCACATACTCGTGACATCGACGCGTTCGGGGGGTTGGCAATCACCATGCCGAAGTATACCGGTATCATGACCGTGGCATTTTTCGCGGCACTCGGATTGCCGGGATTAAGTGGATTTATTTCTGAGATGTTTTCATTCCTCGGAGCCTTCCAGACATTCCGTACTTTGACAATCATTGCTGCACCCGGCATCATCCTCACTGCGGCCTATATGCTCTGGACGTTGCAGCGAGTATTCCTCGGCCAGCCGAATGAAAAGTGGGCGTCCCTGCCGGATATCAACGGCCGGGAGCTCTTCACGCTGGTGCCGCTTGCAATTGTGGTGCTCGTACTGGGCATTTACCCGTCGCTATTGCTGGATATGATGACCTCGTCATTGAACCATCTGGTGGAATTCGTCAAGCAGGGAAGCAGCGCTGTCGCATTAGTTCGATGATGAGCCTGTACACGATGTGTTGATTCATGTTGAAACGACTATTGAAGACAATATCATGGTTGACCAAGTCTTAGAGAGTCTGGCGAAGTTTCTTCCCGAAACAATCCTGACGATTACATTTTGCGTCGCCCTTCTTGTGGGCATCATCTTCCGGTCGCGGCCCAAGCTGTCCATGGTGATCGCTTTGCTCGGCGTCGTTCTCTCCATCGTATTCACAGTCCGTGAAATGGGAACCGTGCAGTCGATCTTCTCGGATATGATCGCCGTCGATCCCTTCGCAATCTTTTTTAAGCTCCTTGTCGGGTTTTGCGCTGTTTTCATTTTCCTCTTCTCCCTGTATTCGTCTGAAGTCCAATCGACCATCAAGCGGCTCGTTGAGTACTCTTCACTGTTGGTCGCGATGACGCTGGGGATGTATCTGATGGCTGGCGCCACGAGCCTGCTCATGATTGTTCTGTCGATCGAATTGACAGGATTGAGTTCCTACGTCCTCGCAGGTTATGTGAAGGAAGCCCCGGACTCAAGTGAAGCTGCGCTGAAGTACATTATCTACGGCGCACTGTCGACCGGATTGATGCTATACGGTTTTTCCATCATCTTCGGATTGACTGGGGGAGCGGTGGATATCTACGCCATCAACAAAGCCCTCTCTACGGGTTCTGTCAATCCCATTGCCTTGATAGTCGCGACGCTCCTGATCATCGCCGGAATCGGATACAAGATTTCGGCTGTCCCATTCCATTTCTGGACACCGGACGTGTACGAAGGGGCCCCGGTGACAATCACGGCATTCCTTTCTGTCGCCTCAAAGGCGGCCGGCTTTGCCATCCTGATCCGGTTTTTCAAGGTTTCATTCATCGACTCGAGCGCTCTCGGGCTCCCGACAGGGTTCTGGTCGACGTTGCAGGAGTTCGAATGGAACAAGATCATTGCCATCCTCTCGGTCCTGACGATGACACTAGGGAACCTTGTAGCCGTGTGGCAGAACAACCTCAAACGCCTTTTGGCATATTCCAGCATCGCCCACGCAGGGTACATGCTGATGGGAATCGTGGTCCTCAGCGACAAGGGCATCGCGGCTGTTCTCATTTACTTTGTTGTGTATCTTTTCATGAATCTCGGAGCGTTCTACGTCGTGATGCTCGTGGCAAACAAAACGGGGAGCGAGGATATAGACTCGTACAAAGGATTGGGCTATCGGGCTCCCTTTGTCAGCGTTGCGATGGTAATCTTCTTCATTTCGCTGGCAGGATTGCCGCCAACGGCAGGATTCATCGGAAAGCTCTTCATCTTCGCCTCGCTGCTTGATGCGAAATGGATCTGGCTCGCAATCGTCGGGGCTATCAACAGCGTGATCTCGTTGTATTACTATGTTCGGGTAGTGCGGAACATCTTCCTGCGTGATCCCGAGGCAGGGGCGGAGCGGATCGTCTTCACAATCCCCCAGATTGCGATTGTCCTTCTGCTTGTTGTGCCTACGCTGGTGCTTGGGTTGTACTATTCGCCGATTGTCGAACTCGCGAACTCATCTGTCATCATGATAGGGATCCGCTAGGTTTTTCTCAGTGCACATGTTCAAGAATGCCTGCGGCCTCCTCTCGCGGTGAACGAAAGGAGGCTGTCGCATTTCGGAGCCAAGAGGATTGTGCGCTCTTCTCATCTGGGCAACCTGATCCTCGCGACGTATGAGCGACACATGGATCGGATTACCAATGCGTTGGAACAGGAGAGGAGGAGGGAGATTGTGCTCACTAGGGAAGCAACCGACAAAGCGCACGAGGGGATCAATGCAATTGCTCCTGTGCTCAACTCGGCTTGTGCCGATATTGCTGCAGATCCGGAAACAAGACAGAAGGAGTCGTACGCGACTATCCCGGAGGATGTGCAGGTGCAGCTCAAGCAGCGTTCGGGGGTTTGCATCAGGAACTGCACAGGATTGAGCACGCTGTGCGAGGGTTGCTGGCGCTCTACGGGCTACTGTATGCGCGCCGCCCGGAGGTGGCAGAAATTGACCGCATCCGAAAGGAATTTGAAGAACGGAACCAGCCTCGCCTTTCCTGACAACAGCCGTGCAGGTGTGTGGCTACCGGCGCCGGCTTTTCTTGTTCACTCGCTCGTGAATGAGGCGTACGCCGTCGAGAACGAGAGAAGGTACGCACTCGGTGATCGATTTCGAATGACTGGCCATCAACCGGGAAAATCCACCCGTCGCAACGACGATAGCCTCTTTCCCTTCACGCTTCCGCATTTCTCCCTGGATTCTCTTCACCATCCCTTCGAGAGCATCGATGGCTCCGTAGAGGATTCCTGCCTGCATGCTTGAGACAGTATCTTTCCCGATGATTG
>Ga0208566_1001840_pt1 | contig 11856 bp, 20 predicted proteins | sample PL_2010_150m_FD_184159 | JGI IMG/M metagenome (GOLD analysis project Ga0208566, IMG submission 184159) | Freshwater microbial communities from Powell Lake, British Columbia, Canada to study Microbial Dark Matter (Phase II) - PL_2010_150m... | ecosystem: Environmental > Aquatic > Freshwater >...
CGCCCTTATCAACAACAACTTCACGCTTGACTCCGCCAGTGGGGATAGGGGGGCTATCGCCTGAAAATCGAAAAAATCGCAGCGGGGCGATGAAATTGCACAGTAAAAAGTTTATGCAACATTCAGGTTAGGAAAGCGGAAAATGAAAACATTAATTATGGTTGCGCTGCTTTCCTTGGTCATTGCCGGAGTGCGAGCCGAAGAAGAGCCAAAGCGCGAACGCGCCGGCATTAATAGTTGTTTGTATAACGGCCAATGGTACTACCAGAATTTTCCTTGTGACTTCAAGCCTCGATCTGATACAACGGTTAAAAAACGAGAGGAAATTAAGCAGGAAGCCAGGGAGGCGGAAAAAAAATGAAAATCGCCTTTTTACTGCTGATGTTTGCGCTCGGGGCCATGTGGTATCGAGGCGATTTAGCAAGTGTAGTAGAACAACGTCCAGAACATCTTGGCCTGCCATCGCTAGAGCAAATACCTTCTTTACCCCAAATAGCTATGCCCGAGCCAAGGGATTTAGGCAAAGTCATTCATGAAGAAAGTCGGTCGGCCAAAACCCAAGAATTCATTGTTCAGTACGAAACAGTCAAGCCGATGTCGATTGACGAAGCCGCCAAGAAGGGCGATATAAAGGCGTGGGTGGCAAGTCATGAAGTCAAGCAGGAAAAAAACGAGATCGACAAGCTCTTCAATTTTCTGGCGCGCGGTAAGTATGAGTAGAATAAGCCCGGCATAGTTTTATTGCTTGCTTTGAATTACAATGTAATACAACGTAAGCAAGGAGAAATGATTATGGCCGCTAACCAACTTGTACAAGCTCGTATTGATGGCGCGATAAAAGCAGAAGCGTCCGTCGTGTTGGCGGCAATGGGGCTAACCGTGTCCGATGCCGTTAGGCTCATGTTGACCAAGGTGGCGCAAGAACACGCTTTGCCGTTTGATCCTCTTATTCCCAATGCCACTACTATCGCCGCCATGATGGAAGCTCGGGGCGGCGATTTGCCGCGTGTTACCACCATTGAAGAATTGAAAAAATCATTACATGCGGGCGATTGAATGGACTGGTCAATTTAAACGTGACTTCAAGCGCGAGAGTAAAGGCCAGTATCGCGCTACGCTTGATGACGATTTGTTCCCCGTTGTGGATTACCTCGCAAACGATCAGCCGCTTGAATTGCGTTATGGTGACCATCCTTTATTTGGAAATTGGAAAGATCACCGAGACTGCCATATCAAGCCTGATTTGGTGTTGATCTACCAAAAATCGGACAATAGCCTATTGCGGCTTGTCCGGCTCGGCTCGCATAGCGAACTCGGGCTTTAGTTATTCCTGCATGATTTCCACCAGCCCGCGCATAAAGCCCATCTTTGCGTTATTCTTGGTCTGGCTCTTGTGAAAATTCAATTCCGCCTCGAGCTTCTTCAACTGGTGTTCAAGCCCAGGTATTCGGCTTGCAGCGTTAGAGATCAGATAAAACCCATGTAATTCCTGTGCAGCATATCCCGTTGCGCCGTCGAGTGGATACAGTCGTCCGTCTTTCCCGAAGTAGCTACCGCCCCATGTGCCAAAGCCTTGCGGGATAATCCCGTAAATAAATAAGGTAATCCCCCGGCTTTGCCGGGGGACTCACTAGGTTTGACCGAGCGCTACGGTCAGCCTGATTCTTCTGACTCGATCAAAAGTTAGGAGAATCAAATGAAAGAGTACCAGAGTCTTTGCCATACGAAGTGGGATTGCAAATATCACGTGGTGTTTATCCCGAAGAGGCGAAAGAAACTGATATTTGGAGCGATTCGAAAGAACCGCCCAAAATAGGGGAAAAGCGCATTCGTAATTTTCGCCAAAAAGCGGCGCAATTTTTTATAAGCAACTTCGCATAATGGGCGATTACGAAAAACGAGCCACGGCATGATTTGACGATAAACAGACACATTCCAGAACCCGCTTTAATGCGGGTTTTTTTATTTCCAGAATTTCGACAGGATTTCACGGCATTGACTTTCGCCGGGCTCCATGATATGGCGGAATTTTCTTGCGGGCGTTCCGTCCTCGCTACGCTCCGGGCGGTACGTCCTCAAAAAATCCCACCCGCCATAGGCTCCAACTCTCTGCCACGCGCCATGAATTCGCCGGGATACGGGGAAAAATAAGCTGACGCTCATTTTTGGTCTACCGACCCGGCCCCTACCGGCTCACCCCGAGCAATGCTCGGGGCTACGTTCATTATGGCGCTGAACACGTCGAGCGAAACCCCGTTCCCCTCTCGGGAGAACGGCGCTCAACTACGGGATTTAAGGGGGAAGAGGATAACGACAGGCAACCAATGAAAAACAACGAATCATATTTTCTGAACCTGCAAGATAAGCAATATCTCGGTTTTGCTGGTGTCACTGGATTTGCTATGCAGCCATTCCGGGATGAAGGCAAGGCCATTACTGTCTTGGCTATTCTTTTCTTCGGTCAAGCCACCCAAGATAATGAATTCCTCATCTTTGGCCGTTACGCTGGTGGTGATTTCGCGCTTAATCAGGGTGGGGCTATTGTTGACGCCGGTAGTCGTGGCCACGAAGCTGGATAGCTGCTGGTTAACCGTCAAATCTATCTGATTTTCTCGCACTTCGGGCATGAGCGAGAGAATAACGCCGGACGGCTTGTAGCTGACAGATTGCACAGAGGTGCCGTTGGGCTGTAATTGCACCGCGCCGAGGATAGGCACATCGGCGCCGGCTGAGAAGCGAGCCGTTGCGCCAGATTTGACCCGCAGATTCGGGCTAGAAAGAGTCTTGAAACGGCTATCCGTTGCAAGCGCGCTAGCCACAGCATCCAAGCCGATTGACCCGGCGTTATGGAGCGTGATGGCATTGCCGAGGTTTTTTTGAATACCGGCAGTGATTCCGAGGCGACCCCCGAGAATATTGAGGGCAAGGCCATAAGCAGATCCGTCAGTTTTGTTCGTTGATACCTCATAAACGATCCCTTTCACAGTTATCTCGCCTTGCGGCTGGTCAATTTGAGCGAGTATTTTTTTCAACAAGTCAATTTCACGTTGCGGGCCTTGGAAAATAAGGGTGTCGGGGTCTTTGTCGATGGCGCTTTGCGCAGTGTGGCCGGTATCGGATTTCTTGTCTTGGAGAGCGCCTGTCGAGGTCGAAAGCGATTCGACCGCGGGAGACTGAACGGAACGCCGGGAAGTGAACGAACCTTCCTTGAAAAGCGCCGAGGATAGATCAACCAGATAACCGGTTTTACGGTACTTCGGGCGGTAGTGGAATATCTCGAAAGCGTCATCGGCTTTGCGCTTGCGGATGAAGTTCACGCCATTGATTTTTTCCGCCTTGTAGCCTTGCTGTTGCAGAACACTGGCAAAGGCTAGGCTGGCGGTTTTCTTGGTCAGGCCGCGAAGGTTGGAAGAAATTGCCGTTTCATCCTTGAGCAAGTCGGCTTCGAGGATGTAATTTTCCGAGAGGATTTCGCCGTAGACAATCTTTGCCAGTTCGGAGATTTTCAGGGGAACCGGGAAATTCAGGTCGAACAAATCAGCGGCATGGTTGGCCATTGAAACGGAAAGCAGTAAAAGCATTACTGCGAATATCATAAAATACCCTTCGAAGTTGCGCCACCCGACCAACTATTAAACTTTTCGCCGTCAATCATGATTTGCATCGTTGCCGTAGGCTGGACAGCAGGAACCGGCGAGAAATAACGATAATTGCCGCTACCATCGACCAGCAGAAAGACCGGGTAGCCTTGTTTCATGTATTTGCCGACGATGCGCCAAGCAGAAGAAGCCGAGACGGCTTTTTGTGGTGATGATGAGGGCGGAACGCTGCCGGCCGGCACCGTCGATTTTTCACCCTGGGCGATCTTGGGTTGGTCGGGTTTGTCGCGGTTGAAAAAGTGCTTCAGTTGATAACCGCCAACGATCGTCAGGACGATGATTGCGGCTATCGTGCCGCCGACCTTATACCAAATTTTGCGGCTGGAAAATACGTTCTGGCGCTTGTCTGTTGCCTGTTCAGAACCGACACCGCCCTTGTAGGAATGATAGAGCGCGTAGACCTCTGGGTCATATTTCAACGGCCCAATCTTGTCGTATTCCTTGGCGCGGAGATTGGTTTTACGGTGCAGGAAAACCACGTAGTTGTTGGTTAAACCGACCTCCTTCAGCTTCTTCGTGTAATAGGTGGTTTCAACCTTGGATTTTAGGCGGCGATGTAATTCCGTGACATCGGGATCAATCACCACCAGATCGCATGTATGACCTTGCGCGTTGACAAAATGCCGATGTTCGTTGATGAACTTAGCGTGATTCAGGTGTATTTTTCCACCGCCGTACCAATAGCGGCTAGCTTCGTCGATGATGACCAGTTCACCGGGCTGGACGTTGTAGTCTTCGGGCGGCAAATCCTCGTCGAAAGGGAAAAAGTTTTCCTGCTCGGGTGCCGATTTATCAATGATACGAATGACGCCAAGGCAGATGATTTTGTCGAGCTTGGCTTTGGTCAGGCAGTAGGCATAAATCGCATCAATATCCAGTCCGGCAATATTGGTACAGATCGAACGACCGGCCGTGATCGCCGGAATGATGACGTGCAGGACAACGGAATAGGTTTTTCCGCTACCCACATCGCCAGTGTAGGCGGCGATTGGCATTAGCGGACGTTGAGAAAGGGAACGCGGCGCAGAATAAACAGCGTCACGGCAACGGAAAGCAGGGCAGGCAATCCTACGTCAAGACGGGCGAAGTCGAGGAAGTACCAGACACCAGGCGACAGGCTGCTGAATGCGGTGGTCAGGACGTTGACACCGAGGAAGCCACCGGCCAGATCGAAAAACAGCGGGATCATCATGGTGATGACCAGATAGACCACGGCGAAGATGATGAATTTCGCCATGACTTCGCGGAATAGCCATGCACCGAAGGCGGCAAATAAAGGGTTCATGTCGTCAGGCCATCAGGATGAGAAAGAAGGGCAGCACCGACCACAAAAACATGAATATCGTGCTGATCTGGGCGCGGAATTGTTCAAACATGTCACACATGGGGGAAAAGCTGATCGTTGCGACCGTGGCATGGGTGACGGGGTTTTTAAAATCAAATGATCCAGCGGGGCAGGTTGAGGTATGCGCCGGGAGCGTCCAGCCTTTGATTGCGCCAAGTAGCGGAAAATTGTTTATGTTCAGGGCGGCTTTTATTTCTGAATCGGTGCGGCTGGTTGGGTCTGTACCTTCGACGGTTTGGCCAAGAATGTTACCGGCATCGGTTGCGCAAGCAGGAAAGCCGGGCGAGCCGCATTGACCGGATGTAGTCGCGCCACCCAGAGGGCCACCCGGAGCACCGCCAGTGCCGCCACCAATGCCGCCAACATCGGTGCAGATTCCATTGATATTTATCAGAGGCGCAGAACAAAGACCGTTAGGGTTAGGCGGCTGATTGACTTGACCTGTACTGGCGGTATCGGCAACACAAACCGGGCCGATCCCTCCACCAAAAGCGACTTCATGCGTGCCGGGCGAACACGAAAGCGAGTTAGGAATGCAGGATGGGGGGTTGCCATTATCGTTATGAAAACCCGCACCACAACCACCACCGGGACCAATACCGGGCGATGTATCGCCAAGCGTGGTACGGCAATATTGAACACCTTCTGAAACAAAAATAGAGCCGGGAGGGCAGCCCGTGTCAGGAGGGTCAATACAAGATGCACCGACGCCCTTACCGGAAAACGAGCAAAACCCATTATTCAAGCAGACACTCATATTAATTTTAAACAGGCAAGAACCATCGCAGAAAGTAGTCTGAGTACTTCCACCATTTCCGACATGCTCGACACCGACCGGACAATCGGGATAACACAAACCGGAAGCAGCTTCAACTACTAAGGGAGGAACGCAAGTACCGTCTGGTTTTGGGGAATCACCAGGATTCGCGCCGGCGCCACCACCACCGGAAGGACTGCCACCGCCAGATGTGCCTGTCTGATCAACTACACAGGTTCCCGCCGTGACAACCAAACCGGGCGCACAAGTGCCGTCTACCTTGGGTGGGCCACCGGCTGAACCGGGAGTAGCGTCAGCAGGATTGATACAGGCCACACCGTTAACATTTCCGTCCTTGATCGAAATCGGCTGCATGACTTTAGGCAAAACACAATTAATAGCTGGCCCGCAAGTATTGGTAGGAATATCACGAACCATGGGATAAGTGCAGGAAACCGGATTAATACAGCGGCCCGAACCATTATCAATATGTGGCGATATGCAAGGACCAGGAGAACCAGAAACAGTTCGATATGCATCAGAAGAATTAAGGCCTGGAAACTGGCAAGAAAACGTAACATCACTGTAGACATAGTAGCAAGCACGCGAGATTGACGAACAAAAGTTACCGCACATAGCGCCGACACTAACAGCGGACATGCCACCATAAGACACTTCGGAACGGACAGGCGCAGAAATGAAAAAAAGCGCCAGAATCAGAATTCGGAGGATGTTCATAGCTTGAGATTCATCCAGACGACAACAGCCGACACCCAGCCAAGGGTGAATAGGGTTAAATCCCATAGATCGTTTATTGATGGCATGAGAGAAGTGGGCCGGAAGACCAACGGAGGCAGGAACCCGGCCCGACAGTCTTACTTTTGCAACGCGGTAGAGATGAAGCTCATGACGCTCTGCGAACCCTTCTTGGCCAAGATGTAGCCGATGCCAATCACGGCTACCGCCAGTATGGCAGTCACGACAGTGGAAACGTCAATAGCTGTAGTCAGGGGTGACAGATCAGGGCCAGCAGCGAACGCCGAGGCGGAGACAAGCAGACCCGTTACGGCTGCACAAATTTTTTTCCAAGTTGCGAACATGATTTACTTCCTTTCAACAATTTGCCGGAACCGTCCGGCTACGCCTACCACCATCACCACAGTGCGTAGTTTTTTTCGGGGGGTTTAGCCCCAAATCTGGCGACTCTTGAGGGTTTGAATCACGTAGCCAATGCCGCGCGAAATAACCGCCAAAGTCATAATAAAAATAAATCCCCATGCCCACAGCGCCGCTCCGCGCTCGTAGTCGTAAGGGGTGTTGAGCGTGTCCAAATAACCTTGGCTGGTTGCATCGAGTACATAGGTGCTGACCGACACCGGAGCAGACCCGGCAGGACAAGGCAGGGCTGGCGTTGCGGAAGCCTGGCAGACCAAGATCGTTTGGAGGGAGCCGATAGGCATTACGCGGCTACCTGTAAGGGTTGGACTTCGGTCAGATCGAGAATCAATTGCTCGATAAACAGGACTTCGAGGTAGCCTTGTTCGGTGCGTAATGCGTCCAGACGCTTTGCCAAATCGTGCAAGTGCTGATTCGGCGGCTGGCCAGGTGGACAGAAGCGGGTTAGGCGCGATTGCATGGATTCTTGCGGCATCATGCGGCCTGCTGCACCTGAGTTTCCTGCATTGCCCAATACCAGTCAGGTACGGCGAGCGGGGAAAGGCTGATGACTTCCAGACGGGTACTCAGGCGAGTCACATCGCAGGGCAATTTAATGTCAATGCCGTAGGGCAGCAATTCCTTACGCCAACGGTTTTTTGTCCAGCGGCTTTTGGTGCAGAGCCAGAGGTTTTCCCCATCGCGCCAGCGCATCGCCACGCCACGGAGATTTTCCGGCATGTCTTCGAAGTGATTTTGCTGAACCGTGTTACGCGTCAGCACATCGTTGAATTTTCCGTAGATGATGTTTTCCATGTTGGCACCCGGTAGCCACTTTCTGAGGTCTTGAAGTTCGTATTTTTTGAGGTAGCGAGATTTGAGGCTGATTTCATGGCGAAGTAGGCCGACTTCCTTGACCCAATCGCTGAGATGATCCGTTGCATGTTTGCCCATTTCGAGAAATTTGTTATAGAGCTTGGCATACCAGAATTTCGACCCTTCGTTCCACGATATGCCTGCAATACCGTATGGCTTGGGAACGGCACGCGAGCCGTGCGCGCCGTGGATGGCTTGACCGGAGAGGAAGTTCACCACGCGCCCCGCGCGTTCCTGATTCCCGGAGAAATAGTTGCAGGTCAAATCTAAGCGGGTGATCTGGCAACCGGTACGCATTACCGAATCCTTGCCTTGAAAGAATGCGTTATCGTCAATCTGGCTGAACGCCGGAAGGCCGAAGGAGCGCAACAATTCGTTAGCTTTTTCCAAGCACTGCCAGACCGTGAGGCCGAACACGTTATCCGGGCGGCCAAGGCGGCTGATATTGCCGTCCAGTAGCACCCGGAAGCCATCGCAGAGAATGCGGACTTTGGTATCGTAGCTTTCCACATGCTCTATCTTGCGCTGGGTAGTCCACTCGATTTCCCCATCATTGTCCACGGAGAGCACACAGCCGTTGTTGACCACCGGCAAGCCGCCTTCAGGGTAGATTTGATAGGCGCTGAACCAGTCGCAGAAAACGGTGATTTGCGGTTTTTTTGCTGGCTTGTTGGTGCGCTCAGAATTCCAAGACTTTTTCGAAGCCGGAAAGGCGCTGAAAAGTTGACATGCATCAATGTTAGTAGTCACTAACAACTCGGAATTTTGCACCACAGCAGAAATCATGCTGCAAGCCCGATGTTTAAAGGCGTTTCCGCACTTTGTTCAAGGGTGCCTCGGTGCATTTTTGCACCAGAGTTTACGTGTAACTGGACACGTAAACTCTTTCCGTGCTCCTCGACCACGGGAAAAATTCCCGCTTCGCAATCCGAAACGATCACCGGCAACGACTTATCGAACAGTACCGCCCAAACGGGCATCAGCAAAGCGCATGAACGGGTAATATCGGGAATGGGCTGGACGAACCAGTAACCGCCGATTTTTTCCAGCTTGGGAAAGGGCAGGGTGGCATCGTGATGGACACAGCCCGCGCAGACGGTCAGCTTTCCGATGCGATGCGTCTGCATCACATGGGAAAGCCCCCCGGCAAGGCCGAGGGAATAGGCGGAAATGTAGTGCAGGGCCATATCAGTAAGGCACGGAACCCAAACGGGTGCTTGCGTCTGGATCGGGCGATTCGGCGAACGCCCGGAAAATCTTGTGGTAGTGCTTTTCCGCAGAAATGCGGTTGGGATACCACTGATGGGCCACATCGGCGGCACCGTCTTTCAGCACCACCACCAGCACCCGCCCGGTTAACGGGTCTTCGACAAAGGCGATATTGAAATCGAGATTTTCGTAGGACGGGGCCATGATCAGGCCGCTTTCTTGACGATCAGGCCGGTGACCACGGTTTGCATCCGTCCGAACACCATTTCCGAGTCGGTGGACACTTCGACCTGGGCGGGGAATTGAACATCCTTGAACTGGTCGATACAGTCGTTACGGCAACCGATTTCGCCTACCTGCATCCCGTAGCCGAGGCGCTCGTAATGGCCGCCGTCTTTGGTATCGCCGCCCCCGGGTTCGAAGGGAACGAGGAATTGCATGTTGGCCATGTCGTAAGGTTTACCGGCGGCAACTTTCTTGCAGGAAATGCCGTGAGTGCGGGAAATGTTGAGAGCGTGGATTTTCATGATTTGACCTTGAGAAGTTGAGAAAGTGTCCCGCTTCGGGACGGCGGAAAGATAGTCCCGAAAAGGAACAGTTGTCAAGTACCAAATTGGAACTAAAATAGAAGCTGTTAACCCGAGCGGGACAGTCAGATATGAAACCGGTTGAATATTTTTATCAGATCAAATCGCGCCACAAGATCGGCAGCGATTACAAATTGGCGGAATTCCTCAACATCTCAAGGATGCGGATTTCGGACTACATCCACGAAAGACGCTACCCCGATCTTTACGCGTCGATGCAGATCGCCAACGCGCTGAACCTCGACCCCTTGCAGGTCGCGGCAGATTTTGAGGAACAAAGCGAGAAGAACGAGAAGCGCCGGGAGTTTTGGCGGGATTTTCTATCGCGTGCCAGGAAGCCGTTCGGCGCCCTAGTCTTGGTACTGAGCTTTACCGCCATCTTTCCCGGCGGCATCAACGGGGCGCAGGAGGCTTATAGCGTGGCTGTAGCCGCGTTCATGTTAAGCCTGATGGTTCGTATAATGTATATTATGTTAAAACAATATGCCATTGGCATAATCAAAAAAGCTTTAGCTTCGCTTCGTAAACCTCATAACGACGTTGCGCAAATTCGTTGCGCGGGTTAGACATCCAGCGACAAAAAAGCCGTGTTAGTTCCTGATCGACGCCTGCTTCATGCAGGCGTTTTCTTTCCTGTTCGATGCGTCGGTAATATTTGCGGCGGCAGGCTTGATTGTGTTTTCGGCAGTAACGAAGGAACCAGTAAAAGTTGCGTAGGTTTTCTGTCCAGGTCGGCATCAGTTGTCATTTGTTAATTCAGGTCAATCGGATTTTCCCCTAAAAGACACTTGAAAGCCCGTTTTTATTGGATTATTCGTGTGTCACTTGTAGCTTGCTGCCGGCCTTTTACAGACTAAAAACAATCTGCTAAAAGGCGCTCCTCCAGTTTTGAGTTTTCGAAATCAGAAAACCCCACCTGAACACAAATTTTAAGATCCTGAAAATCACGAAACCCCACCTGAGCACAAATTTTAAGATCCTGAAAATCACAAAACCCCACCTATAGCCCGCCCGGAAAGCCAAAGCCACGCCAGCCGATGATGCCTGGCTGTCATGTCTTCGGCTGTTTTTCCGGCCTACCTCTTCATCTAGTGCGATCAGCGGTATTTAAAAAGTATCCATTCCATCCCTGTCTTGTCCCAACTTCCCCAGCCGCCCCCCAGATAAAGCGAGGGGGAACGGCAGGGGAAGTTAAACGGGACAAGAAAGGGATTACATGGATGAAGTTTTTTTAGATACCGCTCATTGCCGCGGGGCTAGAGGAGGTTTCAACAGAAGATGTTTATTAAAGCAGTGCTGTTTTTTAACCAAGGAGAAAATCATGGAAAAAGGACTTATAGCAGCTCTATTAATCGGATTGATACTGGGAATAATTTTTTATCACTTTAATTTCATGTGAAAGAAAAAAATGTGCAAAAACAAAGAAGCAGTCGAAATAGTTCAATGCCCGTATTGCGGTGAATGGATGAACTTGGAACAGGCGGAAGATGAGGAGCCAGTGGATTATTGCCACCACGATATTTTGCCTATGCCAGATTTCATTAAATTCAACGATAACGAAGGATTCAGCGCACGTAAATATTTTGACGGGATATTGTCATGAAAATCACTGTTTTGGAGGCTATGGCCAATCGATTCGAAGCTGGAACTACAACGCGTAGTGCGGCTTATCGGATAGGTTTTCAGCAAATGTTGGAATTCAAAATAGAAAACAAAAGCTTTGCGCTTACACCTTACCGTAGTGGAACGGCAGAACATGACGCCTATTTTGCAGGATTGGAACATGCAGCGGATTACCTGAATATGAAAGGCAGTTAATCAACCAGGAGAAAAGCATGAATGAAAAACTTACAACAGTTCCGCCTACGCCGGCAAAACCCGTACAGAACGAGCTTTGCTTTTCGTTACAACCAACGATGCGATCGACAGGAGAAAATCATGGCTAGAAGTGTGGGAAGGCAAAAGATATATGCAAGCACCGCAGAACGGGTGGCGGCATACCGGAAAAGGAAGAAACTGAAATCTTTTACGGTGGAAATACCCGCCGAGCTATATGAGCAATTCGAAGAGTATTTGAAGTTCAAGGATACGAGCAAAAGCGCAGTGGTGGCGCGGTTGCTCAAGACTCAATTGCTACGGAAACGATAAGGGGATAATTATGCGTGATCACTACTGTCCGACAGATTTTAAGTTCACTTGACTGAAACCCTTTATTGACGCTGGTTTTGACATGATTATCCATTCCGACGATTTGAAATCACCTGTTGC
>Ga0208566_1001842_pt1 | contig 11836 bp, 9 predicted proteins | sample PL_2010_150m_FD_184159 | JGI IMG/M metagenome (GOLD analysis project Ga0208566, IMG submission 184159) | Freshwater microbial communities from Powell Lake, British Columbia, Canada to study Microbial Dark Matter (Phase II) - PL_2010_150m... | ecosystem: Environmental > Aquatic > Freshwater > Lake...
GTATTTTGTCAATTTTATGATTAAAGTTGAAAAATCAGCTTGTTTAGAGACCTTTTAAGTCTTAGACTGGAGTTAATGTTCGGTGCCAAACAACAAGACGCCCTTAATAAAAAAATCGGCCAGATGCGCCGCGAAGCCGAGGAACGCGACGCGGAACGGCGCGCGGAAAAACTGGGCCTCCGCTATATCGACCTGAGAAAATCCCCGGTAAGCATTGACGCGCTGAAACTTATTCAGGAGGCCGACGCCAAAGAAGCCGGCGCTGTCGCAATCGAAATAAAGAACAATGACGTGGCAGTGGCTGTTGTCGACCCCAAGTCTTTATCGCTATTGAAAGTAAGTGAAAAACTTAAAACGGGCGGATTTGAACCCAAGATTTTCATCGCTTCCAAAAGCGGCATAGAAAAAATTTGGGAATCGTATTCGTTCGCCCCGAAAGAATCCAAAGAGATTACGGGCAAGGTGGAAATATCACCGGCTGAGCTTGAAGAGCTCGCCAAGAAGCTGACAAATTTACAGGAAGTGCAGGACAAGGTTAAAGGGCTGGATTTCAACGACGTAAGCACGACATCTCTTTTGGAGATCGTGCTTGCCGGCGGATTGTCCATTCACGCGTCGGATATCCACTTCGAGGCCGAAGAAGAAAAAGCTAAAGTCCGCTTCCGCCTGGACGGAATTCTTCACGACATTTTCGGAAACCTGCCGCTTAAAAATTACGAACATCTTATTTCCAGAATAAAGCTTCTGTCGAATCTCAAAATGAATGTCCGCGATCAGGCGCAGGACGGACGCTTTACCATCGGAATGACAAAGAAGGAAGTGGAGGTCAGAGTTTCTTCCATCCCGTCGGAATTCGGCGAAACGATAGTGATGCGTCTTCTAGACCCGGACGCGATTCATGTCAGTATGAATCAGCTTGGTTTGCGCAAAGACGACCTTCTTATAGTGGGGCGGAAACTCAAAATGCCCAACGGGCTCATTCTGAACACGGGACCAACCGGTTCCGGAAAAACAACCACCCTGTATGCTTTTCTCCAGAGCGTTGCCAATCCGGAAGTGAAAATAATCACCATTGAGGACCCGATAGAATACCGCGTCGAAGGAATAGAACAGACGCAGGTTGACCCGGAAGCCGGGTACAATTTTGCCGACGGTCTCCGCTCCATAATGCGGCAGGACCCGGACATAATTCTTGTCGGCGAAATCCGCGACCGCGACACGGCCGACATCGCCCTGCAGGCATCTTTGACCGGACATCTCGTTTTTTCGACGCTACACGCCAACGACGCGGTCGGCGCGGTGCCGCGCCTGGTTGACCTGGGGGTGAAGCCGGCATCAATCAGTTCCGCGCTTTCGCTCGTCATCGCCCAGCGCCTGGTCAGGCGGCTTTGCCCGGAATGCAAAAAAGCCGTCGCTGCGGACGACAAGCTGAAAACCAAAATAGAAAAATTTTTGAAGAACCTGCCGGACAAAATCGATAAAACGCCGTACGAAAAATTCGCAATTTATGAACCTGTCGGCTGCGCCAAGTGCAACAACTTCGGCTATAAAGATCGGGTCGGAATTTTCGAATTCATGGAAAGCAAGCCGGAATTCGAGGAGGCCGTTTTGAAGGATGCTTCAAGGGTTTCCCTGAAAGGGCTCGCGAAAAAACAGGGAATGGTGACTATGCAGGAGGACGGGATTCTTAAAGTCCTTGAAGGAGCGACGACATTTGATGAAGTCGAAAACGTCACCGGGCCGATAGAGTGGCAATAAAGTTTTTTGAAATAAAAATCGCCTCAGATCTGGGGGCTTTTCCCTGGAGGGAAGTAGAGACTCTGTTTAATAAAATTAAAAGAGTTTAGAATTACCTGCGAGGATAGGTTTCGCCGGAGCCAAACCGTCCTATCGCAAAATAGTTCCCGCCCCCAGGTCTGAGGCGACTTGCATCGACGACCGTCAAATCATCAATTAAAGTTGTAATATGTTAGCACAAGATTTTTCTTTTGTCAAGACCGGGTTTGCCCAGCCCCAAAACCCCTTCAATTAGCGCTTTTTTGGACAGTTGGGCTATCATTTAATAAATTTCAGGCGTATAACAAGTAGGCGGAAATAAATAACGAAAATGAGCGAAATAAACAAAGAAGACATAACAGTAGACCAGGCGCTTCGTCCTTTGCGCTGGGAAGAATATTTCGGGCAGGACAAAATCAAGAAAAATCTCCGGATAATAATCGAAGCCGCGCAAAAAAGAAGCGAAGCGATGGACCACATACTTCTTTGCGGACAGGCGGGACTCGGCAAAACGACACTCGCTTATCTTGTCGGAAAAGAAATGGGAGCGAACGTAAAAACTACTTCCGGTCCGGCGCTCGAGAAACTCGGCGATATGGCAGCGATTCTTTCCAACCTTGAAGCTGGTGAAGTTCTTTTCATAGATGAAGCGCACCGTATCAACAGGCTCATCGAAGAAGTTTTGTATCCGGCAATGGAAAGCAGAAAACTACATTTGATTGTCGGCAAGGGGCCGACCGCACGGAGTTTCAGTATCGACCTGCCGCCCTTCACTCTTATTGCCGCGACCACGAGAGAAAATCTTTTGTCGCAGCCGCTCCGCTCTCGCTTCGGCGCGATTTTCCGCCTGGACTACTACGGCCTCGAAGACATAAAAGCGATTCTGAAACGCTCGGCTGAAATTCTCGGAGTAAAAATGTCCCCTGAGGCGGTTGAAATTCTTTCCAAGGCATCGCGGGCAACGCCGCGCGTGGTCAATCGTCTTTTGAGGCGCGCGAGGGATTATTCCGAAGTGCACGGAGTTCCGGTTGTTGATGACAAAATCGCCAGAAAAACCCTGGAATTTCTTGATATCGACGAGGCAGGACTGGAGCCCCAGGACAAGCGTCTTTTGGAGGTAATAATCAACAAATTCGGCGGTGGACCGGTAGGAGTAGGGACTTTGGCGGCCGCGCTTAACGAAGACAGGGGAGCGATTGAAGATATTTACGAGCCATATCTGATGACGCTCGGTTTTTTGAAAAGAACATCAAGCGGCAGGCTGGCTTTGCCCGCGGCTTACGAACACTTGGGGCTCAATCGCAGAGGAGAATTGCTTTAATTTATTGAAATTTGTAAATTGGCAATTGTAAATTATTTTTTATGGTTTACATAAACGAATGGCTTTCGAATCCGGTTGGTGCCGACAGCGGCACCGAATTGGTGGAGCTTTTCAATAGCGGTAGCGAAAAAGTTTTTTTACAGAACTGGACGCTTGTTTCCGGAAATGGCAAGAAATTTATTTTAAGCGGAAAAAATATTGACGCAGGCGGGTATCTGGTTCTGAAACAGCCGGAAACAAAACTGACATTAAGAAATCAGAACGAATCGCTTTCGCTTTATGACAATCAAGGAAAACTTGTTTCACAATCGTCTTTTTCCGGTTCCGCTCCGGAAGGAAAAACATTCAGCCGTACAGGAGACGCTGCGGGGCAGGGGCCGGCTTTTATTTTCGCGGAACCAACTCCGGGCGCGCAAAATAAAATAGTCAAAGAATTTTTATCGGCACAAACTTATCCATTGAATCAGCCGCTTAACAAACCTTTCGGCTCGCTCGACGCCGTTGGGCTGGCGCTATTCGTCGGACTACTCTATCCTTTTTTAATAATCGCGATTTTCAAAAGAAATGTCTACTTATCAAAGCTCTTCTTCGGCCGCGACTAAGCGGTTCGCTAAAAAGCTGGCGAAAAACATTCTAAAATCGAAACTCGCTTCAAGGGCGGCTATTGTGGCGCTTACCGGAGAACTCGGCGCCGGCAAAACGACATTCGTGCAAGGATTCGCTTCTGGGCTTGGAATTAAAGGGGCGCCAAGCCCCACGTTTATTTTGATGAGGAATACAAAATTGCCGCAATTGAGCAATTCTAAATTTGCAAACTTCGTTCATATCGATGCTTACCGGGCGACTGCGGCGGATTTTTTGAAATTGGGCTTCAAAAAAATTGCGGCTGACCCGAAGAATATAATTTTGGTAGAATGGGCTGACAGGCTGAAAAAGCTAATACCCAAATCGGCGCTATGGCTGAAATTGGGACACGGGAAAAAAGAGAACGAGAGGACAATCAAGGAAGTTAAAAGTTCATAAAGTTATAAAGTTGAAAAATGGAACAAGAAATTAAAATTTGCCAGAGCTGTAAGCAAGATTTCGTAATCGAACCCGAAGATTTTATTTTCTACGAAAAAATAAAAGTCCCGCCGCCGACCTGGTGTCCGGATTGCCGTTTGCAAAGAAGACTTCTTTTTATGAACGAACGGACATTTTACAAAAGGGATTGCGACAAGTGCGGCAAGAATGTCATCTCAATGTTTCCGGCGAGCCCGCGGAAAGTTTACTGTTCGCCATGCTGGTGGGCGGACGATTGGGGCGCAGAGCAGTACGGCAGGCCGTATAATTTCTCAAAACCGTTTTTTAAACAGTTCGCGGAGTTGGCCGCCGATGTTCCGGAATTTGCGCGCCTCGTTTCAGAAAGCACTCTTGTCAGAAGCGACTATTCAAATTTGAGTAGTAATCTTAAGGATTGTTATCTAATTTTGAATTCGGATTACAATGATGACTGTTCCTACGGCGAATTTTTGGAGCAGAGCAAATCATGTATAGATATTTCTCACGCTCTTTCCTGCGAGAGATGTTATGAAGCAATAAATTGTTATAAATGCTACGGAAGTACGCATATATTTGATTGCGAAGAATGCGTTAATGTTCATTTCTCCCGCGGTCTTACCGGCTGTTCAGATTGTTTCGGGTGCGTGGAGCTCAAAGGAAAGAAATACTATTTTTTCAATCAGCCGCTTACTGAAGAGGAATACAAAAGAAAACTTGCCGAATGGAATAACGGTTCTTATTCAACCCGCCTGGAAATAGAAAAGAAACTGAAAGAAGGAGCACTGTTACATCCGTATAAATATATTATAGATTCGCGAAATTCCAACGTAACGGGAGATTTCATTTTTTGGTCAAAAAATTCTTCGCACTGCTACGAAGTTGTCAGCGTGCAGGATTGCAAATATTGCCAATTTATAACAGTTGCAATCCTAACGTCCGATTCCTACGATTTTACTATGTGGGGCGGGGGGGCGGAGAGGGTATACGAATGTATGGGTGCTGGCGGCGGACAACGCAATATCAGATTCTGTTTCAATTCCTGGAGCACTTCTTCCAATTTGGAATACTGTTGGTATATCGGCACGGCTTCGTCCAATCTTTTCGGCTGCATTGGTATCCGCAACAAGCAGTATTGCATCCTGAACAAGCAATACACAAAAAAAGAATACGAAGAATTGGTGCCGAAGATAATAAAGCACATGAGCGATATGCCATATATATCGCAAAGAGCGAATGGCAAAGAGCAGGTAGTTTATAAATACGGAGAATTCTTCCCTCCGGAATTTTCACCATTTGCTTACAACGAAACCATAGTCCAAGAGTATTTTCCGTTGACCAAAGAAGAAATCATAAACAAAGGCTTTAAATGGAAAGAGCCGGAACCCAGAAATTATGAGATAACACTAAAAACAGAACAAATATCGGATAACATTAAAGATGTTAAAGACGATATTTTAAGTCAGATAATAGAATGTCTGCATCAAGGTAAATGCAAAGAACAATGCACATCCGCTTTCAAGATAATATCCCAGGAATTGCAGTTTTACCGCCAGATGAATATCCCTTTGCCAAGACTCTGCCCGAATTGCAGGCATTACCAGAGGGCAAAACAAAAAAATCCTATCAAGCTATGGCACGGCAAATGCAAGTGCGGTGGAGTAAAATCTGAAAACGGAATTTATGAAAACCAGGTTAAACACGGACACGGTGACGCGCATTGCCTCAACGAATTCGAAACATCGTATTCTCCGGGCAGACCGGAAATCATTTATTGCGAGTCGTGCTACAATAGCGAGGTTGCGTAACACAAAATGAAAACCCTTATACTCATCGACGCCAATTCCATAATCCACCGCTGTTTTCACGCCTTGCCCAAATTTACGACGCCTGACGGCAAGCCGAGCGGCGCGCTTTACGGTCTGGCAAGCGTGCTTCTTAAGATTTTCCGCGAGACACCGCCTGATTACGCCGCGGCTCTTTTTGACCGTCCTGAGCCAACCTTCCGTGACAAGATGTACAAAGAATACAAAGCCCAGCGCCCGCCGACAGAAGACATTCTTATTTCCCAGCTTATCGAAGCGCCGAGACTTTTTGAAAAATTCGGAGTCAGGCCGTTCGACAAAGCCGGTTTCGAGGCCGACGACCTGATAGCGACACTCGCTGAGAAATTCAAAGACGAAATTCAGGTCATAATAATGACCGGGGACATGGACACGCTCCAGATGGTCAACGACGGCAAAATAATCGTGCGCACTTTCAAAAAAGGAATCAGCGAAACAGTCGATTACGATGAAGCCGCCGTAAAAGACAAATACGGACTCGAGCCAAAACAACTTTTGGATTACAAAGCGTTGGTCGGCGACGCATCCGACAACATTAAGGGAGTTTCCGGCATCGGTCCGAAAACCGCCGCGGGCATTCTCCACAAGGCGGGAACTTTGGAAAACGCCTACGCCAATCCGGCGCTACTTCCAGAAAAAGTCAGAGAAAAACTTCTGGAGTCCAAAGAGCAGGCAGAGCTTTCCAAAAAGTTGGTCACCCTGGAAAAGAACGTTCCTATGGGCGATATCACACTGGAAGACATGAAGGCCGAAATGAAAACGGAGGATATCAGGGACTATTTCGAGAAATTCGGCTTCAGGGCATTACTTAACAGAATGGACAACGGCGTCCAAAAAACCCCTGTCAAAAAGCCCGCGAAAACTCCCAAAGAAGATTCCGGTTCGCAGCAGGGCAAATTTTTGTGAAGTTCCGCAACGCGCTCCTTGTGATATAATGTAAAAAAGCTCAAAAACTAATCGATGGCTAACCTGAAATTTTTACTTTTTTCGTTAATTCCGGCTGTGGCTGTTGTTCTAATAGTATTCTTTTTCACCCCGATTTTATGGGCGTTGGCAGTCGTGTTGTTTGTATCATCCGTGCTCGGCCTGTTTTACATGAACATAAAAGCTGCAGCTTCCGCGCAACAGACGAAACTTTCGGCCGGCGCCGAAGTAAGCGAACCGGAGATGGAATCTATTCTCAACAATTTCGGCGACGCCATTATTATTTATGATGATAACTTCCGCGTGCTCTTTTTCAATAACGCGGGAGAAAAACTTTTTATGATTAATGCGGGCGAAATAATGGGCGTCACCATAAAGCCGGAGGCGGTAAACGACCCGAGGCTTCGTCTTATGGCGCAGATTGTTTTCCCGACTCTCGCTCCGGTTATGATTCCGCGGTCGCAGGGCGGCACCTGGCCGCAAATAGTTGACCTTTCTTTCTCCGAGCCGCAGCTTGAACTGCGCGTGAACACTTCCCAGTTGAGCCAGATTCCGGGCAAGCCGGCCAGATTCCTGAAAGTTATACAAAACCGCACCCATGAGGTGGCTCTTCTGAAAACCAAAAGCGATTTCGTGTCCGTTGCTTCGCACCAATTGAAAACGCCCCTGACGTACATTGATTGGGGGCTCGAAGCGCTTGCCGGCGACCAAACACTAAGCGACCCAAACAAAGAAATCGTTGACGGCGCGCTCAAGGCGAGCAAGCTTTTGTCGGAGATAGTCGAAAGTCTTCTCGACATAGCGAGGATTGAAGAGGGGCGTTTCGGATATAAATTTGAGCCCGCCGACATCTCTGAATTCCTCGGACAAATTCTTGAACGGGCGATGCCGGAAGCAACCCGCGCCGGCGTAAGGCTCTATTTCGAAAAACCCGCGGTCCAGCTCCCGAAAGTATTCATAGACCCGCAGAGACTTTCGCTGGCTATTTCCAACCTTCTCGATAACGGCATAAGATACAACGTCAAAAACGGAGATGTTATCGTCGGCGCGGTTCAGGTGGAGGGAAAGCCATTCATTCAAATCAGCATCAAAGACACCGGAATAGGAATTCCACTGGAGGAAATCAAAAAACTTTTCGTAAAATTCTTCCGCGCTGACAATGCCATAAAATCCCAGACCGAAGGAACGGGCCTGGGACTTTACATATCAAAAAATATAATCGAGGCTCACGGCGGAGAAGTTCGCGTCGAGTCGGAATTGAACCGCGGCACGACTTTTTATTTCACCCTGCCAACCGACCAGGCTTTGGTTCCGCAGAGGGAAGTGCCGATTGAAGCATAATTCACGGCGCATAGCTTATAGCGAATGGCAGATGGCAGTTGTTCTGTATAGTTTTGTAAGTTATAACTATTTGCAATTAGCCATAAGCCATTTGCCAAAACCATGCCTGAACTTCCGGAAGTAGAAACGATCGTCCGCGAGTTGAGAAAGAAAATTTCCGGCAAAAAACTCCGGACACTCTTGGTCTTTGATAAACGAATAGACCGGCTGCATTTGCCACTGCCACTGAAAATACATTCCGTGGACCGGCACGGAAAGTACATAGTTATCCATTCCGGGTCGGGAAAAATTCTTCTCCATCTGCGGATGAGCGGACGATTACATTTTTCGAAGACCGGCGCGGCGGAGAAAACATACAAGAGCGAGCGTGCCGCGTTTATTTTCGCCGATGGCTCGGTTTTGAGATTTTTTGACCCGCGGAGATTCGGAACGCTCGAATGGCGCAAGGGCGATTTGCCGGAAATTGGGCTGAATCCGCTTTCATCAGGATTCGATCGGGAAAAATTCCGGGATATCCTGTATTCGCGTTCCCGGGCGTTGAAGAGCCTCCTTTTAGACCAGAAACTTGTCGCCGGGCTTGGGAACATATATGCCGACGAAAGTCTGTGGTATTCCAAAATAAACCCGCGGCGGGCAAGCGATTCGCTCTCATCGGCCGAAATCCAGCATCTGGCGTCATCTATAAAGAAAGTTCTCCGAGAGGCCATAAAAAGAGGGGGCTTTACCCTCCGCGACTACCGTAAACCAAGCGGCAAAGAAGGCAGCTATCAGAAATTCCGCAAGGCCTATGGCCGGGAGGGGTTGCCTTGTTTCCGTTGTAGGAGCAAAATAGAGAGAGTTAAGACAGGCGGACGTTCAACCTATTTTTGTCCAAGATGTCAGAAGTAATTCATGGAATACTTACCTGCCAATAGGCAGGTGGAGTTTTGTTAATGTGCGATAAAAATAATTAAAATAAATTTTCAAAAATGACGAAAAAAGGAATCAAATACATTTTCGTAGTCGGCGGAGTTATGTCGAGTGTTGGAAAGGGCGTGTCAACCGCTTCAATTGGCAGGATTCTCCAAAGCCGTGGTTATTCAATAACGATGGTGAAATGCGATATGTACGTGAACATAGACGCCGGCACTATGCGTCCGACCGAACACGGCGAAGTATTCGTGGGAGAGGACGGCATCGAGGCTGACCAGGACCTTGGGAATTATGAACGCTTCGGCGGCGTCACCACTACGAAAGACAACTACATCACGACCGGACAGGTTTATCAGGCCGTAATCGATAAGGAGCGCAGTTTCGGGTACGAAGGGGAAGACGTCGAAGTTGTTCCCGATATCCCAAACGAGATAATCCGCAGGATTAATATAGCCGTCCACAAAACCAAAGCCGAGATAGTCGTTGTTGAAATCGGAGGCACGGTAGGCGAGTATCAGAATATTCTCTTTCTGGAAGCCATTCGGATATTGAAACTCAAGAATCCCAATGATGTCGCGCTTGTTTTGGTAAGTTATCTGCCGATCCCGAAGTCCATCGGCGAGATGAAAACCAAGCCGACTCAATACGCGGCGCAAACTTTAAATGCGGCCGGCCTCCAGTGCGACTTCATTCTCTGCCGGGCCGAGAAGCCGATAGACGCGCCCCGCCGCCGCAGATTGGGAATTTTCTGCGGCATACAGCCCGACAACGCCATATCGGCGCCCGACGTGGAATCGATTTATGAAATCCCCGTGAATTTCGAGAAAGAACACTTAAGCGACAAGCTCCTTAAAAAACTCCAGCTCAAGCCGCGCGGACGAAATCTTCGCGACTGGCAGAAATTGGTGGATAAAATACATTCGAGCAAGACGCCGCTTAAAATCGGCATTGTCGGAAAATATTTCGGCAGCGGCGATTACACGCTTGCCGATTCGTATATTTCCGTCATTGAAGCCATCCGTCATGCCGCTGTTGCCAACAGCCGCAAGCCCGACATACATTGGCTCGACTCCGAGGTCTATGAACACGACAAGCGTAAATTAAAAGAACTTGATGATTTTGATGGCATCATAGTTCCCGGCGGATTCGGCAGCCGCGGAGTGGAAGGGAAAATAAAAGCCATCCAGTATTTACGCGAAAATAAAATCCCGTATTTTGGTTTATGCTACGGTATGCAGCTTGCCACGATAGAATTCGCCCGCAATGTTTGCGGTATCAAAGACGCGAACACTACAGAGATAAATCCCGCTACGAAAAATCCCGTTATCCATCTGATGCCGGAACAACTGAAGCATCTTGCCCGCAAGTTGTACGGCGCCACGATGCGTCTCGGCGCTTACCCGGCGGTTCTCGAGAAGGATTCGCTTGTGGCCAAAGCTTACGGCACGCGCCGCATCAGCGAACGCCACCGCCACCGCTACGAGTTCAACAACGAGTACAAGACACGCCTCGAAAAGAAGGGGCTTAAGTTCTCCGGAACATCGCCCGACGGCGAGCTCGTCGAGATAATCGAACTGCCCGGACATCCATTCTTTGTCGGCACGCAATTCCACCCGGAATTCAAATCGCGTCCGCTTCAGCCGCACCCGCTGTTTTTGGAATTCGTAAGGGCCGCGATGAAAAGGAAGAAGTGATTTGGAATGGAAGAAAAGAATTGTCATAACTGTAATAATTCTTTTGTCATCGAATCAGATGATTTTTCGTTTTATGAAAAAATAGGAGTTCCGCCGCCGACCCGATGTCCCGCGTGCCGTCTTCAGAGACGGCTCTTGTTCAGAAATGAGCGCAATTATTACCGGCGGGCATGCGGTTTGTGCAAAAGAAATATCATTTCCGTTTATTCTCCGGAATTGCCTTTCCCCGTGTATTGCCAGAAATGCTGGTGGAGCGACGGCTGGGACCCGAAATCCTACGGCCGCGACTTTGATTTCAGCAGGACTTTTTCCGAGCAGTACAAAGACCTCCAGAAGGTCGTGCCGGCGGTTTCGATAATGAACGACGACGGCGTGGCCAGCGTCAACTGTGAATACACCTATGATTGGGCGTTCAGCAAGAACTGCTATCTCGGAGTATGTGGATGGCATGTGGAAAACGGTCTCTATATGTATTCCGTCAATTACGCCAAGGATGTTATGGATGCCTGGAACGTCAACAACGGCGAACTGATGTACGACAGCATAAATTGCGACAGATGCTATGGCTGCAAACACTGTTTCCTGTGTTTCGATTCCAACAACTGTGCCTTCGGATATGACCTCAAGGGCTGTTCCAATTGCGTGATGTGCGTCGGGCTCCGCAATAAGCAATATTGCATTTTGAACATACAATATTCAAAAGAGGAATATGAAAAAGAACTCGGTAAACTGAATCTTAAAACCCGCTCCGGCGTCGAAAAATGCAGAGCTGAATTCGATAAATTCACACTGAAATTTCCTAGAAAATACACTTCAATCGTAAAGAATCTCAATTCGACCGGATTTTTTATGACTGAAGCAAAAAATTCAAGAAATTGTTTTTATTGCTCCGCTCCCGTTGAGAACTGCGCCTATATAGTTGTTAACCAGGGCGCCAAAGACTCGTACGACTGCAACAATACCGGAATGCCCGAACTGTGCTACGA
>Ga0208566_1001843_pt1 | contig 11834 bp, 8 predicted proteins | sample PL_2010_150m_FD_184159 | JGI IMG/M metagenome (GOLD analysis project Ga0208566, IMG submission 184159) | Freshwater microbial communities from Powell Lake, British Columbia, Canada to study Microbial Dark Matter (Phase II) - PL_2010_150m... | ecosystem: Environmental > Aquatic > Freshwater > Lake...
TAGTTATTTGTTTAAATTTACCGTGCATAGAGTGGTATTTATGCAAAGGGAAGGTAGGGCTTTTTTCTTTAGTCCGCTTTCCCTTTTCCGTTTACACTCTTTTGCACTTATTAGTTGAACTTAGAAAGTATTAATGGCAGGAACAAAAGACGTAAAGGAATTGGAAAGTGTAAATATCATGTGGTTAATTAAGGGTGCAATCAGTAGAAAATTTGAGACTCCGAATGGCAAAATGTATTTATAAGGACTTATTTCCTCGTAATCTGCACATTCGATGTGTTTATATATCAAATTATATTATAACAGAATCGAAAATGCTTAATCGATTATAATTCATATTTATAAATTTTTAGATTTATTTACCTTCTTCACATCTTAATTGCTAGAATTCATGAAAGTAATACGCATTCTTATCCTCTTATTGTTGAGCAATATTACTCTTAATATTCATGCTCAATTGGTAGACCCAAAACAAGTAGTCAACTATACCCAAACAATACCCCCTCCGCCAACATCGGCCTCTTTGGGCAGGTATGGAGAGAGCCCGGTTTCTTACTTTACAGGACGTCCGGAAATTTCCGTACCATTATACACAATTGAAGATTACGGTTATGCACTTCCCATCTCTTTGAGCTATTATGCTTCCGGAATAAAAGTAACTGATATGGCTTCATGGGTTGGGATTGGGTGGTCATTAAATGCAGGAGGAGTAATAACGAGGACGATTAGAGGCATGCAGGATGAGATTAATTATAATGGTTTCTTGTCAAACGCCGGACAAATTATTCAATCGAATCTTGTGAAAGGGAATTGCCCCGGCTGTCCAAATAGCTCAACTGATTACTTGGATTTGTGGGATATCAATAATGGGAATATGGATGGACTTGCAGATATCTATTATTTTAATTTCGGGAGCTATTCAGGGAAATTCGTTTTTGACTATTATGGCGACATATTCCAGATGCCAGATAACCCCCTATTAAAGATCATTCCATATAGAGATGCTTTACCGACAGATTTAGGTGCATTTAGACATATACATGCATTTGATATAATTACGGAAGATGGAGCCAGATATAAATTTGGTGATAATGCAACTGAAAAAACCATGTGGGAATCAAATTATGTCTATGAATCTAGTGTTTATCAATTTACTCAGGATAATTATCCGAGCACTCTTATTGAACACAATTTGGCACCTCGTAATCTTCAGGAACCATATTTACCTTACAATAACTCTTGGTACTTAAATAAAATTATTCTCCCCAATGCTACAGATTCTATTCTTTTTACTTATGAAACTGATTCAATATCGTATAGACAAAATTGGACGGATACATATTTTTACGATTCACCAAAATTAGTTCCCGACCCATTGAATGCTATATATTGGCCTCAAATTCTCAGAAATTTTTCAGAGTATGGCGTTTTTACAAAACGTCTTTCTGGCATTTCATGGAAAGACGGAACAATTTCATTTATAAAAAACAACGATCCACGTGAAGATATTGACTCATATTATGGCAATAAAAAAACCAATAGTTATGCTCTTTCAAAAATTGAAATTAAAAATATTAAAAATCAAATTGTACGCCGTATTGATCTTAAAACTTCATATTTTAATGAGGCAGAATTATATAGTGGAACTGAAGAAACTGGTAAGGTGTATTATTATCGATTAAAACTGGATACCGTAATAGTTAATAATCAGCAATACTCATTTGAATATAACCCGACTCGATTACCAGCCAGGTATTCACCGTTATTTGATTTTTGGGGTTACTACAAACATGATTCCTTATATCAGACATCATCTGATTTAATTCATAAAATTTCCAAACCGCAACTCTTTGTTTATCCGGTTGATACTTCTAACAGTATTTATTCAGGCATTTATTCAATCTATCCCAGAAGTACTCATAATGGTGATGAGTTTGTACTTCCTGGCAAGAATATGTATCCAGACCTTGAAAGCACTAAAGCACATGTATTGACAAAAATTACATTTCCAACAGGCGGATCAGACTCGTTTGAGTATGAATTAAACTCATTCTTAATAGATGGACAGGAACAAAAGGCTGGAGGCCTACGAATCAAATCTATTACAAGTTTTGATGGAATTATGCATGACAATGATATAAAAAAAGAATTTTTGTACAATTTATCTGGAAAAATTGCCAACATTCCAGATGTTGCAAAATTGAACATAAAGATGGTGGCGTTTGTTCACTTTCCTATATGGGTATTACAGACCACTCCTCCTTATCTTGAAAAACTTGAGGAATGGAAATATGCGACTACAATACATTCAACTTCACAAGCTCAATTAATAGATACAAAAAGCAATTCTGTCGGTTATACAGAAGTAACTGAGACTAACAAAAATAATTCCGGAGTGACGATTAATGGTAAATCAGTTTATAAGTATTCATTTCCCGGGGCGCTTAATTCTGATTGTGATTATAATATAAATTGTCTGCCTTCACATCCGGATTCGTGTCGGAAAGCACATAAAAATATAATAATTACCTCTCAACTATTACAACTATATTCAAGTCCTATTTATTATCCAATTCACCGGATTGATAACTTTCCATTTTTATCTAATCCAGATATTTCGTTTTGTAAAGGGTTGCTTTTAGAAGAGGACAATTTTGATAATTTGAATCAATGGGTGAAAAAAACAACATATGATTATTGTTATGGAAATCAACACCCCGTTTTGGGAATAAAGTCTCAATTTGCATGCAACATAGAGGGAGTATACGAGGTAATTCATTGTGATGCAAACGAATCCTGTTATGCTATTTTTTCAGCACCATTCTATTTTTCTGATACCCGTTGGGGTGTTGATCAAATACTTTGCGGTTCCGTTCATCTTAATAAAAAAACCGTATTGGATTATTCTTCTGTCAATCCAAGTTTATTTGTTACAAGGGAGACAAACTATCAATACAATAATTTTTTACAATTATCCTCTTCATCTACATTGAATAGCGATGGACATTCGATAATTACTAGATTTAAGTATCCTGAAGATTATGGTAGTGGCAATGGAGATCCTTACGCAAACGCGATATTGACAATGAAATTTAACAACAAACTTAATGAAGTTATCGAAACTACAAGATCAGATATAGTAAATAACAATGAGAAAGTGACAACTGGTGAGCTGAAATTTTTCAATACGACTAATTCTGGCAATAAAGTTTATCTTGACAAGATTGATCAGATTGAAACCAATACGGCTATCTCAAATTTTTCTCCATCAAGTATTCATAGTACTTTTAATTTCGACAGCCATTATAAGGACCACATTAAGTTTGACGAGTATAACTTTAATTCCGATCTTACTCTTCGACAAGTTCATAAGGTCGACGATATCAATACAAGTTGTTACTGGGGTTACAGAAACGCATATAAAGTTGTTGTAGCACAAAATGTAACCTATTCAGATTTATCTTCTGCCATTTATTCAGTAAACAATAATCTTGAAGGATTTTTACTATCACTTGATGATATGACTACACAGAATCAAAGGAACCAATGGAAACAATTTAATATTTCCCTCAGAAGTAATGCTGATCTTGCGCATTCATTAGTAACGACTTATACATATAAACCCCTTGTAGGAATAACTTCTGTTACTGATCCAGCAGGGATTGCTACCTATTATGAATATGATGCTTATGGGCGGTTAATCTTTGAGAAAGACAACAATTTCAATATCGTGAAGAAATACGATTACCATTATGCAGGGCAATAGGATTTAGATAGCTATAGTAATGAGCATAATTGGTTGATAATGGTCGACGGATCAGTGTTGTTGTACTGATAGGATTCGCTGGTTCCTGTGCAGTAAGAAATGAATATCCGGAAAGAAAAAAACAGAAAAATAACCGACCTCTCATTTTTGATCATCTTGTAGCCCGGTGTTGCCGCGGCTCCGGGCCTGTCTGTGTATCCTCCACGCTGTAACCCACCCCGGTACCGCATCCCTGAGAATGATCACCACCGAAGCCATGATAATCAAAGTGAGGCTGAGGTTAATGATCCCATCGACCCGGTGGGCAGAAGTAGCCAGTTGCGGAATGTAGATCCCTTTCATGTTCAGAATACCGGCAGTGAACGTGGTGATCCCTACAAAAACGAGTGGGATGATGGTGACCCAGGCATACCTGATTTTTCCCTGGTTGATGATGTAAGAAGTTCCGATGGTGAGTGCAATGGTCGCCAGCAACTGGTTTGCGGTTCCGAACATCGGCCAGATGGTGGAAACACTTCCGGTATAAATAAAATACCCCCAGAAGATAACCACGATTCCACTGGCGAGCAGGTTCCCGGGCAGCCAGTTGGCACGGGCAAAGGGTTTGTAAACCTTCCCGAGACTTTCCTGCAGGATGAACCGGGCAATACGGGTTCCGGCATCAATGGTGGTGAGGATGAAAAGCGCCTCAAACATGATCGCAAAATGGTACCAGTACGACATCAGGTTTTTCAGTCCGGGAATGGAAGAGAAGATTTGAGCCATACCTACTGCAAGGGACACAGCTCCGCCTGTCCTTCCTGCCACCTTTTCCCCCACTTCGGCAGAAAGCCGTGGTAGATCGGAAGTGGTAAATCCCATGGCATGCAATTGCGGCAAAATTTGATTAAACTTTTCGGGGGAAACATTGATTTGAAAGTAGTCGAGCGGAAACAAGCTGGAAGCAGCAATCAGGGCAAGCACGCTTACAACCCCCTCCGAAAGCATGGATCCCACCGCGATGAATTTAATATGCGATTCCTTCATGATCATTTTGGGAGTAGTGCCCGAACTTACCAGCGAATGAAATCCTGAAATGGCCCCGCAGGCAATGGTGATGAACAGGTAAGGGAACAAGGTTCCAGGGATTACCGGTCCTCCGCCCCAGGCATAGGTTGTAAAAGCAGGCATTTTCAGGTTGGGTGCTACAATGATGATTCCCACTGCCAGCATTGCAACAACGCCAAGTTTCATAATGGAACTGAGATAATCTCTGGGAGTAAGCAGCAACCATACCGGCAGTACAGAGGCCAAAAACCCATAACCGGCGAGCAGGATGGTCAGGTTTTTATGGTCGTAACTAAACCAGGAGGCAAAAGGTGAAGCCGGAATATATTTCCCTAAAATAACGGCTGAAGTAAGTAGAATAACCCCCATCACGGTGGCTTCAACCGTTTTTCCTTTCCTGAACCTGAACATCCATACTCCCATGAAAAGGGCGATGGGGATCGTGGCAGCAATCGTAAAGGTTCCCCAGGAACTTTCCGACAGGGAATTTACCACCACCAGCCCTAACCCTGCCAGCGCCACGATGATAATGAGGAATGTTGCAACCGATGTTGTAACGGTGCTGGTAACTTTTCCGATCTCCACGCGGGCGATTTCTGCCAGAGATTTGCCATCGTGCCGGATCGAGGCAGTGAGGATAACGAAATCATGCACTGATCCTGCCATAACCGCACCGATCACCATCCAGAGAAAGCCCGGGAAATATCCGAACTGGCAGGCGAGAACAGGGCCTACCAGCGGACCTGCCCCGGCTATGGCGGCAAAATGATGGCCAAAAAGGACCCATTTGCTCATCGGGTAATAATTCTGCCCGTCGAACAAACGGCCGGAAGGGGTACCCCGGGAATCATCCAGGGTCAGTACTTTGGCGGCGATAAAAGAGAAGTAAAACCGGTAAGCAAGAACAAAAAGGGCGATCGCCGTGATCACCAATGGCATAGCATTCATCCGGGGACTATATTAGCGGATCAAATTTATTTAATTTTTGTTTATAAATGTTCAATGGTATCAATTTGCTAATTCTTAATTAAATTTATCCACTCGTTTTAAGCATCAGAAAGGAAAAGACCTTTATTGATATTGAGATTGTAGAATTATCAGTTGTATTCATGATTTTACTTAAGCAAACGATATATTTCTGGCCATTTTTGGTATATGCAGGCATTGCATTTGCCATTGCGGGGATCATGATCGGATTATCATATATCCTTGGAGAGCGGCATAAAGAAAAGACCACGGACGAGCCCTATGAATCCGGGATTCCTGGGACAGGAAATGCCCGCCTGCGTTTCTCCTCGCACTTTTATATTATCGCCATGTTTTTCGTTATTTTCGACCTTGATGCGGCATTTATTTTTGCCTGGGCCATATCGTTCCGTGAGCTCGGGATTCCCGGATACCTGGGTGTCCTGGTTTTTATCCTTATCCTGGTCGTAGTGCTTATTTATGAATTGGGGATCGGTGCCCTTAATTTCGGCCCCGATGGCAAAAAAATACTGAAGGTCAGAAACAAATTAAAATGAAATTTACTATAAACCACCCGGAGGATGTCAATTTACGGGGAGATGCAGTACTGAGGGAGGATGAAATACGGCGGTCCGTATTACTTACGCGTCTTGACGATATGGTGGCATGGGGACGAAAAAATTCCATTTGGCCTTTTGCTTTTGGACTTTCCTGTTGTTTCGTTGAAATGGCTACTTCGATAACCAGCCGGTTTGATATTGCACGGTTTGGGGGAGAAGTCATGCGTGGAACCCCACGCGAAGCTGATTTAATGGTGATAGCCGGGACAGTGTTTATTAAGATGGCTCCAATCATCAAAAGATTGCACGAACAGATGATGGCGCCACGGTGGGTTATATCCATGGGATCTTGTGCCAATTCGGGAGGTATGTATGATATCTATAGCGTGGTGCAGGGCGTTGACAAATTCCTGCCGGTGGATGTGTATGTAGCAGGTTGCCCGCCACGTCCCGATGCATTCCTTGAAGGATTGCTGCTTCTTCGCGAGTCGATAGGAAAAGAAGAACGACCACTTAGCTGGGTCATCGGTCCTCAGGGTATCGTGACGAGAAACTATCAGCCCAGTCAGCGCGATAAGAAGATGGAAGAACGACGTATGATGGGAAAAATCCGCCCGGTGAATGAAATGTGATCAAACGAAAATACAGATCTGAAATGACGGAACCTTTGTCAGTAGTATCGTTGCTCAATAATAAATTCGGTGATGCGGCCATCATGGCTGAACAGCACACTATTGATGGCATTCCGACCTTATGGATGCATACAGACTTTCTTAAAAAGGTCTTAAAATACCTTAAATGTGAGGTGCTTCAACCTTACAACATGCTTTTTGATCTTTGTGGCATCGATGAGCGAAAAAGATTAAAAAGGGATGGATTGCCGGTCGCGGATTTCACGGTTGTATATCATCTCACCTCCCTGGAAAGGAACCAGGACATACGCCTGAAGGTCGCACTTGCCGGGGAATTCCCATCTGTGCCGAGCATTACGGATATCTGGCCTTGCGCCAATTGGTATGAACGTGAAACATATGACATGTTTGGTATTACCTTCACGGGGCATCCCAACCTTCGCCGGATCCTGATGCCTCAATCCTGGAAGGGGTTTCCCCTTCGGAAGGAACATCCCGCCCGGGCAACAGAACTCGGGCCATTCGTGCTGGATGATCAGATGCGGGAACTGAATGATGCTGACCTTCAGTTCAAACCAGAAGACTGGGGTTTGAAAAGACATAGTGAGGATACTGATTTCATGTTCCTTAATCTCGGCCCCCAGCATCCGGGGACACATGGTCTGTTACGGCTTGTTCTGCAACTTGACGGGGAAGACATTGTGGATGTCGTTCCTGATATTGGCTTTCACCACCGGGGAGCAGAAAAAATGGGAGAACGGCAGTCATGGCATACATTCATCCCTTATACCGATCGTATCGATTACCTGAGTGGCGTACTGAACAACCTTGCCTACCTTCTCCCGGTTGAAAAACTTGCGGGTATTGAAATCCCGGATCGCGCAAAAGTGATCCGGATCATGATGAGCGAATTGTTCAGAATAGAAAGCCACCTCGTCTGGCTTGGAACTTTTGCCCAGGACCTTGGTCAGCTTTCACCTGTATTCTTTACGTTCAATGACAGGGAGCGTGCGTTCGACCTGGTTTCTGCTATTACCGGTGGACGGATGCATCCATCATGGTTCAGGATCGGAGGTGTAACTGATGACCTGCCTGACGGTTGGCAAAAGCACATGCAGGATTTCGTTAATTATCTCCCTAAAAGAATCAAAGAATACGATAGGGTAATCATCAGGAACAGCATTTTCAAGGCAAGAACGGTGGGTATAGGTGTTTATACTACCCAGGAGGCAATTGATTGGGGAGTTACCGGAGCGGGACTTCGTGCAACGGGTTATAATTTTGATTATCGCAAACAAAGGCCATATTCCGGCATCGACCAGTTTGAATTTGAGATCCCGCTTGGTAAGAACGGCGACTGCTATGACCGTGCCCTGGTTCGCATGGAAGAAATGCGCCAGAGCCTGCGCATCATCCAGCAGTGCATTGATAATATGCCGGCAGGACATTATAAATCGGATCATCCGCTTGCAACACCCCCGCGCAAGGATAAAACCATGAAGGATATCGAAACACTCATCACCCATTTTCTTGCGGTTTCATGGGGTCCGGTAATACCTGCAGGTGAAGCAATGATCCCTGTTGAAGGCGCCAAAGGAGGCAACGCCTATTACCTGGTGAGCGATGGAAGCACTTCGGCCTACAGGGCAAGGATTCGTACTCCATCGTTCCCGCATATGCAAATGATTCCCTTAATTAGTAGAGGATACACCATACCAGACCTGCTGGCTACCCTGGGCGCAATGGATTTTGTGCTGGCCGATCTTGACAGATAATATAATCCGATGTTGACAGAAGAAGAAAAACAAGAAATACTGGAAGAAACAAAGTTGTATCCTTACCCGAAGGTTGCCTGCCTTGACGCCTTGAAAATTGTGCAGCATCATAATGGGTGGGTAACAGATGAATCGGTAAAAGATGTCGCTGAACTCCTTGGTATGTCCGCAGATGAGGTTGATAGCATAGCTACATTCTACAGCAGGATCTACCGGTATCCTGTAGGGCGCCATGTGATCCTGGTCTGCGACAGCATCAGTTGCATGATCATGGGTTATGAGCCGGTTTATGATCATCTTTCAAAAAAATTGGGTATCCGGTTCGGGGAGACCACACATGATCAACGATATACACTGCTTCCCATCTCATGCCTCGGCGATTGTGACCACGCCCCGGCATTGATGATCGACGATGAACTTTACGACCGGGTAGATATTGAAAAGATTGATCTTTTACTGGAAAAATATTCCTAGACACATATGGAAAGGCCGTTGACAAAACATATCAGTCCGGATGGATCACAGCTGTACCTGAAGAATTATGTTCAGGCAGGCGGGTATCTGTCGGTCCGGAAAGTTTTGATGGAAATGGCCCCTGCCGATGTCATCAATGTGGTAAAAGCTTCCAATCTGTTGGGCAGAGGTGGAGGCGGATTCCCGGCAGGTGTTAAGTGGGGTTTTGTCCCCGTGAATAAAGAAATGGAACCGTTAAGGTACCTGGTTTGCAATGCTGATGAAATGGAACCGGGAACTTTTAAGGATCGCCTGTTGATGGAAGAAAATCCTCACCAGCTGATTGCCGGGATGATCATTACTTCATACGCAATCCAGGCTGATAAGGCATACATCTTCCTGCGATGGGCATACAAAAAGTCGGAAGCTGTTTTACTCAGGGCCATTGCAGAAGCTTATGAAGCCGGGTATCTTGGTAAAAATATTCAGGGATCCGGATTTGACCTTGATCTTTATATTCATTCCAGTGCCGGCCGGTATATGTGTGGCGAAGAAACCGGCCTTCTCAATTCACTCGAAGGGAAACGGGCCATCCCACGGGACAAGCCTCCTTTTCCGGCAATCAGCGGACTATTTGGTAAACCGACCGTGGTCAACAATGTGGAAACACTATCCTGTGTCCCACATATCCTGGAAAACGGGGCAGAGTGGTTCAAAAGCATAAGCCTCACCGGGCAGGGAGGAACGAAACTCTATGCAGTCAGCGGCAGGGTAAAAACCCCCGGTGTATGGGAATTACCTTTGGGCACCACCATGCGTGAGATCATCGAAAAGCATGCCGGCGGCATGATGGACGGGTACAAATTCAGGGGAGCCTTACCGGGAGGCGCCTCTACTGATTTTATTATAGAAGACCATATGGATTTACCCCTGGATTTCGCTTCTCTTGGTCCGGTGGGAAGCAGGTTAGGAACAGGAACCATGATCATCCTTGATGATAAGACCTGTCCTGTTGCATTCATCCATAACCTTGAGAAATTCTTTGCCCTGGAAAGTTGCGGCTGGTGCACCCCTTGCAGGGAAGGATTGCCATGGGTTGAAAAAATCCTGCAATCAATTGAAGATGGAAAAGGGACAGAACGTGATCTTGAGCTATTGAAATTTCATACATGGTATTGTGCGCCTGGTCATACGTTCTGTGCGCATGCACCGGGAGCTATGGAGCCACTGCAAAGCGGCCTTAAGTATTTTCATGATGATTTTATGCGGCATATAAACGACAAACATTGTCCCTGGAGGTCATGATGGTGAAAATTCAGATCGACCGAAAATTTTATGAGGTACAGCCAGGGAAGAACCTTCTCGATACCTGCCTTACGCTTGGTATTTATATTCCACACTTCTGCTATCACGCCGCCCTGGGATCTGTAGGCGCTTGCAGGTTATGTGCCGTAAAAAAATATACAAGTCCTGACGATATGATAGGACGGATCATCATGTCATGCATGGAACCCGTTATGGAAGGCCTGATTGTCTCGGTCAATGACCAGGACTCAAAAGCATTCCGGGCTGCCATCATCGAAAGTCTTATGACCAACCATCCGCACGATTGCCCAGTGTGCGATGAAGGCGGAGAATGCCACTTGCAGGATATGACCGTGATGACAGGTCACAATTACAGGCGGTTTGACTTTAAAAAAAGAACCTATAAAAACCAGTTCCTCGGACCGTTTCTCACCCATGAAATGAACCGCTGTATACAGTGTTACCGCTGTGTAAGATTCTACGCTGATTATGCAGGTGGTAAGGATTTATCGGTATTTGGATCTCATAATCATGTTTACTTCGGAAGATATCAGGAAGGAACCCTTGAAAATGAATTCAGCGGTAACCTTGCCGAGGTTTGTCCTACCGGAGTCTTCACGGATAAAACACTGAAAGATCATTACACCCGTAAATGGGACCTCACCAACGCACCTTCTGTGTGCGTTCATTGCGGAGTGGGATGTAATACCATCGCCGCTGAACGGTACGGCGGTCTTCGTCGGATTATGAGCCGTTATAATGGTGCAGTCAATGGTTATTTCCTTTGTGACCGTGGACGATTCGGCTATGAGTTTGTAAACGATGATCAAAGGATAAGAAAGGCACAGATTCGCATATCGAAAGGAAATGATCTTGAAGAAACAGATTCTGATACGCTTGTTGGAATAGTATCAGCGGCTTTTTCCGGGATAAAAAAATGTATAGGAATAGGTTCACCGAGGGCATCACTGGAAGCGAACTTTGCATTGTCTTGCCTGGTAGGGAAAGAGAATTTCTATCATGGCGTTTCACGCAAAGAACATGCCCTGGTAAGAACAGCGATTGATATATTGCAGAATGGAACTGCCCATTCTCCTTCATTGAAGGAAATTGAAAAAGCAGATACTGTGCTTATTCTTGGGGAGGATATAACCAACACGGCTCCCATGGTTGCTCTTGCGGTGCGGCAGGCTGCACGGAACAAAGGCATTGAAATGGCCGGAGGGTTCGGTATACCAAAGTGGAATGATTCAGCCCAACGGGAAAAGGCACAGGACCTGAAAAGCCCTGTTTTTATTGCTTCCCCATTCAATACCAAACTGGACGATGT
>Ga0208566_1001844_pt1 | contig 11831 bp, 9 predicted proteins | sample PL_2010_150m_FD_184159 | JGI IMG/M metagenome (GOLD analysis project Ga0208566, IMG submission 184159) | Freshwater microbial communities from Powell Lake, British Columbia, Canada to study Microbial Dark Matter (Phase II) - PL_2010_150m... | ecosystem: Environmental > Aquatic > Freshwater > Lake...
TGGCTCTACCAGGCTGCGAAAAAGGACCACCCGTCCGCGATCGACCTTCTTTCTACCGTGGTTTGGCGCAATCAATCGGTGATCGGCAAACACTTTTCGGGTGAGCAGTTCTACCAGATCGTGAAGAAGTCCCACCGTCCTCATGGCGCGATACTTCACTGAATTTCTCATTGAGTCAGGACCGAATCCTCTCTATACAGGCAACAACTGACCATTCGACAACCGCATAGGATTGAGCCATTGGGGAAGGAACCTGATAGTCTGGGTGCCCTCGCCAACCGGCTCACCCGTCATGGTTTTGGCTTCGTGGTTGTGGACTACCAAGATACTTTCTGGCTCGGCCTTGATGCCGGTACTCAGAATCTGACCATTTCCCATCCTAACGATAATGCCCATGAACAACCTCTTTCTGGTGGATTCAACGGTGGGAGTAACCAGGTACAAGACTAACAACCGCCGCATGCAAGTGGGGTGTTGAATTAGCTGCGTTTCGCACTTAATTCGGTCGGCTGGGCAGTCCAAGTTCCTTGGAGATCAAGTTATGAAAACGGTAAAAGCACGGGAACGGTTTGATGAGACGGTGACGGCGACCGTTTTGGAGCAGGCGATAAAGCGCGGCCGGAAACGGCCTGGCCAAGAGTTGCACGCCACCGCTTTGCAGTACCTACTTAAATTAAAGTCCTTGCTGATTGGATTTGCGGATGACAGCGCGGTGGCCTTGCCGGTGAAGAACTACCCGGAGTTGGCCCAACTGAGCCGAGCCGAGTTGGATCATCTGGCGCTGGGTTTCGGCGGTAGCGCGCTGTGCCTTGACCTTGGACGCTTCTCAATGCCGAACGTCAGCTCTCTGACGGGCCATGATTCTTGAGCTCGCCGAACTTAGCTGCCATCGTCGGGTTGCCCCGCGTCAGCTTTTTGATCGTCACATCCTGCGCCTTGTCGTTCGCGAGACGAAGGTTCCGATTGGTGCCGAGCAAGGCTTCCTTCGTCTTCTGCAAGTGATCGATCGACTTGTCGATCTCATCGATCGCCGTTAGGAAGTGCCTGGAGGCGAGGTCGTAGTTCTTCGCGAAAGCAGTCTTAAACGTCTCTAGCTCGCTTTCGAAATTCGTGATGTCGATGTTCTGCGCCTTCACGAGCGCCAACTCTGACTTGTACTTGAGCGAGTTCATCGCTGCATTCCGCAGCAGCGTGATGATTGGAAGGAAGAACTGTGGTCGGACGATGTACATTTTCGGGTAGCGGTGGAACACGTCTACGATCCCGGTGTTATATAGCTCACTGTCGGGCTCTAGCATGGAGACCAGCACCGCGTACTCGCACCCCTTCTCGATGCGATCCTTGTCGAGCTCCTTCAGGAAGTCCTCGTTCCTGTTTTTCGTCGCGATGCGATCACTCTCGTTTTTCATTTCGAACATGATCGATACGATTTCAGTGCCAGCCTCATCCGAGTCGCGAAAAATGTAGTCACCCTTACTGCCAGTTCGCGCGTCGTTGTCCTTCTCGAAATATGCCCATGGAAATGCCGTCGCTCGAATACGGTTGAACTCGGTTTCGCAGTGCTGCTCGAGGGTTTCGCCAACCATCTTGGTCGACAGGCGAGCCTTCATGTCTCGGAGGCGCTCGATAGCATCATCGCGATCTCTAATTTGCGTCTCGTACTTGTCCTTGAGTGACTTCTCGGCAAGCTGCTTCTCAAGCTCTACTCGCTCAAGGCCATTCTTCAGCTCGTCGCGTTCCTTCTCGACCGCACTTACTGCCTCGGTGATCGCGAGCCTCTGCGCAACCTCAATGGCGTCGAGCTTTGCCCTCAGACCCTGGATTTCCGCGTCCTTCGTAGCAGCGGCCTTCTGTAGTTCGTTCACGAGCCTCGCTTCGGCTAGATTGGAAGCGGCTTGCTTGTCATTCTTGGCCAGCGCAAGTTCGTTCGCGAGCGTGTCACGCTCCTTTTCTACGGCGCTTAGTGCCTCGGCCACGGCGAGTTTACGCGCGACCTCACCGGCTTCGAGCCTGGCCTTGAGCTCCTGGATCTCAGTGTCCTTGGCTGCGGCAGCCTTCTGCATTTCGCTGGCGACCTTAGTTTGGGCGAGTTCGACGGCGTTCCTCTTGTCCTGCTCGGCCAGTTCAAGCCGCTCGTGCAACTGCTGCTCGAACTCGCTGTCGCGAACCTGCTTCAGGATGTTCGCGTACCCAGCCTCGTCAATCTTGAATGCTTTCCCGCAGTGCGGGCAGATGATCTCATTCATGTCTACGCCCCTCCCACCTTCGTCAAAATCTGCTTGAGCATCTCTGGAACAGTTCCTTTCGCCTCAAGCGACGCAGTCCAGCCGGAATGAGACATTTGTTTTTCTCCTCAAAACCTGCCATTGACTTTCACAGGCGCCCAGCATATCGGAGTTATTATGCTCGTAGCAATAATACTAAGCGACCAAATGGTATCGGTTTAATAGCGCGTAATCGGCATCATCGATATCAATTCTTCAGGCGGAGCCAAGAGCCGACGTGGGGGACATGCAGACCATGATTGAAACCATCACCATTTCCGGCGTTGCAACCTACGCCACGACGCCCGAGCAGCTCAACGGCCTTTCGAAATTCAATTTTCTGTTCGGCTCTAACGGCACGGGGAAAACCACCATCAGCCGGGTGATCGCGGATGAAACCAAGTTTCCGACGTGCAGTGTCACATGGAAAGCCGGGACAAAACTACAGCCACTGGTTTACAACCATGATTTCATAGAACGGAACTTCAACCAGTCGGCAGAGCTGAAAGGTGTTTTCACATTAGGGGAGAAGCAACTCGACACACTCGCAAAGATTGCGGCGGCAAAAGGCGAACTCGACGCGCTGACTACCAAGATCGAAACTCTCACTCAGACACTACAGGGCACGGATGGAAATGGTGGAAAGAAAGGAGAGTTAGCAACGCTTGAGGCAGGACTGAAAGACAAGTGTTGGGCTCAGAAACAGAAGCACGACGCGCAGCTGCATGGTGGATTCGAGGGGTATCGGAACAGTTCGGAAAAATTCAAAAGCAAAGTGCTTCAGGAGCAAGCGTCCAATACCGCGACGCTCCTCACCTTGGCAGAGCTGGAGAAAAAAGCGGAAAGCGTCTTCGGACCCACACCCACGACGGAGGTATCAATTCCTGCTGCCGATACCACCACACTCCTCGCGCATGAAAAGAACCCAATCCTGAAGAAAAGGGTTATCGGTAAGGAAGACGTCGATATCGCTGCAATGATCAAAAAGCTCGGGAACAGCGACTGGGTTCGAGAAGGTCGGGGATTCTACGACGTCAACGATGGAGTGTGTCCGTTTTGCCAACAAGAGACGACCGATGCATTTGCGCGAAGTCTGAATGAGTATTTTGACGAGACCTTTGTGGCAGACAGCAAGGCGATCGATGACCTCGCCACGAACTACGCCACCGAAGCGGCCCGGATTCAGCAACAACTCGCCGCAATTATTGCGTCACCGTCTAAGTTCCTTGATGTTGAGAAGCTGAAAGCAGAGAAGGAGCTACTTTACGCAAAAGTTACACTGAACAACCAGCGCCTTTCCGGAAAGAAGAAGGAGGCAAGCCAGGTGGTCGAGCTGGAATCGTTGAGCAACGTCTGCACGGCGATTAAGACCCTGATCGACGCGGCCAACACCCAAGTGGCTGGCCACAACAAGATGGTCGTGAACCTTGCGACCGAGCGTCGAACATTGACCGCGCAGGTATGGAAGTTCGTTCTTGAAGAACTGAATGCCGACCTCGCTGCGTTTAAGACGGCGAAAGATGGCTTGGACAAAGCCATCGCGGCGATGACGACGCAGATCACAACGGCGACAACTGACAAGGCGAGAAAGGTAGCCGAGATTCGCGAGTTGGAAAAGCAAACGACAAGTATCCAGCCGACTATTGACGGCATAAACAGTCTGCTGTCGTCGTTTGGCTTCCAAGGCTTCAAGCTCGCGAGAGCGGAAAGCGGGACATGCTACAAGCTGGTGCGCTCGGATGGTTCCGATGCCAAGGCGACGTTGAGCGAGGGTGAGAAGGCCTTCGTCACCTTCCTTTATTTCTACCATCTGCTTAAGGGCAGCGACTCAGACAGCGGGATGACAACTGACCGAATCGCGGTCTTCGATGACCCAGTTTCCAGCCTCGACAGCGACATCCTTTTCATCGTCGGTAGTCTCATCAAAGGGATATTCGACGAGGTGCGCGCTGGCACTGGGCACATCAAACAGATCTTCGTTCTCACGCACAACGTCTACTTCCACAAGGAGGTCACCTATAACCCAAAACGGAAAGACATAGCGATGAACGAGGAAACGTTTTGGATCGTTCGCAAGCCCGGGCTGGTCTCGAAACTCGATAAGTACCCGACCAACCCAATCAAAACTTCTTACGAGTTGCTATGGGCCGAGGTTCGCAAACCTGAACGCTCTAATCTCGCTATTCAAAATACGCTGCGACGCATTCTGGAGAACTACTTCAAGATTCTGGGTGGCATCGAGTTTGACCAGCTTTGCGCGATGTTCGAAGGAAAGGAGAAGATCATCTGCAAATCGCTCTGCTCATGGGTGCATGACGGATCGCATTACGCGCACGACGATCTCTATGTCTCGATTGATGACACGATGGTAGGCGCCTACCTGAAGGTTTTCAGGGCGATTTTCGATAAATCAGGGCATAGCGCGCACTACAAAATGATGATGGGTGATGCCTTCGTTGAGGATACATTAATGGCTGCGACGCCATAAACCGAATCGCAAGTGATCGTCTAACAGCCGGCTACAGCGGCGGCCCACTGTTGAACCGGAACGTTGAAAGTCCGCTTACTTAGTGGCGACGGGAAGCTTTGGGGCGAATGTTGCCTGACCTGCGAAGCGGTCGTTGAGGCCAGCTCCCGTGACTACGACGGCTAACCTATATATTGCAGCCGTTGGTGGCGAGGCGCCCCAATGACCGCTCAGGCCGAGAACCCGTCCGCCATGGTGATCACGACGACTGGAATGGGTCGCAAAAGCCATAAACTAACCTGTAAAACCACGTACCTGAGCGTCAGCGCCGAGCCAAGATAAGGTCATAGAGCTATGTTGCACCACTGATGTGATCCAGATTTTTCAGCACGGTAGTCGATCAGATCGTCAGCGCCTTCAGCAATGCATCGCGGGCATCGAGGTAGTAGTGGATAGTGATCTTGGCTGCCAGATCGTCGGGCAGGTCGTTCAATTGTCGGCGGCTACTGATGGGCATCAGGATACTGGCGGCGCCTTTCTCTATGGCGGTTTCAACCACGGCGACGGGATTGAAAATTGTTTCGATGGAACCACCTAAGTTTAGACCTCCCGTAACAGCGAGACTGCCCTTGATACTCTTCTGAAGGAGTGATGAGCAGAGCGCGAGAAGCACGGCAACGCCGACGGCAGAGCCGCTCTTGGCGCTGTCAAATGCCCGCAGTTGAACCGAGAACTCGTGCTGGCGAGGCTCGCGGTCACCGACGAGTTCCTTCGCGCGCGCATAGAGGTTCTGCTCGGCGCACCGAACGCTTTCCTTAAAAGGCGGAGGTGCTGGTTGGTTCAGTATCTTCACCCCGCTACCCGGGCCTTCAGAGATGTCTACTTGATATAGACCTGGGTTTTCGTCACCACCGCCAGCCGAAATAACCCAGACCTGTCCCGGCGGCAGAGGGTCGCTGCCAATGCTGTTCTCGCTGTAAAGCTCGGGCGTAGCCACAAACTTCTCCACCCCGTCTTCGCCCATCGAATAGCTGAACTGGGTGTTACGAAACTCGGCGGAGCCGATGCGCTTTTGCTGTTCTTTGACCCGCCGGCGGCACTCCAGTGCGATCCGCAACGCCCACTCCAGTACCTCATCAGAAACCGGAATTTCGGGATTCGGCGACACCAGCTTGATGAGCCCGCTAACGGTCTTCTGGACGCCTGTCGTGTCACGTCCGCTCAGGGCGCCACCCAAGTGAATGCGCCCCTGGAAAATGCTTTGCCGGCTTTGGCGCCGCAATTGATTCCAGCACTCCGACAGGAAGTCGCTAACCAGGCCAAAGTGATTGGTCAACAGATCGCGGTTTACTTTTGGCAAATCCCAGCCGGGCAGGTAGGCGTGGATGCGGTCCATGAAAGCGGTGTCGTCACGCATCTCCGGCGGCATCGGGCCGAAAAGATGTCCAATCCGCTGCTGGTGCTGCACGTCCACCTCGAAGTTGCCCACCATGACGACGCCGCCATCGGCGCGAATGCTCTCTTTTCCGCGGCTGAACTCGCCGGACTCCATATAGCCCTTCATGATGTTCACGCCATCCTTCTGGTCGAAAGAGACGCCAGAGATTTCATCGAAGCAGACGACGTCATACTGGCAGACCAAGCCGCGCTGACCGTTGGCATTATTGACAAACATGCGCGCGACCGTTGCTTTGCCACCTGAGATCAGGTGGGCATAAGGCGAGACTTGCTGGAACAGGTGGCTCTTGCCGGTGCCGCGCGGGCCAAGCTCCACCAGGTTGTAATTGCGTTCCACGAACGGGACCATACGCAGGAGCATCATGTCGCGGGCACGAGGGGTGAGTTGCCCCGGTTCCATACCGATGCTGCGAATCAGGAAATCCTTCCACTCCTCAGTGGCAAAGGCCTCCCGCCCCTGATAGAGCGCCGGCAGAACTTCACGCTTCGACAGTTGGATCTCGCGCAGCGAATCAATGCCGAACGGGCGGCCATTCTTCTCCTGGGCGATGGTTGGGTCATAGGCGAGCTCCACCTCCGCATAGAAGCCGCCCGTAAGCATTCGTTCATTGCCGTGAACCATCGCTTCGCTGATGCGCACGTCCTTCAATTGCAAGCTCGGCAAAGTGGCTAAAAACGAATCGGTGCCGGCGTCCAATCGGGCGGTGATGATGTCGATCAGCTTCACATGCCCCTTTTCCTTGGCGCGAGCTTTGAACAATTCATGTTCTCCGGCGCGGATGGTCTTTTCGCCGAGCTGACGCTCGACAATCTTTAGGCCTTCGGCGATTTCTTCCTCGTCCACCGAGGCGCAGTAGCGACCCAGAAGAAACTCTGCAACGTAGGTTGGGACAGGATACTGCCCCTTGAATTTGCGCACGAGGTCCTTACGCACTACGTAGCCTTCAAAGGCTTTAGTGGCAATCGTATCGATGGGGTCCAGTTGTTGGGTCATAAGGTCATTGTCCAAGTGTGGTGGGCAGGGAATGAATCACCTGCCCGGAAGAATCCAGCAAAACAATTTCGGCCTGATTGCCGATTTCGGAATCGTCTTCGAGGAACACCGACACCTTGCCGTCGGCGGTGGTTTCGCGCGCCTGCTTGTCAGTCAGCAGTGAGGTATTCGGGTCGGACTGGCTGCTGCGGACATCGACACGCGCACCGTCACAGTTACCCCCTACCGACACGCGGCATTTCGCCCCGGTCCATTTCGCTTCGAGCAGCCGGGCGGCGGCGCTGGCAGGATGGCTGGCCTTCACACGCAACACCGGCGTGACCATTTCCTGCAACGAAATGCCGCCATGCGAATACTCAATCCCGGCGCGGTAACTGCCGGCACCGGGCGGGCTGGCCATCATCACCGTCGGATTCCAGTGCCACTTGAACGCCAGCGCGTCGGTCTGGGCATCGGCCTTCAAGGCGGCGCAGCGGCTCCAGCGGGTTTCCGTCAGGAACGACTTCAGCTCGACCTTCGGCAGACCGTTAGGCATCAGCAGCCAGCCGTGATCGGTCACCACGATGATCTCTGTCCAGCCAGCCTTTAGCAGCGCAGCCATCCGGCTGACCAGATCGCGCACTTCGGTCTCCACGCTGCGCGCCAGTTTCCAGCCCTCGCTGTGGCCGCGTTTGTCGAGCGTGCCGGCTTCTGTCCAGGCCGAGCCGGAAGGGTCACCGGTATCGTCCGCGCCGAGGAATTGCCAGCCGCGTTCTTTCAGCGTCGCCACGAATCGGTCTTGCGTCAGCAGTTGCCCGGTGGCAAGCAGTCGCGTCGCAAACTCGTCCTCGGCCGTACCGCCCTGCACGGCGTCGGTGACAGGAGATGCGGCCGGCTTGGCGCTGGCCGTCACCGCTGGAATCGTGGACCACTCCCAGTCCGGCGTCGATTCAATCCCGGCGCCTGCCAACTGTGTCGCCAACTGTTGCGCAACGTCCATCCGCAGTCCGTCGGCAAATACCACGAGTCGCCCCGCCGCCGGTTCAATGGGTGTGGTGCGCTTGGCAATCGACTGCCCATGGTCGTGAATGAGTTTTTGCAGGTGGCGCGCTGTGACGTCGAGCCAGGGCAGATAGACGGCTCGCAAGCTGCCTAGCACCGCGCCATGCTGCTCCGGTGCGCCGCACGCTGCGATGGTGGCCATCGTCCCCAGGGCGGCGCCATCGACGCGCCAGCCCTCATTGAAGTAGAACTGCGCGTAAGCCTCCGGCGTTGGCGCGCCGGGGCTTGTCTGGCACAACGCGGCCAGTTGCGCCAAGGGGTCGAGCGCCGTGGCCAGCGGGCTCAGGCCCAGCTTCTGCCAGGGATACGAACGCCGTTCGGCGTGTTGCCCTTCCAGTTCTGCAAGGCGACGGATCACCTCATCCTGCGGCCGGTCGCTCAGCAATTCCAGCGCCTGTTGCAATTTCCGCTCTTCACTTTCATTGATACTCGGCCAGACCTCGGCAGAATCAAACATCCCCGGGTTTTTCGGCGCCGCCCGCTTCAGCCATTCCAAGATGCCGGGATAATTCGCCGGCACCTCGGCAAAGCGCCGCCACACTGTGTTCCAGTTGTTCGCCCGCGCAGCCAGCAGGGTCGCGGCTTTCAGCGGACCATCCTTGACCGGATCAACGCTGAAATCGGCTTTGCATTGCTGGCAAAAAGCCATCCATTCAGCGGCCGAACGGCGCTGTTTGAACGCATCGGGGTCACTCAGCCAGCGCAGCAGCAAGCCGGTCGCATCCGGCGCCACCAGAGCGTTGAAAAACTCTGAATCCAGACGTCGCCCCTGCAACTGGCTCAGCGCCTCAGCCATAAGCGATGGCAAGGCGCCGCTCAGGGCATCGAGCGTGGCCTGGTCCTTGGCCACATCGAGATCGAGGCCGCCGTGTTTTGACACCATGAACGCATAAGGCGTCCAATCCTTGCCATTCACATGCAGCCACATCGCACCGCGATACTGCAATTCCACCAGGGCGGCGAGTTCCTGCGGGCAGTCCTCAGCCGCCCGCAGCATCTCCCGGCTCACACCCGGCAGGTAGCAAATGGGGGCAGTACCGGCGGGTGGCGCACCGTCCACCCGTCGCGCCTCGATGCAGCGCAGCCACAGCGCCGGACCTGTGCGCTGTTCAGGGGCGTAATTGCCGAGCAGAAACAGTTCCGGCAGCATCGCCTGCAAGGCTGGTATCACGGATTCCCACAGCCGCTCAGGGTCAGTCCACAGCACCGCGCAGGGTGCCACCTGGTCACCAGCGGCATAGGACTGGGCGGTGCTCCGCAGGGCGGCAACGAGGCGCTGGGAAAGGGTTTCACTCATCATTGCGGTCTTTGCCAGCTCCCTTCTTCAGTCTCTTCAAAGCGCCGGCGTTCAACTGCTTGAAGTTTTCGGTCGAGATCACCGGCTGGCCACTTTGCTTCTCAATATCCTTGCGCGTTCTACCCGCCACCGCGCCGCCATCCTGCGCATCTTTTTTCAGCGGCACGATGCCCTGTGAATCACGGTCGCGGTGCAGTTTGGTGGTCGTTGCCTCGCCGAGCATGGTCAAAATCAATTCGATGTCGGTCATGTGATCGCGCAGATTTTCCCGCACCAGAGACTTCACCTGCTTGTACTCGTCCACCTTCAGATCGAACGTGCCTTGCATAATCTCGTTGGTCAGAATCGCAAACTCCACGCTGGAAGCCACACCACGCGCTTTCCATTCATCGGTCAAATCCTGCCGCACCGCGATACCACGCAGGCGCTTGTCGATCCACTCTTTCGGGTAGCCCTTCTTTTCGTATAACTCCTGCATCCGCCCCATCGTCAGCTCGGGGTTCTCAATCTCATCCAGGCGCTCCTTGCCGACCTTGGCCAGCCAGCGCTTGAGCGGCTCCACCTTGGGTGAAGGGATGGACTGAATCACTCTGAACAGGGTTTCGGTATTGGCGCAGTCCGTCAGCCGCTGCTTGCCATCCGGGGCGAGCATTTTCAACTGTCCGATTTTTTCGGACACTTCAAAATAGCCTTCAGCGATAAGCTTCTTTTTAAGGTCGCTCCAATACTTGCGAGGCCGATCCCCGCCTACCAATGCCTCAATCACATCAATGATCGAAAACCACCATTCGCCATCCTGGAAAGCTTTTCGTATCTCACGGCCTTCAAACAAGCCAAGTTCTGATTTTTCTTTATTGCTCAAATCGATCTCCTCGTCCTAACTTTCCCAGGTGACCGCGTGAGCAAAATCTTGCCCAGCCAAGCAAGCTGTCGAACTGGCCAAGCGCCGGCGGCATCGGACTGGACGGTGGTCCGCATTGCGCCGGCGAGGGGAACCATCAAAGCCAAGTTGCGCTGCGAAAATCCACGGCCAAACTCCAGGGTCAACTTTGCAGACACTGTCTGCAAAATCTCTCCGCCGTAGGGCGCGCGTTTTGCTTTCAGGATGTCCGTCAGTATGCGCTGACCAATTTGCCAGTAGAGCAGCACCAGCGCGGAGTTCACCGTTTGCGCCACCGTCTGCCGCGTGGCGTGAATCAGCGTGCGCAGATCTGTCAGCAGTCCCTTCGGGGCGGGTTTGACTGGCAGCGAAAGACCTTTTGCAACAGCCACTTTTCGTTTCATGCGGTCGACTCCCTGGTCGTGAATTGTCGCCGCGCCGCGGCGACAATTCGATTTGCCGTCAATTTTTCACTCGGTGGGTGGCAAATTTGATCAGTCTGTGTCCGCACTGCGAACACAATTTCACCGCGAGCGAATTTTGCACGCACTACGTGCAAAATCTCCGCACCGCATGCGCCTCCAGCGGGGCTCAGCCGTGGCTTCATTTCTTCGCCCCCTGTTTGACGGCGTTACTATAGTGGCAATCGTTCCAGCGATTGCCGTCGAAGTCGCGGGCGCCTGTGAAGTCCTGCTTCACCCCGTCCCAAGTCCAGAACCAGGGATACTCGGCCTTTTCTCGCTGCGGTTCCTTGCCGCGATCCGCCTTCGGCCCCCAACTGATCTTGACCCGTTTGCGCAGGATGTCCGCCGTCGCAAAGGGCCGGATATTCAGGCGCACGCCGTCGTTGAGGTCGGGGTGCCAGCCGATGGCTTGTTGGGAAAGCGGTTTCCAGCGGACGAAGAGGTCGTAGGGCGGCTCAGCTTCGAGGATGAGCTTGAGGCGGGTCTGCAAATTCTTCGCAGCTTGCAGGCGGGCATCACTGCCGGCCTCGCCGGCGTCCACGGCGGCTTGCTGGCGTCGAATCCAATCTCCGAGGTAGGCGTAGGTGAGCTTTTCTAGGTTGGCGTGATCGAGCTTGTGGTAATTCACCAGCGCGCTGAAGCCGCTCTTGTGGCCGTCCCAGACGTGCCAGATGAAAGGGCGATGCTGGAACAGCGCGCAGTGCTGCTCGAAAAACTCGTCGTGCAGCCAGTCGTCCAGCGTTGTGGATTTGCTGCCGGTTTTGCCTTTCAGGCCGGCACCGGCTAGCAGCGCGCCGAGATCGACATTGCCCAGAGCCTGCACCAGCAGCAAGCGCAGACGCTCGGCGGCGGGTGCTTCGCCCTTGGTGGCGGAAAGGCAGACGATGCCATCTTCATCGGCCAGCGTTTCCAGACCATCCGGGTCGAGTGCCGGGCAATCGGGAAAACTGGACCTGGTCTGACGCG
>Ga0208566_1001845_pt1 | contig 11827 bp, 15 predicted proteins | sample PL_2010_150m_FD_184159 | JGI IMG/M metagenome (GOLD analysis project Ga0208566, IMG submission 184159) | Freshwater microbial communities from Powell Lake, British Columbia, Canada to study Microbial Dark Matter (Phase II) - PL_2010_150m... | ecosystem: Environmental > Aquatic > Freshwater >...
GGCGCCATTGTATGCCAGGATGGCCCCGACCAGAGTTGTTAACAGGATCTTGTTTTGAGAGATAAACTGGGGTAGTGCCATCAATGCCTTCAGCAAGTAGTTAAAGGCGTTGGTAGAATGGATCACTGCCGGAGCTAGTTTTTCCCCGATCTCGATGTACATCAGGTTAACCTTATTCTTGGCCTGTGCCAGGGCAGCCGCATTGTTGTTGGTGTTTTTGCCAGCCTGCTCAAAGGCAATCGAGGTATTGGTAACGGCCTGAGAGTATTTGTTCATGTCACCCTGGTTCATCACCAGAATCTCTCCCATTTTCGCCTGTTCCACCCCGAAGAGATCAGTGGCGGATTCGCCTTTTGCGAATCGCATCCGGAGCTCATCAATCCCCCGGTTCAGGTCAAATACTCCGTCTTTTACCCCGATGCCTTGTTGCCTCATTTTCAGGAGGACCCGATCGAGCGCAGTTCCTGCCCGGCGGGCTTCCGCGAACTTGGGAGCGATGGCTTCCACGGTTCCCACCATCTGCTCGATGGATATGCCCATCAGGTTGGCGGTGGTACCTGATTTTTCAATCACTTCCGTCAGGTAAGGGATTTCACCGGCACCGACTTTGGAGCCGGCGGCAATGGTATTGATAATCCGGTTGGCATCCCGGGCCTCGAGATTGAACTGGTTCATCGTGGTTGCCAGGGCAGCGGTTGCCGGTTCGAGTTCCATCTTACCGGCTTCCGACAGAATGATCGCAGCTTCGGTTACCGAGGCTAGAGCTTCTTTGTCTTTCAGCAGTTCCGGTCGCTGGGATCCCATTTTGGTATAGGCATCCAGAATGTCGGTGGCCGATTGTTTGATCCGGACTCCGGATTCAGTGATGGATATGGAGGTTTCCTTGGCTTTCAGGCCCAGCCATTCGAGTTCTTTCCCGTTTAACCCGGTCAGGGCCGAAAGGTTATCCAGCCTTTCTTCGAACAGGTTGGCCGCTTCAGCTGTTTTCATAAATCCGGCAATGATCCCGACCGTTGCCCCGATCACGGCCATGCCCAAGGTCTGGAACCGGTTAAACTGGTCACCGATCCGGTTCATGGCGGCGCCCCAGGAGCGGTCGACTTCTTTTAAGGAAGCGGCATGTTCATTGAGAACGGCCTTCAGGGCCTTGATTTTCTTGGCAGCTTCCACATACTCTTTGGATCCGATGATCATTTTGGCCTGTTGGTTCACCAACTGGGTCATTTCGGCCCGAATGCTTTTGATATCGTTGTTTACCTGCTTACCATTGATATACAGGTAAATCTCCCGGGTGTATTCTCTTGCCATCAGGATCGGAGCTTAAAGGAGTTTTGTTCGAGAATCGAATCGGCTTTCAACCGGGTTATGATATCGGCAAGTTTGGGTATCTCCTGTTCAAAAACCGGGGTGAACCATGCCTTTGGATGGCGCCGGATGGGATCGGTATTCAGGTGCCTGGTGATATTTTCTTCGGTATTCTTGCCATGTTTGGAGGTATTGTTTCGCTGGCCACGGATAACCCTTGCGGCGACAATAATGTGTCCACGGCCAACTCCCTTATGGAAAAAGGCGCCATGCCTGGGGAAGTTGAAAATCACCCGGTCGATTTCCCCGAAGTCTTTCTTTGTTTTCATCTGAAGCTGGCGCATCAGATCGCCCTTGCCCTTCATCGACAGGGAGGCAATGCTGTTTTTCAGTAAGCTCCGGGTCCGGAATCCCCACTGGATGACATTCTTATTGAATTCCTCGGTTTGAGCGGTATCAAGCATCTTGCCATACCTCCGGATCTATGTCGTTGGATAGTGGCCAGGTTAACTGAAATTCATAACGGAACCCGTAATGAATGAGGTTGATATCTGTGAGCGGTGCTCCGGATACATTCCGGGTATGGAAATAGGCCAGGCAATCGGTTTTCTGCAAGCGTTTATCATGAAGGATCCGGATGATGATCTCATCTCCGATCTCTTCCAATGTATCCCAAAGGGTATGAATGGCATCATAATCCCCTTTGTCGGAAACTTTACCGATCACCATAAACCCGCAATTGATACGCTTGTGCACGTTATCGGAATCCCCATCCACAAAATTGAAATCATATCCCTCCAGGATGATGGCCGGATAGTTTACTCCGGACCGCATCCCGGTCAGCATTTCCTCGAGCTCAAAGCGAAAGAAATGCTTCTCCTCCGGGGTGTGCTTCAGCGCGATATGCGAAGCGGCCAGGTTTTCGAAATAACTGACCAGGTCAGCGAACTTTGCTTTCATTTTTGTTGGATTGGATTCGTTTGTTCAGGTATCGGAGGACGGTTGATATCGGGAGGTTGGCGTACTGCTCCTGCTGCACGATATCATCCCCGACAACTGCATCGTACACATCCAGCCAGGTTGACCTTTCCTTCCGGGATTGATCCTCGGCCGGCTTAAATACGAGTGGGTATTCCTCGGTGTACCATTCGCGGATCAGGATATAGTTAATGAATATAGCCTCCTGAAGAATCAGTGGCTCCCCCGCAATGATCTTGGCACGGCCGGCGATATCGGATTCCTTGAACGGGGATTCCCGGTAAAAGCAGGCGATAAATTTGGAGAGGTATTCGGGTTCACTGGTTGAAGCGTATCGTTCAAAGTAAGTTTCAGCAAAGATGAAGCAGCCGAACGTTTCATCCTTCAGGCGGGGTTGCGGCCGGCGAAGTCCGGCAATCTCCGGAATGATGAACTCGTAATAGGGCTTGTAGGTTTCCAGGAATTTCAGTAACTCAATCAGACTGAACTTTTGGTAAGGCGATAACTTTCGGATGATCCTTTTCCGAAGGCCCAGCATCGAGGCGATCAGTTTATCGTCCGATATGGTTTCCTTGAAAACACAGGCCGCCGATATGAACTGCGCCGGCGTCAATTCCTCCCAGGAATCTGGGTGGGTGGTCCGGATCTTTCGGGAAATGTTCAGCCAATGGATTGGCCGGTATTGAATTTCGATGGCGGTCATACCCAAAAGGAGGTTTTACCCCTGTTGTTCCGGACGAGGGGTGATCCCCCAGGGAGCACATATTCCGGGTAGTCCGATGCATAGGCCGAAAGAAATCCCGTCAACCGGTCCATATAGGCCAATCCAACATTTTCGGATGTCCGGGCCAATGCAAAATATTGCTGATCCGAGAGTGGGGTGGTGACATAAGAGTTTTGCTGCGTGGCATTTTGGTATTCAAAAAAGAGGCCCTTGTCAGTGACGTTAATCCCCAGGTGAAATCCTGCCTTGGCAATGGAGAGGTGTACCAATGGTTTCTTGATGTATGGAATCAGCCTGGTGATTTTATCTTCCGGCAGGGATTTGGCCATTTCAGATTTGACCCTTGAGAAAAGGGCAGCTCCAAGCACAGCCTGAATCTCAAAATCTTCCACCTGGGTGATGTAGCGGTTGATCTTCAGGAAAACCAGACGGGAGTTATTGATATTGAAGATCTTATTAAAGACCCCCGTGTTGGGAATAAGCGAAGTTTTACGCCCGGTATAATTTTGACTCTCCGCGAATAGGGGAAAGGCCTCCATATTGGCTTCAATGAATTCCAGCATGGTATCGAGGCCATCAAACCCGTTGTTTTTGAATCCGGCTTTCAGACTGTCTTCCTGGTATTTGAACAATGATTTTTCGGTATCCGACTCCTGGCGGTGAAATCCGGAATCGTTCATCAAGACATTCATGAAATCAAACGATGCCCAATAGGTCAGGTTGATCAGCGATCGCTGGATATGCTCAATCAGGATGGTGTATTTTGGCGAAGATTCTAGCGTGATGCCTTCCGGCAGTGGGGTAGGTGAGTCATAAAACTTTAGGGCCAGGTCATACAGTTTCTGGCCCAGCAGCGGAAGGATAAAATTCACCTCTGCCGATTGGATAAAGGGGCTGATGTTCGAGAACGTGGTTGCGAGGCTGACCGGCAGGTATTTCCTGACTTCCTCGAGCTTAGAATTGAGTGTTTGTTTGAAAAACATATCAGCTGAGGGTTTTCCGGGTACCGGCACCGGTATCCAGGGTAGTTAATATGGTATTGCGAAAGCGGAGCTGAACATCGGTCACTCCATTGAACTCGAGCATAGCCTCGATCGGATCCAGAATGTTTTGCCGGTCCAGCCAGGCGCCGGCAATGTTGACCAGGAATGCTTCACGGATATTTGATCCTCCCTGGTTCCCCGCATAGATGCCACCCGGCATCCCGGCGCCCATCACGTTGGGATTGATCATTAATGCAAAAAGAATCTCAGAGTTGGCTGCAGCCGAGGTTATGAGTTTATCGCCCTCCTTGTACTTGTTGTCCAGGGCCTCGATGAACCATTGCTCTTCGGGCTTGCCCTGGGAATTCGATGCGTAATGCGAGAACAAAGCCTTATTGGCATTGGTGGTGCCGGTCAGGGATTCTTCTATGGAATCCATCTCAGCCTGAATGAGCTGCATGCGGGCCTTATCGTCCTTATACTGGCTCTTAGGGAACCGTTTATCCCAATACGCATAAGGGATCTTCACATGCCAGAGCCAGGTAATCTGATTGACATATGCTTTTTTGAGGAATGCCGGCACCTGATTGGCGATATCGATCCATCCGGCACGAAAGGCAGAATACCATATCGGGAGGGGGTAATAATCCTCATTGCCCCATTCATCCCGGATGGGATAGATATAGGATTTGGTGGTTGCCTTTTTTGCAATCTTCTTATTGATCAAATCAGAGAGTGGATCATACGTATCCAGTACCGGAATTACTTCTGTTTTTCCTACCGGTGCATCCGGCCAGGCGCCATGAATGATGCAATTTTCAATGATCCCGTTTTTTACTTCTGTTAACCGGCAATGCTGGCCATTGATGGTATTGATCCCGACTATCTCACTGCCATCGGCATTGAGAATGAGTTGGGGGAATGCGATTCCCAGTTTGAAATAATCACGCAGGGCATTAGCCATATACCGGCGAACGACTCTCCCTTCGAGGAATCGGGTGAGTTTCGGATCATTGATAATTTCCATTTTCTCATTACCCTGATCATCATATCCGGTGATCCGGACCGGGAATATGCCCTGGCCAAGAGTGAAATTCCGAATGAACTTCAATCCGGTATTCAGAACACCGGTTCTGCCAATGATGTCCAATGCCTTGATCGGAAAATCGTTTGCTGCCCCCCATGGGCTGATCCGGTAACCATCGAAGGTTTCATACTGGTCCAGTTCCTCAATGGTTTTAGCAGGCTTTACCGGCTCCAGGCTTCCTGTTGTGGTGGCAAAATAGGTCCTGCCATACGCCATCAGCGGATTACCCTCATTGTTCCAGAGTATTTTCGTCATTATAGCATGACCTCCATCGCGTTATACTCGAGTATGTTATCGATATTGACCGGATAGACATGACCGGATTTCTCGCCATCTGCATCAATCGGCATCACTCCCCGCATCCGGTTTGTCTTCAATGAAAAAGGAAGGCCGGTGGCCACTGCCCTGGGAAGGAATACTCTTTCGCCATTCTTTTTAATGAAAACGAGACTGAATGAGTTTTGCTCGCCGGATGGTGTTTCCTTAATGTCGAGGTATTTCAACACCTTATTCCGTCTGATCTTTGTGGCCATTTGGTTTGATTTCAGGCCAAGTTATCCGTACGGGAACGTTGAAAAAAGGACAGCAAAAAGTGAGGCGGGCTTATCATGAAAAAAGGGGCTCAAGCCCCTTTAGGATGGTAGTGGTATTTCTACCGTTCGGAATCCTCAACTCCCAACAGAAGGCTTTCGAGGACTCTGTAATCATCAGGGAAGAAAAGTAAGTCATCGTGAAGGCCGGCGATCTCTTTTGCCATTTCGATCATGTGGTTCTGGAAGTCTTTCTCGAAATTGATCTCTTCAGCTGTGTTTTCTCTGGTTGTCATGGCTTTTAATTTTTAAAATTTTCTGCCTGATTTCAACCGAAAGACTGATCTGTCAAGGAGGAACTGGAATACCGGAAAACTGAAGGGAATGAGGATATGCCGGGAAAATCCTTGCGGAATCACAAAGAGAGGTTATTCCTTAGCAGAATAATTTTGCGAATTAAGCCATATCGACAACCGGAATAGCAGCGGTTAAAAGAGGGCTATTTGCTGAAGGACTTCATGGGAGGGGAATGGCTGTCGCCGATTAGAAAATGTCTTTTTCTAAGATGAGTCAGAAGTGTTTAGTAATCTGGGTTGAGGATACGAATGGAACACCAATAACAGCCTTAATTTTCATAGCTGAAAGGTAAAGAATTCGCTAACTTTAACGTTCTATCAATTATTTCATCTCAACCACCAACTATGAAGATCAAATCACTGCTTCTATTTCTTCTAATCATCGGAAGGATTGCTACTTATGGTACTGACAATAATACCTTAACGATCAAAGGTAAGGTAGTTGGATTTGTTCCAACGCGATTACAGTATGTTAATCCGATAAACGGATTCCCCTTCCCTGGATTCCGTGATTCAATCGTCTTTAATGCCGATGGGACTTTCCTTTTACAAGTTCAAATTGAACAACCCACTATTATTACAATCTACACCTCCAACGCTGATGGGTTAATCATTGCCGAGCCTGGTGAATCATATAGTGTTTCGTTTGAGCTTAAGGATGGAAAAACATTGTTTAATGTTTCCGGGCCGAATGAAGCTGGACAAAAACTATATAATGAACTACCCTCTCCGTATTTGGTTCAAATGGAATTTGGAAAGATTGGTGAAGCAGAAAACTTTTCGCTCTACTCCGAAAAGGTGAACTTGCGAAAGAATGAACAAATCAAAAAATTCAAGGATTTACTTAACCGGGGTCTGATTTCTGAAAGTTTTTTCAACAAGGTAATGATTGACCGTAATTGTTATTTTTCAACTTTACTTTCGACGTTTCCTTTTGTTAAGTTTACTAAGGTGGATATCTTGAGAAATGAGAAATTTCCTGAAGAATTGAAAAAGCAATGGGGAAAAGTATTTGAAGATAATCCTCCAACCGACCCCAAAAATCTTTTCTCGCCCAGATGGCTTGAATATGCAAAATATTATGTTGAGTTTAAACAATATCTTAGTGACACAAGTGATCTTAAGTCATTAGAAAAGAGCCTTAGAAAGGGTTTGCGGTACACCGAGGAAATTGCTCTTTCAGAAAAACTGTTTTCAAAGACAGCCGCTGAGACCTTTGCGGCTTCTTTAATATATGAAGGGTGTCTGCAGGAAAAATTTGAGAAGGAATGGATTGCGATTTTCGAAAGATTTAATGTCAAGTATCCTCAAAGCATGGCAATTCCTTATTTGATTCCAATGGTCAATCCGGTTGCCGAATACCAAAAACTAGCGAAAACAAATTTCAGCAGCCATGTGAAATTCATCGATAATGCCGATGAGATAAAAACTCTCGAAGGGTGTATGGCAAAGTTAAAGGGTAAAAAAATTTACATCGATGTGTGGGCTACTTGGTGTGGGCCTTGCAAAGACGAGTTTAAATACAAGGATTCACTGGATATTCTTATGAAATCAAAAGGATTTGAGGTCCTTTATATTTCCATTGACAAACAGGATAAGGAAGAGCAATGGAAAGAAATGATCAAATTTTATAAACTCGATGGCCACCACATTAGGGCTAGCAAAGAGTTCCAGAATGACTTGATTAGAATATTCAATAAAAATGGGACTATTGCGATACCCTGGTATTTGTTGATTGATGAACAAGGTAAAATCGTAAACAAAGATGCTGCCCGCCCTTCGGATATTGAGACATTAGAAAAACAGATAAAGATGGTAAAGAACTGAGATGAAGGGTGGTAACCTGTTGATAGATTAAATTGATTCATTCAGCTGGTAAATGACCTCCGGCTCAATGTTCGTCGAGAGAACGGTCAATCCGATTTGTTTCTCCGTAGCCAGTTCCCTTGCAAGGTTCATCATTTGGACGAAATCATGCGATTTGTAAACCTTTGAACGGACTTTGTCGTAATGACCTTTAACTGCAATCCAGACCAGGCAAAGCGGTTTATATGGATCACGGGTTGGGTGAAAGTGCTGACTGGTACAGAAATAGACTTGATTTTTCATGGTTCAATGAATTTTGCAGTTTATAATACGGTGAGCTTTTTCAGTGCAGAATGAACAGATCCGGCAATTGGCTTTGCAGATCACGCCCGGCAGACCGGTTGGATCAGGTACCACGTTGAACAGATTGTCAAGCATGAAACCTGATCCGGTTACCGTGAAATTTGCCGGCAGATTGGAGAAGTCAAGATCTCAGCGAGCCGTATAGGTCCAAACCGGAACATCCAATAATTCAGCAATTCTGGAAGCTTTGGAAACATCGTCCTGGGAGATGAAATCCCCGGATTCACTCAGGCGAAGTTTATTGAATTGGAATTTCCGAAGCTCATATATGAACAGTTCCGGAGTGCACATCTGCCAGAATGCTGCCTGATGGTTCCGGTGTTTGGTCACTCCCGGAAATATCCGTTCCGCTTTTTTAGCATAACACTTGCCTGGGAGTTTACAGAGCCCAAGCTTTTCAGAGGGGCAATCGGCGGAAGAGCAGAAGTTGAAGATCGCAGTTCCGCCATCCTGTTTGAGATTGCCGAATGAGAATAGTTGTAACATGGCTGATAATTTTAAAGTTTGCGCCATGTCCTGAGCAGGATCCGGATTCGGTCAAGGGCGAATGTCAGATAGTGTACCCGCTATCTGACCGAGTGCTTTAGCAATGGAGGGTGTGATCTTCTTTGCAGGTTTTCTTTGCTTCTTCTTTGCAGTAATTGAAACCCGGAATCCCTTTACCTACCCGGGACTGCGAATACCTTTGTGCATACTTTAATACACATTTATGATTTTGAGATGATGCCTGTTATTCTTGGATGCCAGGGGTAAATGCGACCAAAAAAAAGCCCCGTTTCCGAGGCTTTTTCCCTGATCATTAGAAGGGAAGTGGGTCGACAACTTCTGCCAGTTTCTTTAATTTTCTTGGCTTCTTGCCGTTCTTGGCCGGAGCATCTACAACCTCGTTCATTTTGCTGTAGTAAACCGAGTGAGTTCTGCCGTAGTCATCGGTGGTTTTCATTCTTGCGACTTCGAAGGTCACATAATCGATGCCCTCATAATTGTACGCAATGGCCTGAATGTCTTCCAGCTTGCAGGTTACCTTTACGATGTCGAGGTTAGCGACTTTTTTCCCTTTTCCGATGTAGATTTTCTCAAATGTTTTCATGACGTTTTTTATTTAAAAAATTATACGATTAAAAACTACCGGCGAGAAGAGTAACTGCCATAGAGGAATTGGAATACCGGAAAGACTATAGGAGTGAGGATATGCCGAGAAAATCCATGGTACAATGAAGTGCAACGGAATGGTTACTCTTCAGAGGTATCTTCGCGGATAATTTCTGGTATAAAAAACTATTACTGTCGTGAAGGCATCTGGGGAAATCGCCATCAGGAAGAGGTATTGCAAAGAAAGTTGACAACCTCAGATATCGCAGGTAACCTGTGAGTTGGTTTTTCCTACAGGCTTTGCAGTACAAATACTTAATGGTATCGATCGTGAACTTTGGATTTGAATGAATGCCGATAATCGGCAGGAGACATTGTTTTATTAAATTTCAGCAAAGTGGACTGGGTGGCACTCCGGAAGAAGATGCCGGAGAAACTTTAGAAAATACAGAAAGGATTTGTTTACCTTCTTCACTGGTGATCGGAAGAGAAGCCAGCTTTACGAGAAAAATATTCCGGAGAGCAATTAGCGTTTGTCAGTAACCGTCGTTGCCGGTTTTTTAAATTTCATTTACTTTTTCAGGATTCTGTCGGCAATCAAATAGGTTTACAACTTCTATTCTCTGCTTTTCCCGGTTTACAAAGTAGATAATCTTATAGTTCTTGAAAACTAAGTATCGAAACTCTTGTAGCCTTTCAGCAAGGAGCAACTCCTTCTGTCCAACAAGTGGATTTTTCTCCAGTTCCAAAGATTTGGCAATTATACCATCAACCAAACGCAATGCAACCTTCTCGCTTGCTTTTTTACTGTAATAGGAGAAAACGTCTTCAAGCTTGTCTTCTGCAAACTGAGTCCAGTAGGCTGTTAAAGCCATTTTCTTGCTTTTTTCCTCAAATCAATGGCAGACGTAACCCTATCTTCTTCAGAATCGGTCATTGCCTGGTCAACTTCACGATTAAATTGCTCAGTACTCATAGGTGTTAATTTCTTCTCGTACTGCTCAGCTTGTTTCTTTCTCAGCAAATCCTCAAGTCCGCTTACAATTTCTTCGTTTTGCAACCGGAGAAATTCCTGGACGAATGTTATTTTTCTTGTCTGTAAGTCCATACTTTTTTTTGTAAAGTTAAAAATTTCCCAATATCATGATCGAGCCTAGTTCCTACTAATTCCTTCAAACGTTTGCCAGCACCGAAAAGTTTTAACCATGAGAAAATTGCCGATGTCTTTCGGACTTTTCAGGGTATCAAGCACACCCGGTTGATTATCAGAAATTACGTCTGATCCATATTTCGAAAGAAGATTCAACAGATAAGTCGAGATCGAGCCAGATCTGATGGATTTCATCGATTGCCCTGGTACCGTCATCACCCTGGGCGAAAAAATCCTGAGAAATAACCTCAACAGTGCCCAGCCAGGTATCAATCACGCCGCAATCATATTTGCCATGTATCCAGGATGTATTGAGATCGAATGAATTGGAAGTTTCGGTTGCGATTTTATGGGCGACCTTCCAGAGGTAGTTCAGAAGCTTCTTATCGCCAGGGTTCCCTTTATGGCCGAAGAAAGCAACGCCGTATAAACCAGCTTCGCCGGCTAGCTTCTCATAAAGTTGATCGTCAGTTACGTGAGATCCGTGTTTTAGCAACATAGCTACGTAACACCTGGTGATGTTGGTCCATGGTTTACGGATTGTTTTAATCATGATGAATGGATATAAAGAGATTAAGAATAAATGGATTAAAAGAAAAGAGAGGGTATTTCCCCTCTCTTTTCATGAATATTTGATTGATTAGCATGGCATCAGATTATCATCAGCCATCGACAAGTACCCCTGACTGGAAACAATAAGATGATCCAGGACCGATATGTCAAGTAGCTGAGCGGCATCCTTGATCTTCTTGGTGATTTTCAGATCAGCATCGCTTGGAGATAGGTTTCCGGATGGGTGGTTATGAGCCAGGATGATTCCAGAGGCCAGTTTTTCAACAGCGGCATTCAAAATCAACCGGACATCAGTAACCGTTCCGGAGATTCCACCCTGACTGATTTTCACGGTACTGATAACGGTGTTGGACCTTGAGCAGAGTATGATCCAGAATTCCTCATAAGAAAGATCAGCGAGAATCGGACCAACCAGATTAAATGCATCAGCGCTGCAACGGATTTTGGCAGGCATTACACTGGGAGTTGAACTTCTGCGCCGGCCAATTTCAAAGATTGCAGATACGCGGACTGCTTTATCAGCCGAAATGCCAAACACAGAGGACAATTCCGTAAAAGTCATTTTGGCGAGCGCATGAAGATCGTTACCTGCCAGGTTGAGCAGCTGTTTTGCCTGATCGGGAGTGATTCCGACAGCTACAGAAAAGAGTTCCGAATTGGTCAAAGCAGATCCCCCGATCTGAACCATTTTTGCGGCAGCGGAATCGTTTACCTGCCAGGGAGTCAAAAGCATTTTGTCGTACTTCATTTGATTAAGATTTAAAAATGAAGCACCTCATCTTGAGCAAGAACCGGATCAGGTCAAGGGCGAATGTCTGTTTGTGTAGCCGCAAACTGACCGAGTGCGAAGCAATGGAGGGAAATCACATCAGGATATAGC
>Ga0208566_1001846_pt1 | contig 11825 bp, 10 predicted proteins | sample PL_2010_150m_FD_184159 | JGI IMG/M metagenome (GOLD analysis project Ga0208566, IMG submission 184159) | Freshwater microbial communities from Powell Lake, British Columbia, Canada to study Microbial Dark Matter (Phase II) - PL_2010_150m... | ecosystem: Environmental > Aquatic > Freshwater >...
TGCCTGGCGCGTTCCTCAGGTGAAGGCAGACCCCAGCGTTAACAAGTGGTTTGTTCGCTGGATAGTTCTTAAGAGTACTAACGAGATAATCGGTAGCAGTAGCTTTCATGGTGCACCTAATGAAAATGGAATGATTGAGATTGGATTGGGGATTGAACCGAAGTTTCACAATCAAGGCTTTGGTTTTGAAGCGCTTACTGGAATGTGGGGTTGGGTCTGCGCGCAAGAAGGAGTTAAAACTCTTCGATATACGGTGTCAATCACGAATCTGCCATCTATAGCTTTAGTGAAAAAGTTTAGATTTACGCGCATAGGCGAACAGTTAGATGAGATCGATGGCCCTGAAGAGATTTACGAAATGAGCTCGGCAGAGTTTGCGCAGATGCACCCTTGATCGTAATTAACCGGTAGCCCCTGTATCGCCCTTATCGCCTTTGGCACCCGTCGCACCAGTTGCACCAGTTGCACCGGTATCTCCCTTGGCACCAGTTGCACCGGTATCTCCCTTGGCACCGGTATAACCAGTCGTAATTGTGGTTTGAATATTGCTCGCATGCTGATGAGCATTGAAATAGATAATCAGTGGAATATCTTGTGCACCGCCGATTCGCTTAGCGTAAAGCTTAAAGACGATGCGATCAGTTAACGCTAGTAGGTAGCCCGTTGTGTCAGGGTAGGTCCATGTCAAAAGCCCTGGAAAAAGAGTTCCGAAAATGGGGGAGCTTCCAGCTCGCAAACTGGTCTCAACGCCAGTCTTTGAACGCTTAAGCAGAGCAACTCGAAGTTGAATTAAGTTATCTGGAGATCCAGTATTGATCCAAAAATTACGTCGAGCCGTTCCAGGCGGCAACGTGCTTGTATTGGGATCCCCGCTTGGTGTTATAAATGCTGCAACTAGAACTTCAGAGTCACCTGCAAGGCTGACTCGGACTGGAAATTCAATCTTGTCGGTAGGTGCACTTGTTGCTAATCGATAACCGGATATATCGCTCTCAACCGTAGGATCTAAATAGTAGGTCCTACCTGCATTGCTGCCATCAACTCCAGATGTACCCGTAGCCCCAGGAACGGTCCATACGATGGGGCGCTCTTTCTTGCTATCGCATTTGCCCTTTGTGATTAAGCGGACTACACCTGTTCCATTATTAGCACAGGCAATCAATAAATTTGGATTAATAACTAATTGAGCGGGGGCGGCCTGCTCGGAGCTCAATATCTTCACCCCAGGAACCACAAGAGATGAAGCGGTTGCATCCCCTGAATAAATATTTACATATGCAATGGCTGAAACTAGAACTGCGACCATCACGCTTGTCCACAATGTTTGCGCTTTAGCGGCCATTTTTCCTTCACCTCTATCACTGAGTTCCTATTTGTTCGATACGCTCAGATTTTATCAGTTAGGTTTTTGTAAATAAACTCCAGATGGTTAACGATTCCGTGACTCTGGCGAATAATGAATCACGAAATGTTAGGAAGATGAGAGGTTTAATGACCCCTCCAACACCGCCACAAAAGGGGAAGTAGTACTTAAAGATTAACGGTGAACCATAAAAGCGCGCCGACGCAAAGGGCAACAAGGCAGATGATAAATCCATAGATAGAACGCATTCTCGTAGTTGATGTGAACTCACCCATCAAACGTCGATCTTTTGATATTCCATACATAAAGAAAAGAAGTGGGAGCAGCAAAACTGCATTAAGAATTTGAGTCAGAACTAAGACGCGTATTAAAGGTATCCCTGGCAAGAGAATTAGTCCGGATGCGAAGAAAGTCATTATGCCAAAAGTTGCATAGAAAAGCGGTGCCTCTTTTGGTCCATCATCTAAGGCCGCAGGCTGTCCAGTTAAATCACCAACAGAGTAGGCCGTAGATAACGGCAAAATCGAAGCTGCTAGTAGCGCAGCACCAACTAAGCCAACGGCAAATAATACTTTCGCCATGGAACCGGCAAGAGGTTCTAGAGCTCGAGCGGCTTGCGCTGCATCGGTGATTTCAAAGAGGCCTTCTTTATTTAGAGTTGCCGCGCATGTAATGACAACAAAGAAACCTATGATGCCTGTCAGTAAAGATCCAGTCCACACATCGATACGTAAGAGTTTTAAATCATCGCGGGTAAGTCGTTTATCGACTGCATAAGATTGAATAAAGGCAAGACCCCAAGGTGCAAGAGTCGTACCTAATGTAGCCGTTGCAATGTAAATCGCATCATGAGTCAGTGGCATAGTCGGAACAACAGATCCATGCAGGGCCTTGCTCCAATCGGGATGTGCGACAAATCCTGCAACGATGTAAGAGATGAAAACGGCGGCGAGGGCAAAGAAGACCTTTTCAACGCGCGCAAAAGAGCCGCGTAAGACTAAGAAGGAGACCACAAGGGCGGCAATGGGAACTGTAATAAAACGCGAGTAACCAAAGAGCTGTCCAGCTGCGGCGATTCCGGCAAACTCGGCTGTTAACGTTCCGAAGTTAGCGATGATGAGGGCAGTGGCACTTAAAGTTCCAGAGCGTGCGCCATATTTTTGCCGTATCAATCCAATTAAACCTTGACGCGTCACGACACCAATTCGTGCACCGAGGTCTTGAAAAATAATGAGTGCTGCAGTTGAAATCACGAGCACCCATAGCATTTGATACCCGAACTTGGCTCCGAGTTGGGAGTAGGTCGTAATACCCGCTGGATCATCATCGGATAGTCCAGCGATGACGCCGGGACCCATTACGGATAAAAGGGCAGCGATTCGTATTTTGCGAGTTGTAATCATGAAAGAGCACCGGTGCCTTTCGAGAGGCCGTGTTGGCCCTCGGGGCGCAGTGCATCCACTAAATCATCGGCCATGATGCGTCCAACTGGACGACCCTTGGTATCTATAACAACGATGGAGGCACCACGGTTGTTAGAGAACTCCTCAATTACTTCGTTGAGGTGAGAGTCGATTTGTACCGATGTTGGATAGGGAGGGCCAATTAATGTTCGAAGGGGAGTGTTGGGTTTGGCCGCAACAAGTTCGATAATCTGAATGTGATCTATTAATTTGCCTTTGCCGTCAACGATGACGACGCCATCTGAAATATCACGATCGCGGCTCTCCACTAATCGAGCCAGGGCTTGGGTCACAGTCTCACTTTCATTGGCGATGACCATGTGCGATGTCATGATTCCACCGGCCATGGTTTCATCGAATGAAATTAAATGGCGGAGCTGTTTTGCCAATGTTGGTTCCATGGCATTTAAAATATCTTCTCGGTGCTCTTCATCTAAATCACGTAAAACTTCGGCAGATTCATCTGGCTCCATACGACTTATAAGTTCTGCAGCCCGGGCTTCGGTAAGTCCGCGCAAAAGTCCCTGAAGATCTTCATCCTCCATCTCTTCAAGGGCATCGGCGGCAAGCTCTGGATCAAGCATTTCAATCAATGCGCTTTGCTCACGGCCAGCTAAATCTTCAATCAAGTCAGCCAAATCTGCAGGGCGAAGTTGTGATAGCGCTGTCTTTGAACCAGAGGTTTTCACAACACCAGAGGTATCGGCAAGGGATGCAAAGGTCGACCAGTCTAAAACGTGTTGGGGTGTTGCTTTACGGCCGATTGCACCAGGAAAAATTCGGCGCAGGAAAGTCACGAACGAGATATCAACTCCGACCACGCGAATCTCTTTATCTAGGGGAGCCAAATAGAGATCGGAGCAGCGCACTACACGAAGCCCATTCACATCTACGATCTGATGATCGAGAACATCGCCATCTAGCAAAGATGCTCCTGGAACACGTTTGTAATCAGTCAAACTAATGGTGGTCGATGAGAGTTGAATTTCATGGCGGCTTAATTTTGCAATTCTTGCGCCATCGATAAAGGATTTTCTCAAACCTACTTTGACGATCAATCCAGAGACTGGTGGGTAAGCATCACTGCCGTGGCTAATAACGACATCGACTAAGCGACCAATTTCTCGGCCCTCTTCATTTCGAACGGGACAACCAATAAGACCTGCCAATGAGACCAAAGAGCTACGAATACTTTTACGGGCCAAGACTAAATCGCGCCTACCTATTGCGCGTTCGACCGTATTGACCACACGGGCAATCGGTTTTTTAGCTGGCTTTTCCATGGCTAAATCTTACGTGCAAGCCGACAGTAGAGGTGGGAGGGTGAATCGTTAACCGATATCTAACGCGTACTCACGCAATTGCTTAGATTTCAGAGCTAGCGACCAAAGTTTTACGGACATTTTTGGCAAGAGCAAAACCTATTAGAGCGACAATGAGATCAAAGGCTATTGTCCCTAATGTAAAGGCCTCAACACGGCCTCGTGGAAGACCCCAGATTTCAATGAAGTTGTAATCGATTCCCAATAAGCCTTCAACCGTTCCGGGAAATAGAACTCCAAGGGAGCCAAGGATGATGTAGATAAAGGTAACGGCGCCCATGAATTGGAAGCCTTTTCTCTTACCTGGTGTAACGAAGGGACGATGCATATCAGGGTAGGAGCGATTAAGTTTCATGACCGCTGGAATAATAATCAGATAGGAGACAAGTAGCGTCGAAACTGCACATGAAAGCACAACAGTAAAAATCGCTCCAGTATCGCCCTCAACAAGGTTCATGCCAGCGATGAGAAAGAGCGAGGCCATGACTCCAGAGAGAATATTGACGCGCATTGGTGTCCCGAAGCGTTCATTGAACTCTCCGAACCAACCATTCATGAATGCACCATCGGCTGCAGCCATCGCTTGAATGCGATCGGTCGCCATCATCCAAGAGGCTCCAAGACCGAGGAGGCCAAAAATGAATAGCAGAGCCGCCACACTTAATAGAAATGTACTCGCACCGCCATAGACGCTAAAGATTGTTGCAATAGCGCCCATAAAACCGCTGATTCCACCCACATCTTCCTTTGGAACTACGAGCAAGATTGCAAGTACAGGCAGAACATAGGCAAGTGCTGAAACAATGCTGCCAATTCGAATCGATGGCGCAGTATCTTTTGCAGCATCGTACATCTCACCCGATGCCGCATTAGGTGCCTCAAAACCGACGTATGAAAAGAGAATTATTGGTGCCACGGCCATAAATCCAGAAACCGTTGGCGACATTGTTGAAAAATTAAATGGCTGAAAACCATGTTTAAACCCGTAAATACCCGTAGTAATAACCATTAGAACCAGGAGAATTATCTTCGCGGTGGCGGCCAAGTTGATTATCCGTTTACCTTTCTTAAGACTTATAACCGCTAAAAATATTGCGATCCAAATGAAACCTAATTTGAATATCCATTCACCGATTGATCCCTGCTTTATATGAAATAAATACTCGCTGAAAGCATCGAATGCGATAAAGCTCAACGAGCCGCCGAGCCATAGGGGATTTGTGATCCAATACAAAACAGATGCGATTCCGGCAGGTAGGCGGCCATAGGCGAACTTAACCCACTGATAAGGCCCGCCCTCTTCAGGGAAGGCAGATCCTGTTTCGGCCATGATAAGTGCATAAGGAATCATAAAAGTTATTACAAGAAAAACGGCCCAGAATAGAGATTGCGAACCACCAGCGGCGATACTTCCAATTGTGTCAAGGGAGATATAGGCGGCGATAATAAAAAGAATGATGTCGATCCGACCTAAAGATTTAACAAGTCGCTTTTCTTGCTGCGCTGCAAGGAAAGTTAAATGGGTATTTTCTCTTATTGTCATACTGCAGAGGCTAACGGGTACAGGCACATAAACTGCGCCATTCGAAAGATTGTTTTGTGCGTGATTTTATCTAAGCTAAGTGGACCGTACTGGGATCGAACCAGTGACCCCCACAATGTCAATGTGGTGCTCTACCGCTGAGCCAACGATCCTTGCTGGGGAATCATACCCCACGATATTTAATGATATTAGCGTCCGAAATCATCCTCTATACGCTCAATATCATCTTCGCCGAAGTAGCTGCCGGACTGCACTTCGATAAAGACAACATCGTCGTTTCCGATGTTCGCAATGCGATGCAAATCGCCTATGGCGATATCTATGGTCTCACCCGCTGACATTGTTTTCTCACTGCCATTAATTGTCACTAGTGCGTTTCCTGAAACGATAAACCAGTGCTCAGCGCGCTTTTGATGGCGTTGATAGGAGAGGCGTTTACCTGGAAGTACCCAGATGCATTTAACTTTGTGAGAATCGCTCTCTTGAAGAATCTCATATCGACCCCAAGGCCGCGTTGATTCACTCATGGCGCTCACCTTCCCATAAGTTCTCTATCAAATGATGGAGGTCGGGACGGGATTTGAACCCGTGTAGAGGGATTTGCAGTCCCTTGCCTCGCCTCTCGGCCACCCGACCATGTGCATATCGCCGTGGCGAATTATCAGAGCGGACGACCGGGTTCGAACCGGCGACCTGAACCTTGGCAAGGTTCCGCGCTACCAACTGCGCTACGTCCGCGAGGAGGTGAAATCTATCCTAGTAAGGCTATAAGCGCCAAAGTGGGCCGGCTAAAGATAGCGTTCCCCTGTGATCTCTAGCGATGCGGTTTTTTGGATGAATGGTCGGCTGGCGACCGAGCTCCTTGAAATATCGCATGAGCCGGGAGATCTTGCAAAGAGTGGTTTTTGGGCCGTATCGACAACTTTTGAAGGCGGCTTTACCGCGGCTCGATTTGGTCGCGTAGTTGAGGCTAGCTTTCCAATACATCCGTGGGAAAAGCTCGAAGGAACCTGGAACTCTTCACGCTCTGAATCTGACTACATGGAGTATGTGCGCGATATTCAAGAGGCGATTGCAGATGGTTGGGTCTACCAAGTAAATGCCTGTCGAGAGCTATCGACAGCATTTGAAAAAGAGCGAAACTTGCGTGGTCTCTTCTCTGAAATTCTCGTTAATAATCCGGCGCCGTGGGCGAGCTATCTTGAGATTCCAGAGTTAAATATTGCATCGGCCTCTCCGGAGTTATTTTTAAAGCGTGATGGAAATAAAGTACGAACATCGCCTATTAAAGGTACCCAGCTCCCGGGTCAGACACATTTTGGCGCAAAAGATATGGCCGAGAATGTGATGATCGTTGATCTTATGCGCAACGATTTGGGGGCCATCTGTAAAAACGGTTCGGTATCTGTACCGCGGTTATTAGCCTCTGAACCACATCCTGGCTTAGTGCATTTAGTCAGCGATATTGAGGCAGAGCTTCGTGATGGGATTACGTGGAGTGAGATCTTCTCTTCACTTCAACCACCTGGATCAATAAGCGGAGCACCAAAATCATCTGCAGTTTCAGTAATTAATGAACATGAATCTGCACGTGGCCCTTACTGCGGCGCCCTCGGCTGGGTGCACGGTGATCAGTGCGAGCTATCAGTTGCAATTCGGATCTTCTTCAAAGATGAGTTACTTCGATTCGGTACTGGTGCTGGAATAACATGGAGCAGTGATGCAGCTAGTGAATGGGAAGAGACGCAGTTGAAAGCCCGCAGATTGATCTCAATCGCTGGGGGAGCGCTCTCATGAAAATTTCGTACAACGGAGCCCTAGTTGATATCGAAGGCGCTCCTTGCACGGAGGCTGGCTGGCTAGTTGGTGCGGGAATTTTTGAAACGCTACGCACCGTCAATGGCTTGGCCTATGCATTTTCCCGCCACTTGGATCGAGCAAAAAAGAGCGCGCTAATTAAGCATTTGGAGTTACCGAATCCAGCTGTGATTGAATCTGCAGTTAATGAATTACTCATGACAGAGCCTTTGCCAGATGGTCTGCTTCGAATCTCCTTTGATAAGAGTGGCAGTTGGGCTGCAGTCCATCTTCCATACGAACCGTCTACTGTGCCAGCAAAAGTACGTATTCACCCGCAGGCTCTGATTTCTCATGGCGAAACCATTAAGAGCTATCCATATGGCTATCGCCTAGCCATTCTTGAGGAGGCAAAGTCACTCGGTTTTGATGAGGCGATTATTGCGAGCACCGAGGGAAATATTTGCGAAGGCGCTGTTTCAAACATCATTTTTCTAGTCGCCGGGAAATGGATTACGCCTCCGACGAGTGATGGAGTTTTGCCTGGAATCATGCGGGGATTAGTTCTCGATTACTGCGATGTAAAGATTGTCCCGCTTCATATGTCGCGAATTAATAACGTGGAGTCGGCTATTTTGCTCAGCAGTCTGCGGATCGCACAGCCCATCGAATCTATTGATGGCCGCACATTGCAGCCATCACAGGCCTTTACGGAAGAAATCCAAGCCATGGCCGTGCTTCATTCGGTAGGCTAAGCCCATGTCCTCGATTGATATCACGGTAGATGGTCAAGTGCGCTCGGTTGAATCCGACGTGCGTCCAACCAATCTCTTTGCCGAGAACAAAGATATTGTCGTTGCACGAATTAACGGGGTCCTCAAAGATCTCTGGAGCGATTTATCTGCAGGTGACGTTGTTGAAGGTGTTTCCATCTCATCTCCTGATGGCTTAGCGGTTCTTCGCCATTCAACTGCGCATGTGATGGCCCAAGCAGTTCAAGAGATTTATGCAGATACGAAGCTTGGAATCGGGCCACCTATTGTGGATGGTTTCTACTACGACTTTGATCCAGTCAATACTTTCAATCCAGATGATTTAGTAAAGATTGAAAGCGCAATGCGCAAGATCATCAAAGATGGCCAACGTTTTAGAAGACGTGTTACTAACGAAAATGATGCGCTCAAGGAGTTAGCCCACGAGCCTTACAAGTGCGAACTCATTGGCATAAAAGGACCGGCAGGAGATGAGGCCAGCGTTGAAGTTGGTGGCAGCGAGCTGACTATTTATGAGAATTTAGGTCGCGATGGCAATCCTGTATGGAGCGATCTATGCAGAGGGCCACATCTTCCATCAACAAAACATATTCCAGCATTTAAGTTGATGCGCACTGCCGCTGCCTATTGGCGCGGCTCTGAAAAGAATCCAATGCTTCAGCGTATTTACGGTACTGCCTGGCCAAGCCAAGATGAGCTCAATGGCTACCTCGAACTTCTTGCTCAGGCTGAAAAGCGCGATCACCGTCGTCTTGGAACGGAGCTTGATCTCTTTTCATTTCCAGAGGAAATCGGTTCGGGCTTAGCGGTTTTTCATCCTAAGGGCGGAATCATTCGTCGGGCGATGGAGGATTATTCACGCAAACGCCATGAGGATGAGGGCTACGAGTTTGTGTACTCACCGCATTTAACTAAAGCGGCACTCTTTGAAACTTCGGGTCACTTGCAATGGTACGCCGAAGGAATGTACCCACCAATGATTTTGGATGAAGAGTTCCACGCCGACGGCACGATTAAACGCGCAGGCCAAAAGTATTACATGAAGCCAATGAACTGCCCTTTCCACAATCTCATTTATAAATCGCGCGGGCGTTCATATCGCGAACTTCCTTTGCGTTTATTCGAGTTCGGTACCGTCTATCGATATGAAAAATCTGGCGTGCTCCATGGAATCACTCGTGCCCGTGGTTTTACTCAAGATGATGCGCATATTTATTGCACAAAAGATCAAATGGTAGGCGAGCTTGATTCGCTTCTAACTTTCGTTTTGAACTTGCTTCGTGATTATGGTCTCAATGATTTCTACCTTGAACTATCTACTCGTAACCCCGAAAAATCCGTTGGGGAAGATAGCGATTGGGAAGAGGCGACACAGGCGCTTAGAAAAGCGGCAGAGGCACAGAAACTTGAACTTGTATTAGATGAGGGCGGCGCAGCTTTTTACGGACCTAAGATTTCAGTACAGGCTAAAGATGCGATTGGCCGTACGTGGCAGATGTCTACGATTCAAGTTGATTTTCAACTTCCACAACGCTTTGAACTTGAATACGCCGCCGCCGATGGTTCTCGACAACGCCCAGTAATGATTCACCGTGCACTCTTTGGTTCGATTGAACGTTTCTTTGGCGTTTTAACTGAGCACTACGCCGGTGCATTTCCTCCATGGCTTGCACCAGTTCAAGCAATTGGAATTCCAGTTGCCGAAGAGTTTGCCGATTATTTAGCCGATGTCATGGGGCAGATGCGCAAAGCTGGGATTAGAACAGAGCTCGATAGCTCTGATGATCGCATGCAGAAAAAAGTGCGCAACGCACAGATGCAGAAGATTCCTTTTATGGTTATTGCTGGGGCTGAAGATCAAGCGGCTGGGGCCGTCTCATTTCGCTATAGAAATGGTGAACAGAAAAATGGTGTACCAATCGCCGATGCCATTGCAGAGATAAAGAAGAGCGTTCTCGAGCGCACACAGGTCTAACAATGAGCATTGATGGCGCAGGAATGCCAGATGGATGGGCGAGACTTTGGGCGCCACATCGTCTTGATTATCTACGCGGTGAAAATCGCCCTCTCGAAGGTAATGATATTGAGTGTCCCTTCTGCCGGATCCCACAGTTAAGTGATGCCGATGGATTAATCGTGCACCGTGGAGTTAATGCCTATGTTGTAATGAATTTGTATCCCTATAACCCAGGCCACTTACTTGTCTGTGCGTATCGACATGTTGCAGATTTAACGGATCTGACCACCGAAGAGCGCAATGAAATCTCGGCGTTGACCGCCCACGCCATGAGCACCATTCGCAAAGTGTCGGCGCCTGAGGGTTTTAATTTAGGAATGAATCAAGGCGCTATTTCAGGTGCCGGCGTAGCCGATCATATTCACCAACATTTGGTTCCGCGATGGAGCGGTGATGCAAATTTCATGCCGATTATTGGTCGCACGAAAGTTATTCCACAGTTATTGATGTTGACTCGAGACGAAATTGCAGCTGCTTGGTAATTAGCTGTGTAGTTCGGACAAGTAATTATTAACAATATCTACGCCAATACCCTTTTCGATCCACAAAGGAATAGCTGGAAATAACATTCCAGCGGCAAATGCATTACTGCCCAAAGAAGTTGAAAGCTCCAAATACTCATCGCGAAACTCTTGGACTAGAAGCTCATGCTCAGGTTCGCACGCAATATCTTGAGGTGGGTTGGTGCTGTAATCCAGAATCCGCATAGTTTCAAGAGAGATCAAAGCGCACGGCAGCCCGGCATCATCATGTAAGACTAAAAACGGTGTCGCCATATGATCAAAGACTCTATTTGCCAGCATCACTGCATCGTCAAAATCGGCCTCTAGGTTCTCTAACTGCGTCACAACGACTATGCGGGGTGTTTGCAGTTCATCGATAGCGCGCCAGATATCGATTGTTACTTGGTCGATTCCAGTTGATGGATTGACGACAAAGATTGCGCAGTCAGATTCCGCTTCGGCGACTAGCGAGGTATGGGCGCCAAAGGCTTTTGCCACGGACTCTGGATATGCGCTCTGGTGGCCATAGACGGCGATAGAGAGCGTGGATGATGTGGAATTCACCTGCTCAGCCTACGATGGGAGGTGATGATTAGTCGCATTGTTAAACCAGCCGTTACGAGATTCATAACACCCGTAGCCTCATTTGCCGTGCGCCTAGGTATTACGCCCAATGCAGTTACGTGGGTGGGTGCAATCGGAGTTGTGTGTTCGGCTCTCTATTTCTATCCGCGTGGAGATTTCTTCCTTGGCACTGCCGTTATCTCCTTCTTTGCCCTCAGTGATCTCTTTGATGGAACGATGGCGCGTATTTCTCACGCTGGAGCAAGTCGATGGGGAGGCTTTCTAGATTCGACTATTGATCGGATAACAGACTCTGCCGTATTAATTGGTCTACTGATATTCCTGATTGATTCTGACGATGCGCTCAGCATTGTCGTAGTCGTTGCTTCCGTGACTGGAATACTTGTGCCTTACATTCGTGCAAAGGCTGAGATGTTCGGAATTGCATGTTCGGGTGGAATCGCCGAGCGAACAGAGCGT
>Ga0208566_1001849_pt1 | contig 11818 bp, 7 predicted proteins | sample PL_2010_150m_FD_184159 | JGI IMG/M metagenome (GOLD analysis project Ga0208566, IMG submission 184159) | Freshwater microbial communities from Powell Lake, British Columbia, Canada to study Microbial Dark Matter (Phase II) - PL_2010_150m... | ecosystem: Environmental > Aquatic > Freshwater > Lake...
CCAGCAGTCGGCGACGCTCGGTCAGGAAGTTGAACTCTGCGCGAGCTATCTCAAGATCATGCAAATGCGCATGGAAGAGCGCCTGCAGTTCGACGTGATCGTGCCTAGCGGGCTCGCGTCGGCTTCATTCCCGCCGATGATGATTCAGTCGCTGGTGGAAAACGCCATACAGCATGGTCTGGAACCAAAACCCGATGGCGGATCGGTCCATCTGCGCGCCGAAGTGCGCGACGGCAAGCTGTGCGTCACGGTCGAGGACACGGGCATGGGCTTTTCAACCGACGCGAAGGCCGGCATCGGCCTGGCCAATATTCGCGAACGGTTGCATCAGCTGTTCGGCGCAAACGCGTCTTTGACCATGGAGCCCAACCAGCCCAGCGGAACTCGCGCTAAAATTGACGTCCCCTATGCCGTCGCCTGACAGTCCCTTGCAATATGGAATCGTCAGCGGCCATTCCCGCGGAAACCCAATCGGGGCCAATGCCGTTCGATGAACCCCAAAGCCCTGATTGCCGACGATGAACGCCTGATGCGCGAGCAGTTGCGCGGCCGCCTGAGCGTCGCCTGGCCTGAACTGCAACTGGTCGCCGAGGCGCGCAACGGCAGCGAGGCGCTCGCCCTGTTCGACCGCGAACGGCCGGACCTTGCTTTTCTGGATATTCGCATGCCCGCGCCGAACGGTCTCGAGGTGGCGGCGAAACTCGCGGGCCAATGCCACCTGGTGTTCGTCACGGCCTACGAGGCGCACGCGATCGAGGCGTTCGAGCGCGGCGCGGTGGACTACCTGCTGAAGCCGGTGGATCCAGACCGGCTCGCCGTCACGGTTGAAAGGCTGAAGCAGCGCCTGAAGTCACCGCCGGACTTGGATCGTCTCGCCTCGATATTGTCGTCGATTCAGAAGAAAACCACTCCCGCGGCCAGTCGCCTGCGCTGGATCCAGGCCACCGTCGGCAATCAGCTGCGCATCGTCGCAATCGACGAAGTCCTGTTCTTCCAGGCAACCGACAAATACACCCGCGTGGTGATGCAGGGTGGCGAGGCTCTGATCCGAAAACCGCTCAAGGAATTGCTCGGCGAGCTCGATGCGGAACAGTACTGGCAGATCCATCGCGCGACCATAGTCAATATGCGCGCCGTTGCTAACGTGGCGCGCGACGTTCAGGGTAGGCTGATAGTCAGCATCAAGGACTGCCCCGAGCGCCTGGAAGTCAGCCGCGGGTACACGCATTTGTTCAAGAGTCTTTAAACTTCGTCGAAATCGATCAGGTGAGCACAACGCTGTGTCCGTTTACCCGCCTACCAGGGCACGCTCAATCTGACACCGGAGGGCAAATAATGGATAATCACTTCGATTTGCAGGAAGGGCTGGATTCATGACCAGACGCGCAACTTGGTGGACCATCGTCGGCGTGCTCGGACTGGCGCTGGTCATTGGACTTTCGGTGTACTCGGCGTTCCGGCGCAAGGCGCAGGAGGAGTCCTCCAAGAAGACCGAGCGGCCCGCGCTCGAATTCGCCGCAAACGACGTGGTGCAGCTGCGGCCGCACCGTCTCGCCTATCAACTTACCCTCCCCGGCACGGTGCAGGCGATTTCGCAGACCACAGTGCGCGCCAAAGTTGCGGCGGAATTGAAACGCGTGAACGTGCGCGAGGGCGAGCGCGTCGCCGCCGGCCAGATCCTGGCCGAATTCGATGCGGCGCAGATTCGCGCGCAGTTGGCGGAACGCACCGGCGCGCTCGAATCCGCCCGAGCGCAGCTGCGCATGACCCAGCGCACACGCCAGACCAACGCGCAGCTGGTGAAACAGAATTTCATTTCGCAGAATGCGTTCGACAGCGCCGACAGCGCGAACGACGCCCAGGTCGCTGCGGTCGCGGTGGCGCAGGCGCAGCTCGAACAGACGCAGATCATGCTCGGCGACGCCGTCGTGCGTGCGCCGATTTCCGGCGTCATCGCCAAACGCCTGGTGCAGCCCGGCGAAAAAGTCGGATTCGACGCGCCACTGCTCGCGATTGTCGATCTGTCGCAACTCGAGGTGCAGGCGCAGGCCGCGGTGGCGGACATCTTCCGCATCCGCACCGGGATGCCGGCAGAGGTTCTGGTCGAAGGCGCGGGCAGCGGCAAGGTCAGCGGACGCGTCGAGCGCATCAACCCGAGCGCCGAGCTGGGTACCCGCACCATCAACGTGTACGTTTCCATTCACGACGAGGACGCGCGGCTCAAGACCGGGATGTTCGCCCGCGTCGTGCTTACCATCGCGCCGCAAAGCGACGTTCCGGCGCTGCCTGTGGCCGCTTTGCGCGGCGACGAAGGCGAGCAATACGTATGGGTGATCGCCGCCGGCAAGCTGGCCAAGCGCAGCATCACTGTTGGCGCGCGCGACGATCGCGCCCAGTTGATCGAGATTGCCTCTGGCCTCGGGCCGGATGACGTTGTGCTCGCGTCCAAATTCGACAATCTCAAGGACGGCCTTGCCGCAAAAGTAATCGCCGCGCAGGCCGGAGCAGGTGCGACCGCCGGTGTCGCGGCGCGGTCCAACTAGAATGCAAATTCGAAATTTCCTGCACACGCCTGCTACAGCGACGGGCGCGATTCGCTCAACTGACGTGCTTCAACTAGTCCAAGGCAATCCTGGGAGTGCGCTATGTGGATGACCCGCGTATCGATCAATCACCCGGTGTTCGCCACCATGGTCATGGTGGCTCTGACCGTTCTGGGCATATTTTCCTACCAGCGGCTGCGCGTGGAAGCGATGCCGGACATACGACCGCCGTATGTTTCCATCCGGGTCGCGTATCCTGGCGCCTCCCCCGAGCAGGTCGAGAACGATGTTGCCAAACCGATCGAGAACGCCGCCAATACCGTCGCCGGGATCAAGCGCCTGCTTTCGGCATCCTATGAAGGCATAGGCTACACCTGGATCGAGTTCCGTCTCGACGTCGACCAGGACCGCGTGCTGCAGGACGTGCGCGACAAGGTGGCGCAGATACGCGGCGAGTTTCCGCGCGACGTGAAGGATCCGGTGATTCAGCGTGGCGGCGACGAGAACGATCAGCCGGTGGCGTTCTACGCCCTGCTCGCGGACAGGCTCACGCCGCGCGAGCTCACCACCCTGGCCGAACAGGTGGTGCAAAAGGGCTTCGAGCGCGTCAGCGGCGTCGGGCGCGTCGCGCTCAGCGGCACGGTGACGCGGCAAATACAGGTGCGTATCGATCCGGTGCGGCTGACGGCCATCGGCCTGACCGTCGACCAGGTGGTCAGTGCCCTGCGCAGCGCAAACGTCGCCTTCCCGGTCGGCACCATATCGAACGAACTGACCGAGTCCATCGTGCGCGTGGACGGCCGCATCACGTCGCCGCAGGATTTCGGCAAAATCATCGTGACGCGCAAGAACGGCGTGCCGATATTGCTGTCGCAGATCGCCAGCGTCGTGGACACGGAAAAGGAGCGCCAGAGCCTGGCGCGCGTCAACGGCAGCCCGGCGATCAGCTTCGACGTGTTCAAGGCGCAGGACGCGAACATCGTCGAGGTCGGCGCCAGCCTGAGGACCGCCGCAGAGACGATACGCAAGCAACTGCCGCCCGGAGTCCAATTGCGCCTGATACGCGCGAGTTCGGACTCGGTGGAGCGCGCCGTCGACAACGTGAAGTACACCATCATCGAAGGCGGTTTGTTGACGGTGCTGATCGTGTTCCTGTTTCTCGGCTCCTGGCGCAGCACCGTAATCACCGGCCTCACCCTGCCGATATCGGTGATCGCCACTTTCACCGTGCTCTACGCTTTCGGCTTCACGCTCAACTACATGACGCTGATGGCGCTGAGCCTGTGCATCGGGCTGTTGATCGATGATGCCATCGTGGTGCGCGAAAACATCGTGCGCCATATCCACATGGGCAAGGATCACTACACCGCGGCGCGCGAAGGCACCGATGAAATCGGTCTCGCCGTGCTCGCCACCACGTTCTCCATTGTGGCGGTGTTCGTGCCGATCGCGTTCATGAGCGGCATCGTCGGCAAGTTTTTCTATTCGTTCGGGATCACCGTGGCGGCCGCGGTGATGGTGTCGCTGTTCGTGAGCTTCACGCTCGACCCGATGCTGTCGGCGGTCTGGCGCGACCCCCCCGAAGGCGCGCGCAATATCCGCCTGATAGGTCCGGTGCTGCGTGCTTTCGAAAAGGTGATCGGCCGCGTGCACGAAATCTACGACGTCTTGCTGCGCGTGGCGCTCGGCCACCGCAAGAGCGCGCTGGCGATCGCGTTCGCCAGCCTGGTTGCGAGCGTTCCCATCGCCGGCCTGGTCGGCACCGAAATGATGCCGGACGCGGACGAGAGTTTTACCAGCGTGCGCCTCACCATGCCGGTGGGCTCCAGCCTCGAGTACTCCGACGCGCAGGTCAAGCGCGTCGAGGCGGTGCTGCGCCAATTCAAGGAAATCGAAGTCATCAACACCACCCTCGGCGTCGGCGCCGACCTGGGCAAGAACAGCGCGCGCATCAGCCTCAAGCTGGTTCCGCGCAACGAACGCCAGTTGACGCAGAAGCAAATCGAGCAGGCGATCCGCAAGCGCGTCGAAGGCGTGCCGGGCGTCGAACTGCGTGTCGGCTGGGGCGGGCCGATCTATGTCGCACTGCTTGGCAACAACGACGCCGACATGCGGCGCGTCATCAATGATCTGCGGCAGAAGATCCTCGCCATCCGCGGCATTACCGACGTCGAAGTGTCGTTCAAGGAGGGCACGCCGGCGCTGTCGATTCACCTCAAACCCGAACTCGCCGCCGAATACGGACTGACGCACGCGCAGCTCGGCACCATGCTGCGCGCGCTCATCGGCGGCGAAAACTCCGGCTACTGGCTTGCGGGCGACGGCCAGAATTACGAGGTAATCACACAGTTGCCGCGCGCCAGCCGCACCATCCTCGAGGACGTCGCCAGCCTGAACATCGCCACCGGCCGGCAGCTTCCCAACGGCACGGCGGAGGTGATCCCGCTGCGCTCGGTGGCCACCATAGAGCGCGCCTTCAGTCCGGAAAACATCCGCCGCCAGGACCTGCAGCGGCGCATCGCGCTGTGGGCCAACGTCCAGGGGCGGCCCTCCGGTGATGCCGGCGACGAGGTGCAGCAACTGATCAAGGCCTATGATCTTCCGCCCGGGTTGCGCTTCGACATCGGCGGGCAGATCAAGGAGCAACAGGAAGTCAACGCTGCGATTTTCGGCGCGCTGGCGCTGGCCATCATTTTCATCTACATCGTTCTTGCGTCGCAGTTCGGCAGCTTCCTGCAGCCGCTGGCGATCATGGTGTCGTTGCCGTTATCGGTGGTCGGTGTGATGCTGGCGCTGCTGGTGACCGGCACCACGCTCAACATATTTTCCATGATTGGCATCGTGTTCCTCATGGGCCTGGTGACCAAGAACGCCATCCTGCTGGTCGATTTCGCCAACAAAGGCCAGCGCGACGGTTTGAGCCGCGCCGACGCGCTGCTCGCCGCCGGACAGGTCCGCTTGCGCCCGATCCTGATGACCACCGCCGCGATGATCTTCGGCATGCTGCCGCTGGCGCTCGGTCTGGGCGAAGGCGGAGAGCAGCAGGCGCCGATGGGACGCGCCATTATCGGCGGCGTGATCACGTCGACGCTGCTGACCCTGGTGGTGGTGCCGGTGATCTATTCCTACCTCGATGCGTTCGAGCGCTACCTGAAACCGCGCCGTGGAGGCGTGACACCGCTCGCCCCGCGGCCGCAGCCGCAGGACAAGGCCTAAAGCAAACCTGCCTAGGGTTTCAGCGCCCGGTACAGGAACGGCAGGCTGACATCCATGCGGTAATCGACGTCGGAGTGGTCGTCGTCGAATTCCTGGTAGGTATGGCGGATGCCGGCCGCGGCGAGGCGCTGGGACAGCATGCGGCTGCCATAGTGGATGTGGTACTGGTCGCGCCAGCCGCAATCGATATAGATGCCGCGCAGCGATTTCAGATTTGCGCGGTATTTCTCCACCAGATTGACCGGGTCGTGGCTGCGCCAGTTGTTCCAGCGCCCGGGCAGCGACTCGCCGGTCTCCAGGTTGAACGGAATACGGAACCCCAGCGGCGCTTTCGGGTCCGGGTCATAGGTTGCGGCCATGCAAAGATTCATGATGCAGTGCACTTCCGCCCCGGAGAGCTTTTCCTTCTTCCATACGTGCTCGAGGAAACGCTTGATCCGGCCATCGTCGAATCCGGCCGCCGCGCCCCGGTAACGCGATTCCCGGCGCATGTTGACCGGGCCGGGTTTGCGTTCGGCCGCGCGGTGCTTGGCCAGCGTGTTCAGCGTGTTCGGCCAGTCGTGCCAGTAGACGAAATCGAAGTAGGCGTCGCCCGAATGATCGGCGATCGCCCCCCAGTGCTTCGCGTATTTCATGCCGTGAATAATAGATCCGTAGCCGCCCGAGGACTTGCCAAAGCAGCCGCGGTGATCGCGCGAGGCAAGCGTGCGGAACTCGCGGTCGACAAATGGAATGAGTTCGCGCGTCAGGTAGTCGGCGTAATTCCCTATGGCGGAAGAATTGACGTACTGATTGCCCCCGAGCGCGGTGAAACAGTCAGGAAATACGATGATCGCCGGACCCATCTTCTTTTCGCGAATCAGACGTGCGGCGCGCTGCGGCACATTGTCGGCGAAAGGCCTCCAGTTCGTGGCCGAAAGTCCCGAGCCGGTGAATCCGACCAGATCCCAGAGCACGGGGAAGCGCGCGCCGTAACCGCTCTGAGCGGTGTTTCCCGCGCCGCGGTCATACTGCGGTGGCAGCCACACGCCGAGCTTGCGCACATGCGCGTCGCCGAGCGGGTTGCCATCGAGAATCTTCGATGTGTGCTCCAGCACCACCAGCGTGCCGTCCGAGCCCTTGAAGCGTTTGATCGTCATAGAATTCCTTCGTGTCGTTGCGTAGATTGCGATTATCGCCCCAGATGACGTGCGGTGAATTCGATCACCGCCTGGTACCACGCCACGACGTTGCGCGGCTTGAGTATCCAGTGGTTTTCGTCCGGGAAAACGAGCAGTTCGCTGTCCACGCCATGGTACTGCAGCGCCTCGAACAGATTGAGCCCCTCGTTGATCGGGCAGCGATAGTCGCGCTCGCCATGGATGATCAGCACCGGCGACTTCCAGTCCTTGACGTAGCGTATCGGCGCGTAGCGGTCGAAGCGCTCCATGTCGGCGTAGGGATTCTCGCCGCCCATCTCCAGGTACCACCAGGCCGGATGGTCGGTGGTGCCGGTGAACTGCGCCATGGTGGCGACGCTCGCGTGGGTGATCAGGCAGTCGAAGCGCGCGGTTTGGGTGCCGATCCAGTTGGTCATGTAACCGCCGAACGAGCCGCCCATGGCCATGCTGCGCGCGGCGTCGATGTCGGGGCGCGCCACGACTGCGTCGGTGACCGCCATCAGGTCTTTGTAGCACTGGTCACCCCACACATTGCCCCAGATGCCCTGGATGAATTCCTGGCCGAAGCCGGTCGAGCCGCGCGGATTGGGGAGCAGCACCGCGTAACCCTGCGCCGCCAACAGCAGCGGGTTCCAGCGCCAGTGCCAGCCGTCCTGGTCCATGCCTATCGGCCCGCCGTGTATCCACAGCACCAGCGGCAATGGTCCAGAGTCCTTCGCCGCCCTGCCCTTGGGTTTGACCAGAAAACTCTGGATTGGCACGCCATCGGTCGATGCGACGCTGAAGCTCTCGACCTCGGCCCAGTCGTGGGCGCCGGCGAAAGCGCACAGGCGCGCCAGCGCCGACGGTGTCGAATCCGGCTGCGCCTGGACGACAAAGCATTCCGGCGCATCGAGCAGGGTCGAACGTATGCCGGCGATGCGGCCATCGGCCAGCAGTTCCAGATTCGAATGCACGCCACCGCAAGCGCGCGAGGTGATGCGTTCGACGCTTCCGTCTGCCGCATCGATGGCGAACACCGGCGTGTGACCCGCATCGTCGGTGCTGAAGTACATGCGCCGGCCGTCCGCGCTCCACAGCACTTGATTCGGCCAGCGATCCCATTGCGCGCCGAGCCGGCGCATTTCGCCACCGGCGACATCGAACAGCGTCAACAACGGTCTGATCACGGTGGTCGGGCTGCGCGTCAGGCGCACCGCCGCGATAGTGCGGCCATCGGGAGAGAACACCGGCGGTTCGAACGTCACGGCGTCGGCCGCGCCGAGGATGCGGCTTGATTTGGATTCGATATCGATCAGGAGCAGGGTTGTGTCCAGTTCGCGATCCCTGCCCGGGCTCTGTCGCGTTGCCACCACCCATCTGCCGTCGGCGGAAACGTCCAGCGCCGGCTCGATCGCGAACTCGGCCTTCGCCTCGGGTGTGAGATCGACGCGGTTTCCTCCGGCGGCGTCGCAGGCAATGAGATGGGTGTTCGGCAGATCGTGGTTGTCGTGCAGCCAATGGTCCCAGTGGCGTACCGGCTGCGACTTGAAGCGACGTGCGCTGGGACCGTTCTTGGACCGCTTGGATGAGGTTTCGCGCTGCAGTTCCTGCGCCACGCCCGGAATCACCGGCGCAAACAGAACCAGGCGCGGCGCGCGTCTGGCGAAGCGGAACGCATCCACGCCCAGCGGCTCATCGGTCAGTTGCTTCGGCTCGCCGCCATCGCCGGGCAGGATCCAAACCTGCATGCGCTTTTCGGCTTCTTCATCGGGTTTGATTTCGTTCGGCTGGCGATTGGACAGAAAGGCAAGCGCGCCGTCGTGGCGAAAACCGGGTGAACCGTCCTTGCATTCGCCGCGCGTAAGTTGCGTCGCCGCGCTTCCGTCCACAGGCAGCTTCCAGATGTCGCTCGTGTATTTGGCGCCGTCGCGATCGAGGCGCTGCACCGCCACTGCAAGCCAGGTGCCGCAGGGCGAGGCCGCAACCTCGGATACGCGGCTGAGCGCGATGTGTTGTTCGACGTTGTAGGTCACCAGGTTTCCTCCGTTGTCATTCAGGGTTGATTAACGCCAGGTTGCAATTGATCCTGCCCAAGCTCGGAGATCGAGCGCAACTGCGCCAGCGGCGACAGCCATGCCACCAGAGGCGCGAGCGCTATTGCGCCAAGCCCGGCGAGCAATACGGTCGCGCGCAGTCCGGCGTGCTCGGCGATCCAGCCGCCGGCAACACCGCCGAACGGCGCGGTGGAAACGGTCAGACAGATCATGGTCGCCGTCACCCGGCCCAGCAGCCGGTCGTGCGTCACCGACTGCCGCAGCACCAGGTAGTTGATGAAGAACACCATGGCGCTCAAATCGAGCAGAAACAATCCCAGTCCGAAAATCAGCGCCGCTGTGAGCCACGGTCCTGCCGCCAGGCCGATCACCGTCCAGCCGATACCCGAGCCGAGCATGCCCGCCAGCATCGTCGGCCCAACACCATAGCGCCGGTTGAGCGGCGCAACCGCCCAGGCCGCGGCGAGCGATCCAATGCCGGCGGTCATGAACACCACGCCGATCAGCGCGGGCGAGAATCCGAGCGTACGCGTGGCGAACAGCACAACCACGGCCAGATAGGCGAAGCGGAAGATCTGCCACGCAGCCAGCGCCCAGGCGAGCGAGCGCAGGATGCGATTTTGCCAAATCGCCTGCAGCCCCTCGCGAATGTCGGCCCAGACATGTTCGCCAGTGTGTTTGGGCGCATCGCTCGCAGCCGGTCCGATGCTGCGCAACAGCAGCGCCGAACAGAAGAACGCAATGCCGTCGGCGAGAATGGCGAACGGTGCCGTCAGCCATTGCACCAGCGCCCCGGCGACGCCCGGCCCCACCAGCTGCGAGGCAGAATCCGACACCGCCATCTTGGCGTTGGCCTCGACCAGATTGCCGCGCCCTACGCGCTCGGTCAGGAACACCTGATATGCCGGCCAGCCGAGTACGCCGCCGACGCCTACGAGGAATCCAACAACGTACAGTACCGGCATGCTGAGCCAGCCCAGCCAGGCACAGGCCGGAACCAGGAGCAAAACGAGTCCGCGTCCGCAATCGGCCCAGACCATGATCGGCAGTTTGCGGTAGCGGTCCACAATCACGCCGGCGAACAATCCGAACAGGGTAAACGGCAAGGCCTCGAGCGCGATCAACACGCCCATCTGGATCGGCGTGGCTTTCAGAACCAGCGCTGCCGTCAGCGGCAGGGCCAGCGACGTAATCTGTTCACCGAAATGTGTGATCGTGAACGATCCCCACAACCTGAGAAAGACCCGGTTGTGCAACAGCCCGGTGCGCCGGCCAGGGTTTGCCGCCGCTGCGCTAACTTGTGTGTCCGATTGCATGACTGCTGATCCATTAGCCGCCTTGTGGGCGGAATTTTTTGACTGGTCCCGGATTTTGCCCTATTTGGAGCGAGCGCATGAGTTCCCGCGCAGGAAGCACCCGGGATACGCCGCGCACAATTGATGTCCGCGGGACCGCAGGTGATGTCCGCTGGAGCGCGGATCGCGTGATGTCGAGCTGCGCAGACCACTGCCGGGTGTGATAAATTTGCCCGGAGTCCAATCGAGGTTACCGCGTGGCCGCCTACCTTCGCCCTACCAGCCAGTCCGAGGCAGTTGCCGCGCTGGCGCAACGCAATCTGACCATACTCGCCGGCGGCACCGACTTCTATCCATCGAGGGTCGGACAGCCGCTAACCGAGGACATCCTCGATATCAGCGCCATCGCGGCGCTGCGTGAAATCGGCGAAGACGCGGGTCATTGGCGCATCGGCGCCACGACCACCTGGAGCGATCTGTTGTCGGCGCGGTTACCGCCGCTGTTCGACGGGCTGAAACTCGCCGCGCGCGAAATCGGCGGCGTGCAGATCCAGAATGCGGGCACCATCGCCGGCAATCTTTGCAACGCGTCACCTGCCGCCGACGGCGTGCCGCCGCTGCTGGCGTTGGATGCACGTGTCGAAATCGCCGACGCCAAAAACATTACCAACGTCGCGCTTGCCGAATTCATTCTCGGCAACCGCAAGACCCTGCTGCGACCGGATCAGTTGCTGACCGCCATTCTGATACCCAAGCCCGAGCATGCCGCGCGCAGCCGCTTCGTCAAGCTGGGCGCGCGCAAGTACCTGGTGGTCAGTATCGTCATGGTCGCGGCCACGCTGGAAGTCGACGCGGGCCGCGTGCGTGGCGCGCGGGTCGCGCTCGGCGCCGCCTCCGCTGTGGCGCAGCGCCTGCCGCTGCTTGAAACCGCGCTGATCGGTCAGGCCTGCGACGCGACGCTGGGCGATCATGCAAAGGCCGACCATCTGGCGGCGCTGGCGCCGATCGACGATGTGCGCGCCAGCCGGGAATACAGGCTGGATGCGGGTCTTGCGCTGGTGCGCCGCGTGCTGAAAGAGTTGGGAGAAGTCGCATGAACGCGCCGCGGGCGCAGGTCGACGCACAGACCGTGCGCTTCGTCGTCAACGGTGTGGCGCGCGAGTACTCGGGCAGCCCGGCAAAACGGCTCGCCGACGTGCTGCGCGACGATCTCGGCCTCACCGGCACCAAGATCGGCTGCAACGCCGGCGACTGCGGCGCCTGCACCGTGCTGATCGACGGCAGGCAGGTGTGCTCCTGTCTCACTGCCGTGGCGCAGGTCGGCGGACGCTCGGTGACGACGGTGGAAGGTCTGTCCGATGCCGGCACGCTATCCGGCCTGCAGCGCGCGTTTCACCAACACGGCGCGGCGCAGTGCGGCATCTGCACGCCGGGCATGCTGATCGCGGCAGCCGATCTGCTCTCGCGCAACGCTCGCCCCAATGCCGAGGAAGTGAAGGACGCGCTCGGCGGCGTGCTCTGCCGCTGCACCGGCTACCAGAAAATCATCGAAGCGATTCTCGACGTTG
>Ga0208566_1001850_pt1 | contig 11816 bp, 11 predicted proteins | sample PL_2010_150m_FD_184159 | JGI IMG/M metagenome (GOLD analysis project Ga0208566, IMG submission 184159) | Freshwater microbial communities from Powell Lake, British Columbia, Canada to study Microbial Dark Matter (Phase II) - PL_2010_150m... | ecosystem: Environmental > Aquatic > Freshwater >...
CCCTTTGAACGTGTGCCCTCGAAACGGAAATGCTGGCTTTCGTTTTCAGTTTGCGAATGACCGAAGTGAAAAGTGAAGCGGCCCCACAAGATTCCGGGGTGTATGTCTGCAGTATGGCGTGACCTGATGTTGATTTCTTCAAGCTCGCTGCCGGACAGCAGCCATTGAATTTTCGCTTCTCGAAACCGGCCCGTCGCGAAAGCACGGACCCAGCAATGAGCGGTCGTCCAGCCTATGGGCGCGAGGGTCCGCAACCTGACGAGCAGCAGTCACTGGCGAAACACTGTCAAAAAAGTTCGGCGCCGCGTACAAGAAGGGCCGCTCTCAAAAAAAATCTCCTTGGCCGGGCCCGACCCTGCATAGCAGAAGTAGAAGGGTTCGAAAAGCGGACGTTTAGCGTGGTGCTCAGCGGCGTGCGCTTGCGCACTTCCGCTGCAGCAGTGGGTTAGACCCTCGATCGATACAGTAAGAGCGGCAATCATCACCGAGCGACAGACTCCATTTCCTTTGCTTTGATGGCGTTGATCTCGCCGAGGTAGAGCACTTGACGCTGTACCACGCGCCCATCGGCAAGACGCCGATTCTCGACGACACGCCAGTAGTCGTGAGTCTTACCATCCCTTACGCGTCGGTTGCAGCGAAGAATCATGCGTCGGAGTTTAGAAAATCAAACTCCTCATTGCAGGGACCAAGAGGTACGCCGAAGGCCACAAAGTTGTGGTCGCAATGAAAATGGACGGGGGCTCGGCATCTAGCCGGCCCACCACTGCTCAATTTTGTAGCAGAGCGTCGCAGAGCCCTCGTTCCCGAAGACCCAGGTATCTTCTTTAGCCAGTCCTACTGCACGCATTATCTTCGTGATGCGCTGACGGTTGGTCCTGAACATGAGATAGATTGGAGATTGGAGTTGCATCTCGATGATTGCCCGATGTATGATTATTTCTACTTTCTTCATACATTTTTCTGGCATCAGCGAGGGTGATCATGGAAGCGCTTCCCAACAATCTTGTCGCACTCAGTCTTTTAGTTTTCTTCCTGGGACTCAAGCATGGTTTCGACGCGGATCACTTGGCCACTATCGATGGCCTTACGCGCTTCAACTCCCGCGCCAATCCGCGCATAGCCCGCTTCTGCGGTGTCCTGTTTTCGCTTGGTCACGGCGCGGTAGTGATTGCCATTGCGGTCGCCGTGAGCGCTTTCACCCGGCGCTGGCAGACGCCGGATTGGTTGGCGTTGTTTGGCGCCTGGGTCTCCATCGGGTTTCTTGCCGCCCTCGGGATGCTCAATATCCATGCTGTGCTGCGCGCCGACCCAGCCCAGGTAGTACGTAGTGTCGGACTCAAAGGTCGATTCGTCAGTCGATTGACGAAAGCAGCGAGCCCCGGCCTGGTGGCACTGGTGGGTGCCCTGTTTGCTCTGTCTTTTGACACCATCAGCCAGACTGCGCTATTCGCGGCGACTGCCTCGCAGTTCGGCGACTGGCGGGATGCGTTGGTGTTGGGAGTTCTGTTCATGCTCGGAATGTTGGTCACAGACGGCATCAATGGTCTGTGGATATCCCACGTTCTCTGCCGCGCTGACCAGATTGCATTGATCGCCTCGCGCGTGATGAGTCTGGTGGTGGGCAGTGTCAGCCTGCTGGTCGCGGCCCTCGGGTTCGCGAGACTGATGCTTCCATCGATTGCGGCGTGGAGTGAAGGCAAAGAGTTGATTTTCGGTGCACTCGTGGTCTCCGTGATTGCGGGCAGTTTCCTCCTCGCCGTCTGGCTCACCCGCGGGGTTTCCCCGGTTGCAGGCACCCCGGGACACTGAGGCGCGCGCTTGATTGAGTACATTTGACGCAAGTTCGGCCAGGACCCGTTGATGAATCGGGGCGCTTCGCGAGACAGGCCCCTCTATGCGTCAATTACTCGCCCGAGCAACAACACCTCAAAACCGATGTTTCTGGCTCCCAGTTGAGACCGATCGGTTGGCTCCGTGATGGAAACTTGAGTTCCACCGCATGCCATGTTGCTGATTCGTTAATCCCAGTTATTTGAAGTTTATAGGTTATCTTTTTCTCTGAGTGAAATGTAAGTTTACACTTGTGGATTCCTCGTGGAAGAAGTCCGTACATCTGGCGCTCCGCTAAGGCCGCTTACTCCATTGATTTATAGGGTCAAAGATTCCGCATGCCGGATGGGCACGAATCTTGATACTTGGATTCGTGACCATCCGGCCGCGGTCCATGCGGACGGCCCAATAGTCCAGTTTGAGGGGGAATCGACAACATGGAGCGGAACGAAGTCTTTTTCGACGAAAACCGGAAGTCGCTGGACAAGCTGGAAAAACGCCTCGATATTTCCCGCCGCGAGTTCCTGCAATTCTGTGCCACTGTGGCCGCGACCATGGGCCTGCCGGCCGGTGCCGAAGCAGCCGTCGCCAAGGCGGTGGAATCGGCCAAGCGGCCCTCGGTCATCTGGCTACATTTTCAGGAATGCACGGGGTGCTCGGAATCCCTTCTGAGAGCAGAGCATCCAACGCTGGAAAAGCTCATTCTCGATGTCATTTCGCTCGACTACCACGAGACATTGATGGCGGCAGCAGGGCACCAGGCCGAAGCCGCCCGGAAGAGCGCAATGAAAGCCAACAAGGGCAAGTATGTCCTGGTTGTCGAAGGAGCGATTCCCGTCAAGGACAACGGCATTTACTGCAAGATCGGCGGGCAAAAGGCCATCGACCTCGTCAAGGAGTGCGCAGCGGATGCCGCCGCAGTGATCGCCATCGGTTCCTGCGCGTCATGGGGCGGCATGCCGTCGACCGACCCGAATCCGACCGGCGCTTCGAGCGTGGCCGAGGTTCTCGGCAAGCCAGTGGTAACCATCCCCGGTTGCCCGCCGAATCCCTACAATTTCCTCGCCACCGTGGTGCACTTCCTCACCTTTGGCAAACTTCCAGAAGTGGACAAACTGGGGCGGCCGAAATTTGCCTACGGTCGTCTGATCCATGAGAACTGCGAGCGCCGCGCCCACTTCGATGCCGGCCGCTTCGCCATGGAATTCGGGGACGCCGGCCACCGCCAGGGATACTGTCTCTACAAGCTCGGTTGCAAGGGCCCCGAGACGTATGCCAACTGTCCGGCCATAGGTTTCGGCGATGCCGGCGAGAACAACTGGCCAGTCGGTTGCGGTGCCCCCTGTATCGGGTGTTCGGAGAAAGGAGTCGGTTTTACCAAGCCGATCCATCAGGTCGCCAGGATGCTTAACGTGGCACCGCCGCTGCAATATCCGCGCATAGTCGAAGAGCAGGGCAAGGCTGCTTCGTTCGCATCGGCGGCGGCAGTCGCAGCAATTGCCGGTGCGGCGGCGGGTGCGGCAGTTATGCTGACACGTAACCTCGGTCTTTCCCATGCCGCCGAGGAGGCGGAGAAGGCGCGCCGCGACGCCGCGGATAAGGCGAAGGTGTGACCATGGCCTCCCGTCGCGATTTCCTCAAGGGGTTTTTCGCCGGTGGCACGGCACTGGCCGCTGGTGTGGCGAGCGAACCGGCCTGTGCGCGGGAAACCAAGAAACTGCCCCCGGGTGGTATGGGCCTGCTCTATGACGCGACCCTCTGCGTCGGCTGCAAGGCCTGCGTCTCGGCATGCAAGCAGGCGAACAACAATCCGCCGGAATTCAATACGACGGATCATCTCTGGGATACCCCGCTGGATACTTCGGGCTACACCTTCAACCTGATCAAGATGTATCGCAACGGCACCATGGAGACCAAGGATCAGGAGCAGAACGGTTACGCGTTCATGAAGACCTCCTGCATGCACTGCGGCGATCCGTCCTGTGTTTCGGCCTGCCCGGTGTCTGCGATGGAGAAGGATCCTGAGACCGGCATCGTCGGTTACGACGCCGGGAAGTGCATCGGTTGCCGCTACTGTGTGGCTGCCTGTCCCTTCGGCATACCAAAGTACCAGTACGATTCGCCCACCGGGCAAATCGGAAAGTGCGAACTGTGCCGGCACCGCTACAAGGACGGCCACTACTCCGCGTGTGCCGAAGTCTGCCCGACCGGCGCCACGCTTTACGGCAAGACGTCGGATCTACTGACCGAAGCGAAACGGCGGCTGGCACTCAAGCCGGGGCAGCGCGCCAAATTTCCGCGCGGCAAACTCGGCGGACCCGACCAGAGCTATGAAACCCCAGCCGGCAAGTATCTGCAGCATGTCTACGGGGAAAAGGAGTACGGGGGCACCCAGGTTCTGAAACTGTCCGCCGTGAATTTCCAGAAGGTGGGCATGCCCGATCTGCCAGAAACCGCCGCCGCGGCACTGTCCGAAACCATCCAGCACACACTCTACGGCAACCTCATCATGCCGTTCGCGGTGTTGGGAGTAATGGCCTATGCCGCCAAGCGCAACGTCAAGGACGACAATGCGCCGGACGAGAACAAGGAGGATTGAGCTCATGTCCAACCAAACTCACGCCGCCCACGCTCACGCTCCGGTGGGTGGTGGCCTGCTCACGCCCACCACGCTGATCTGTGGCGTTCTCATTGCCGTCTTGGCGGTAGTATTGGGTGTGCGGCTGTTTCTCGGGCTCGGCGCCGTCACCAACCTCAACGACGGTTATCCGTGGGGCATCTGGGTGGTCGTGGATGTCATCATAGGATCGGCATTCGCTTGTGGCGGAATGTCGGTGGCGATGCTGGTGTACATCTTCAATCGGGGCGAATACCACCCCCTGGTGCGTCCGGCACTGTTGGCGTCGCTGTTCGGCTACACCCTGGCCGGTGCCGGAGTGATGTTCGACCTGGGTCGCTGGTGGAACTTCTGGCACATCTTCTCGCCGTTGTACTGGAATCCGAATTCGGTGATGTTCGAAGTGGCCGTCTGTATTTCCCTCTACATTCTCGTCATGTGGATCGAGTTTTCGCCAGCCTTCCTTGAGCAATTTGGCAGGTACGACGTCAAGAAGAAGCTCAACAAGGCGCTTTTCTTTCTCGTTGCGCTGGGCACGGTCCTGCCGATGATGCACCAGTCGTCGCTGGGCACACTGCTGGTGGTGATGGGCGTGCAGATCAATCCACTCTGGGCGACCCCGCTGGAACCGCTGCTCTATTTGCTGACGGCGGTCACCATGGGCTACGCGGTAGTGTTGTTCGAATCCTGTGTGGCCTCCACCGGTTATCGCCGCAAGATCGAGATTCACCTGCTGACGCCGTTGTCGAAAGTCATGCTGGGTTTCCTGGTTGCCTATCTGATCGTCCGTGCGGGCGATCTGCTGGTGCGTGGCGCTCTGCCGCTGGCCTTCGATGCTTCCCTTGAAGCCTTGATGTTCTGGCTCGAAACAGCCTGCTTCGTCGCGCCGCTGGTGCTGATCGGTTCCGAATCGAATCGCCGCAATCCGGCCAGGCTGTTCCTAGCAGGCATCCTCTTGATGCTCGGCGGCGCCCTGCTCAGGCTGAACGGATTTCTTATCGGCTACGAGACCGGTGACGGCTTCCGTTACTTCCCGGCCTTGCCGGAGCTGATGGTCACGGTCGGCATGTTTTCGGTTGAAGTGCTCGGTTACATCATCATCACCCGCCGCTTCCCGGTTCTTCCCCGGGAACAAACCACCCACTGAAGGATGGAGACAGAATTATGACTCGCGTAACCATTGATCCGATCACCCGTATCGAAGGCCACCTGCGCATCGACGTCGACGTCGACGGCGGCCGGGTCAAGAAGGCCTGGTCCTCCGGCCAGATGTGGCGCGGCGTCGAGCTCATCCTGCTCGGTCGCGACCCGCGCGATGCCTGGGCTATCACCCAACGAATCTGCGGCGTTTGCACCACGGTGCATGCCATTACTTCGGTCCGCGCGGTGGAAAACGCCTTGCAACTCGAAGTACCGCTAAACGCCCAGTTCATTCGCAACCTGATCATCCTGGCACACTCGGTGCATGACCACATCGTCCACTTCTACCATCTTTCGGCACTCGACTGGGTCGACGTCACCTCTGCACTGAAAGCTGACCCGGACAAGACAGCCAGCCTGGGCGAGAGCCTGTCGTCGTGGAGCCTGAACAGCAAGAACGAGATGCGCAAGACCCACGAGCGCCTGAAGCATTTCGTGAATGGCGGCCAGCTGGGCATCTTCACCAACGGCTATTGGGGCCATCCGGCGATGAAACTGTCGCCGGAAGTCAATCTGATGGCGGTGGCGCATTACCTGCAGGCGCTCGAAATCCAGCGCAAGGCAAACAAGATCGTTTCCATCCTCGGCTCGAAGACTCCGCACATCCAGAACGTCGCCGTCGGCGGTGTGGCCAATCCGATCGCCACCGACTCGCAGGCGGTGCTTACGGTAGAGCGCCTGATGGCGATCAAGGGCTGGATCGACGAACTCGCCGATTTCGTGAAGAATGTCTATCTGATCGACGTCGCCGCAGTTGGCGCTTTCTACGCCGACTGGACGAAGATCGGAGCGGGCGTTACCAACTATCTCTCCGTGCCGGATATCCCGATGGACACCAAGGGCACGAAGTTCGCCCTGCCCGGCGGATTCATCGAGGGCGGAGATCTGACAAAATTCAAGGCCATCACCAAGTTCGGCGACGACTACTTTACCAAGGGCGTCGAGGAATCAGTGAAGCACTCGTGGTACGACTACTCGAAGGGCGGCGCATTGCATCCGTACAAAGGTGAAACCAAACCGAACTACACCGATTTCAAGGAAGATGCCAAGTATTCCTGGTTGAAGTCGCCGACCTTCTATGGCAAGGTGACGCAAGTCGGACCGCTCGCACGCATCCTGGGCATGCTGGCCGCCGGACACGAGCCGACCAAGAAGTACGCCACCGCCACCCTCGACACGGTCTCCGCCCTAGCCAAGACCAAGGTCGGTCTGGATGCGATGCATTCCACAATCGGCCGCCATGCCGCCCGCGCCATCTCCTGTGCGGTACAGGTCGACATGCTGGGTGACCAATGGACCGCGTTGGTCGGCAACATGGCCAAGGGTGACATAGCGACTTTCAACAAACCGACCTTCCCCAAGGGCGAAGTCATGGGTGTCGGCTTTCACGAGGCGCCGCGCGGGGCGCTGTCGCACTGGGTGGTGATCGACGACGGCAAGATCAAGAACTATCAGTGCGTGGTGCCGTCAACCTGGAATGCCTGCCCGCGCAATGAGAAAGACGAGCCAGGACCCTACGAAGCCTCGCTAATGAACACCCCGATCGCCGATGCAGAGAAGCCGCTCGAAGTGTTGCGCACCATCCACTCGTTCGATCCGTGCATCGCCTGTGCGATCCACGTCGCCGACACTGAGAACGGTTCGTCAATTTCCGTCAAGGCGAAGTAGCCTGGATTCCTATGGTATGAGAGTCGTTGTACTCGGTATCGGCAATACCATCATGAGCGACGAAGGCGTCGGCGTGCATGCGGTCGAGGCGCTGCGGCGGGCATATACGTTGCCGGACTTCGTCGACATCATCGATGGTGGCACCAGCAGCATGGAGTTGCTCGACGATCTGGCGGAAGTCGACTTATTGGTGGTGGTCGATGCCGTCAAGGCGGGCAAGCCCGAAGGCACGCTGGTGCGGCTGACCGACAACCAAGTGCCGGTGTTTTTCCGGAGCAAACTCTCGCCGCACCAGATCGGGCTCTCGGATGTCATGGCCAGCCTCGAGTTCGTCGACCAGTTTCCCAAGCAAATGGTGGTGATCGGAGTGCAGGCCGAGAACTTCGAACTCGGTCTGGAGATGACCCCGCTGATCGCTTCGCGGGTGCCGGACCTGGTGGAGACGGTGGTCGCCGAACTGGCGGCGCATGGCATCGAAGCATTGCCTACCCAACTCAAAGCCGCCTGAGATGTGCCTTGCCGTTCCCTCCCGTGTTCTAGCCACTGACGGCTTGACTGCCACGGTGGAAGCCGAAGGAGAGCGGCGCCAGGTAAGCCTGATGCTCCTTGATGAGGAAGTGGCATTGGGCGACTACCTGCTGGTTCAGGCCGGCGGGTTCGCCTTCGAGCGGGTCGATGCGGGTCGCGCCGAGGAAACCCTGAGCCTGATGCGAGAGATTGCCGCTCGGGGCGAAGCCGACGTCCGTGCCTGGTAAACTGCGCCGCCACCAAGTGGATCCGTCGCGACTGGTCGAGGCGGCGTTTAGGCGCATCCACGTCGAACGCATGAGTGATGTTCCTATCGTCAACCCGGCGTTGCACGTACAGGCGCTGGTCTTTGATCTTTGGCAGGATAACTGGCTGGGTGTGTTGATCACGCCCTGGTGCATCAACCTGTTGCTGCTGCCGGGATCCCGGGGGCACTGGGAAAGTGTTTCCGGGAACAAGCGGCTGTTCCACAGTTTTCCGTCGGGGAATTACGCGTTTCTGGGTGGTGCGGAAGCTGAGATCGGCGAATACCAATCCTGTTCCCTAATCTCGACAATGTCGCAGTTTGCCGATCAAGAAAGTGCCTGCGCGGTGGCTGGGGAAGTGATCAGGAACATGCTCAAGAACCCAGACCCGGTGCCCCAAGCGTTGAAGGAGGAGCCGACTTGCCGAGTTGAGCCATCGCCGAGCAAGAGGAGATTCCTTCTGCTCGGCAGCAGGAACTGAGAACCGAAGTCATCCTTCAGCGAGTCGCCGAGCGGACAGATCCTCCGATGAGCATCAAGTCAAGCGACTTTCCCAAGATGCCGCAACGCCGCCGCCGGCAACTGCTGGCCGCGATTTGTGCCGCAGGCGTAACGGTGCCGGGGGTGTGGTACTACGCCAACCGGGCACAAGCCCCGGAAGGAAGTCCGACTCCGGTGCCGATCCGCGACCTGCCGCCCGGCAGGCTGAGCGTCATTGACTGGCAGGGCCGTACGGTATGGGTGTTGCGCCGCGGTGCCGCGGAATTGGCGATGCTGACGGAACACGAGAGTGAACTCATCGACCCGGACTCCCTGCATTCGGTGCAACCCGATGCCTGCCGTAACCGCCACCGCTCGTTGCGGCCGGAAATCTTCGTCGCCATTGGACTCTGCACCCACCAGGGTTGCCCGCCGAACTTGCACCTAGGCAGCGGCGGCCGTGGCGAGTTCCTGTGTCCCTGCCATACTTCGCGCTACGACCTGGCCGGGCGTGTCTACCGCGAGGGGCCGGCGCTTGCCAACCTGGTGATTCCCGTCTATCGCATCGAAGGCGATGAACGCGTGATAATCGGCGTCAGTTGATGCTCGGTTCTGTTCCGACACTCCGGACCCAAGTCCGGGCGTCAATCCCTGATCCAACTGGAATACTGTCTGTCACGCGTTTCAATGTGACGAAGCAGGAAGTCGATTGCAGCTTGGGCGCTGCCGGCGACCAGATCGGTATTCCCGGCGCGATACTGAGCACTCAGGGCCTTCAGCGCCTCGATCAGTTTGACGTGGTCGGCCACATGCTCCTCGTATCCGTCGTAACTCGCCAGCCGCATGAGCAGTTCTTCGGACATGAAATGCGCATCGCTGTAGTCGATGAGTTGCTCGAGGATGGCTGCGCTTGTGTCAATATCCTTTCCGGACTCGATCGCGTGCACCAAGGCGCGGATGAGGCTGATCTGCACCCGGTGTTCGCTATCTATGGTAGGGTTACCGGTCTCCGGGACGTCAGGCTGCATGGCAGGATTCCTTGATAGTTGGGGCAGCAAGCCGCACGATAGCACAGCCAATCCGGTTCGCGGGAGTCCCGGTGTTGCATCCAGGGAATCCGAACTCAGGGCCAGTGCGGGCGATCCCGCTGGCGGCGGACTTGGATCTCCATTCAATCAGAGGTTGGGCGTGAGCATTGCAGGGAATCTGACTCTGACACTGGTGATTGACGCTGGCCGCGTGACAGCGGTTGAGATCGGGTCTACCCGGCCGCGAGCGGCACGATTGCTGGCAGGAAAGACTGCCGCCGCAGCGCTACAGTTGCTACCCTTGCTGTTCACCGTCTGCGGCACGGCCCAGCGACTGGCGGGAGAAGCCGCTGTGGCGGCGGCGCAAGGTCAGGTAATTCCTGCCAATCCAGCAGATCGCCTGGCGCTGCTCTGCGAAACCACGCAAGAGCATCTCTGGCGGCTATTGCTGGACTGGCCACATATGCTCGGTCAGGAACAGTTGCAGGCCGAATTTGCGATGTGGTTTCGGCGCCTGGGATTGGCCGGCAAGTCCGGTTGCTGGCCGGATTGGGGAGATACTTTCAGCGACTTTGTCGCTACTGCAATCGTCGGTATGCGTCTTGACGTTTGGGCACATTTGACGAACTTTGCGCCGCCCGGTGATGGCCAGAGCCTGGCGGGAAACATTTGGAGGGCCTTGCCGGACACTCCGGCGCAAGACCGAGGCGGGTGGCTGCCTCGGTCTCCCGTGGCAGTCTTTGCCGACGCGCTGGGGACGGTCTGGAGCGACGCCTTTGAACTTGCTCCGGAATGGCAAGGTGCAGCGGCCGAGACGGGACCGCTGGCCCGCTGGCGGAATCATCCGGCACTGACGGCAGCGCTTAGGCGATATGGGCGCAGTGCCCGGACACGCGTGCTGGCGCTGCTGATGGACTTGGAACAGTGCGCGTGTAATATCGCGGCCGGTGCGGATAGTGCTGCGGCGGCGACTATCGATGCCTGTGTCGTTGCGCCGGGTGTCGGCGTGGCACGGGTCGAAACAGCACGTGGCACACTGTTGCACCGGGTGCGCCTGGAGGACAAGCGCGTGGCCGAATACACCTTGGTGGCACCGACCGAGTGGAACTTTCATCCGCGCGGTGCATTTGTGTCCACGTTGCTCGGTGCGTTGGCAGTGGATCTCGAGTCTTTGCGCCATCAAGCTGCGGTGCTGGCGCTGGCGCTCGACCCTTGTGTTCCCTTTCAGATAGAGATCGAGCATGCATGAAATGGCGCTGGCCGAAGGAATTTTGCAGCTGATCGAAGATTCCGCACGTAACCAGGGATTCACGGCGGTGCGCACAGTGTGGCTGGAAATCGGGCAGATGTCTAGCGTGGAGCCGGAGGCGCTGCGTTTCTGCTTCGACGCGGTGACGCGCGACAGCGTCGCCGCCGGAGCGTCCCTGGAGATCGTCGACACGCCCGGACAGGGCTGGTGTATGCAGTGTGCACTGACCGTGCCGATGCAAGCGTTGTATGATCCTTGTCCGCATTGCGGTTCTTACCAGGTGCAAGCCACAGGCGGAACCGAGATGCGCGTCAAGGAACTGGAAGTCGACTAGGAGAATTTGAAATGTGCAGCACTTGCGGTTGCGGCAAAGGCGAAACCAAGATCGATGGTGAAACCCACGAATACGGGCATGATCACGCCCACGTACACACGTTTCGACCGGTGCAAGGCCACAACCATCTCCGCTATGGCCAAGGCCCTGCCCACACTCATGCGCCGGGGATGTCGCAGGGACGCATGGTACAAATCGAACAGGACATCCTGGCGAAGAACAACGCCTATGCTGCCGCCAATCGTCAGCGCTTTGCCGAACGTGGCATCTTCGCCCTGAATCTGGTTTCCAGCCCCGGTTCCGGCAAAACCACGCTGCTGGTGAAAACCATCGCGGCACTCAAGGGCAGCTTGCCGCTGGCAGTGATCGAAGGCGACCAGCAAACCAGCCACGATGCCGAACGCATTCGCGCCACCGGTGCGCAAGCCGTCCAGATCAATACCGGCAGGGGCTGTCACCTCGACGCGCATATGGTCGGCCAGGCCCTGGAAAGACTCGACCTGGCCGAGGCCGGGGTGCTGATTATCGAGAATGTCGGCAACCTGGTCTGCCCGGCCGCCTTCGATCTCGGCGAGGCTCACAAAGTGGCCATCCTGTCGGTCACCGAAGGTGAGGACAAACCGATCAAGTACCC
>Ga0208566_1001851_pt1 | contig 11816 bp, 12 predicted proteins | sample PL_2010_150m_FD_184159 | JGI IMG/M metagenome (GOLD analysis project Ga0208566, IMG submission 184159) | Freshwater microbial communities from Powell Lake, British Columbia, Canada to study Microbial Dark Matter (Phase II) - PL_2010_150m... | ecosystem: Environmental > Aquatic > Freshwater >...
CCGATGCGATCACCTGGACCGCGCAGAACAGCGCGACAGTCAACAATCTATACGCCGTCGCCAGCAATGGCGGCAACTTGCTCTTGGCGGTCGGAGCAAGCGGCACCATCATCAACAGCGCCGACGGGAAAACATGGACCACGTCCACTTCCGGTACTGCCCAGGACCTGTTCGGCCTGGCTTACGGCAACGGCAAGTTTGTCGCGGTCGGTGCGGCCGGCACACTGCTGACCAGCATCGATGGCACAACCTGGACCCCGGTCGCATCGAATACCTCAACGAAACTGAATAGCGTGATCTACGGCGTAAATTCCACGACTGCGGTCGCCACCTTTGTCGCCGTCGGTGATGCCGGAACTCTCGTCACCAGCGTCGATGGGCTGACATGGACCGTTCAGACCGCGATCACTTCGAGCAATCTGGCGTCGGTCACATACGCCAGGCAATTCGTCGCCGTTGGGGACAAGGGCGCCTTGTTTACCAGCACCGATGGAATCACTTGGCAGGCCAGAGCGTCCGGCACAGTCAATGACTTGAGATCGGTCGCCCGCAGTGTCAGCAATTATTCTGCCGTAGGCGTGAGTGGAACGAATCTTTCCTCAATCTAGCCGGGTGCAATCCCGGAACAGCCAAGGGCTTCCGTCATCGGCGAGGCGGCCACTGAAGCGGGATTCTGGGGCAACTGAGCGATGAATGAGAAGCCAAAGATACTCGTGGTCGATGACGACCTGCGCCTGCGCGAACTGCTCAACCGCTACTTGACCGAACAAGGCTTCAGCGTCAAACCGGTGGATAGCGCTGTGACCATGGACAAGATGCTGGCGCGCGAGCTCTACGACTTGATGGTGCTGGACCTGATGCTGCCGGGAGAAGACGGCCTGGCGATCTGCCGCCGCCTGCGTGAGGAAGACAACCCGCACCACGACCTGCCGATCATCATGCTCACCGCCAAAGGCGACGACATCGACCGGATCGTCGGACTCGAAATGGGCGCCGACGATTACCTGCCCAAGCCATTCAATCCCCGCGAGCTGGTGGCCCGCATCCATGCAGTGCTGCGGCGGCGCAGTGCGGCACCGCCGCCCGGCGCACCCACCACCGAGGAAGAAACCATCGCCTTCGGCCGCGTCAGCCTCAATCTTGCAACGCGGGAATTGGGTCGTGGCCAGGAGGTCATCCAACTCACCACGGGCGAATTCGCCGTGCTCAAAGTGCTGGTGCAACATCCGCGCCAGCCGTTGTCCCGAGATAAGCTGATGGAACTGGCGCGCGGACGGGAATACGACGTTTTCGACCGCTCCATCGATGTGCAGATCTCGCGTCTCCGCAAACTCGTGGAAGAGGACCCGGCCAAGCCGCGCTATGTCCAGACGGTTTGGGGATTCGGCTACGTTTTCGTTCCGGATGGGATCAAGCACGCGTAATGACGCTCTGGCCCGGCACCCTGTTATGGCGCACATTCTTGCTGGTTGCCGTGCTGATGTCGCTGTCGATGTTGGCCTGGTTCAATATCTACCGCGCCTACGAAACCGAACCGCGCGCCCGGCAGCTATCCCAATTGCTGGTCAGCGTGGTGAACCTGACGCGCAGCGCCCTGATCAGTGCCCAACCGGAAAAGCGTCATGACCTGCTGCTGGAACTCTCGGATCGCGAGAGCATCCACATCTACCCCGCCGAGGACAGCGAAACCGTTGCCCCCCTGCCCGATCGGGCGCTGCTTCGACTGATGGCCGAGCAATTGCGCAGCGAGCTTGGGCCCCAGACGCGCCTGACGCTTGAGCGCGCGGGTGAACTGGCGGTATTCGTCAGCTTCAGAATTCACGACGGTGAAGAAGGCGAATACTGGCTCGCCTTGCCGATCGAGCGCCTCGAACGCAGCATTCCCTGGCAATGGATCGGTTGGGGCCTGGCCGCCCTGCTGCTTTCACTGGGCGGCGCCTATCTGATCATGTTCCGCGTTACCCGTCCGTTAAAGGCGCTGTCCCTGGCCGCCATGGATATCGGCCGCGGCCGCACGCCGCCGCCCATAGAGGAAACCGGGCCTTCCGAAATCATCGCCGTGGCAAGCGCCTTCAACCAGATGTCGGCCGACCTTGCGCGCCTCGACAGCGACCGGGCGCTGATCCTCGCCGGCATCTCCCACGACCTGCGCACCCCGCTGACGCGCTTGCGCATGAGCATAGAACTCTCGGGGAGCGAGGAAACAATCCGCGACAGCATGGTGGCCGATGTCGAGGAAATGGATCTAACTATCGGCCAGTTCCTCGACTTCGCCCGCGAGACCGGCGGGGAAGAATTGCAGGAAGTCGATCTTGCTGCGATGCTCAATGACCTTGCGGCACAATACGCTCGCCGCGGAAAGTCGATCTTGACCGATCTCGCCACCCTGCCACCGCTGCAAGTGCGACCGCACGGTTTGCGCCGCGCGGTCGCCAACCTGGTCGACAATGCCCTCCGCCATGCCGCCGGCGAACAGCCGCTACTGCTGACCCTGCGCCAGGAGTCGCATCACATCACGATCGAGGTTTGTGATCGGGGCCCGGGGATTCCGGAGCACGAGGCCGAGCGCCTCAAGCTACCCTTCACGCGCCTCAACAGTGCCCGCAGCAACGTCAGCGGCGCGGGACTCGGACTGGCCATCGTCGACCGCATCGTCCGGACCCATCACGGATGCCTCGACCTGCTGCCGCGTCCAGGCGGGGGTTTGATCGCCCGCATCACGCTGCCGCTGCCAAGCCCCAGCGGTCGATGACCCCATAGCGCGCCCCTTCCGGCGCCAACACGGATTCAGCCAGGACAAATTCGTGCGCTGGCCAATCGATCGGTTCGAGCTCCGGCAAGGGCGTGCAGCGGGCACAATGGACATTGCGCAGCAGCGTCACATGCGTCGTGTAGTCTCCGATTTCGAGCGGCAATCCCGCCCCGGCCAGGCGCTCGTAAAGTTGCCCGACCAAGGTCAGCAGTGCCAGCGGCTGCTCGCTGCACCCCGCCCAGGCAATGCGCTTCTGCCGCCAGCAGGTGAGGCGGTCCAGGCGCAGCGAGAAGGCCGGTGCCACCACCTGTCCCGCCGCCTGCCGCAGTATCTCGATACGCTCACCAGGCACTTCGCCTATGAATGCCAACGTGATATGCAGGTTTTCCCGCCGCGTGCGGCGTCCGCCGCCCATTCCATGTAACTGCTTGCCGACCTGGTCGAATCCCGACAACGCTGCTTCCTCCGGCCACAGGGCGAAGAATACGCGGCGCCGTTGCCGGCCTGGTTCAGGCATCGGCCTTGACCAACAACGCCACCGCTTGTGCCGCGATGCCTTCACCGCGCCCGGTGAATCCCAGTCTTTCGGTGGTCTTTCCCTTGATATTGACGCAGACCGCGTCGATGCCGAGATCGGCGGCGATCAATGCCCGCATGGCATCGACGTAAGGAGCGATGCGCGGCGCCTGTGCCACGACCGTCGCATCGACGTTGCCCACGCGCCAGCCGGACGCGCGCACCCCGGCCATGGCCTCACGCAGCAGCAAGCGGCTGTCGGCCCCCTGCCAACGGGCATCACTATCCGGAAAATGCCGGCCGATGTCGCCCAATCCGGCCGCGCCGAGTACCGCGTCGGTGATCGCATGCAGCAGTACGTCGGCGTCGGAGTGACCATGCAGGCCCTGCGCGAAGGGAATGTCGACGCCGCCGATCCGCAAGCGGCGACCCGGGACCAGCGGATGCACGTCAAAACCCTGGCCGATCCGAAAGTTCGCGTTCATTCCTCTTCGTCCTTCTCTTTCCGATGTTGCAGGATCCACCCGGCAAGCAGCAGGTCGAGAGGATAGGTGACCTTCAGATTCGTCGCATCGGCCGCCACCAGTTTGGGGCGGAAACCCAGGGCTTCCATGGCGCCGGCTTCATCGGTGACACCTTCCAGATTGGCATGGCTCTCCAGGGCGCGGCGCAGGTAGGCGTGGCGAAACATCTGCGGCGTTTGTGCCTGCCACAGCGCCGATCTGGACACTGTGGCATCGATCCGGTTCGCCGCGTCAGCATGCTTCAGCGTGTCCGCAACCGGTGCCGCGAGAATGCCACCGACCTCATCGTCCGCGATAGCGTCGATGAGGGCATCGACATGCCAGCTTGCCAGGCATGGCCTTGCCGCGTCATGCACCAGCATCCAGTCCTGCGCATTCACTTGTGCCGCCGTGGCGCGCAAGCCGTTGCGCACACTCTCGGCGCGGGTCGCTCCGCCACAAAACATCGGCGCCAGTTTGCTCCCGAGAGCGGACCAGTCATGACGGCTCCAGACATCGTCCTCCGGCGCCAGAACCACGAACACGCGCTTGATCCGCGGCAAGGAACACAGCGTGGCAAGCGCATGGTAAATCAGCGGATGGCCGGCCAGCGGCAGATATTGCTTCGGTGTTCTGGCGGAGGCATCTCCGCCCATGCGCGCACCGCTACCTGCGCCCGGTACCAGCGCGTAGTAGGCGGTTGAAGTCAGGTCGGAAACTGTCATATGGGGATTGTAAGGACTAGAATAAACTTGTGCTACCTGCATCATCAAAGGAGGCGACACAATGAGTGCCCAATCCCCGTCGATACGCCCTCCTGCCGTTGCCGGAATGTTCTATTCCGCTGCGCCGAACATCTTGGGCGCCGAAGTCCAGGATTACCTGTCACACGCCGGAACAACTGCGACATGCGTGCCGAAAGCCTTGATTGTGCCTCATGCAGGCTACATCTACTCGGGGTCCGTCGCCGCCAGCGCTTATGCCTGCCTTGCCGCGGCCCGCGACAGCATATCCCGCGTGGTGCTGCTGGGGCCGACGCATCGCGTCGCCATCAGGGGATTGGCCCTGCCGGATGCTGCCGCCTTCGACACGCCACTGGGGAGGGTCCTGGTTGATCCGGAATTGGTGCTGGCAGTGGCGTCTCTGCCACAGGTGCAGCAAAGCCGGGCAGTCCATGCCATGGAACATTCCCTGGAGGTACAACTGCCGTTCCTGCAAGTCGCGCTGGACGAATTCACTCTCCTGCCGCTGGCTGTCGGCATGGCCGGTCCCGAAGAGGTTGCCGAGGTCCTCGACCGTGTCTGGGGAGGCCCGGAAACCTTGATCGTGATCAGTTCCGACCTGTCTCATTATCATTCCTACGCCGAAGCGCAGCGCCTTGATCAGGAAACGGCACGCCAGATCGTCGCATTGCAGCCGCTCGCCAACCACGAACAGGCCTGCGGCGCCACGCCGGTGAACGGACTGTTGCTGTGTGCCCGGCGACGCGGCCTCAAGGTGCAACTGCTGGATTTGCGCAACTCCGGCGACACTGCCGGCGACCGTTCGCGCGTCGTCGGTTATGGCGCATTCGCCATGAACGAAACCTCCGACCATGAACAATGATCTCGGGCAGGCGTTGCTGATCACGGCACGCAACGCCATTGCCGACAAACTGGGCGCAGCGCAGCGCACCGAGCCAGCAGCGCAGGCTGATCTGAGCCAGCGCGGCGCCGTGTTCGTCACCCTCACGAAACAAGGTGGATTGCGCGGCTGCATAGGTTCGCTGGAGGCGTGGCGCGTGTTGCATGACGATGTCGTGGCCAACGCCTGCGCCGCGGCTTTCAGCGATCCGCGCTTCGAGCCTCTGCGGGCTGAAGATCTATCCGACATCCGCGTCGAAGTCTCGCTACTGAGTCGTGCCCAGCCCATGGCCTTCACCAGTGAAGATGATGCCGTCAGCCAGCTCAGGCCGAATATCGATGGCGTCATCCTCGAATGCGGCCGCCATCGCGGCACCTTTCTGCCCCAGGTCTGGGAGAGCCTGCCGGAACCTCGTCAATTCATGGCCCAGTTGAAACGCAAGGCCGGGTTGCCGCCGGACTTTTGGAGCACGGATATCCGGCTGTCCCGCTACTCCGTTGAGAAATGGAAGGAACAGACATGAGCATCGCCGAGAGCACCTATCCGGCCCGCTGGTGGCACGCACTTGAGGACGGCAGCATCAAGTGCGATCTCTGTCCGCGCGACTGCAAGCTGCATGAGGGCCAGCGCGGCGCCTGCTTCGTCCGTGCCATGCGTGACGGCAAACTGGTGTTGACCACTTACGGACGAAGTTCGGGCTTCTGCATCGACCCGATCGAGAAGAAGCCTCTCTACAATTTCTACCCCGGCTCCAGCGTACTCTCCTTCGGCACCGCCGGTTGCAACCTCGCCTGCAAATTCTGCCAGAACTGGGACATCTCGAAATCGCGCCAGATGGACACGCTGATGGACGCCGCCTCGCCCCCGGCCATCGCCGCAGCGGCCAGCGCACACGGCAGCAGGAGTGTCGCCTTCACCTACAACGACCCGGTGATTTTTGCCGAATACGCCATGGATACCGCAGATGCCTGTCACGCACACGGCATCAAGACGGTGGCCGTCACCGCCGGCTACATGCACGCCGTGCCGCGCCGCGAGTTCTACGCCAAGATGGACGCGGCCAACATCGACCTCAAGGCCTTCACCGAGGAGTTCTACTTCAAGCTATGCGTCGGCCACCTCAAGGACGTGCTGGACACCCTGGCCTACGTTCATCACGAAACGCAATGCTGGCTGGAGATCACCACGCTGTTGATTCCCGGCCACAACGACTCGGCGCAGGAAGTGACGGAACTGTCGAAATGGGTGGCGCAAGAACTCGGACCGGACGTTCCCCTGCACTTCTCCGCCTTCCACCCCGATTACAAGCTCCTCGACGCCCCGCCGACACCTCCGGCAACACTAGCAATGGCCCGACGCATAGCGCTCGAGCAGGGTCTGCATTACGTTTACACAGGCAACGTGCACGACCGGGAAGGCGACACCACCTATTGCCCAGGCTGCAAGAAGGCGGTAATCGAACGCGACTGGTATGAGATCCTCAGTTATTCCATCACCGGCAACGGCTGTTGCAAGCATTGTGGCGGCAGCATTGCCGGTCGCTACGGAGACTACCGGCAACCCTTCGGCGCGCGCCGGATTCCTGTCAGGATGTCGCTGGAGGAAAACACGTGAGCAGTCTACGGCTATCCCTCAAGGCTTGACGAAGCGCAGCGCAAATTTGTCCGATGGCGTGCCCTTCATGTCGAAGTAGGCCTGTTCGCGCGGATCCGCCAGGTTGCGCAAGAAGTCACCGGACGCTTCGAGGACTAATCCGGCCTGCCGGATTTCGTCGATCACCGTCGCCTCATCGATACGATGCAAGCTCTTGGTCTGGCCGAGGCCCATCCCCGGTTTGGTGCTGTGGTCGATCAGGATCAGACGTCCGCCGGATTTCAAGGCATTGAAGATGCCGCGGTTCATCTTGGCGCGGTCGATAGTGATATTAGCGATGTCGTGGTACGACAGTATCAGGGTCACCAGATCCAGCCTCGGCGCATCGGCGGGATAGGGGTCATCGAAGGGACGAACCAGCAGCGTGACATTCGAATCGGGGTGATCGGCCAGCCTCTTTTCAAGCGGCGGACGCAGTTGCGACACCTGCGCCCAGGCTTTGCCTGAGTTGCCAACCGCGAGTGCCAGCAATTGCGCCGAGAACCCGCCGCCGGACGCGATATCGAGCACCTGTTGCCCCTGGCGCAGTCGCGCGAACTCGAGCAAGGCCAGAGGCTTGCGCGTTGCATCGGCGAGCCGGTCGGCATCGGTGCGAATCGGGCTGGCAATGGCACGCTTGTAGTTTTCGGACTCCGCCACCGGCAAGACCCCGCATGCGCCGATCAAGGCGGCGATGCCGATGGCAAGCGTCACCAGCAGGTCTCCTCCGGACAATTTGAATGTAGACATATTCATGCTGAAAGCCCCTCTCTTCGGATTGGTTCGAGATGCTGCAACTGGGTACAACTGTGGCATGGGGAACGCCAATGACTGAGGAGACAACCTGGGTCGAGCATACTATCTTGAATGAAACTCAGCCGGCGAATTCCTTCCTGACGATGGCGGCGCCTGCGGCAAGGGCACGGAGTTTTCCACGAGAGGCTTCCCGAGAAAGTGGAACGAGACCACAGTTGGTGCAGGGGTAGAGTTTTTCCGGCGCCACATATTTCATTGCAGCGCGCAACACCTGCGCAACCTGCTCGGGAGTTTCAACCTGTTCGGTGGTCACGTCGATCGCCCCGACCATGATGTCCTTGCCATCGAGCAGTGAAATCAGCTCGAGCGGGACCTTGGAGTTGGCGCATTCAAGCGAGACCTGGTCGATCGTTGATTTGGCCAGCAAGGGAAAAGTGGATTCGTATTGGCGCCATTCCGAACCGAGGGAGTTCTTCCAATCGATATTTGCCTTGATTCCGTAGCCATAACAGATATGGGTCGCGGTAGTGCACTTCAAACCGGCCGCAGCCCGTTCCAGAGTCGTAATCCCCCAGTCGCGCACCTCGTCCATGAAGACGTTGAAGGCAGGTTCGTCGAACTGGATGATGTCGATGCCCAGGGCTTCGAGTTCGCGTGCCTCGGCGTTGAGAATGTCGGCAAATACATGGGCCAGCTTTTCCCGGCTTTTGTAGTAACCGTCGAACAGCGTATCCACCATGGTCATCGGGCCGGGCAGGGTGAACTTGATGCGCTTGTCGGTCTCCGCCCGTAAGAAACGGGCGTTCTCCACGAACACCGACTTGCGTCGCGCCACCGGCCCGACCACGACCGGCACTTCGGCATCGTAACGATCGCGGATGCGCATCGTGCGCCTGTGCTCGAAATCGATGCCCTCCAGACCTTCGATGAAGGTGGTGACAAAATGGCGGCGGGTCTGCTCGCCATCGGTGACGATATCTATGCCTGCACTATTCTGGTCATATAACACCAGGCGCACGGCGTCCTTCAGTCCCTCCTCAAGCGCCTCGCCTTCCAGCAGCCAGGGTGCCCACAATTGTCGGGGAGCAGCCAACCATGACGGCTTCGGAAGACTGCCCGCAATGGTCGTCTGCAACAATTTCTGGCTCATGGTGTTTGCCCTCCGGGGCCGGCGATCAATGGTTGCCGTAGTCACACAGTGCGCCAAGGGCGACCGCCCTGGGCGCTGCAGGGTAGCATGCTGAAATCCAATCACCCCACACCCTTGATAGACCGGTGCATGGCGCGCGGAGGCCGCGCGAAAGGCCGCCGCTTAGCAAGCAGCGGCGGCCTTGTCCTGGCTTACTTCTTCTTGGCAGCTACTTTCTTCTTGCCGCCGACGGCGGCCTTGAATCCCGCGCCTGCCTTGAATTTTGGCACGGTGGTTGCCGCGATCTTGAGTTCCTTGCCGGTCTGCGGATTCCGTCCGACACGGGCTGCGCGCTTGGATGCGCTGAATGTTCCGAATCCGACCAGGGTCACGCTATCTCCCTTGGAAACCGCCTTGGTGATGGCGTCAACGATGGCGTCAAGTGCCTTGCCCGCAGCAGCTTTGGATACATCGGCGGCTTTCGCCGCAACATCGATAAGTTCAGACTTGTTCATGGGTCCCCCTTTGGTTGATTAAATTTGAACGGCGGAAAGATTGTAACGCTTTCACGTATTGGTGGCATAAACAAACAGATATTTTGAGATTGCGCCACGTTGGTCAGAGTTGCCATTGACAGCCTGGGCAGGCTTGTCATGTGCCACAGGATGGGATCGTGCCGCCCGCCAGCGGTACCGAGTCGGAGTTCGGCAGCCCGGTTCTCGCGGCCGAACAAGTAGCGACTCGGCGCCCTACATCTGCTTGAATAGATGCGAAAACGGCCGGCTGACGACAAGGTTCTCCCGCCGCCCCTTGATCCTGACCGTGGCCTGGCCGTGAATGTCGCGGGAAACGGATTCGATCGAGGTGGCGTTAACGATGGTGGAACGGTGGATTTGCCAGAATTTCTCCGGATCGAGTCCCAGCAACAATTCCTTGATCGGGGTTCTGATCAAGGCATCCCGCTCCTTGGTGGCCACAAGCGTATACTTTTCGTCCGCCTGAAAAAACCGCACCTCGTCAATCGGGATCAGGGTAAGGGTTGCTCCTATGTTGGCTTTGATCCACTTCAATCGTTCCGATTGGGGATTGAGCTTCGCCGCGAGATGCTCCAGCAATGCCGCGAGATTCTGCTCCGATCCGGCCGGAGCTGGAGCCTCCAGACGCACCCGCAAACGCTCGATGGTCGCGGCAAGTCGCTCATCGCTATACGGCTTCAACAAATAATCGATTGCACCCGTCTCAAAGGCTTCGACCGCGTATTGATCGAAGGCGGTGACGAACACCACATGGCACCTCAGATCCTTGTTTCGCGCCAGTTGCCTGGCGACTTCCACGCCCGTCATTTCGGGCATCTGGATATCCAGAAATGCCAGGGTCGGTTGATGCAGCGTGATCGCTTGCAGGGCAGCTTCACCATCGCCGACATCCGCCAGGACGTTCAACTCCGGCCAAAGCTTGCCAAGCTTTGTCTTCAGTTGGGCCCTGAGAATAGGTTCGTCTTCAGCAATGATCGCCGTCAGGGCCATGGACCAATTTCCGGTGTCGCGAGAAGCTCATTCAAACCAGGCACTCGATGCGTTCACGATGGGTCGGCATGCTTCCTTTTCCTGCGCACAAACCAATAGATCACCAAACCGAGCAGGATAAAGGGTGACAACGCCGGGAAGAGTGCGATCAATATAACGATCGGAATGAAGATTAGCAATCCGGCAAACAACACCCCCAGGCCATAGATCACCGCAACGACAATGGCGATGACTACGCTGAGAACGGCGAACCCGGCCAGAAGTCCCAGTGAACCGAGGGCCATCCCTTCGAAGCCCCGCAGTTCCATGCCGTCAAGTTTTACCGGCAACGCCCCGGCCAACATCGCCGCGAGCGCTACACCGAAGACCACAGCCAGCAACACCATCAGCGCAAAGAAGGCAGACGAGATGATATTGCGCCAGACACCATGGGTCCTTTTCACCGTCGACCAGGCCTTTGCGGCAGCGCCGTGACCCGCGGGTTCAGCCTTGCCGCCGCCAAGCTCCACCGAACCGGTCGCAGGACCATTGCCGCTTGAATCGGAACTGGGTGCGGCCGCGGCCGGCAGTTCAATGGTGGCAATGACGCCCCGGGGCTGATTTTCCACCAGGCTCATGCTGGCCGCTCCGCCGAACAACGCCGCCAGCCTTTCACGGATATTGGTCAAGCCAACCCCGCCGCCCACGGTGTCAGCACCCGTGCTCAGGCCCCTGCCATTGTCGGTGACACTCACCACCAATCGACCACCCGCCACTCTCGCAGCGATGTCGATCCGTCCGCCCTCGCGCAGCGGTTCAAGCCCGTGCTTGATGGCATTCTCAACCAGCGTCGGCAGTATCAGCGGCGGAAACGACAGGGACTTGGCATCCTCGGCGACATCGATCGCAAACTCCAGGCGCTCGCCCATGCGCATCTTGAGGATCTTGAGAAACGCCTCGACCCGCTCGACTTCCTGCTCCACGGTAGAGGCATTCTCGCGCATCTTGGGCAGGGAGGCGCGCAGGTATTGAATCAGGTTGCCCACCATGGCGTTCGCAGCAGCCGGATCCACCTCGGTCAAGGCTTGCACATTCGCCAACGTGTTGTACAAGAAGTGCGGTTCCACCTGGGCTTGCAAGGCCTGCAGCTTGGCCTCGGTAATCTGGCGGCTGAAATTGTGAAATTCAGCCTCTTTCTTCTTCAATTCCGCCAACTCCTGCATCCGGCGTGCCCGGCCGATAAAATATTTTGCAACCAGGGCAACCATGAATAGTGGGATGAACAGCAGAATGACGACGGAACCGACGCCCATGCGATACAGATCGCCGGAAACCTTGGCGCGGATATCCTGTTTCAATTCCAACGGCAAATGTATTGCGGGGGGGGAATTGCCCGGCGT
>Ga0208566_1001852_pt1 | contig 11814 bp, 10 predicted proteins | sample PL_2010_150m_FD_184159 | JGI IMG/M metagenome (GOLD analysis project Ga0208566, IMG submission 184159) | Freshwater microbial communities from Powell Lake, British Columbia, Canada to study Microbial Dark Matter (Phase II) - PL_2010_150m... | ecosystem: Environmental > Aquatic > Freshwater >...
GTTACCTTATATTCTATCAATCATCACGCTGGCGTTACGGTCAGTATGGGTTATGCCAATTCAACTACGCACTGCAAAGGATGCTGCGCTTCTTGCGCACACTTCAACACCTGATTCATCTTGGTTTCTGCAATATCTTGTGGGTAAATCCCACATACGCCCATGCCCTCTGTATGTACTTGGAGCATGATTTGCGTCGCTTGTTCACGACTTTTGTTAAAAAAGTTTTCAATGCATGCCACTACAAACTCCATCGGCGTGTAATCGTCATTGAGCAGTAACACCTTAAACATGGGGGGCAATTTAGGTTTTGCAACTTCAGGTTTAAGTGCGGTACCGTGATCAGAAGGAGAGTGAGCCATATTGGTACCTATTTTGAGCCAAACTATAAAAAATTCAAGCCCATTATGAGTAATGTCTTAACAAATAGTTGCATTTAATGATCACGATCAGGCCAACTGCAATTGCAGTTAGCGTATTGCATTACAGGAAGTGATGCCGCGGTGTGCGGAATTTACATAAAGTTAAGGGAAAATTTTGACGCTTTTAACGATTCTGTCTTGGGTTTGGACTATTTCGAGGGTATGCGGCCCTATTTTAAAGCTGGTGTTGGCATCTGGAATGTCGCCGAAATGTTCTAAAACTAAACCATTAAGCGTCCGTGGGCCATCAAGTGGTAAGTGTAGGTTTAATTTCTTATTAAGATCGCGCAGTGTGCTGCTTCCATCCACTAACCAGCTCCCGTCGGCTTCTTTGCGATAGCTACCAAGGCGTGACGGTGACTGCGTAGTAAAGTCGCCAATGACCTCTTCCAATATATCTTCTAAAGTCACTAATCCCTTAAACTCGCCATACTCATCCACGACCAAGCCCACGCGCTGCTGATTTTCTTGGAACTGCTGTATTTGCGTGAACAGAGGCGTGCCGGACGGGATGAAGTAGGGCTCAGCCATCACTTCGCGTAACGCTTCTTTATCTAAATCATTGTTGTAATGATGAGAACGCAACTGGGTAATCACTTTTCGTATGTGTAGAATGCCGATAATTTCATCGTGTTCGCCTTGACGCACTGGAATGCGCGTATGCTGACTACTGGAAATCTGCTGCAATATGTCTTCCAACGGTGCGTCAAAATCAATGGTTTCCACCAAGGTATGCGCAGTCATAATGTCGTCGACGGTGATTTTTCCCAAGTCTAATAAATTAAGCAGAATTGCACGTTTTTTCTGTGGCATATAATGCCCAGCCTCGCTGACGATAGTGCGCAACTCTTCAGTACTGACTGCATGCAGAGACTCTTCAAAGTTAACTTGGATGCCTAAGATGCGCACAAATCCTTTAACGAAGAGGTTAACGAAAGAAACTACTGGGTTAAATAACCACAGCAATGGATAGAGTAGATAGCTACAGGCAAAGCCGATGGTTTCCGGATAGGCAGCAGCAATGACTTTCGGTGAAATTTCACTAAAGACCAAAATGGCAAAGGTGATGCTAAGCGTCCCGATCATCAAGACAAACTCACCTTCACCAAATAAATTCACACTTAGGACTGCGACCAAGGTTGATGATGCAGAGATACACAGCGTATTACCTAATAAAATAACGCCTAAGAGTTTATCGGTGCGAGCTAAGAGGATGCTGGCAAGTTTAGCGCCACGATGACCTTGTTTGGCAAGGTGCTTCATCCGGTAACGGTTGAGCGACATTAAGCTGGTCTCGGCGATTGAGAAGAAGGCCGAAAATAGCAACAGTAGGGCGAGTATGCCTAGTTGCCAAGATATGGGAATATTATCCAATGGGATTTGCCGCTAATTAAAGTACTTAGTGTATACGGGAGTTGTATGACTAATCAAGGATACTTAACATTAAGGGCACGTAAGTGCCCTTAATGTAGGTTGTTAGAGGTGGCTATACAGTTTTTAACGCAAAAGCGTTAGGAAATGACTTCTACAACCTCTTTTTTATCAGTTTCTTTTTTCTCAATATCGCCAATTAAATTGGCGCGATTAACGCCTAGCCACATAGCGATTGGGCAGGCTACTAATACCGACGAATAAATGCCGAATAAAATGCCGATGGTAAGGGCGAGTGCGAAGTTATGTAACACTTCACCCCCAAATAACAACATAGAGCCAACCATTGTTTGCGTCATGGTGTGCGTAATAATCGTACGTGACATAGTGCGTGTGATGGCATTATCAATGACCTGAACTACGTTCGCTTTACGCATCTTACGGAAGTTTTCACGTACTCGATCAAACACGACTACCGATTCATTCACCGAGTATCCTAGTACCGCTAAAATCGCTGCCAGTACTGTGAGGTTAAATTCCCATTGAAAAAAGGCGAAGAAGCCCAGAATAATAACCACATCATGCATATTGGCGATAATTGCTGCTACAGCAAAACGCCACTCAAAACGTAACCATAGATAGAGCACAATGCCCACGCAGACAAAGAACAGGGCTAAGCCACCATTCTCATAAAGTTCATCACCCACTTGCGCGCCCACGGACTCAACACGTCGTACTTCAGCGGTACTGTCCGCTTGCACCAGTGCCGCTTTTACTTGCTCTGAAAGCTGTGATACTGAAGCGCCAGGTTTTACAGGCAAGCGGATGAGGACGTCATGGCTAGAACCAAAGTTTTGTACCGTGGCCTCTTTAAGACCGATGCTATCTACTGCTTTACGGATTGTTTCTAGGTTGGCCGTTTGAGGGTAGTTGACTTCCATGACGGTGCCGCCAGTAAAGTCCACGCCAAAATTTAAGCCACGGGTAGCTAAAAACATGATGGCCAATAGAAATGTCACTAATGAGATTGAGGTCGTTAAGCGACCGTAACTCATAAAGGGAATGTCATTTTTGATTCTAAATAATTCCATAATATGTACTCTAAATATTCTTAAATAGGGTTTGGGTAAGCGTTGTATTTACGCTTTAAAAATTTGGCCGATTGATAGTTTGTTAACTTTACGACGATAGCCGTACATCAAGTTTACAAAGGCGCGTGATACCAGAACCGCACTGAACATTGACGTCAAAATACCCAATACATGGACCACTGCAAAGCCTTTAATCGGCCCAGTACCAAACATAAATAGGGCTAAACCAGCAATGAGCGTGGTGACATTCGAGTCTAAAATCGTATCAAAAGCGCGTTCGTAACCAGCATGAATACTGGCTTGTGGCGTATTGCCATTACGCAACTCCTCACGAACTCGTTCATTAATTAGTACGTTAGCATCAATGGCCATCCCTAGCGCCAGAGCAATCGCCGCTAGTCCTGGCAAGGTCAATGTAGCTTGCAACATCGATAATATCGCCACGAGCAGTAATAGGTTAATTGCGAGGGCAGCGACAGAAACTACACCAAATGCCATGTAGTAAACCATCATCATTACTGCGATAGCTGCAAATCCCCATAGCGTTGAGTGCACGCCGCGGGTAATATTGTCTTGACCCATGCTTGGCCCAACGGTACGTTCTTCAATAATATCCATCGGAGCTGCTAGTGCGCCGGCGCGAAGTAATAAGGAAATGTCGGTGGCTTCTTGCGTGTTGGCCATGCCTGAAATCTGTACGCGACCGCCGCCAATTTCTTCGTTAATCACGGGTGCGGTAATCACTTCGGTGCTGCCCTTTTCTATGAGCAAAATCGCCATACGCTTACCGACATTTTCACGTGTCACTTGTTGAAACACACGAGCGCCACGGCCATCCAAAGTCACGTTCACGACGGATTGACCAGATTGACTGTTCACGCCAGGACCCGCATCTGTAATGTAATCGCCGGTCAGTACGACATTCTTTTTCACTAGGATGGTACGGCCATCACGCGTTTTATACGCTTCATCACCAAGCGGCGCTTGGCCTTTTTCAGCTTTTTCTAGGGTCGCGACATCAGTTTTTTCTTCATCTACTAATCTGATTTCCAGGGTGGCGGTACGACCTAAAATTTCTTTGGCTTTGGCTGTATCTTGGACACCTGGCAATTGCACTACCACGCGATCAGCACCTTGCTGCTGAATAATAGGCTCGGCCACACCAAGTTCGTTAATGCGATTATGCAGAGTCTGTATGTTTTGTTTTAAGGCAAAGTCTTGAATACGTTTTTGCTCTAGCACATTAAGTGAGGCCGTCAATACTTGGTCTGCGCCGTCAGTATTTTCTTTCAGTGTTAAATTGGGGAAGTCTTTACTAATGACAGTTCTCGCTTTTAGCAACTCACCTGCAGTGCTAAAACGAATTTGCACCGTTTGACCTTCACGCGTTACGCCGAGATAAGAGATGCGCTCTTTACGTAAGGCAATTCTAAAGTCACCCACAAAGCGTTCAGCGGCTTTATCTAGAGCTGCTTTCATGTCTACTTGCAACATGAAATGGACGCCACCACGTAAATCTAAACCTAGATACATAGGCTTAGCACCAAGGCTATGCAACCATTCTGGTGAACGAGATAACAGGTTTAGGGCGACGGTATAATCTTTTCCAAGATTAGCTTGCAATACATCTTTGGCTTTAATTTGCGTATCAGTATTGGCAAACCGAGCTTTCACGCCACGTAGATCAAGATAAATGCCATCGTAGGCTATTTTTTCTTGCTTAAATATCGCCTCCACTTGACCGAGCAGTGCTGGATCTAGCTTGGTGGAGCTTTTGGAAGGTGTAACTTGTACCGCTGGCGATTCACCAAAAAAATTGGGAATCGTATAGATTAGCCCAATCAAAATCATGATGGCAACGAAGATATTCTTCCACATTGGATAGCGGTTCATATTCAGACTCTAGTCAATAACGGTGTGTGTTTTAAGGGGTAGGTGAGCTAAACATCAGTTAAACGCAAAGAACAGGCTTAACTGAGCCAGCACTAAATACTTTTAATGGTACCTTTTGGTAGTGCGCTTTGTATGGCTTGTCGTTGCACAGTAATTTCAACATTGGCAGCAATTTCAACGCTGACAAAAGCTTCACTTACTTTGCTGATTTTTCCAACAATGCCGCCACTAGTCACAACTTCATCGCCTTTTTGTAAGGCTGCAATCATATTACGTTGCTCTTTCGCCTGCTTCATTTGAGGGCGAATAATCATAAAGAAAAACAAAACAAAAATAACGATAAGCGGTAAGAAGCTCATTAAATCATTGCTGGCTAAACCAGTTGCTGCGTATGCATTTGAAATAAACATGATATGACCTCTTTTAAGTTGTCTTGCTGGTTAAAAATTAGCTTCGAATTCTAGCACACACTATAGGTTATTGCAGACTAGCCGGATTAGTCTGATTGCTCAGCACTTACTTCAACCGCTTGTGTTAATTGTGCCCGTTTTGCTGCAAATTCAAGCTTGAATGCTTCAAAGGCGTCGGCTTCAATACTGCTTCGCATCCCCGCCATCAGTTCTTGGTAATAATGCAGATTATGGATGGTGTTTAGACGTGCACCCAAGATTTCGCCTACTTTATGCAGATGATGCAGATAGGCGCGGCTGAAATTGCTACAGGTATAGCAGCCACAATCAGCATCTAAAGGCTGGGTGTCGCTTTTATAACCAGCATTTTTAATTTTAATGTCGCCATATTGCGTAAATAGCCAACCATTACGAGCGTTGCGCGTTGGCATCACGCAGTCAAACATATCAATACCCTGACTGACGGCTGCAACTAAATCTTCTGGCGTACCAACACCCATCAAATAGCGCGGTTTATTTTGTGGCATTTTTGGCGCGGTATGCGCCAAGATGCGCAACATGTCTTCTTTAGGCTCGCCGACAGATAAGCCACCTATGGCATAGCCGTCAAAATCAATATTCGTTAGCCCGGCCAATGAGATGTCGCGTAAATCTTCAAACATGCCGCCTTGAATAATGCCGAACAGTGCATTTTCATTACCGGCATGCGCATCCTTACTGCGGCGTGCCCAGCGCAGTGAAAGTTGCATAGAGTCATTGGCTTCGGCATGGCTAGCTGGGTAGGGTGTGCATTCATCAAAAATCATGACGATGTCAGAATTCAGTACTTTCTGGATACGCATGGATTCTTCTGGTGTTAGGAAGCAGCTATCGCCATTAATCGGCGAGCGAAATTTCACGCCTTCTTCGGTAATTTTACGTAAAGCACCTAAGCTCCATACTTGAAAGCCACCAGAATCAGTTAGGATTGGACCATCCCAGCCCATAAATTTGTGCAACCCTCCGTGGGCTGCAATAACATCCAACCCAGGTCGTAGCCATAGGTGAAAGGTATTGCCAAGCACGATATGTGCATTGATTTCTTTAAGTTCTAAAGGCGACATGGCTTTGACTGTGCCATAGGTGCCAACGGGCATAAAGGCGGGAGTTTGTACATCACCGTGGATTAGACTTACGGTGCCACGTCTAGCGAGACCGTCTTGTTTATGAAGTGTAAATTGCATAGGGGTAATGAATATATAAGTACAGTTTTTCTAAGCCGCGATATTAACACACAGCGTATGATTGCTTTAGTGCTATGCACCTATTGCTGATTGAAGATGCTACTTTTTAACGAGCCCTAATAAGCTGAGCTTTGTTATACTAATACCAAGTAAATTAATTGAATTGAAATCATGGCTGAAAAACCAGTACGCACTCGCACTAAAAATCCGTTATTAGATGGTGGGTTAAAAGGACGCGGCATTTACCTGTTACCTAATTTATTTACCTCAGCCGCCTTGTTTGCTGGGTTTTATGCGATTGTTCAGGCCATGAACGGGCGTTTCGAGCTGTCTGCTATCGCCATTTTTATTGCAATGGTGATGGATGGTCTAGATGGCCGTGTGGCCCGCATGACCAATACGCAAAGCGCGTTTGGTGCTGAATATGACAGCTTGTCTGATATGGTCTCGTTTGGTGTTGCTCCGGCGCTCATTCTTTATGTGTGGGCATTAAAGCCGCTAGGAAAATTAGGCTGGTTGGCAGCCTTTGTTTACTGTGCATGTGCTGCATTGCGTCTAGCGAGATTTAATACAAAATTAGACGATGCACATCAGGATAAGCGCTATTTCCAAGGGCTGCCTAGCCCGGCGGCGGCGGCCTTGTTGGCGGGTTTTGTCTGGGTCTCATATGAATATGGCGTCAGTGGGCGTGATATATTTTTCGGTGTGCTACAAATGAAATGGATGGCGTGGGGCATTACCGTATTTGCCGGCGTTTCTATGGTGACTGATTTGCGCTATTACAGTGGAAAAGATATTAACTTGAAAAGTAGCGTGCCGTTTATTGTCATTTTAGGCATTCTGTTAGCTATCGTGCTGGTGTCATATAGTCCACCTGAAGTGCTGTTTTTTGTAATGACTGTATATGCGTTTTCTGGTTATATCTTGTGGGTGCGTGAACGCTTCAATCGATAAGCATTTGCAAAGACCTCTACTGATCACTTTTGCTTATCAGGACTATAAGAAATTCAAACGGCTAAATGCTTGCAGAATGTTTTAAAAAACACTATATTTCTATCACCATGTCTAATATCACTATATTGAATATTTTTTGTGCGTTGAGCCTCATAGCCAGCGCATTATTTGTGCGAAAAATTCTGGCACTGCGCTTTGCTGCATTGCCCAGTCATAAGCTGCGTACCTCAAGATTATTAGCGCTGCGCGCTCGCAATCTGCGCTAGCGCGCCTACACCCCAAAACTTGAATAAGTGGAGTGCGGAAACGCACTGCACTGCTCACTTAGGAATAAGTTTGAGCCAATAGTAGATTTAAATTCTTTGAAAGAATTTAATCCCACATTTATGTAATAAAAAATTAGGTAATAACCATGAAACCAAACCAAATTATTATTTTTGATACCACCTTGCGTGATGGCGAACAAAGCCCAGGCGCGGCTATGACCAAAGAAGAGAAAATTCGCATCGCGCGTCAACTTGAGCGCTTGGGTGTGGATGTGATTGAAGCTGGTTTTGCTGCCGCCAGTCAGGGTGACTTTGAAGCCATACAAGAAATTGCAAAAATCATCAAAACTGCCACCGTATGTTCACTTGCCCGCGCAAGTGAGAATGATGTTCGACGTGCTGGTGAAGCCATTAAACCTGCCTTGCATGGCCGCATTCACACGTTTATTGCAACCAGTAAAATCCATATGGAAAATAAGCTACGCATGACCGAAGACCAAGTGGTTGAGCGTGCGGTGCAAGCGGTTAAATGGGCGTTGGAATATACAACGGATGTAGAATTTTCTGCTGAAGATGCAGTGCGCTCCGATATGGATTTCTTGATTCGCGTATTTGATGCAGTGATTCAGGCCGGCGCGACTACCATCAACGTGCCAGACACCGTAGGTTATTCAATCCCAGCGCCTTGGGGAGAGCGCATGCGTGAACTGATTTCGCGCGTGCCCAATAGCGATAAAGTAGTCTGGTCTACACATTGCCATAATGACTTGGGTATGGCTGTGGCCAACTCTTTGGCAGCGGTAATGGGAGGTGCACGTCAAGTAGAATGTACTATTAACGGTTTGGGTGAGCGTGCGGGTAATGCCAGCCTAGAAGAGGTTGTGATGGCGATTAAAACGCGTGCCGATGTCTTTAATTTGACGACGCGCGTTGATACTACCCAAATCGTGCCGACCAGCAAATTGGTGTCTACCATTACTGGGTATCCAGTTCAGCCAAATAAGGCGATTGTCGGTGCTAATGCTTTTGCGCACGAGTCTGGCATCCATCAGGATGGTGTGTTGAAACACCGTGAAACCTACGAAATTATGCGGGCTGAAGATGTAGGTTGGGGCGCCAATAAATTGACGCTAGGTAAATTGTCTGGGCGTAACGCGTTCAGAACACGCTTGAAAGAGTTGGGTATAGAGCTGGAGACGGAAGATTTGTTGAATGCTACATTTACGCGCTTTAAAACGCTGGCCGATAAAAAATCTGAAATTTTTGATGAAGATTTGCATGCCTTGGTGAGCGATGAATTTGTTTCTGAAACAGCAGAGCGCTTTAAGTTGGTGTATTTGCAGGTAGCCTCTGTGACAGGTGAAGTGCCTCATGCAGTAATAACGCTATCAGAAAATGGCATAGAAAGTCGTGCTGAGTCTGATGGAGGTGGTCCGGTGGATGCCGCTTTCAAAGCGATTGAGACGATGGTGCAAAGCGGCGCAGAATTGCAGCTTTATTCGGTCAATAACATTACTAGCGGTACCGATGCGCAGGGCGAGGTAACGGTTCGTTTGTCTAAAGGCGGACGTATTGTAAATGGCCAGGGTGCAGATACCGATATTGTCGTGGCCTCAGTCAAAGCCTATTTGAATGCGCTTAATAAGATCCAATCAAAATCAGAGCGCGCGCATCCACAACTGTAATTAAAAACAGGAGGCAGTCCGCGCTTTGGCAGCAGACTGCCCCAATTATAAAATTCCTGGAAGTTACCTATTTTACTGAATTCATACTTAAAAAAGTTGGGTATCGGGCGCCAGCAAGTATTAGTTATATTGGCGCTGTTTTGTACCTACTTTATTTGGGGCTCTACTTATTTAGCCATTCGCTTCGGCATGGAAAGTTTCCCACCATTTTTAATGGCAGGCATACGTTTTAGCATTGCTGGTGCAGTTTTATATATTGTAATGCGTAGCTTAGGTGCGCCTAACCCAACCCTAAAGCAATGGCTAGGTGCTAGTGTGGTCGGCTTGTTGCTGCCAGCGATGGGGAATGGCACTGTTTGCTATGTGCAGCAAACGGTTTCTTCCAGCGTGGCTGCGCTTTCTATTGCTACCGCACCGATTTGGATGGCGATTTTTTCCTCCATAGGCGGGCGTAAAATCAACCGTCAAGAGTGGCTAGGCGTTGCCTTTGGTTTGGTCGGAATCGCCATCTTGAACCTAGGTGGCAGCTTGCATGGCGATGTGGTGAGTGCCCTATTGTTGATACTGGCCGCCGCTAGTTGGTCGTTTGGCTCAGTTTGGGGTAGGCGCTTAGCGATGCCTCAGGGGCTAATGGCGAGTGCTGCACAAATGTTGGCGGGTGGCGTGATGCTTATGCTGGCGAGCGCGGTGCATGGAGAAAGTTGGCCACAAGCGATTAGTATAAAGTCCTGGTTTGCGCTGTTATTTTTAATCGTACTCGGTTCCCTAGTCGCCTATAGCGCCTATTTGTATTTACTGAAAACGGTGCGTCCTTTGGTTGCTAGCAGCAATACTTTTATTAACCCTATTGTGGCTTTTATTGTGGGGATTTGGTTAGCGAACGAACATGTTGCTAACGCAGAGTGGTTAGCGCTTGCCATTATTTTACTAGGTGTGTTCTTAGTGCTTTCCGCGACCAACGCTTTGAATGACAAGAAAATTTAATATGAAAAAACAAAACTTAGCCTTATTTGATTTAGATAACACCTTGCTGGCAGGTGATAGCGACTACAGTTGGAGCTTATTTCTAATTAACGAAGGTTTGCTTGATGCTAAAACCCATCACGATCGTAATGAGCAGTTTTATTTAGATTATAAAAATGGGAATTTAGATATTCTTCAATTTCTGGAATTCCAATTAACACCTTTAGCGCAGCACCCCAAAAAATTCTTAGATCAGCTTCATCTGAAATTTATGCAGCAAGTGATACGCCCAATGATGACGCAAAAAGCGCAGGACTTGGTGGATCAGCATAAAGCACAGGGTGATTTGTGCTTGGTGATTACTGCCACGAATAGTTTTGTGACTAAACCGATTGCCGAGGCTTACGGTATAGCGCATTTAATTGGCACTGAACCTGAAATGGTCAATGGTGAGTACACGGGTGGTATCACTGGCGTGCCTAGCTTTCAGCAGGGTAAAGTGACGCGCATCAACGAATGGTTGGAAGCGCACGGTCAACAATTATCGGATTTTGAGGTGAGTTATTTCTATAGTGATTCACACAACGATTTGCCGTTGATGAAGTTGGTCACTCATCCAGTTGCGGTCGATCCAGATCCAACCTTGGCAGCTTATGCAACGCAGCAAGCTTGGCCACAGATAAGTTTGCGCTAAACTTTAGCGCAGTAAAGTACTAGCGCCCCAGTACAATTTGCAATACAAATTGACTGCCTATATAGGCTAGTAACAGGAGCAGGAATCCAGCAAGCGTCCAACGGATGGCTTTAATGCCACGCCAACCGTAGCGATAGCGGCCAAATAGCAGACTAGCGTAAATCAACCAGCTGGCTATAGAGAAGATGGTCTTGTGACTAAACTGCATCGGCTTATTAAAAATCTGCTCTGAAAATACCATGCCACTCACCAGTGTAATGGTCAGCAAAATAAAGCCCATGATAATAATTCTAAACAGCAAGGTTTCCATCACCATCAGTGGAGGAAAGCTGGGTAATTTAATTAGGGTGGGTTTGTTATGCAGGCTACGCTCCGCAATGGTCATAAGTAGCGCATGCAAGGTGGCAAAGGTAAATAAGCTATAGGCCAGTAAGGCAATGCTGATGTGCGCTAAGAATAAGCTAGATTCAGCGGCAGGTAGCACGCGATCAGTCACATTGGATGCTGGCAATAAAGCAAAAATGGCTGCGGGTGGTAATACAAAAGCTTGTAGGTTAGTCAGTTCGTGCTTGAGATCGGCAATCCAATAAATCAGTACGGTCAGCCAAGAGATTGCTGATAAGACATTAAATAGCCCCAAATTATAACCATGGTCAAAAATGACTTGGTATAACAGCCAGCCATGAATAATCAAAGCAATCGCAATCATGCTGGTATGAAGCTTTAGGTAACGCACGCTGGACGGGGTTTTAGCGCAGCGCCAAAAGTCCGTGGCAACTGCCAAATAGATAAAGACAACCGCTAAGTAAGAGATTAATTTTTGCATAACGCAATTATGGCTT
>Ga0208566_1001855_pt1 | contig 11801 bp, 15 predicted proteins | sample PL_2010_150m_FD_184159 | JGI IMG/M metagenome (GOLD analysis project Ga0208566, IMG submission 184159) | Freshwater microbial communities from Powell Lake, British Columbia, Canada to study Microbial Dark Matter (Phase II) - PL_2010_150m... | ecosystem: Environmental > Aquatic > Freshwater >...
TAATTCAGAAGGAAATCTCACACAATCTTGGGCAAAGTTACGCCCATGAATTCGAGCGCTTCAACTCAACCTTTGGCCATCGTTACAGGTGGATCACGAGGGCTTGGTTTCGTAGTTGCAAAAGCGTTAAAAGCTGCCGGGCAGCAAGTCTTGATAGTGAGCAAAGATCACGATCGCGCGAAAAATAGCGCAGCCGAAATAGGGTGCAACTTTGAAACTGTAGATTTCGAAGATCTCGATGCAACTAAAGAAAAATTTGAAGAGATCATCTCCAAATATGGAACTCCGACAACTTTAATTTTAGCGCATGGCGTCATGAGCGAAAAGATGTCTAAAACTTTGAAAACCACGACTAAAGAGTGGCGCCGAGTTATGGCGATTAATTTAGATTCCGTATTTATCGCAATTAATACAATTGCACCGGCAATGGCTGAGGCGCGAAATGGCCGGGTAATTATTTTCACTGCTTGCCTAGGTCGAATGTCAGGTCCTGGAAATACTGGCGGACTAGCGCCCTATCGAATTAGCAAAGCGGGCGTAAATGCGCTGGTGCGAAATCTTGCACATGAAACGCTTCAGGGCGGTCGCGGTTTTCTAGTTGATGCAACATGTCCGAATCACAGCAGAACAGATATGGGTGGCCCCGATGCCCGCGCTCGGCAGAAGAGGGCGCCGCAACTGCAATTTGGCTTGCAACCCGAAGCTTTGAAGTTGGAAAAGATCAAACTGGATTATTTTGGGAAGACCAAGCAGTAATTCCTTGGTAACTAGTAATTTTCTCTAGAATCTTCGCGGTAGCCGAAGAGAGCCGAAATAAAAGTTATAAATCCAATCATCGCAAGGGGAATTCCAACTATTAATAAGTCCCCAGAGATCATGTAATACGAAACCCCCATGGCAATTAGGTTTGCAAGGACAGCAGGTGCTCGACCGTAAGATCGGTATCTAGCAAAGCCAGTTGAGGCGAAATAAAGTCCAATTGCCCCAATAGTTCCAGAAACAACTTCACCAATTAGCGCTGAAGGCCAGGTAGCGGTTGAGAACACCGTCGCGAATAACAAATAAATCACAAGCCCAACCAATATCAATGACTCGAACCGAAGCAGCCAAATAGCAGCAGTTCTACATCTTTCATAGAACGAATCAGTGATCTTCATCTGGGCTCCTTCATCTAGGCTCCTTCGTTAAACGAGAGTAACAATATAGGGCACTAGTGGCTAGCCTGTAGATGTGAAACCAAGTCCTTCCGAAAATAGTGTTGAGTTTTTAAACCAAGTCGAGTTTTCAAATAATGGTGCTTTGGATTCTTTGACTGGCGCACCAGCTCCTAAGGTTTTCTTTGAGAACTTGGCTAGAGAAATTTCTAAATCAAAACGTAAATTTCAGCCTCTTTCAATTGTGATGGTGCAAGTTCTACCAGATTTCGCTTTAATGCCAAATAAAGTTTTAGCTAAAACTTCTAACACAAAGAACAAAAGCGTGCAGAATAAAAAAGATATGAATCCCCGTGGATCCGCATATGAGAAAGAATTAATTTTGGTTGGGCGCTGCCTTAAATCAAATATGCGCGGAGGGGATTTTTACTCACGTATTGCTGATAATGGGTTTTGGATTTGCCTTCAAGGTGATGCAATCGATGCCCAGAAAGCCGCCAACAGATTTGCCTTAAAAATTTCAGAGGCCAAGAATATAGAGAACAAATTGCAGAGAAAGATGGCTGGGAGAAATGGTCCCCAAGAAGAGAAAAACTCATTGGGCAATCGCCATTCAATTAACGACAAACCAAGTTCGGTCTTTGCAATTTGCGAGTGGGATGGAAGAGTGAATGAAACTGAATGGATTCAAAAGATAGACCTGCTTTATTTCAGTTCGTAAGAACCTAAGCCGGAGCAGAAACATCCTTGGATGCCCAGCTAATTCCCCAAAGTCAATAAAACGTCACGCTTTGTTGCGCATTAGGCGTTTTGCACTCCTAATTGTTAATTAAATCAAACCATAAAATAGGAATGTCATTTGATACCCGAGTGCAGATAAAAACAACTGGAACATTCGGCCCTCTTCAAAGTTTGATGGAAGACCCCGAAATTGAAGAAGTTTGGATTAACTCACCCAATCGCATCTTTGTTGCAAGAAAAGGTATGAGTGAGTTAACAAACCTAACCTTGACTTTCGATGAAGTTAAAAATCTGGTAGAGCGCCTTCTAATGTGGGGTGGACGTCGGCTTGATCTCTCTCACCCTTTTGTTGATGCCAGACTTCCTGATGGAAGCCGATTGCACGTCGCAATTCCAGAGATAACTGCTCAATATTGGGCGGTAAATATTCGCAAGCATTTAATTCGTGGCAAATCCCTGATCGAATTAGCAAATCTAGGTGTTATGTCGGAAGAAGTATGTGATTTCCTAACAAGATGCGTCGAATCGGGATTGAATATTTTGGTAAGCGGATCAACTCAAGCAGGTAAGACAACGCTCTTAAACGCACTCGTCAGCGCAGTTCCTCTGAAGAGTCGGGTAATAACTATTGAAGAAGTTTTTGAACTACGGCCAAAACTTCCAGATTGTGTTGCACTGCAAACCAAGCCCGCTAATTTGCAAGGTGAAGGCGAAGTCCCACTTCGACGGCTAATAAAAGAAGCGCTCCGCATGCGACCTTCACAAATAGTTGTTGGCGAAATACGTGAGGCAGAATCTCTCGATCTTTTAATCGCACTAAACTCTGGACTTCCCGGAATGGCAACTATTCATGCTAATTCTGCAAAGGATGCGATTAGTAAATTACAAACACTGCCACTTCTGGCAGGTGAAAATATCTCCCATAAATTCATAGCGCCAGTAGTTGCTGCTGCGATTGACCTAGTCGTTCATCTTTCAATAGCCCCAGATGGTGTTCGTAGAATTATGGAAGTAGCACATGTAACTGGCCGAATTGAATTAGATCGGGTTGAATCCGAAATGCTCTACAAATTTTCGGGAAATCCAACACCGAAATATCTAAAAAGCCTCGTGGATCCAAACTACATATTCACGGTGGGAAATAATTTGGATGAAATTACCACAGACCTTAAGAGCAAGAAATGAGAGATCAATCTGTAAGCAGAAATCAAAACAATGAGAAAATTAGGCGACGCTCAAACTTAACTCGCTCAAGAAACATATTGATATGTGCTTCAAGTTCATTAACAGGATTCTTTGTGGCGACCTTAATAACAACTTCTCCGCTAATCGGACTTCCGTTCGGTGCTATATCTACAACAATTCCAGTCGTATTGCTGAAGCGAAAGAGTGAGAGCGATTGCAAGGCTTTACAAAGTTTGTGGCCAGAAATTCTAGATCACATAATTTCAGGATTACAGTCGGGTCTTTCTTTAGCTGAAACACTCGTTGGACTTGGCATTAGAGGTCCAATAAAAACTAGATCAACCTTCATTCTCTTTTCAGAAAACTTACGTAGTGGAATGGATTTCGGGAGAGCGCTCGAAGAACTGAAGGCGCACTTCGATGATGGAATCGCCGATCAGGTTTGTGAGGTCTTGGATTTTGCCCGGTTAGCGGGAAGCAGAGACACATCATTAACTCTTAGGACGCTATCCAATTTCATTCGGAGTGATCTCGCTCTTCGCGCAGAAATTCAAGCAAAACATAGTTGGGTAAAGAACTCGGCCGCATTGGCTGCGATTGCACCATGGATATTGCTTCTTCTACTTGCCTCCCAACCCAGTACTTTGCGCGCTTATACAAGTGGTGCTGGATTTGGAATTCTTATTGCGGGCGCCGTCTTAACGGTAGTTGCTTATATTTGGATGGAAAAAGTTGGAAAGCTTAAAGAGATTCCTCGGATTTTTATATGAGCATCTTCTCTCTATCTCTACTCTTTCTCTCACCGATAATTGGTTTTGCAACGTATCTTTTGCTTCAGGAGAGCAAGGATCCACTCAAAGAATTCCATGATAATTTTCAAAAAGAGCTTATGACCCAGAATATTTCACTAGAAAGTCAAAAATATAATTCAGAGAGAAAGGCACGTAACCGACTTATAAATATCGCTTTTGTGGGTGGAATTTTGATTCTATTTATAGGTGGGGCTTCTTTCTCAACCCTTCTCTTCTTGGTTTTTGCGCTAGCAATTTATTTGTACTGGGAGAAAGGCAGTGAATCGCGATTGCGCAAAAAGGAACTCCGTGAAGCAGAAGAGGAGTTTCCATCAATTATTGAACTATTTGCAGTATTAGTTTCAGCTGGAGAAAGTCCAACAATTGCAATGCAACGCGTTACCAAGAAGGCAACAGGCCAGATGGCAATGAAGTTTTCTGGTGCGTTAAATGAATTGCAAAGCGGTTCAAATCTAACTCAGGCGCTAGAAATCCTAGGATCGCAAGTTGACTCAGCATCAGTACGAAGATTCTGCGACACCCTTATTTTGGCGATGGAACGAGGAACCTCTTTATCTGAAGTCCTTACGAGGCAGGTTGAAGAGGTGAGAGCAACGCACCACGCATCTCTCTTAACAGCGGCCGGAAAAGCAGAAATTGCACTAATGATCCCTGTTATTTTCTTAATCCTTCCAATTTCTGTCCTGTTCGCACTCTGGCCTTCCTACATTTCTTTGGGGCAGAGCGTCATGTAAGGAGCGAGAAAAGTGATTTCTGGTTATTCACAGCAAAAATCCTTTCACAACGGTTTCAATATCTGGGAATCAACTCTTATGAATATTGAAAACTACGACTACCCAACCATCCACAAAAAATTGGAGCAAGATGAATAAAGTTAATTTTCCACCTTTTCGTCACGCAAGTAACAACATAGGTAATTCACCATTTTGGCAACGCCCTTTGTTCAAGATAAATCTTCTAATTCTTAAAACCTTATTCAGTGCCAAAAGCCTTTTAAAGCACTTGTTGCAGACAAAGCAGGGAGCGCCTATTGCTGCACATCTAAATAGTGTACGAATTAAATTTGAAGTTGCTGGAAGATCGGAACGTGGGGATGTTCCTGGTTGGGTTCTTGTTGTGCTGATGACAACTGGATTAGTGACTGGTATTTGGACAGTTGCACAACCAAGACTTTCAAGTATTTTAAAGAATTCGCTAGATAACATGAATAGTATCCGTTAATAATGGAAAAACTTGGGAAGAGAATCTCTTCAGCTTTTATTTCCGAAACCGGAACAGTTGAAAGTGCGCTAGTTCTAATCCCTACAGTCCTACTTTTTCTAAGTGTTCTCCAAATTGCCGCCTCAGTTCTAGGGCGAGGTGTGGCTGTGAATTCGCTCCAAGGCGAAGTTAGTAGAGAGGCGCTTCTAGGATCGAATCAACTTTCACAATCAACTGATTCCCTTGGGACAAACTTACATCGAATCCAGTTACCGGGCGGTGGCACGATAATTGTGGGAAGTAGGGAAACATCAATTCCAAGGTTGACACCGCTGATTATTTCGCAGGATAAATTCTTAACCAGTGGGATTGCAATCGATGAAAATTAGTAACCTCCGTTGGTTCCACTGTGTATCTAAATTCTTTGGGGATGGGATGAGAGATGAAAATGGAAGTGCAATTGTCGAATTTGTAATATTTGCTTTGCCACTATTTATTCCGTTAGTTATTTACTTAACATCAGTGAATAACTCAGCACAGATTCAATATGATGCCAGAAATTTCGCAAGGCAGATCGCCCGGGTATATGTCACAAGTCCAAATCAAGAATTAACAGGCGCTCGAATTCAGGCCGTGACGGATGCATTTACTTCACAATCATTTACTGCGAATAAGATTGCACTTCCGCCAAAAATTGAGATTCACTGCTCTTTAAATCCCTGTCTTTCGCCAAATGGAAAGGTTGAAGTCCAAGTTTTACTCACTTCAAAGGGGAGCGGGCGCTCGGCCGTAGCTACTGCAATTCAAACGGTCGATGCTTGGCGAAATAGTTAATGCAAAACAAGGCTTTTATTGATTTCCTCCGCAAAGAATCAGGTTCTATCTCAGTATTAATTTCTGGGCTTTTTCTTCTAGTGCTCACACTTTCAATAGGAATAATTGATGTTACAGATTCATACTTAGCAAAACGTGAACTCATCGCAATCGGAGAAGATGCAATACTCGTCGCTTCACACTCGTTAGATGAAAACCGTTATTACTCCGGTTCTCCTAATTCCTTTGGGAATTCCTTTGGGGATTCCTTTGGGGAGCCAAATCGAAGAGTTCCAATCAATTGTGCATCAGCAGCTCTCAAATTCAGTGCGGAAATTAGCACAAGAAATTTGCGAAGGAACTTAATCGGAGTTTCTGGTTGGAGCTGCTCTGATGATCAAATTACTGCAAGTATCAGTTCAAGTATTCAAGCCTTAGTTAACTTCCCTATTATTTCAAGGATTAATGGTGGCAAGATCGGCGTAAATGCGACCATAGGGGCTACTTCAGAAATTAGCATTACCTAAGGATTCTTGCCATTACGCTTATCCCATGGCAGCACGTGAATATCTCGAAGAAGTTAGCGCACTTCGCGTAACTCTTTCGGCTATTGAACAAGTGTTAAATCTTCCGAAACTTGAATCAGATTTCAAAACACTTGAAGCGGAAGCGAGCGCACCGAATCTTTGGGATGATCCTGAAAAGGCACAAGTAGTTACAAGCAAACTTTCGAGAGTGCAATCTACGTTGAATAAATCAAACACAATTCGCCGTCGGCTTGAAGATATTCCACTCTTACTTGAACTTGCACAAGGTGAGAAAGATCAAAGCGCAATAGTTGATGCTGGAAATGAGCTAGACGATGTGACTCGTGCGATTCGAGAGTTAGAAGTACAAACTTTATTAAGTGGTCAATATGACGACCGAGATTGCTTGATAACTATTCGATCTGAAGCGGGCGGAGTTGAAGCGGCCGACTGGGCGCAAATGTTGATGCGGATGTATCTTCGTTATTGCGAGCGCCACAATTTTAAGGTGGATGTATTGGAAACTTCCTATGCTGAAGAAGCGGGAATTAAATCAACAACATTTAGAGTCCACGCACCATATGCATACGGAACGCTTTCAGTTGAGCAAGGAACTCACCGACTAGTTCGAATTTCACCATTCGATTCACAGTCACGCCGTCATACATCTTTTGCTGGGGTGGAAGTTGTTCCAGTTGTTGAACAGAGTGATCACATTGAAATTGATGAGAAAGAACTTCGGGTAGATGTTTATCGCTCATCTGGCCCAGGCGGTCAAGGCGTTAATACAACTGACTCTGCAGTTCGAATTACTCACTTGCCATCTGGAATTGTGGTTTCTTGTCAGAACGAACGTTCTCAAATTCAGAATAAGGCAACAGCAATGGCTGTTCTGCAATCTAAATTGTTAGCTCGAAGACGTCAGGAAGAACGCGCACGGCTTGATGCGCTTAAAGGCGATAACTCCGGATCTTGGGGAAATCAGATGCGCTCTTATGTATTAGCGCCGTATCAAATGGTTAAAGACTTACGGACAGATTTTGAAGTTGGAAATCCTTCTGCTGTCCTAGATGGCGAAATCGATGGCTTCATTGAGGCCGGAATTAAGTGGCGCAAGGCCACCGATTAAAGAAAAAGTACGCGCGAGTGAGCTCAGTTATTGGAAATCTCTCAGCCTTTTTCGCGCGTATTTCCGCGGTTGCAGCTCGATTCCTCCCTAAACTTCCGACATAGGCACAAGTTGTGTGAATAGCGCACGCCTGTTCAGGTTTTGTTTGAGATTAGGAAGCAAGAGGAGGCGTTCATGATTCGTTTTGAAAATGTTTCGAAAATGTACCCAAAGCAAGATCGCGCAGCACTTGATTCAGTAAATATTGATATTTTAAAGGGCGAATTTGTTTTCCTTGTCGGACTTTCTGGATCAGGTAAATCAACCTTCCTTCGCCTTGTGCTTCGCGAAGAGCGCCCGACATCTGGCGAAATAATTGTTGCTGGAAAAGAATTAAATACGCTCTCAGCCCATAAAATTCCCGAGCTTCGCAGACAAGTTGGAACGGTATTTCAAGATTTCCGTTTACTACCAAGCAAAACTGTCTTTGAAAATGTTGCTTTCACACTTCACGTTCTCGGATATTCCAAGAAAGAAATTGATCGCGAAGTTCCAGAAGTACTCGAACTAGTCGGGCTTGAAGAGAAGGCTGATCGCAAGCCATCCGAGCTTTCAGGCGGAGAACAACAAAGAGTTGCAATCGCGCGTGCTTATGTAAGCCAACCTGCAATTCTTATTGCAGATGAACCAACTGGAAACCTTGATCCTGCAACAAGTGTTGGAATTATGAAACTTTTGGACCGCATTAATCGTGAAGGAACAACCGTTGTTATGGCAACTCACGATTCCAAGATTGTGGATTCAATGCGCAAACGCGTAATTGAACTCGAGGGTGGCCACGTTATTCGCGATCAAGTTCGCGGTGTTTATGGATATGCAGGATAGGGGCGGACTATGAGAGCTGGATTTCTTTTTAGTGAAGTAAGAATTGGTTTGCGCCGAAACTTGACTATGACTTTTGCAGTAATGATTACGGTAGCAATTTCCTTAACCCTGCTTGGTATTGGGCTTCTTGCTAACTCACAAGTTCGAGTTATGAAAGATTATTGGTATGACAAGATTGAAGTTTCAGTCTTTCTTTGTGGTTCGCTATCTGAATCATCTTCTTGTGCAAGTGGTCCGGTTTCACAGGAGCAACGCGACTCAATCAAATCAGATATTGAAGCGCTTCCTGTCGTTGATAAGGTTTATTACGAATCACAATCTCAAGCTTTCATACATTTTCAAGAGAGATTTAAAGGATCTGCAATTGCCCAGAATGTGACACAGGATCAATTGCCTGAGTCCTATCGCGTTAAGTTAAAAGATCCAACAAAATTTGCAGTAATGCAGAGCGCTTTTGCAGGAAGACCCGGTGTGGATTCAGTCCAAGACCAACGGAGTATTTTGGAGAAATTCTTTAAATTATTAGGTGTACTTCGAGATGGCGCTCTTGCTATTGGTTTGGCAAGTGTTTTAACTGCAGCGCTTCTCATTAGTAATACGCTGCGAATCGCGGCATTTAATCGTCGTCGAGAAACCGGTGTTATGAAGTTAGTTGGTGCTTCTTCCTTCTCCATCCAATTGCCATTCTTACTCGAAGGAGTTTTCTCGGCAATTGTTGGCTGGATTTTCTCCACTGGCCTCTTGGCGGCCTTCAAATTATTAGTTGATTCTAGAATTGCACCGCTGCTTAGCTTTACCAAGTTCTTTACTTGGTCAGATGTTTGGGTTGCCTCAGGAATTCTTCTTATAACAGGATTTGTCGTTTCAACCGTTGCTTCAATTGTTACCTTGCGCAAATACCTAAAAGTTTAACGGCCTAAGGCAATATCCCGTCTAACTTTGCCAATTTCTTCCTTTGCTAGGAGAATTCGCCAATGCTTTCCCCATGGCAATCGATCATTGCTCGCTTTCGTAGCGCAGGATTTAATGCGACAGTCGCTATCATATCTCTTGCAATTATTTTGGCTTTTGTGTTCGGTGATTATGTTGGGCAAGCTAGAAAAGTTTCACCAGTAGAGCAATCAATTTCTAAAATTCTTACAAAAAATCCAACACCGCTCAAGCGAAGCGTTCTGGAGCGAGCAGCAATTGAAGCAGCACTTAAAGCATCAGGTGATCAGTGGGCAAATTATTTTCCCCAAGAAAGCGTTAAGAATTTAACCCAGACTCTTGAAGGACGTTATAGCGGAATCGGTATTTGGCTGCGTAAGAGCAAATCTGGCGTGCTAGAAGTTTCTAGCGTTCAAAGTAATTCTCCATCAGCAAGAGCCGGAATAAAAGTTCTAGATTCCTTAATTGATATTAATGGGGTCGCAATGGACGGAGCTTCACTTGCAACTGCGGTGGCCGCTCTTCGCGGAGCACCAAACACTAAATTACAAATAGGAGTCGAGCGAAATCAAGAGCAGATTAGATTTGAAATTACTCGGGAGTCAATCTTCAATGGCGATGTAGTTGCATATCAATTGGCAACAAAGGTTATCTATATTCAGATTTCATCAATCACAAGCCAGGTTGCTAGTGAGATTGCAGTCGCTCTGAAGAAATATCCACATCAAGGTGGAGTTGTCTTGGATCTCCGTGATAATCCAGGTGGACTGTTATACGTCGCAGTAGACGTGGCATCTTTATTTCTTAACGGAGGGACAATCGTTTCATACACCAGAAAGAATGATTCAACCTTAGTTTTAGAATCAAATAACAGCGTCGCAGATATTGCTCCAATGACAGTGCTGATTAATAGATCGACCGCGAGTTCTGCGGAAGTTATTGCAGGAGCACTTCAAGATCGTAATCGGGCAGTAATTATTGGTGAAAAGAGTTATGGCAAGGGAACAATTCAAGAATTTATTGAATTAGTAGATGGCTCAAAACTTGAAATAACGGTTGGAAAATACCGCACTCCAAATGGCCGAGTTATTGACCAAGTTGGAATTGCTCCAGATCTACTTGTTCCCGAAGGGGGAGAGATTAAGAAAGCGCTCTTAGTTCTGGGCGGTCTTGCTACGATAGCCAAATAGCGCATCTAATAATTGCGAGTTTGCTGCTATCTGTATCTTGGTGGCTTACAACTCGCGTATCCTTACTAATGCAAATACTTCAAAAATATTTAAATTAGAAAAGGAAATGGGGTGGTCAATATGGTGAAAGAGTTAGGTCAGAAATTAATTGCACAGAACAAGCGAGCTCGCCATGACTACTTCATTGAAGAAGTATTTGAATGTGGAATAGTCTTAAGCGGAACTGAAGTTAAATCACTTCGCGCCGGGCGGGCATCTCTTGTTGATGGTTTCGCGATGGTTAATAACGGGGAGCTCTGGTTAAGCGGAGTTCATATCCCGGAATACACAGAAGGAACGTGGAATAACCACACTCCGCGTCGTGAGCGTAAATTACTTCTTCATAAGAGGGAGATTGAAAAGTTAGCCGCTGAAACAAAGCAAGGCGGTTTAACACTTGTGCCACTTTCTATCTATTTTAAAGATGGTAAGGCAAAGATCGAATTGGCTCTGGCCAAAGGTAAGAAGGGTCATGACAAGCGGGCCACACTTATGGAGCAGCAAGCGAATCGCGAAATTACCCGCGAGCTTTCAAGGCGCAGCTCAGGCAAATCCGAGCGCTAATACGAGTTGATGTGGTTCTGGCCAAAGGTAAGAAGGGTCATGACAAGCAGGCCACACTTATGGAACAGCAAGCGAATCGTGAAATTACCCGCGAACTTCCAAGGCGCAGCTCAGGCAAATCCGAGCGCTAATACAGAGGTTAAGCCAAAGTTTAAGGGGCAATTATCATTAAAGAGAACGACACCTTACAATTATCCACTAATGATCTTCTCAATAGAGATAATTATTAGCATCAGAAAAAACTAAATATAGAAAAGTAAATGCTTCATGTTCCACAACCATCATGGGGGTGAACGGTCTCGACTTTAGGTGTTGAGTCAGGTGAAGCGGGCCGAGGAAGCCGGGATGATCTCGTAAACCATGAAACCCGCGCAAAACATAAGTGCAGATGCAAATCGCACTGATTTCGCTATCGCTGCCTAAGCGATTTAAGTGAATCCGTTAACCCAAGAGCGCTCTCGGCTTGGATGTTAGCGTCGCTAGAGAGCTCACTTGACGATGGTGTTATGGACATCGTTTGGGAAATAAATCTATAGCTGAGTTCGTTGACTACATGTGTTTGTGAGAGTCAGGACTGAGAAAACGAATAGAACACTACGCCCGTAGAAGCCCTGATTTTGCTCTAGAGGACCCGGGTTCGATTCCCGGCACCT
>Ga0208566_1001857_pt1 | contig 11784 bp, 14 predicted proteins | sample PL_2010_150m_FD_184159 | JGI IMG/M metagenome (GOLD analysis project Ga0208566, IMG submission 184159) | Freshwater microbial communities from Powell Lake, British Columbia, Canada to study Microbial Dark Matter (Phase II) - PL_2010_150m... | ecosystem: Environmental > Aquatic > Freshwater >...
GCCTTGAGCCTGCGCGTCCCGCTATCGTCGCTTGCGTTGCCGTCAGACCCGGTCGCGCGTCAGCGCGGCCACCAGCTGTTCGCCGGCCAGCGCGAGCGGACCGTCGTTCCTGATGCGCACCATGCGTCCGGCGGGCAGCGCCGGCGCATCCGGAACGCGTCTGAGGCGCGATGCGATTTCCGCTTTCGATTCGCGGCCACGGCGCGCCAGACGCACGGCCATCAGTTCCGGGTCGGCGGTGATCCAGATCACCTTCATGTCGGGGTACATCTCGAGCGCGGTCCCGAGATAGCCGCGTGAGCCGTTGACCACCACGTTCAATCCCATCGCCAGCCAGTAATTGATTTCGGTGCCGATGCCATAGCAGCAGCCGTGGCTCTCCCAATCCATCACGAACAGTCTGCACGCCTTGCGCAACTGGAATTCCGCCGTGCTGAGCGCAACGTGGTTTTCGCCGTCGAGTTCGGGCGGGCGGGTGATGTAGCGATGGCTGAAAACGACCGGCAGGCGCTGATCGACACGGTCACGCGCATAACGCATTGCGCTGTCCTTGCCGGCACCCGATGGTCCGACGACATAGAGAAGCCGCCCGTCAGCCATCGCCATACACCTCGCAAATGCCGTCGAAACGATAGCGCCGCTTCAGCATGAACGGCGTCTGTGGAAAGCGCTGTTCGAACAGCGCCAGCGCGTCCACGGGCAGGGGTTCCTCGTTGAGCGCCGCAATTATCGGCTGCAATGCCGCGGTCGCCACCGTTCTCTCGGCGCGTGGAACCGGATCGGTGAGCGTGAAGTGAAAGCGAAACTCGTCCAGCACGTACGGATAGCCCCATCGCGCAAGCAGTTGTTCTTGCTGCGCAGTCAGCCCGCGTGATCGGCGCTTGGCAAGTTCGGCTTGATCAGGCGGCTGGCGCAGGCGGTCGAACGCCAGGACGCATCGCGCTGCCAATTTCTTGGCTCGGGAACCTGCAGTGACCGGTTGCAGGGCCACGAACTCGCCGATGTCACAAACCTCGATCCCGGGCAAGGGAAAAGGCTCGAAATTCTGCGCCAACGCGGCAGTCAGATCGAACAGATCATCGATGCCGCAGCCCGGCGCGAGGCGGAACGGCGGTTTGAGCGTGGCGTGGAAACCATAGCACCGCGCCCAAGCGGTGATCTGCCACAGCCGCTCGGCGCCCATCCCTTCGATCTTCGGTTGCGCGAGCGACTCTCCGGTGACGGCGTCTCGCCCGAGCCAGCGACAGCCGAACTTCCACCATGCGTTCTCAGGTGCTGGCGCAAAATAAACCGCATAACGAGGCTGCAGATCCTGTTCCGGCGTAACCGGAGCGCGATCAACAACGGCAAGCGGATTCCGAATCATGATCGGCGTTCTTCACAATGCAGCGAAGTTCAACAATATTCGCGGCCGATTCTAGTCTTGCGTTATGACACCAATGTGACGGCATCAGCGGCCGCCGCAGGCGCACCGTCACGAAATGTTCACTTTGCCCGCGTAAAGTGCACTGCATTATCCCGTTTACGGAAAAGCAACCGCCGTGGTGTCGGATGGATTCGTCTAGCACGCTTCCCGCAGAACAACGCCGGCACTGGATGTCGGTATTGGCGAAAGCTCCCCCCGAGGATCTCGCCGCGATGTGCGCGCCGATCCGGAACAGGCCATCCTATCTCTGGCTGCGGCGCCCCGAAACCGGTCTGGTGATGGTCAGGGCGCGTGCCGGTGGGAGCGGCGCGCAATTCAATCTCGGTGAAATGGCGGTGACGCGTTGCGTGCTGCGCACCGCCAATGACATCGCGGGCTACGCCTACGTGCCGGGGCGAAATTCCAGACATGCCGAACTTGCGGCATTGATGGATGCGATGCTGCTCGATCCGGCCCGCCACGACGAGGTGTACCGGTGCGTGGTGCGGCCGCTGGTCGAATCGCGCCGCCAGCGTCTTGCGGCCACCGCCGCCAAAGCTGCAGCGACCAAGGTCGAGTTCTTTACCCTGGTGCGCGGGGAAAACGACTGATGGACGGATATCCCGCCGCGACCGTTGCTGTCATGCCGGGTTTCGACGACCCGGTCGCCGGCAGCCAGTGCGTATTTCGCGCGCTGCTCGCGGCATTCGCACATCCGGCGACCCTGCGCGAAGTACCGCTCTGCTGCGACCATCCGGCAGTCCTTGAGCCGGCGGCCGCTGCCGTTTGCCTCGCGCTGCTCGACTACGAAACACCGCTCTGGATCGACCCGTGTCTCGAAACCGCAGGCGTGCGGGAATTTCTGCGCTTTCATTGCGGCTGTCCGTTAGTGACAATGCCTCGGGCGGCGCGGTTTGCATTGCTCGACTGTGCCGCAGGATTGCGGCTTCTCGACGAGTTCGACTGCGGCGATATCGAATATCCGGAACGCTCGACCACGCTGCTGATTCAATGCCGCGGCTTTGCGACCGCAACCGCCACGACCTTCAGCGGGCCAGGCATCCGTGACCGGGTGCAACTGGCGGTGAACGGCATCGAATTTGGATTCTGGCAGCAATGGCGCAAAAACCGCCAGCTGTTCCCGCGCGGCGTCGACCTGATCTTCATCCACGGCAACCGCATCGCAGCCCTGCCACGCACCACGCAAGTAGAGACCTGACCATGTATGTCGCAGTCAAGGGCGGCGAGACCGCCATTCTCAATTCTTACAGGCTGCTTGCCGAGGAACGGCGCGGCGACTGCAGTATCCCGGAGTTGACGCTGACGCAGATCCGGCAGCAGATGGGTCTGGCCGTGGACCGCGTGATGACTGAAGGATCGCTCTACGATCCCGAGCTTGCCGCACTGGCCGTCAAACAGGCGCGTGGCGACCTGATCGAAGCCATATTTCTGCTGCGCGCCTACCGCACCACCCTACCCCGGCTGTGCTACTCGCTGCCGATCGACACCGCGCGAATGACGCTGCGGCGGCGCATATCGGCGACCTTCAAGGATCTGCCCGGCGGGCAGATCCTCGGCCCAACCTATGACTACACGCAGCGCCTGCTCGATTTTTCGCTCGCTGCCGGATCATCTGTGGTCGAGCCAGTTCCGGCGGCAACGGCGAAGCAGGAACCGGTCGCGGCGCCGCGCGTCGTCGATCTGCTCAACCACGAGGGATTGATCGAACCCGAGGCACCCGAGTCCGGCGACCCAGTGCCGCGCGACCTGACGCGCGAGCCGCTGACTTTTCCAGCGGAGCGCGCGCTCCGACTGCAGAATCTTGCGCGCGGCGATGAAGGCTTTCTGCTCGGCATGGGCTATTCGACGCAACGCGGCTATTCCCACACGCACCCGTTCACCGGCGAAATCCGGCTCGGCGAAGTTGCGGTCGAGATTGTGCCCGAGGAACTCGGGTTCGCGATCGAAATCGGGGAAATCACGGTTACCGAATGCCAGATGGTAAACCAGTTCGCGGGCTCGAAAACCGAGCCGCCAAGGTTTACGCGCGGCTACGGGCTCACCTTCGGCCACTGCGAGCGCAAGGCGATGGCGATGGCGCTGGTCGATCGCAGCTTGCGCGCCGCCGAACTCGGCGAAACGGTGTCGGCACCCGCGCAGATGCCGGAATTTGTGCTGTCGCACAGCGACAACGTCGAGGCGTCCGGATTCGTGCAGCACCTCAAGCTGCCGCACTACGTGGACTTTCAATCCGAGCTTGAGCTGGTGCGCAAGATGCGCGCCCGGACCCCGGAGCATAAAGCATCATGAAACCCGACGATCCCGGCCCGACGGGTTACAACTTCGCCTACCTCGACGAGCAGACCAAGCGCATGATCCGGCGCGCGCTGCTGAAAGCGGTCGCGATCCCCGGTTACCAGGTGCCGTTTGGCAGCCGCGAGATGCCCCTGCCGTTCGGCTGGGGCACCGGTGGTATTCAGGTAACTGCGGCGGTGATCGGCAAAAACGACGTTCTCAAGGTCATAGATCAGGGCTCCGACGACACCACCAACGCCGTCAATATCAGGCGCTTCTTCGCGCGCACTGCCGGCATTGCGACGACCGAGCGCACCACCGATGCGACGATTATCCAGACGCGGCACCGCATCCCCGAAACTCCACTCGCCGCTGGTCAGATCATCGTGTTCCAGGTGCCGGAACCGGAGCCGATGCGGCGGCTCGAGGCACGCGAGGCGGAAACCCGCAAAATGCACGCGCTCGAGGAGTATGGCCTTATCCGCGTGAAGCTTTATGAAGACATCACCCGGCACGGCCACATCGCGACAACCTACGATTATCCGGTGATGGTCAACGATCGCATGCTGATGGCGCCGTCGCCGATACCGAAGTTTGACAACCCCAAGCTCGACCGCAATCCGGCGTTGATGTTGTTCGGCGCGGGACGCGAAAAACGCATCTACGCGGTCCCTCCCTATACCAAGGTACGCAGCCTCGATTTCGACGACCACCCGTTCGAAATCCAGAAATGGAATCAGTGCTGCGCGCAATGCGGTGCGACCGACAGCTTTCTCGACGAAGTGATCACCGACGACCGTGGCGGCCGGATGTTTGTCTGTTCCGACAGCGATTACTGCCGCCAGCGCCTGGCGGCGGGGCAGCGCGCGCCGGCCGACCAGCCGGACAGCGCAGCCGCAAGCGTGCAGGCGGCAACATGAACACGGAAACCGACACACCTTTGTTGAGGGTCAGCGGACTCACGAAACGCTTCGGTGCGCACTCTGCGTGCTGCGATGTCGGCTTTGAAATTTTTCCCGGCGAAGTGCTGTGCATTGTCGGCGAGTCCGGCTCAGGCAAAACCACCCTGCTGAAATGCATTTCGGCGCAATTGCAACCGGATCATGGCAGCGTCGAGTTCGACACGCGCGATCAAGGGCTGGCGGACATCTACCGGTTGTCAGAGCCGATGCGGCGCATGCTCGCGCGCACCGACTGGGGTTTCGTATTTCAGAACCCGCGGGACGGACTGCGCGCCGGGGTCAGCGCCGGCGCCAATGTGGCCGAACGTCTGATGGCGGTCGGCGCCCGCCACTACGCCAATATCCGGCACGAGGCCAGCGGCTGGATGCAAAAAGTCGAACTCGACGCGCGGCGCATCGACGATCTGCCGGACACTTTCTCGGGCGGCATGCAGCAGCGGCTGCAGATCGCACGCAACCTGATCACGCGGCCGCGCCTGGTATTCATGGACGAACCGACCGCCGGCCTCGATGTTTCGGTCCAGGCGCGGCTGCTCGACCTGTTGCGCGGACTGGCCGCCGACCTCGGTCTTGCCGCCGTGATCGTCACGCACGATCTGGCGGTGGCGCGTCTGCTCGCGCAACGCATGATGGTGATGCGCGGAGGCAGCGTCGTTGAAAGCGGTCTTACCGACCAGGTGCTCGACGATCCGCAGCACCCTTATACGCAATTGCTCGTCTCCTCGGTAATCCAGGCCTGACGCGCGCCGCGATGACGGATCGGATGATCGACGTCAAAAACCTGTGCAAGAGTTTCGTCCTGCACAATCAAGGCGGCGCGGTGCTCTCCGTGCTGCGGGACGTCTCGCTGCACGTCGATGCCGGCGAATGTCTGGTGTTGCACGGGCCATCGGGAACCGGCAAGAGCACGATCCTGCGCTGTCTGTATGCCAATTACCGCACGCAACATGGCACGGTGAGGCTGCGCCACCAGCAGCGCTGGGTCGACATGGCCGGCGCGACCCCGCGCGAGATATTGACCGTCCGTCGCCATACCCTGGGCTATGTGAGCCAGTTCCTCCGCGTCATCCCCCGCATCGCGGCGCTCGACATCGTAATGGAGCCGCTGGTCAGGAACGGCGCGGAACATGCGGCCGCAAAACGCAGCGCGCAGGCATGGCTCGAGCGGCTCAATATTCCGCAACGGCTGTGGCACCTGCCACCGGCGACTTTCTCCGGTGGTGAACAGCAGCGCATCAATATCGCGCGCAGCCTGATCGCCGCGCCGCCGATCCTGCTGCTGGATGAACCGACCGCGGCGCTCGATGGGATCAACCGCCAGGTCGTGATCGATCTGATCGACGAGGCCAAGCGACGCGGCGCCGCGGTGGCCGGCGTGTTTCACGACACCGAGGTGCGCGACGCGGTCGTCACGCGCCTGTTCAACCTGGATATTTCCGGAGCACCGTATGGCCGATGAACTAGTCATAACCAATGCGCGTATCGTGACGTGCGACGAGGAATTTTTCGGCAGTCTGCATGTCGATGACGGCCGCATCGCCGCGGTCAGCCAGGGCGCGACCGCGGTTGCCGCGCAGGACTGGAACGGGGACTACCTGCTGCCCGGGCTCATCGAGCTGCATACCGACAACGTCGAGAAACATCTGATGCCGCGGCCGGGCGTGCGCTGGCCGGTGCTGCCTGCGCTGTTGTCCCACGACGCGCAGATCGCCTCTGCCGGCATCACCACGGTGTTCGACGCGCTTGCGCTGGGCGATTTCGATGCCGGCTCGATACGCGCGCAGAACATCGCCCCGATCATCGCGGCGCCGGCGCTGCGGAGCGCACGCGAGCAGGGCATGTTGCGCGCCGACCACCTGCTGCACCTGCGTTGCGAAATCGCCTGTGCCAACGTCGTCGAACTGCTGCAGCCGTTCGATCGCGATCCCATGGTCAGGATGATTTCCATCATGGACCATACGCCCGGACAACGTCAGTGGACCGATATGGACAAATTCCGGATCTACTACCAGAGACACGAAACCTGGAGCGACGCCAAAACACAGTCCGAGATCGAGCACCGCAAGTCCCTGCAGCGCCAGTACGCCGATATCAACCGCCAAGTGGTAGTCGCGATGTGCCGCGGGCGGGCTGTGCCTCTTGCGAGCCACGATGACACCACCGTCGAGCACGTGGAACAAGCCGTAGCCGAAGGTGCTTCCATATCCGAATTTCCGACGACTCTGGCGGCAGCGCGCGCAGCGCGTGAGCATGCCCTCGGCATTGTGATGGGGGCCCCCAACGTGGTACGCGGCGAATCGCACTCGGGCAACGTTTCGGCGCTCGAACTCGCCCGGACCGGCCTGCTCGATGTGTTGTCATCGGATTACGTGCCGGCGAGTCTGCTGCATGCCGCCTTCCTTTTGGTCGAACATGCCGGATTCAGCGTGCCGGCTGCGGTGGCCACCGTCAGCGCCAACCCGGCGCGGCTCGCGCGGCTCGAGGATCGCGGTGAAATTGCGTGCGGCAAGCGCGCCGATTTCGCGCGTGTTCGGGTGCGGGAAGGGATACCGGCAGTGCTTGCCGTCTGGAGCGCGGGCCGGCGCATTGTCTAGCGCGACTACGCTGTTCAGCCGAAAAGAACCAGCAGCCAGACTGCGGCAACATTGATCAGCGACAACATGACTGCGGCGCTCCCCAGGTCCTTGGCGCGCTTGGCGAGCGCATGGTCTTCGAGCGACACGCGATCGGTTACCGCCTCGATGCCGGAATTGAGCAGTTCCACGATCAACACCAATAGCACGCTGACAATCATCAGCGCCTTGCCGACTCCGCTCAAAGGCAGATAGACCGCGATCGGGATCAGTATCAGCGCCAGCAGCACTTCTTGGCGGAACGCGTCCTCGTGCTTGAACGCCGCAGCCAGCCCGTCGAGCGAGTAAAAAAGCGCATTCCAGATGCGCTTGAGCCCGGTCTTGCCTTTGTAGGGGCTTTCCATCCGCGGTCGGCCGGTCACCGAGCCTGGCGACAGCCGAGAACCGCAGGGATTATTGCGGTGGAGGGTGTCAGCGGCGGCAATCCATAATCAGCACCGAGACGTTGTCCTTGGCCTGATACCGCACTCGATACTGCTGTAATGCGCGGTCGGTAAGATCGTGGAGTGTTTCGCCGTCCTGCCTTGGAAACTCCTCTCCGTTGATCCACGCAAGCTGCGGCGAATATCCTTCGCGGGTGATGACGTAGACGACGTCGATTTCCCCGCCGGCACGGCGTCGCTCAATTCTGTCGATGCGTGTTTCGATGATCATTGATGTCCCCCAGTCGGCCCACATTGGCGAGGTTTGCCCGGAATCGCGCAATCCGTTCATTGGGCGATGAGCCCATTTAAACCGACCCGCATTACGGTTTCGTGGCAGCTTTGTTACATCTGCGTCGCGCGGACAGACGCGGGTCATTTCAGTCCGCGGCGCAACGCGCCTCCAATGGCATCGACGACCGTCACGCAAGCGAGTATCACGATCAGAATCGCGGCGACCTGGGGATAGTCCATGATTCTGAGGGACCCCATGAGGTCGGTGCCGATGCCGCCGGCGCCGACGGCACCCATGACCGTTGAAGCGCGGAAGTTGTATTCCCAGCGGTAAACCGTTACGTCGGACATCTGCGGCAGCACTTGCGGCAGGATCGCACGCCAGATCACCTGCAGCGGAGTTGCGCCGGCCGCGCGCGCCGCCTCGATCGGCTTGGGATCGACGTGCTCAATCGCCTCCGCAAAGAACTTGCCGACCATGCCTGCCGAGTGTATGCCAAGCGCAAGCACGCCGGGCAGCGCACCGAAACCCACCGCCGCCACGAAGATGATGCCCATGATCAGTTCGGGGACGGCGCGCAGGGCATTCAGCGTCATGCGCGCAACCGGGTAGACGTAGCGATTCGGCGTCGTATTGGCGGCCGCGAAGAATGCGACCAGCAGCGACAGCACCACCGCAATGGCGGTGCCGCCGATGCTCATGGCAAGCGTGTCGATCAGCGGCCGCACCCACTCCCGCCAGCGCGTAAAATCCGGCGGCAGCATCTCGCCACCGATGGTGGCGATGGCCGGGCCGCCTTCGGCGAGGCGTCGCAGATCGAAGAGTCCCGTGAAGTAGAACGATACGACGATCAGGGCCAGTATGGCGCCGATCCGCAACACCCTCCGGTGCTCGGCTTGGCGGTTGCGGACGAGATACGGCGTCAGGCGACCGGCGTGCTCCGCAGAGAGCGGCGTGGTTGCGGACATGTGCATCGCTTACTGCAGCTTCGCGAGGTCGAGGTTGAGCACTTTCGCGGTTTGGCGCAGCACGTCGTAGGCCTTGTCGTTGGTCGCCGCGAAACCCTCGGCGCGGAAGCTCTTCAGCACTTCCGGATCCTTCATGTCCAGAAACGCCTTGCGGATCTGATCTTTCAGCGCCGGCGCGAGTTTCGCCTGCATGGCGATCGGATAGTTCGGGATCGGCGCGGTCTCCGCGAGCACGCGCAGCCGCGAGCCGTCGAGCTTGCCGCTTTTGACGAGCGAGTCGTAGATCGGGCGGCTCAGCGCGCCGGCCTGGACCTGGCCTGCAAGCACGGCACGCGCGACCGCGTCGTGCGCGCCGAGATACACGGCCTGGTAGTCATGGCCGGAGACCAGGCCCTGGTCCTGCAGCATCGCTCGCGGCACCAGGTGGCTGGAGGTCGACGCCTGGTCGCCGTAGCCGATGGTCTTGCCACGCAGATCGCTCACGCCCTTGATCGCAGCGTCGGCCCGGACGATCACCACGCTGGTGTAGGTCGGCGAGCCTTTGGACACGCCGACCGCGAACGGTTCGATCTCGGATTTGGATCTGGCGAGCACGTACGACAGCGGACCGAAGTAGGCGATCTCGATGCGGCCGAAGCGCATGGCCTCGATCATCGAGGAATAGTCGGTGGTGACGATCAGCTCGACGCCGCGGCCCAGCGTTGCTTCGAGATATCGCTTGAGGGGTTGAGCATTCTGGATCAGAGCGCTCGCGTTTTCGTCCGGTAGCAGTGCCACGCGCAGCACTTTGGGGTCGGTTTGGCCCCAAGCGGAAGCCGCGAAAAATAGAGTGAACAGGGCGGCCAGCAGCAAGCGTCGATTCATGGGGTACTCCTATCGTTGATTGGGTTAAGTGAGGTCAGGTGGAGTGCGCGAGTTCCCGCTCGGGAGCCAGTGCTGGCATGCTGTGCGTCCTCGGACGAGCGGGCGGGGTGACGGGGGTGCTGCCGTAGATCGTAGCGAGCGCGCCGTCGTCGAGTGCCGCCGGCGCTGCGTCGAATACCACGGCGCCGCACGAAATCCCGATGACGCGGTCTGCGAACGCGCGCGCGAGTTCGACCTGATGCAGGCTGACGATGGCCGTGATGCCGGCGTCCTTGCATACGCCGCGCATGAGATCCAGCACGCGCGACGCCGTCGCCGGGTCGAGGCTCGCCACCGGTTCGTCGGCGAGTATGATACGAGGATGCTGCGCAAGCGCACGCGCGATCCCCACCCGCTGCTGCTGGCCTCCCGAGAGCTGGTCGGCGCGTTTCAGGGCGGTGTCGAGCATCCCGACACGGTCGAGTGCATCCAGTGCAATCAGTTTGTCGGATACGGGCAACGGCAGCAGCGCGCGCAGCGTCGAATGGTAGCCCAGACGCCCGATCAACACGTTGGCGAGCACGGTAAGCCGTCCGATCAACTGGTGTTGCTGGAACACCATCCCGGTTTGCCGCCGTTGCGCGCGCAACGCGGCACGCTCGCGGATCGAGCCGATGCCCTCGGCACGGATGTCGCCCGTCGAAAGCGCGACGAGTCCATTGAGGCTGCGCAGCAACGTCGATTTGCCGGCGCCTGACGGTCCGAGCAGAACGTTGAAATCGCCGCGCTGAAACTCGATATGCGTGGGCTTCAGTCCCACCGTTCCGTTGGGGTAAGTCACGCTGCCGCCGTCGACCGTGAGGACGTTCGAGGATGCTGTCATGCGACGGTAACCTTGATTTGCCATAATGAGAAGCTTACCCACTGAACATGACAGTCGTATGAACCTCGCACGACAACTGAGCCGGTATTCGTCGCATAGCCTTGATCGAGGCACCAGGACATGAGCAGGACAATTGCCCGGCCCCGCGTCGTGATCACGCATTGGGTTCATCCGGAAGTCATCGAACTCCTCGCCGCGCACTGCGAAGTAATTGCCAACCCGAAGCGCGAGACCTGGCCGCGCGAAAGCGTGCTGAAAGTCGCGCGCGACGCGGATGCAGCGATCATGTTCATGCCGGATCGGGTTGACGACTCATTCCTCGCCGAGTGCCCGCGCCTCGAGGTGATCGCGGCCGCGCTCAAGGGGTACGACAACTTCGATGTCGCGGCCTGCACGCGCCGTTGTGTATGGCTCACGTGTGTACCCGATCTGCTGACCGTCCCGACCGCGGAGCTCGCGATTGGCCTGCTGCTCGCGATAACGCGCCGCATGCCGGAGGGCGACGACCACATTCGCGGCGGCGGTTTCCAGGGCTGGCGCCCGGAGTTGTACGGCCAGGGGCTCACCGGCAGGACGATCGGGTTCATTGGCCTCGGCGCAGTCGGTCGCGCGATAGCAGAGCGCCTTGCGGCCTGGCACGTGCGCATGGTTTATGCGGATCCCGTCGCGGCTCCCCCCGCTACGGAGCGGCACTGCGGACTCGTGCGCGTATCGCTCGACGAGTTGCTGGCGAGCAGTGATTTTGTATTGCCGCTGCTTCACCTCAAGCCCGATACGCATCACTTGCTCGATGCACGGGCGCTGGCACGGGTAAAGCAGGGGACTTACGTGATCAATGTCGGACGCGGCTCGCTGGTCGACGAAGCGGCGATTGCGGAAAGTCTCGCCTCCGGCCATCTTGCGGGCTATGCGGCCGATGTATTCGAGATGGAGGACTGGGCGCTGGACGCGCGTCCGCGCGCGATCCATGCCGCGCTGCTGGCGGACCGCGCGCGGACATTCCTGACGCCGCACCTCGGGTCCGCGGTCGATTCCGTGCGACGCGACATCGCGCTCGAAGCCGCCGAAAACGTACTCGATGTGCTGTTGCGGAGCGTGCGTCCGCGCGGTGCGGTAAACACCGTCAGCGGAAAAGGAG